>JAEEGH010010403.1_pt1 | contig 21364 bp, 18 predicted proteins | sample 9134181 | NCBI WGS metagenome assembly JAEEGH01 (sample SAMN16246544, study PRJNA631951) | gut metagenome | biome: gut microbiome; feature: rumen; material: DP-attached | host: Bos | place: Iran: Karaj | collected 2018-10
TGGACGGGGAGGTGAGCCTGGAGGGCATCAAGAAGGATCTGGAGTGGATGGATGCGGTGGGGATCGCAGGGTTCCACCAGTTCGACGCTGGGGGAGTGAACATGCCCAAGGCTGCACCCTTCAAGCGGCCCTACCTGAGCGAGACCTGGAAGGAGGCGTTCCGTTATGCGGTGCAGAAAGCCGACTCGCTAAACATGGAAATGACCATCGCGAGCGCGCCCGGATGGAGCAGCACCGGCGGCCCCTGGGTCAGCCCGGAAGATGCAATGAAGAAGCTCGAGTGGCAAACCATCGACATCCAGGGCGGCCAAATCGATATACAACTACCTGAATTGCCAAAAGTCGTAGGCCCCTACAGAGACATTCCCCGCAAAGCGGAACACATTGACGTAGAACCCTACGGATACGACGTCGCGGTGGTTGCCGTCAAACTCTCAAACGATAACCGCACGATGGAAGAACTCGACGCCAAGGTCACCAAAGAAAGCGCCGACAAAGAAGGCTACAAAACCATCACCATAGAATTCCCCCGCAAACAGCAGATAAGAGCCTTCACCCTTCGCGCATCCGCCGGCGGGTTCCGCCCCAGGGAAGGAGATGCCTACAGCAAAAATGAGATTCAGTATAGCAACGACGGCAAGAAGTGGCAAACCCTCACCAAGGTAATTAAATCTCCCCTGGATTATGTGACGGTGAATGCCAGCGCAAAAGCACGCTTCTTCCGTGCAATTGGCGAAAAACTGATTGATCTTGAGCTATTTACAACAAAAAAAATCCAGCAGTTCGAGGAAAAGGCCGGTTATTGTTTCCCTTACGATTTCAACAAACAATCATTTTGGATAGCTGAAAAGTTTAGCCGCAATACAGAGGTCATCGACCTCACCGACAAACTCAACCCGGACGGCACCCTCAAGTGCGAATTGCCAAATGGCCGCTGGCGCATCTACCGCTTCGGCGCATCCCTCACCGGCAAGATGAACCATCCGGCATCCCCGAACGCCACCGGCCTGGAGGTGGACAAACTCAACAAAGAGGCCTGGACCCGTTACTTCCAGAAGTACCTGGAGATGTATAAGGAGGCGGCCGGAGGTATGCTCGGAGAAAAAGGCATAACACACTTACTTGTAGATAGTTACGAGGCCAATGGCGAGACATGGACCCCCGGCATGGAAAAAGAATTCAAAGCCCGGAGAGGATATGACCTCAGGCCGTGGATGCCCGTTCTGGCCGGCGAGATAATCAAAAGCTATAACGAAAGTGAGCAGTTCCTCCGCGACTGGCGCAAGACTCTCGCCGAACTCTTCGAAGAGAACTACAATCGCATAAATGAAATTATCGCGGAGTATGGCATGAAGGGCAGCTACATCGAATCCCACGAGACAGGCCGTGCCTTCGTAGGGGACGGAATGGCGGTAAAGAAAAAGGCCACCGTGCCCATGTCCGCCATCTGGATGCAGAATTCCCCTTCTGGCTCCATGATCCCGTCAGCCATCAGCGATATCCGCGAAAGCGCTTCGGTCGCGCATATCTACGGTCAGAATATAGCCGCGGCCGAATCCTTCACGGCCAACGGCGATGGCAAGCACGCCTACACCTACCATCCCGGCAACATCAAGATGGTGGCCGACATAGCCCTGGCGAGCGGCCTGAACCGATTCGTAATCCACGACAGCGCCAGCCAGCCCTCGGACGACTACTTGCCCGGACTTGCGCTATTCCGCTACGGCCAGTGGTTCCACCGCAACGAGACCTGGGCCCCCTACGCGAGGGTCTGGACAGATTACCTCGCACGCAGCTGCCAGATGATGCAGCAGGGCCGGAACGTAGCCGACATCCTTCTCTATTATGGAGAGGATACCAACGCCACGGCCCAGTACGGCGGCGAGAAGCTCAAGTACCTGCCAGTGATTCCGGCGGGCTACAACTTCGACTACGCGAATCCGGACGTGCTGCTGAACGTGGTGCGGACGGAAGGGAAGTGCCTGGTGACCGGCAGCGGCCAGCGCTACAAGGTGCTGGTGCTCGGCGGCAACTGCAGGAACTATGTTTCAAAGGAGATGATGGGGAGGATAGAGGCGATTAAGGCGGCGGGGGTTCCGGTTTGTTACGAGGATGAGTTGGCGGAGTGCCTGAAAGTCAACGGCATAGGACCGGATGTGGATATCACTTCGCAAGGATTTATTTATGGAGGGGACGCTCCAAAGAACCAGCGTGGGCACGATTGCAGCCTGACCGGCGTACAATTTGTTCATCGGGAGATTCCCGGTAGCCAGGTCTACTGGTTCTGCAACTTCACGCAGAAGCCCTGGGAAGGGGAGATCAAGGTGCGGGACGGCGGAGAGTACTCGGCCCTGCTGAATGCGGAGGATGGCAGCGCGGTACGCCTGCCGAAGGGCGGAAACGCCATCAGCCTCAAGCTCAAGGCGGGAGATGCGGTGTTCGTGATGTTTACTGACCAGCCGCTGGACATCCCGGCCGCAAAGCCCGAATACAAAGAAAAGGAAATCCTTACCCTGGACCGCTGGTGGGACGTGGAATTCAACCAAAAAGGCGGGGAAAAGGCCACAGAGACCTTTTCCACCCTGAACGACTGGACCTCCAACAGCGACCCTGTGGTCAAATACTTCTCCGGAACGGCCAACTACAAATCCGCCTTCACCATCCCGAAGGGCGCGCTAAAAGGCCTCAAAGAAGCCAAACTCGACCTCGGCACGGTGAACGTGATGGCGGAACTCATAATCAACGGCCACAACGCCGGAGTGCTCTGGCGCGAACCCTACGTGAGCGCAGACATCCTGCCGTACCTTAAAGAGGGAGAGAACAACATAGAAGTCAACTTGACGAACCTCTGGGTGAACCGGATGATAGGGGACCGCCAGCGCGGAGAGAAGCCCGTAACCAAAGTGCGCCGCTTCTACAACGCGGGCGACAAACTCCTGCCTTCCGGCCTGCTGGGCCCCGTTAAACTGATAGGAGAGAACTGATGAGTGACGAACTGAATCTTGTGCGCGACCTTGCCGTGATCCTCATCTCGGCAGGCGTGTTCACCATTATCTCCAAGGCCCTCAAGCAGCCGCTGATCCTGGGATACATAATCGCAGGATTCCTCATCGGCCCGCACATCAACTTCTTCTTCAACATCTCCAGCGCCGAAGCCGTGCATCAGTGGTCTGAGATAGGCCTTATTTTCATGATGTTCGGTCTGGGCCTGGAATTCAGCTTCAAGAAACTGTTAAAAGTAGGCAGCGGCGCCCTCGTGACCGCCGGCACCAAGTTCCTGGGAGTATTCGTTATCGGCTTCATAGTGGGCCAGGCGCTCAGCTGGACGGTCATGGAAAGCATATTCCTGGCAGGCCTGATGAGCATGTCGTCCACCGCTGTCGTGCTCAAATCCTACGAAGACATGGGCCTGAAAGACAAGCCCTGGGCGGGCCTGGTGTTCGGCACGCTGGTGGTGGAAGACCTCATCGCCATCCTCCTGATGGTGCTGCTCTCCACCCTCGCGGTGTCCAACCAGTTCGCCGGGGGAGAGCTGGCCGGAGCAATGGCCAAGCTGCTCTTCTTCATCATCCTGGTATTTGTGGTGGGCATCTATCTCATCCCTACGCTGCTCAAGAAGGCCCGCAAGTACGTCAACGACGAGATCCTGCTCCTGGTGAGCATAGGCCTCTGCTTCGCGATGGTCACCATCGCATCGGCCGCAGGCTTCTCCTCAGCACTGGGCGCATTCGTCATGGGCTCCATCATGGCAGAAACCATCGAGAGCGAGCACATAGAGCATCTGGTACGCCCCATCAAGGACCTGTTCGGCGCCATCTTCTTCGTGTCGGTAGGTATGATGATCGCGCCGGAGGTCATCCTGCATAACTGGTTGATTATCCTGCTGTTGGCGGTCCTCGTAATCGTTACGCACATCTTCTTCAGCGCCTCCGGCATCCTCCTGACCGGCAACGGCCTCGAGACCTCCGTTCAGACGGGCTTCAGCCTCGCGCAACTCGGTGAATTCGGATTCATCATCGCCGGAGTGGGCGTGAGCCTGGGCGTGATGCGGGACTTCATCTACCCCGTGATAGTGGCGGTGTCCGTCATCACCACCTTCACCACGCCGTACATGATACGGCTGGCGGGCCCCTCGTACCAGTGGCTCCTGCGGAAGCTCAAACCCCGGACGCTGGCGCGCATCGAGCAGATGGAGAGCCATGCCGCCTCGTCCGCCGCGGAGAAGAGCGACTGGCACAAGCTGCTGTCGGCCTACTTCCTCCGCATCTTCGTCTACAGTGTCATCCTCATCGCCATAATGATCGCCTCCCGCGCATGGCTGGAGCCCCTTGTAGGCCGCCTGATGCCGGATGCGAGCGGATTCCTGAAGAACCTGGTGGCCGTTGGCATCACCCTCTTGGTGATGTCGCCGCTGCTCTACGGGCTGGCGGTGAACAAAGGCACGACCGACGTGTATGCGCGCAACCTCATGAAGGCGAAACCGGCCAACCGCTGGCCTATCCTTGGGCTGCTGCTGGGCCGATTCTTCCTCGCCCTCGGCTATGTGCTGGCGGTCATCTCCACCCACTTCGAGCTGGCAGGATGGTCGGTCGTGCTGCTGCTGGTCGGGGGAGTGGTCTTCTTCCTCTTCTCCCGCTCCCGCATGCGCAGCAGGGCGGTTTCCATGGAGAGCCAGTTCTTCGACAACCTGCACGCCAAGGAGATGCAGGAGCGCAGGAGCAAGCCAGTCACCAGCTCCATCCGGGCCAAGATGGGCGGCTACGACGTGCACCTGGAGGCCATCAAGGTATCGGCGGATTCCACGCTGGTGGGCCGTCAGCTGAAGGATATACCCTTCCGGGCGGAGACCGGCGCCAACATTATCAAGATCACCCGCGGCAGCCGCAGCATCCTCATCCCTGCGGGAGATGAATACATCTACCCGGGAGATAGCCTCCTGGCCGTGGGAACCAAGGACCAGCTGGCGGCACTCAAGAAGATGATAGCGGATGCCGTCGCCGATGCCGAGGCGGCCGAGGAGCCTGCATTCGACGTGCGCAGCGTGCAGTTGAAGGCGGATTCCTACCTCGTAGGCAGGAGCCTCAAGTCGGTGGATATGAGGAAGTTCGCCTGCATGGTGATAAGCGTTATGCGAGATGGCGCGATAATAACCAACCCCAGGCCCGACTTCGTCTTCGCGGAAGGCGACCTGGTGTGGATTGCCGGTGAACTGGCTTCGGCGGATTACCTGATTTCAAGTGAATAACAATATGAACAGATTCTTTCTTACAATCTTAGTGCTGGTCGCCGCGCTGCCACTGCAGGCGCGCAAGGTAGACCGCGGTCTGGGAGATCCCAATGCCATTTACATAGAGAAGGGCATATGGCAGCTCGGTGTTTCCGGCGGCTACAGGACCTACGGCGCCGAAGGCCTTGGCGAAACTGCCGGCACATCCCTCTACGGTATCGTGAAAGATCTGAGCGGGCAGGCCACGATGGGGAACTTCTCCGCGTCCGGGGCCTGGTTCTTCGCCAACAACATGGCAGTAGGCGTCCGCTTCGGATACGAACAGTCGAATGTGGATATCGACAGTGGTAGCATATTGGCATTCGTCGCCTTGCAAAACAGGCACATAGACGCGATGCACTACACCGGAGACCTTTTCTGCAGGGCTTATATCCCGCTGTTCAACAGCAAGATATTCGCCATATATGGAGAGGGGAGTCTGGGCGGCAAACGCGGATACTCCAAGGACTATGAAGAAACCGACCGTGGCAAACTGGGAACGTATTCCGACGATTTCAGCTTTGCTTTCAAGATGAACTCCGGCCTTTCGGTTTTCGTCAACGATTTCTGCGCCATAAGCTTTACTCTTCCTTTCCTGCAGATTGGCAAGACCTGGAGTAACGAGATTAAGGAAGGGGAGCCCTCCAGCAAGCGCTCCCAGATTATCGCCGACTACAAGCCGGACTTCCTTGGACTCAGCATAGGTGTAAGTTATAACTTCTAAGAGCCATGAAAAAGATCATCATACTTATAGGAATAGCGCTTTCGATGCTGGCCTGCACCGAGCAGTGGAACGATATGGTGCATAAGGAAGTCCCGGCATATTTAGAATCTTTTATGGTTGAAGGGCAGGTAGACTGCAATATGTATGCTTCCGACAAGAAAATCGAGGTCATAATGCCCTGGTACGCCGATCCCAAGGCGCTGAAGGTAACAGAGTTCAAGTACACTGAAGGGGCGGAATGCAATCCTGCCATAAAGGTAGGGGACGTGATAGACTTGAGCGAAGCTCTCACAGTCACCCTCACCACCTACGACGATTATGTGTGGACGCTGATAGCCACTCTCAAACCAAAGCCCTCCGGAGACCTGTATAACATGAATTTCGATATGTGGGATACGGATTCTTCTCCCTATGCGAGCGGGGCCAATTCAGAGGAACGAAACTATTGGTCTTCAGCCAATTACTTCCTTTCTTTAGTCGGTTATGCCGTTGTTAGCAAAGAGGCGGACTTTGTCGCTGGCGCAGGTGAAGGAAAGGCTGCGATGAAACTCCAGACACGGGAAGTGACTGAAGTGTTTAAAACCATACCCGCTCAGGTATTCACAGGCACATACGACATGTTCGATTTCGACAATCCCACCATCTTGTATGGCGTTCCCTTTATCAAGCGCCCCAAAACTCTGGATGGATATGCGTGCTACAAGCCCCAGGGGGCCGATAACGGCTTCGTATTCGTCGCTCTGGGCGAATGGGATGCTCCTTATAAGGCCGGTGCCGTAAATGCCTTTGTAGATGGCATAGAAGCGGTGCCCGGCCTCGTTGGCTACGGCAAAAAGGTATACGACAAGGAGATGAGCGCCTACGAAGACTTCAGCATAGACATTACGTACAAGAACGACCACAACCCCACGTACGTTGTCGTAATCGCCTCTGCCAGCAACAATGCACCCGTCGCAGGCTCCACCCTCTACATCGATGAATTTGGATTTACATACTAGGCTATATGGAAGTAATTCAAAGCTTTACGATAGACCATACGCACTTGAAGCCGGGCATCTACGTGTCCCGGGTAGATAAAGGATTCACTACCTTCGACCTGCGCATCATCGAGCCCAACAAGGAACCCGCGGTCGCACCTGCCGCCATCCACAGCCTCGAGCATCTGATGGCCACCTGGTTCCGCAATTCAAGGGTTAAGGAAGATGTGGTCTATGTAGGTCCCATGGGCTGCCTGACGGGCATGTATGTGATAATGACGGGGGAGTACAGCGTGCAGGACATGCGTGCGCTAACCATCGAATGCTTGGAGTGGATCCTGAAGCAGGACGAAGTGCCCGCCACGCGCCCCGAAGCCTGCGGCAACTACCTCCTGCACGACCTCCCCATGTGCAAATGGGAATGCGCCCGCTACCTGGACCGCCTGCAGAACAACTTCCACTGCGAATACACCAAACTCCGCATCACCCTCGACGACGGCAAGACCTTCGCGGATGCGTGAGAATTAAGAACATTGCATCATGATTTACGTCGCATCCAGTTGGAGAAACCCATACTACGAAGATGTAGTAAAACGCCTCAAGAAAGAAGGTCTGCCCGTCTATGACTTCCGGAACCCACCCCACGGCGGCAATGGTTTCCATTGGACCGACATCGACGAGAATGCCCTGAATTGGACCTTCAAGGAGTATGAGGAGGGATTGTACCATCCGCTTGCAGAGCGTCAATTTGCGGCCGATCTGGACGCCCTCAAAGCCTCCGACACCTGCGTCCTCGTTCTTCCTTGCGGCCGCAGCGCCCACACCGAAGCCGGATGGATGGCAGGTGCCGGCAAGAGAGTCATTGTCTATATCCCGGAAATGGTGGAGCCGGAACTGATGTACAAGCTATTCGACAAGGTCGTGGATAATCTGGATGGTCTGGTGAAGTACCTTGGGTATGATGGCAAGTCTCCTCAAACATCTCCGTTATCCCCGAGAGGGCGGCGAAGGGCATGAATTGGGCGGCCCGCTTCTTCATCGACATCCGCGGCCGGCTGAACGGGAACGGGTAGGGGAGGTCGAGCATGTCGGCGTAGGGGTTGGCGGGGTCTTCCTTCATGCGGTAAGCTGGTAAGAGGCCAATACTATCCCGTATATCATTAGGGCGATGATTGGGAGAAGGATGAACAGGCAGGGCATCATCAGACCGAGTACGAGGGTGGGGCATACGGCAAGGCTGCCGATGATGATGGCGGTGATTTTGCGGAAGGTTCTATCTTTGTCTTTCATGGCGCGAATGTTTGATTACGCCTGCAAAGGTAGAGCCCCGTTTTGACAGGTTTTGACAATGATAAAAAAACCGCCGCAGGTAAATACTTTGATTAGTCTATTATATTTTTTTAATTCACGGTGTATGATTATACCTGACAATATCAAGCGCTTTGCCAAGGCTGACGGATCTCCCATTGTCAAGTATCTTTGTGACTGGAAAGGCATGAAGGTTTACTCTGCGTTTGATCCGGAATTCCCCTATGTCGGTTTGCCTCAATATATTCTGGCAGACGGGGAAAGTCTTCGCTGGGCCAACATCGATGAAACGGAAGAGATAATGGCCATCAAACGACCAAAGATAAATGGCAATCTTTAAGGTCGCAAAATGCGACCATAAACGGCAGGGGACAGCATTCAAAATACCCGCCCTATGCAAAACGAAACCCGATAACTTGGATTAATCCAGAGGTTACCGGGAATGAACGATGCAAATACACTATAAATCCTTACAAGAACAAAAAAAGCCGTCAGGTAACGGCTTTGAAATGGGGCTCGGACCAAAAATGGGAGGGTTGTCATCCCTTCAAACGAATTCCCCTTCGACGAATCCTGTTGCAAAGGTAATACTTATTTTGATTTATTTGCTCCTCACCTCATCAGAATGCTGGCGGGTGGCTTCGAACATCTCCATCATGCCGGAGAGGGCGGCGAAGGGCATGAACTGGGCAGCGCGCTTCTTCATCGACATCCGCGGACGGCTGAACGGGAACGGATAGGGGAGGTCGAGCATATCGATGCGTTAAACGTTTAAATCGTTTAATTTCAATCAATTATAATTATTATTTGCCTTGTTTTATCCTCCGTTTTTGATTATATTTGCGCTGAAAGCATACGGTCGTCGAATCGGCCGATGACGAAAAAAGGAGCAGATAGTTCCATTCTGGACGGTGCTCACTTCACAAAACACTTATTTGCCTTAGTCGCCCCAATAATGGGACAGACAATAATAACAATTTAAATATGGAGTACATCATTTACTGCGACGAATCTGTCAGCAATGGCAAATACTACACCGATTTTTTTGGTGGAGTACTTGTTCGCAACAAAGACTATGACAAAATAAGGGAAACACTTGATGTCAAGAAACTGGAACTCAACCTAAAAGGAGAAATCAAGTGGGTCAAGGTAACTGAGAATTACCTGGAAAAATACAAGCAGATAATGGATTACTTTTTCTCTTTCATCAAGGAGAACAGTCTCAAGGTACGCATTATGTTTCGTGAAACAGATCAGACTCCTCCCAATTTGAGCCCAGATCAAATTCATAACAAGTACTCGCTGCTTTACTACCAATTTGTAAAAAATGCATTCGGCCTTATATACCACGACGGGAGCAAGAATGAACCCGTCTATCTTCGCTTATATTTTGATACAATTCCATATCCTATCGACCAGAGAGATGCATTCAAATCGCATATATTCTCCCTGCAGCGAAACGCTAGATTCCGTAAGGCGCGAATAAAGATTCGCATGGATGACATTGTAGAGATTAACTCTAGCAAACACTCAATACTGCAGTGTATGGATATTGTTTTGGGCTCAATGTCTTTTATTCTTAACAGGAAGAATGAAGTGATTCCTGTTGGAGCAAAAGATAGAGGTCATCGCACAATTGCAAAAGAGAAGCTTTTCCATCACATTATTCGGTTGATACAACAATCAAATGAAATAGAATTCTTTGATATCAGCAAGACTACTCCAATCTCTGTCCCAAAGGAATTCTGGACCATGCCATATCGTCACTGGAAGTTTACGACTCCAGAGTATCGTAAGGAAGGGGGTGTATAAAATAAAAGAAAAAAGCCCCGCTTAAGCTACATATACCGCCGTGGTGGAACCAGGGCCTTCGCTTCCGAGTAGGACTTTTTCTAGTGCAAATATAAGTCCTTTTTGATAAAAAACAAAAAAGTAACTAAAATAAAACCTTACTCCACCTTGTATCCCAGCTTCTCGATGGCCTTCCTGAGGGTCTCGGGGTTGGTTTTGGAGGGGTCGTAGGTGATGGTGACGGTCTTGTCTTCGAGGCTGACCTTGAGGTCTTTGACGCCTTTTTCGAAGGAGATGTTGTCGGTGACCTTCTTGACGCAGTTCTTGCAGTGCATGCCAACCGTGAAGGTGACGGTCTCAGTCTTCTTTTTCTTGCTCTGCTGAAGAGCCGCAGATTCTGTTGATACCGCGAACAAGGGAGCGGCGGTGAAGGAAAGGGCTCCGAGAGCCAGGATCATTGTTACAAGTATCTTTTTCATAGCATCATTTTGTTTTCCAAACCGTAATACGGAGGCCTGCGTTTATGCGACGGCCCATCAGAGGTCCCCAGACGGCGCTGGCATCGAAAGAAGCAGCATCAGGGACACCTATTATTACTTTTTTCTGGGTGAATCCGGTCAGGTTTTCGCCGCCGACATAGATGTCTACGCCCTTGAAACGCCTTGTAATCTGGGCGTAAAGCATAGGATATACTGGCGTGCGACCTCCTTCCATGTTCATGAAACCATATGCCCGGGAACTGCCGTTAAGGGCGGCGGTGAAATCGAATATCCACTTGCTAAGGTTGGTCTTGTACTGAAGATTCAGCACACCCTTGAAGCGCGGCGTCATGGCGCGTTCCACGAGACCGAGCTTGGCAAGCTGCACCTTTGCATCGGTGTACCGGGCGGTAATGTTTACTGTAAAGCGTTCTATCGGCTCCACAGCAAAATCCGCCTGGAAGGTATTGGTATAGGAAGGAGCCCCGTCGGAGGCATAGAAAGCTATCATGTTTTCTGCTTTCTCATAATCGACTATGAGCTGTTGGCAGAACTGCGTGCGGAAGAAGTCGAAACTCAGATAAGAATTCCCGGGATCCGCACCTATATTAAGATAGAATGTTGCATTGCCGCCATAGGTCCATGCATCCTCCAGGGGATGGGTGTCGAAGCAACCGGTGAAGAACTTGCCGGTAGAGAATATACCGATGTTGTCGGTCATCGGCATGGCTGTGCGGATTCCCCGGCCTCCGTTCATGCGGAAAACAAGGTTCTCCCAGGGCTGAAACTTGACGGTCATGCGCGGGGAAATGCAGAATCTGTCGGCATGGGCGTAATAATTGGCGCTTACTCCGGTGACGGCCGTGAGTAGCTCGTGGGCATGGAAAGTGTACTCTCCATAGACGGCATAATTGCTGAAATCCCCCAGGTAGCTGAATGCGTTGTCATAACTCCATCCCAAGGCCTTTACCGGTCGCAGCATCCCTTCATTCAACCTGTCGAACGTGCCGCTGGCACCCACGGTGAAATCGTGCTGCTCGTTTACCTGATTGCGGTAGAGCAGGTTCACAAAGCCGGAATACTGTCTGGCGCGGTAGAATCCAGCGCCGTAGGAGGCGTCCATATCCTGCCAGGTGTAATCCGTAACGATGGCGACGCTGGAACTGTGGTCTTCTCTCAGTGGAACGCCCACCTTAAGGTAAGCTCCGAATACGCGGTTGCCGATAACGCTGCCCCAGGGATGCCCCGGCTGATAGTATTTCTTGTCGTATCCGGGCATTCCTCCAGTGCGCTGGTCGTTTATCGCATTCACGCCAAGACGGATCTTGAATATATCGCCGTTGTAGAACCAGCGGTTGGCCAGGTTGAACTGGGTGACCAGAGGACCGTCCATGAAGCCGTCTCCGTTCATGTCCATGGCCTGGAAGTTCTTGTCTACATGGCCAAGCAGCACGGTGGAAAGGCGGTCGCTAAGCTGGATGGATGATGCCACGTCCCCGGTTAAGCGGTAATCGCTCATGGCGTTCAGGCTCAGGAAGAGGGGCTTCTCGTCCGTTGGCTTGCGATGTTCCATGTTTATCTGGCCGGTCATGGATTCTATGCCGCTGATTACGGAAGCTGAGCCCTTGGCTATCTGTATGCTTTCGAGCCACTGGCCGGGCATGTAGGTGAGGCCGAACGGAGCTGCCAGACCGCGCATCACCGGGCGGGATTCATCCAGTATCTGGGTGTAGATGCCGCTGAGGCCCAGAAGGCGTATCTGGCGGGCGCCTGTGACCGCATCTGAATAGCCGACGGTAACGCTGGCGGAGTTCTCGAAACTCTCTGCAACATTGCAGCAGGCCATCTTGTGCAGGCCATCGGACGTGATCACCTCCACTCTCATGGGCTTGATCTTCGATAGGTAATTCCCTTTTTGATGACCTACGTGGACTGCTGCCTTGAGACTGTCCTTGCGGTCTGCATAAATGCCCGTCGTGTCCGTCTGGGAAAAGGCGGACACGACTGAAAGGGCAAACAGTATGCAGACTGCGAGACGCTTCATTACTTCAGCAGGTTACCGAGAATTGAACGTGTGAGCGTGCGGGTAGCGGTGCTGGTTGCACTCTTGATAGCCTTGTTGGCGATGTTCTTGCCGCTGGTGGTGCTGGACTTCTTGCCGGTCACCGAATTTGCGACAGCGGTGCCCACGGAGGCGGTTACGCTGGTAATCACTGCTCCGGCGGCAGCCTTTGCTATCTTGCTGAAAATGCTCTTTGTTCCTTTTGAATTACCGTTTTCCTTGGCAGCCTTCTCGCTCTTGGCTTTCTGCTCTTCGACAGCGGCAGCCTGGGCTTCCTGCTCTTCTTCGGCACGCTTGGCATCTGCCAGGAGCACCTCGAATGCGCTTTCGCGGTCGATGGGAGTATCGTACTTGCCGGCTATCATCGAACTGTTTATCAGCTGCTTGCGCTGGGCCTCGGTGATGGCTCCTATCTGGCTGAGAGGGAAGAGTATCTTGGCGCGCTCCACGACGCAAGGTGCGCCCTTCTCGTCGAGGAAGGAGACCAGTGCCTCGCCGGTGCCGAGCTCCATGATGGCGTCTGCTGTCTTGAAGGCGGGGTTGGCGCGGAAGGTCTCTGCGGCGGTGCGCACGGCCTTCTGGTCCTTGGGAGTATATGCGCGCAGGGCGTGCTGGATGCGGTTTCCGAGCTGGCCGAGGATGTTCTCGGGGATGTCGGTAGGGGACTGGGTGATGAAGTATACGCCCACGCCCTTGGAACGGATCAGGCGGACTACCTGCTCGATCTTGTCTACCAGCGCCTTGGGAGTCTCCTCGAAGAGGGTGTGCGCCTCGTCGAAGAAGAATACGAACTTGGGAAGTTCCAGGTCGCCGACCTCGGGCAGTTTGGCGTAGATCTCGGAAAGCAGCCAGAGGAGGAAGGTGGAGTAGAGCTTGGGGTTCTGCATCAGCTTGTCGGCCGCCAGGACGCTCAGGATGCCCTTTCCGCAGTTGGTCTGCAGGAGGTCGTAGATGTCGAAGGCGGGCTCGCCGAAGAACTTCTCGGCTCCCTGGCTCTCGAGGCTCAGGAGGGCACGCTGGATGGCTCCTATGCTGCCTTCCGTGACGTTTCCGTACATCACGCGATATTCCGCGGCATGCTCGGCTACGTATCCAACCATGGCGCGCAGGTCCTTCAAGTCGAGGAGCAGCAGGCCCTTGTCGTCCGCAACGCGGAAGATGATGTCCATCACGCCGCTCTGAACCTCATTGAGGCCGAGGAGACGGCTGAGGAGCATGGGGCCCATGTTGGAGATGGTGGTGCGCATGGGATGTCCCTGCTCGCCGAACACGTCGTAGACACGCACGGGGCAGCCTGCGAACTGGGGATTTTCTATCTGGAATTCCGGCATACGCTTCTCGATGAAGCCGCTCATGGCACCGGGCTGGCTGACGCCGCTGAGGTCGCCTTTCATGTCGGCCATGAAGCAGGGAACGCCTGCCTGGCTGAAGGTTTCTGCAAGCACCTGGAGGGAAACGGTCTTACCCGTTCCGGTGGCGCCGGCGATCAGTCCGTGGCGGTTGGCCATCTTACCGCAAATAGATATAGGGCCGTTTTCCGAGTGGGCGACGTAGAGCCCGCGGGTTGAATCTAACATATTGGTATAGTTTTAACTATTTCTTTCCGTGAGTTTTGCGGCCGTGCTTCTTGTTCTTCTTGGAAGCCACATAACCTGCCGCAAGGGCAACGATGGCGATACCGATGATGATATAGGTCATGGAGTTGGCGTTGTCGCCCTTGACGCGGGACCACATCGCAAGCAGCTTGTCGGTGTCGGCACCCCAGTCATGTTCGAGGGCGCAGCGGTCGATGACGGCCTGGTCGGGGTAAAGGACGGGATCCACGCGGACGCTGGATGCATCCGGGCCGAAGAAGTAGCTGAGGTCGATGGGCTCACATTCATCGTCAATCTGGCTTTCGAGCACCTCAATGGCGCCGTTGGCGGATACATAGCCGGTTTCTTCCATGTTGCGGATTGCGATGTCCGGGCGGCACATGAAGTCGATGAACCAGGATGCAGCCTTGATGTTCTTTGCATACTTGGGGATCACCCAGCTGTCGAACCAGACCGTGCTGCCCTCCTCGGGAACGATATAATCGAGGTTTACACCAACGTTGGCGGCTTCCTCGATGGCCCACACGGCATCTCCGCTCCAGTTGAGCGAAATCACGCCGCGGCCCTTGGTCATCTGGTCTTTTCCGAAATCGGCCTCCCAGCCCAGCACGCCGTCCTTAACCTGCTTCAAGTAAGCCTCTACAGCAGCGATAGACTCGTCGGACGAATCGTACATCAGGTCCTGCAGGGTAACCGTTCCTTCGGCAAGCTCCTTCTGCTTGAGGTAGATGAGCACGGGGCCGTATACATCGCGCGGAGCGTCCTTGATGAGAATCCTGCCTGCGAACTTGGGATTGCGGATTACATCCCAGGTGCCGGCTTCCTCCGCAGTGACTTCATCGGTATTGTAGATAATGCCGGTGGTTCCCCACATGTAGGGCACGGAATAGTCGTTGGCGTCGATGTTCGGATTGATATCGCGGAACATCTTCTTCATGTAGGGCGACTTGTTGAGCGCTATGTAGTTGACGGAATCGGGAATGGACTCGAAATCGAGGGGCTGCACGAGACCGGTGTTCATCATTCGCTCCAGGATGTAGTCGGAAGGGCAGACCACGTCGTAGTCTTCGTGCCCCTTCTCGATCTTGGAGAGCATGGTCTCGTTGACGTCGAAGGTCTGGTAGACCACTTGGATCTCCTCGCCGGTCATTTCCTTGTACCAGCTCTCGAATTCGGGAAGCACCGATTCGTCGATGTAGTCCGACCAGTTGTAAACCTTCAGGATGCCCTCACGGTTGGAGGTGCAGGCGACCGCGGCGACGAGCGCAGCCACGGCAATCAGCAGTTTTTTCATTTCTTGGCGTTGTTCTTTGATTGACGGATGTTGATGACCAGGAGCACTACCAGTATGACCAGGAAAAGTATGGTCATCAGAGGCTTGAGCTCCGGGGTAAGGCCGCCCTTGCGGGCGTCGGTATAAATATAGGTGGACAGGGTGTCCAGGCCTATGGTTCCACGGGTGAAGAAGGTGACTGCAAAGTCGTCCAGACTCATGGTGAAAGACAGGATGAATCCGGATATCATCCCCGGCCGGAGGGCCGGTACCATCACCTTGCGAAGGGCCTGGCGGGGCGTGGCTCCGAGGTCCAGGGCTGCTTCGTAGATGTTGGGATTCAGCTGGCTGAGCTTGGGCAACACGTTCAGCACCACGTAAGGGGTGCAGAAGGTGATGTGCGCGAGCACCACGGTGGTGTAGCCCTGCGAAATGTGCAGGAACACGAAGAGCAGGAAGAGGCTGACGCCCGTGATAATATCCGGATTGATCATCGGGATATTGTTCAGGAAGGTCATCACGTCTTTCTTGCGTCCCTTCAGGTTATAGATGCCGATGGCGGCCACCGTGCCGAGCATGGTCGCCACGAGCGAGGCGATGAGGGCAATCAGCAGGGTATTGTTCACCGCGGACATCAGTCCGGAGGCATTCTGCATGCTGCCGCTGAAGAGGTTCTTGTAGAGCTGGAAGGAGAATCCAGTCCAGTTGCCAAGGCTCTTGGCTTCGGTGAACGAGAACACCGCGATGAACACTATCGGTGCGTACAGGATTATTAGGACCAGCCAGATGTAGATTCTGGAGAGTATCTTGGTGCTGCTTTTCATCATATAGTCCCTCCGCTGACCGCCTCCTCGGAATCACTTCCCTGGAGGAACGTTGTTATGCCGATGATGACGAGCATGATGAGCGAAAGCGCTGCACCGTAGTTCCACATCGAGTTGTTGATATTCTCCTGTATGATGGTACCGAAGAGCTTGATCTTGTTGTTGGTCAGGAACTCCGAGATGGCGAAGGTGGAGACGGTGGGCATGAAGACCATCATCACGCCGCTCAGGATGCCGGGCATCGAGAGAGGGAGGGTGACCTTGCGGAACACCTCTCCGGGCGTCGCCCCGAGGTCCTGTGCGGCCTCTGCGTAGGATTTATCCATCTTGTTGAGCACATTGTAGATAGGATAGATCATGAAGGGCAGATAGTCGTAGCACATACCGAAGAGGAGCGTTCCCTTGCCGAGCTGCACGCCTGCCATGGTGAAGAGCTCGGCCGTGGCCAGGGTGCGCATGAGCGCGTTGATCCACATGGGGAGGATGAACAGCACCACGGTGACCGCGCTGCGGTTCAGGTCCTTGTTGGCGAGTATCCAGGCCGCAGGGTATCCTATGAGGATGCACAGGGCCGTGTTCTCGATTGCGACTTCGATGGAGAGGGCGAAGGTGCTCAGCGAATCGCCGTCGGAGAAGAACTTGGCGATGTTCTTGAGCGTGAAGTGCCCTGCACCGTCCTGCAGCGCATACATGATGATGAGCAGCAGGGGCAGCACCACGAAAATCACCAGGAAGATGAAATATGGCAAAGACCAGCTGGATCTTTTAATCGTTTTCATCTTTCTTGCTGAGCTTGATGGTTTCCGGGAGGAACTTGATGCCTACCAGGTCTCCCTTGTCCCAGATGTCGTTGGTGTCCACATAGAGGAAATCGCCGGCATCCGTCTTGATGTAGAGGTGATAGTGGTTTCCCATGTAGAGGATGAAGTGGACTTCGCCGTTGAGTACGCCCTCGTCGAGGTTGTCGAGGAGTTCGACGCCCTCGAAGGGAACGTCTACAATCACCTCGGTGCCGGGTTCGAAGTCGTTGGGGATGGGGAAGTCCTCGTCGAAGATGGTTATGGTCTCCTCATCCTTCACGATGCCGGAGAGCACGTTGGAACGGCGCTCCTTCTTCATCACCTGGATGTCGTCGGGGTCGATGTAGAGCATGACCTCGCTACCCACGGGGTAGGGGTCGTAGTCCTGTATCATCAGCTCGTAGCCCGTGTCGGTATCCACCCACATCTCGTAGTGTACGCCCTTGAAGGTGCAGGAGTTGACGGTGGCTTTGAACTGGCACTTGGCAGGGTCGGTGGTGAAGTAGATGTCTTCCGGGCGGACGACGACGTCTACGGGCACATCCTCGCCGAAACCCTCGTCCACGCAGTCGAATATGTGCTTGATGAAGGCGACCCGGCGGTCTTTGATCATGCGGCCCTTGAGTATGTTGCTCTCGCCGATGAAATCCGCCACGAAGGCGTTCACGGGCTCGTTGTAGATGTCGGTGGGGGTGCCTACCTGCTGGATCTTGCCTTCGTTGATGACGACGATGGTGTCGCTCAGCGTAAGGGCTTCCTCCTGGTCGTGCGTGACGTAGATGAAGGTGATGCCGAGCTTGCGGTGCATCTCTTTCAGCTCTATCTGCATGTCCTTGCGCATCTTGAGGTCCAGGGCGGCGAGAGGCTCATCGAGAAGCAGCACCTTGGGCTGGTTGACGATTGCCCGTGCGATGGCTATACGCTGCTGCTGGCCGCCGGAAAGGGTTTCCACGTCGCGGTCTTCATAATCGCTCATGGCAACCAGCTTGAGTACCTTGCGCACGCGCTTGTCTATCTCCTCCTCCGGGGTCTTCTTCAGCTTGAGGCCGAAGGCGATGTTGTCGTAGACGTCCAGATGGGGGAAGAGGGCGTAGCGCTGGAACACGGTGTTCAGCGGGCGCTCGTGGGGAGGCACGCCGGCGATGTCTTTGCCGTCCAGCAGGATGCTGCCCTCGTCGGGCTGCATGAATCCAGCTATCATGCGCAGCAGGGTGGTCTTACCGCAGCCGGAGGGTCCGAGAAGGGTCAGGAACTCGCCACGGCGCACGTAGAGATTGATGTCGTCCAGCACTTTCTTGTCTCCGAAAGACTTGCTGAGGTGCTGGATATTGATGATCCGTTCGTCCTTAGCCATTATTTCAGGGAGAAGTTGAGATAATAGATAGCGCCGATCGTTGCGGCGAACACGTTATCGTCGTGACGGTAGCCCGTGGCGAAATGCAGACGGAGGGATTCGGTAGGGAACCAGTAGCCGTCCAGGCCCAGGACCAGGTCTTTGTTCTTGCTTTCGAAAGCCATCTCCCCGCCGATGCGGGCGGTGAACTGGAGATTTTCGGTGGGGGCGAAGATGATGGAAGGGATCATGGTGAGTCCGCTGACCATCATCTCGGTTTCATCGCCGATGGCGTTATATGCATCCAGGCCGACGGTGAACTTGTCGTCGAGGGCAAGGCGCTGGCCGAGGGAAACCAGGGGGAAATATTCGCCGGGGGCGCTCTGAACGGCATTCACGCTCCAGATATTGGAGAAACCGCCGTATTCGCCGCGCCACTCGAGGGCGTAGTTGAAAAGCTTGCTCTTGAAAGGATATTCTCCAAAGGGGGAGGAGGTCATCTGTGCGGAGATCGTAGTGTTCTCCGCCTCGTTGCTCCATTCCAGCTTTGCGCCCCACTGATAGACCTGGAGGTTGTTCCATAGGCTGGAATTCAGGAAGGAGAATGACTCGACGTCGTATGCGTCGAACTCGAAGCCGCCGAATGTCATGGCCTGCTTGCCGAGCGAAAGGCCGAAACCACCGAATGAAAGCGTGGCATAGCCCCAGTCCATCCAGTTTACATCATCGCTCCTGCCGGTATTCCTGTAGAGGGATTTGATGGCATCACGGTCCAGCTTGCCATTGTCGTCAAGGCCGAAAGAGGCCCAATGGTTGCAGATGCTGAAAGACAGCCAGTCGGTAAGATCACCTTCGAATAGTGAATAGAGAGAAGAATCGCCGAATGTAAAATCGCCATTGTAATTGAGGTCCAACCTCGGAATAACGGACAACCCGACACCCGTGCCGGCGTTGTCAGCCTCTGCCACGCGGACATACTCCTGCGCGGTCCCATGGAGGCAGAACAGCAAGGATGCTGCACAAACAACCAGGAATTTCTTCATTTCTACACATAAAAAGAGTTTAGTTCAACAATGGCGCAAAGGTAAAAAAAATAATCTATTTTTTGTATCTTTGTCCGACACAAAATGCACAATGATCCAAGTCTATTGCAAAAACACCGGCACCACCAAGGCTTTCAGGGAGGGAACCACACTCCTGGACATGCTGCCGGAGTTCGAGTTCGAGAAGCCGTATCCCATTGTATCAGCGAAAGTTAACAATGTTTCCCAGGGACTGAAGTTCCGCGTCTACAACAGCCGCACCGTGGAGTTCTGCGATGCCACCGCTCCAAGCGGGATGAGGGTGTACATACGTTCCCTCTGTTTCCTGCTCTGCAAGGCCTCCAAAGACGTGTTCCGCGGCAGCAGGATTTCCATCGAGCATCCCATCTCGCACGGCTATTTCTGCGAGCTGCAGAAGCAGGACGGAAAGCCCGTCACCCAGGAGGACGTGGACAAGCTTAAGGCCAAGATGGCGAGCCTGGTGTCGAAGAACCAGCCTTTCCACCGTTTCGAGGCCCCCATCGAGCAGGTGATAGACATAATGCACAAGATAGGGGCGGAAGACAAGGTCAAGCTCCTCGAAACCAGCGGCCAGGTCTACATGGACTACTACGCCCTCGGCAAGACGAAGGATTATTATTACGGCCGCCTGGTGCCTTCCACCGGATATCTAAACAAATGGGATCTGCGCATGTATCACGGGGGGATGCTTCTCATCGGCCCCAGCAAGCATAATCCCAACAAGCTGGCTCCCTACATCGACCAGCCCAAGACCTTCCGCATGTTTTCCGAGAACCACAAGTGGAACGAGATCATGGGCCTGAACACCGTGGGAGACCTGAACAAGAGCCTGCTGGACGGCAACGGAAGCGACCTTATCCAGATAGCCGAAGCCCTTCAGGAGAAGAAGATAGTGAAGATGGCGGAAGAGATTCACAAGCGCTACACCGGGCCCAACAAGGTGCGCCTTGTGCTGATCACAGGCCCGTCGAGCTCAGGTAAGACGACCGTTTCCAAGCGCCTTGCCGTGCAGTTGAAGGCCTGCGGGCTCAGGCCCCTTACCTTCAGTACGGACGATTATTTCGTAGACCGAGAGAAAACCCCTCTGCTTCCCGACGGAAGCCCTGATTTCGACAACTTCGATACCGTAGACCACGATGCCCTGGAGGCCGATCTGATGAAGATTCTTGCTGGGGAGGAGGTGGAAGTGCCCCAATTCAATTTTGTCACCGGAAAACGCGAATACAAGGGTCGCAGATATAAGCTTCAGCCTGGCAACGTGGTGGTGCTGGAAGGCATCCATGCCCTGAATCCGAAGCTCACGGCGAAGATTCCGGAGAAGAAGAAATACCGCATTTTTATTTCGACTCTCACCGGCATCGCGCTCGACGACCACAACTGCATCCCCACGAGCGACAACAGGCTCCTGAGACGCATTGTGCGCGACTACAACAAGGGCGCGTTTACTGCCCGCCAGACCATCAGCCAATGGCCTAAGGTGCGTGCCGCGGAAGACAAGTGGATCTATCCTTACCAGGAGAATGCGGACGTGATGTTCAATTCGGCCTACCTGGTGGAGTTCGCCGTGCTGCGCAACCATGCGGAGCCCATCCTGGGCAGCGTGCCAAAAAACTGCCCCGAGTATGCCGAGGCGCACCGTCTGCTGAAGTTCATCCACTACTTCGTGCCGGTGCCGGACAACGAAATTCCGCCAACGTCGCTGCTGCGCGAATTCGTCGGCGGAAGCTCGTTCAAGTATTAGATTTTACTCCCTTTCTGCGAGGCGCTTTTCTGCGAGCGCCTCGAATTTCGTACCCGGGCGACCGTAGTTGCAGTAGGGGTGGATGCTGATGCCTCCGCGGGGCGTGAAGAAGCCCGTGACCTCGATG
>JAEEGH010010405.1_pt1 | contig 21363 bp, 16 predicted proteins | sample 9134181 | NCBI WGS metagenome assembly JAEEGH01 (sample SAMN16246544, study PRJNA631951) | gut metagenome | biome: gut microbiome; feature: rumen; material: DP-attached | host: Bos | place: Iran: Karaj | collected 2018-10
TCTGGGGTGAAGGATACCGTTGGTTCGACCTCGTCCGCACCCAGAAGTGGGCTGAGCGTGCCACCACTTACCACATCGCTGGTAATGGTTACACCGACAAGGATCTCGAGGAGTTCCATCGTAACATTCCCGCTGGCTACTACCTGCGTCCGATTCCGCAGGGACAGCTCGACGGTATGATGATGTCGACCGAAGAGAAGGCCGCTTATCAGAATCCCGCATACAAATAATATATAAATCCACATTGTTAGTTAGCTGCGTCGGGGGAGGGCTGTGAAGCGCTCCCCCGATTTTTCTTTGAAGGAAAAGCATTCATTTCCAATTCTTTTTGTACTTTTCTGCCAACACCTAACTGAAATCATTGGAAAAGCCTTTGTATAAAGGAGAAGAAGAGAGGTAGGTGTTTGGAGATCAAAACGCCATTAAATAAAGGGAATCTGAGAGATTTGAGGTAGGTGTTGGCAGAAATCGTCCAAATGTGCAGAAAAATCAGGCCGTAATAGCGGTCTGGGAGTTTCATGGCTGGAAAGGCGGAGTTTCATGGCAGGAAACTAGGAGTTTCCTTAGCCCAAACTCCGAGTTTACTTAGCCTAAAGTCTGAGCAAACTCAAAAACGATACAGGTTCTTGCTGGGGCAAGCGGTAAAGCCGAGCGGACAAGTAGAAATCTCTAAGGTGTTTTCAACTGTCAACAAAGAAGTATTAACAAATAGGAGAGTCCTAAAAAGCGAAGGAAGAAATATAGAAATCAACATTTTAATGGCAAATTACGTGAAAATATTACGAAATATTGGAATAAATTTGGAGATTTGCAAATTTTATTCTATCTTTGCATCGAAATTTAATGAATTGTCCTATGATAGCAGAGTTTAGAGTCAGCAATTTCTTTTCCATCAGGTCTGAGCAGTCCATCAGTTTTGTGGCTACATCAGACAAGTTCATGACTGAGGAATATTGCAGTAGAGTGATCGATGAAGTCCGTTTGTTGAAGATCGGTGTCATCTATGGTGCCAATGCATCAGGTAAGAGCAATGTATTGAAAGCGCTCTCTTATTATCGTCGGTTGATGCTGCGTGTGCCGGAGGACAGAAACGAACCCATGAAACTGGTACCTTTCCTATTGGATGAACAATCGAGGAACAATCATTGCCGCATGGGAATGGACTTCTATCTTGACGGAGTGCGTTATGTGCTGAATATCGAGTTCGACGATGTGCGTATATACGATGAAACGCTAATGGTTTATACCACAAATCGGCCAACAAATCTATACAAACGTATATATAATAAGGAGAAGGATGCTACGGAGATTACCTTCAGCAATAAAACTAAACTGACCCAGAAAAGTCAGACAATTATTGAGGGTAACACCGTTAATAACTGTTCTGTGATAGCTGCTTTCGGTAAATCGAATGTTGAGGCATCACAGTTAAATGCCGTTTACGACTTCTTTTCCAAGCATCTTAGCGAACAACTGACACCAGACATTTCCTTGTCAGACTTTACGAGAAACTATCTGGAGAACGACAAGGACGGCTCTTTGAAGCGTTTTCTTGTTTATATGCTCAAAGCATCTGATTTCAATATCGACAATGTCGAATTGAGGAAAATGGGTGCCACTCCCGAATTGTTATTCAAGCACAAGACAGCCAATGGTACTTTTGAACTTCTTGAAAGCTATGAGTCGCGAGGAACCATGCGCTTCATGGGTATGACCACTATTCTGAAGCGTCTGCTCTTCGATTCCCATTTCATCGCCATCGATGAATTGGAAACGAGCATCCATTACGAACTGCTGTCATACCTCATCCGCGTGTTTATCGCTAATAGCGAAAATACTTCCCAGTTACTCTTCACCACTCACGACATCAATTTGCTCAACGAGGACTTTGTGCGTCGTGATACTGTCTGGTTCACGGATAAGAACTCAGAGGGTGAAACCAAGATAGAACGGCTTTCGTCGATGGGTCTGCACAAAACCCTCTCGCCCTACAACGCATACAAACAAGGGAAGTTGGTAGATCTGCCCTTCCTTGGCAGTCAATATCTGGACTTAAAGGAGTTTGAAAAATGAGAAAGAGTATTGCAATCATTGGAGAGGGAGAAACAGAGTGGTTCTATTTCGATTCGCTCCGCGTCGCTTGCCGCTACCCCTTCAAACTCTCACCAGGCTTTCCACAACATGCAGACATCGGGCACATCCTGAAAATGGCCAAGGCAAAGTTATCCGAGGGTTACGATTACGTGGTATGCTTGGTAGATATATGGACAGGTTCCATGAGAAGCCTGCCGAAATGAAGAAGTATCAGTCGTTCAAGGCCCGTAAAGAGAACCGTGGCATCATGTTCATCGAGACAAGTCCCTGTACAGAGTTCTGGTTCCTGCTGCATTTCTTGCCAAATAATGCAGTTAGATATTTCAAAAACTATGACCAGTTGATACCCGAGTTACGGAAATATATGCCAGAATACGAGAAGACCAGGCATTACTTCAAACGCACAAAATTGTATGAGTATCTTCATGACAACGGGGATATCGAACGTGCGAAGGCCAATGCGGATAAACTGAAATTCTCGAATTAGAAGAAGGGAAACGCAAGCGTAAGAAGGGTTTGTCACCAATCGGTACCCTCTCGTCTACAGGCAACAAACTTCATGGCATTATAGACATAGCCCTCATGCAGTCGTGTATGAGTGATGGCGAAGTAAAACCCTTCGTCAAAAATTATGGACTGGTTATTGCAGATGAGTGTCACCACGTTTCTGCAGTCAACTTCGAGCAGATCCTGAAAGCAGTCAACGCCCGATATGTTTATGGATTAACAGCTACCCCTATCCGAAAAGACGGACATCAGCCCATTATCTTTATGCAATGCGGCCCTATTAGGTATAATGCCGATGCCAAGGTTCAGATGTGCGATCAGTCATTCCAACGATTGTTAGTTCCTCGCTTCACGCCTTACAGGCCAATAAGTGGTGAAGACCTTTCGTTTACGAAAGTTGGATAACGGTTTTCTTCGTTTGCCTCTACTGGAATTCATGTAAACAGCTGTATGATAAGTGATTGTGCGCAATTTCGCATCTACTAATCCTCTACTTTGCTTCTACTTTGCCTCTACTTTGCCTCTACTTTACCTCTACCTATCCTCTACCATTTTTCTGCAAGGAAAAGGTAAGGTGAGGTATTGTTTCCATTAAGGTGATTCGAGGTTTCCATTAAGGTGAGCGATTGTTCCCACGCTGGGAATGTGATGTTCCCAGTGTGGGAACTTCGTGTTCCCAGCGTGGGAACAACAAGAAACCCTTGTTGCAACATCAAGAAAGCCTATTCTGAATGTAGGGACACAATAGACGTTTAGCTGATGATTAGCTGATGATTAGTTGATGGTAAGTGGATGTTTGGTAGAGGTTTGGTAGAGGGAAGGTAGAGGCAAAGTAGAGGTTTAGTAGAAGTAAAATAGAGGTAAAACTATGAGAAAATGTTTGCTAACACGTTTAAAATCAGCATCTTTACAGGCAAAGAGCTGTTATTTAGTAGAGGTAGAATTGAAAATTGATATATAATAAGTTTATTCACTTGCATTGAACAGTAAGCCCCCGTTAACACCTTGCTCGACAAGTTGCCGGAGTGGGATGGGGTAGACCGTATCTATTTCTTTTCTTCAAAGACATCTGGACGCTTACCTTTGTTATATTCGTTCGGGTATTTCTTGTGCAGCTCTTCAAGCTCACGATTGATTTCACCTTCAAGCGTCTGAACGGTATAGAACCAGTCTTTGGGAATAGGCTCTAACTGATAGCGCTGGGAACCAAATCCATTGTCAGTAATGGCCGTTACAAGCACTCTCAGTTTAGGCTTGTTGAAGAACCAGGATAGTCCATAAACGTCATCAACGATGCGGGTGATGATTTTCTGATGATACAAGCTGGGCTTGTCATCATCGCCGTCACTCTCATACAACTCGTCATCATCGCCAACATAGAAGAATCGTTGGGGAATATAGTAGTCTCCCCAGTCGGAATTCATTCTGAACCGTTTATCGCCAAGTTTGTCGATGCTAATCACGATATTTTCGCTGAGCTCTTCGGCAGAGTCTTTGGATTTGCGGTTTGAAACGGTGATGCCGTGTCGCTCCAAGTCTATAAGCTGATCTTCGTAGCCACAATCATGCTCACGAGCGTTATAGTCAGCAGCCTCTCTGAGTGCAGCCAAGGGGATGGTATCTCCCTTCTTGCCGACTATCAAATTCTCGATGCCATTGGCAATGGCGTCACCGTCATATACAAGCCAGTCATTATCAACGATGGGGAATGTGACATACTTGTTGCAATAGTATTTCTGCCTGTCCTCATCGGTGGCTTCGCATATCAATACACCTTTTAGGTCGTAGAAGTAGGAGCCGAGCCGTATGACTTTCTGCTCATGATCCAACTTTATCTCGAAACCCTGATGCGAAGGGTCATAGGTGGTCATATTGGCCCGGTTCACATAATCGTCAATTCTCCGTTCCTCAGCCGCGATGGGTTTGTCATCGTGCGGAATGGGCTCCTCGCTATAGAACAGATTCTTAACCATGAACTTAAGATGCCATTCTGTATCACCCACCCACTCTTTATCCATCACTGTACAGTTGAGGATGAAGGGGTTTTTCTTCATGTCAGCTTCTATGAGCTTTATGATTCTATCCTCGCTTGTCGTAACTTCAACCGACTTATAGGGAATGGTTGGGAATGCACCTTTTGATTGCTCATCTCTATTCTTTATATAATATGTAAGCAGATACTTCTTTTCATTTTTCATCTTCGTCATTCTATTAAAACGAGCGCAAAATTACGGAAAATAGCTGTATTTTGTGTAACTTTGCCTGTATATTTTCAACTCTTTAAGAATAAAGCCCCTGACTATCGCTTCAGCTCAAAGGTGTATTCTTTTCTTTGCCATAGATTCTCTTTTGGATATATACGATTAAGGGAGCAGCGATGGTTACTGCTCCCTTATTACGATTTTGCAAAAAAAAGTGTCAGCGCTTGTCGGGCACGCCGTAGTCCATCCAGCGTTCTTGCGGGTAGTAGCCTTTCAGGGTCTTTTTCTTCTCGGTGTAGGCCTCCTTCACGCGATCCATTACGACCTTCATTTTGGCCACCGTTGGCGCAAGCTGTTCACGAATGCTGTCCACCTCGGCATTGACGGCTTCCAGTTCCTTGACGGCCTGTTCCATTGCGTTGATCTCATCGTTGGTGACGCCACGTTCACCCATCTCCTTGACATGACGACGCAGGCCTTCCACGAGGCCACGACTCTTCTCAATCTGAATTTCTACTGTTTTTGACATAATCTCTTTCGTTTAAGTGATACTTTTAAGTTCAAATTCCTATGCAAAATTAACAAAAAAAGTCGATTTCACGAACGCTACAGAGCATCACTTTTTCGATTTTTTAAGATGGATGAAGCACCGTATTTAACATTTGTTTGCCATGCAACTGCCTTATGATGATGTTGCCCAGATTCTTCAGTTTCGGCATCTTGCTCATGGTGCTACGCACGGGTTGGACATCGTAGAGCAGCATGAGCAGCAGGACGATGGTGCCGACGATGCACATCATGCCAAACATCTCCTTAACAGCCACCATGAGGATGCTCTGATAGTCGGTGTGCAGACCTCGATAGAGCGTATCGGCTACCTGATGGCGCAGGCCGTAGCTATACATGCCTGAACACATGGACTCAGCAACACCGTTGCGGATGAAGCCTGAAATGGTGAGCGCATGAAAGAAGAAGGGAAACTCGATGAGGTCTTTCAGGTAGAGCGTCATCGTGGCAAAGAAGATGCTGTAGCCAAATGTGCGCAAGAAGGTGGGCAGCCACAAGCGTTCCAGATTGAGCACAGGCGAGACGTAAAAATACATCAATACCTGATAGGCGAGCAGACAGGCAAAACCTACGTTGAGCAGTCGCGTGTACTTGAAACCCAGACGATGGAGTGGTCCCCATGCTGGCGTCTCTTTGCCCCACAGGATGGTAAATGCACAACCGCTGACATAGCCCAGTATCTCGAGCAGCGAGAACTGCGACGTGGTGGTGAATCCCCAACCGAGCACTCCGCCAGTGAGTGTGTTCTGTAGCACTTGCGGTGTAGCGTTCATCACCTCGGCAACAAGAAACATGCCCAGGATAGGATATAACCGCCAGCGACGGAATATCCACGGCTCCAGATACGGGTGACGGATATGCGTCAAGCGACCTATAGTCATGAGAATGGTGAGTGGCAGCATGCAGAGCACCGCACGCCATAACGTGCTGTCATACCAATGATAGTATTCGCCGTAGTTGAATAGCCAGATGACCTCCAGCATACAAGCAGACACCAAGATGCACCCCAGCCAGTCGAGCGAGATAAGGGGCACCTGATGGGGCATCATGCGCCAAGGATGAGTACAAGTATAAATCACAAGGACTATCGCAAGCATCATTCCGATGGTAAGCCAATGCATCATCTGCCACGAGTCGTATATCATGATAAGCTGCTGATCAACCCAATTGCTGAGCGACATGCTGGTGAGGATGACAATATAGATGCTGGGCAGGAAGATACCGAAATCCTGCTTAGGCGAGAGCCACAGACGGATATTCGAGAAACACTCGAAAGTACCGCACAGTTTGAAGTAGCCTGCAATATAACTAATGGCGCAAAGCAGCGGCAATCGCCACTCGCCAAAATCGCTACTGATGAGCCACAATGACAGCAGATTGCACGCAGCTATCACACAGGCGGCATTGATGAGCAACTGCTGATTGGTGAAGCGCAGTTTGTAGCGGAACAAGAACGGGAAGGGCATGTTGACACCCACCACGCCGAACATTGCTACCATCACCATGTCCTCACGAGTGAATCCCGTAGCACCAACCATCTGCTGCAGACTGCCAAAATAGACACCGCTGGACAACTGGAAGAAAAGCGCAAAGAGCAAATATATCCAAGGGCGCACTTTCTCAGGTACCCAAGGATTGAACATGGGCATCGAGAACCCTTGGTTCGGATTCCAACCAGCCATTAGTACATCACCTCCGTTTCTACATTCAGACCAGCCAGCAGAAGAGCCAAATCGTCAGCATTGTCGGTAGTCACTTTGATCCGCACAGGCACACGCTGCTCTACTTTTACAAAGTTGCCCGTGGCATTATCTACGGGGATGGGGGAGAAAGCAGAGCCTGTACCTGCGGCTATCGACTCTACCTCGCCTTGATACGTCACCCCTGTTACAGCATCGGCAGTAAACTCTACTTGATTGCCCACTTTGATGTGCTTCAACTGTGTTTCACGGTAGTTGGCTACCACCCACACTTGACGATCGTCCACGATGCGAGCCAACAGCATGCCAGGCTGAACCAGCTGGCCGACATGAATATCCTTGCGACTCATCACACCGTCGCAGGTAGCCACAATAATGGTATAACTCAGATTCAGTCGTGCCAGATTGACCTGTGCCTCGGCTACTGATTCACCAGCTGTGGACTGTCCTAAGCGCTGTTGCTGTTCACCAAGCACCTGACTGGTGGCCTGCTGACGATTGCAAGCAGCCTCATAGCGAGCTTTTGCTGCTTCGTACTGGACCTTGACATGTTCGTATTGTTGGCGGGTGACTGCATCTTTCTGCAAGAGTTGCTCATACCGCTGATAGTCTTTCTCGGCATTTTCCATCTGTACACGGGCCTCGTCGATGCCTGCCGATGCAGCACGCACATTCGAGGCTGTGGTGCTCATACCTGCAGTTACAGCCGACGAACCACTCTTCGAGCCACGAAGATGTGCCTCTGCCTGAGCTAAAGCCAGGCGGAACTCTGCATCCTCGATGATGACGAGCGTATCGCCCTTCTTTACATGCTGATAATCGTCGAAACGCACTTCCTTGATGAATCCACCCACACGGGCATTGATAGGTGTAATGTGACGCCACACTTGTGCATCGTCTGTATACTCCACGTTCCCCCAATGCACAAATCGGCTGCAAACGAGCCCGATAAACACCACGAGGGCTGCAATAATCACTACATTATATATTCTTTTTATCTGTTTCTTGTTCATAATTCTTCAATTCTTTATAGTGTTCCTGAAATGTATTTCAATCTGTAGTAGGCGAAGATGATGCCGATGCGGGCATCCACCTCTTTGAGTTCTGCATCGAGCTTGATGTTCGAGGCGTCAATCATATCGGTGATGAGTGCCAACTGCGACAAGTAGCGGTCGTTGACCACCTGATAGTTCTGTTGTGCCAGTTGAACGCTCTTCTGCTGCGTTTCCAACTCTAAATAGGCTTGCTGATAATAGGTATAGGCCTGCTGTACTTGGTTGTTCAGTTGTTCGGCTGCTACTGTGTACGACTGCTCTGTCTGACGGGTGTGGATACGTGCCTGTTGTATCTTCTTGTTCTGTTTGTACAGCGAACTGATGGGGTACTTGACACCCACTCCTACATACCAGAAGTTGAAGTTCTTGTCAATGGGCGGTATATCGTAAGTAAAAGGACCATTGAAATTGTCGGCCGCAACCATTGCCACTTTAGGACGCATCTCGCTTTTAGCCAAACGCAGTTGCTGGCTGGCCATCTTCTGCTCAATTTCTGCCTTCTGAATGCTGGGAGCCGTCGTCAGTGCCCTGTTTTGCCAAGACATCTCACTTCCCTCGCCCTTAAAACTTCCCTCGCCCTTTGGAGAGAGGTCGGGTTCGGTGTTGAGGCTCGGTATAATCTCCCCATCAATCCCTAACTGATTACACAACTGATGATTCAAGATGCCACGCTGATCCTGCAGTTTCTTCAGATTCAGACGCAACGTCTCCATTTGCAGCTCATAACGTGTCACATCGTTTTTCAGCGCCATACCTTGCTCGTGTTTTGCCTGGATGTCGTTGATCAGACGTTGCGTCAGGTCAATATTCTGCCTCACTACCTGCTCTCGATTTTTGAGCTTGAAGATTTCCAGATACTGTCCCAAAGCCAAGAACCGCTGTTGCTGGCGGCGCTGTTGTTCATCAGCCTGAGCCTGCTGATGCTGAAGTGTAGCCAATGCAATGCCAGCATCGATAGCTCCACCTGCATACACCACTTGCTGTGCTTCCAACGCCAGCGAGTTGCCCCAGCGTGGAGCTGCAAAGCCGTGAGCATTTGTGAAATCACGATCCATCATGACCACATCGCCATTCATCGACACTGATGCCGATGCCGTCAACTCAGGCAGTCTCGCTGAGCGAGCTGCCTCTATCCCTTTCTTAGCAAATTCTACGCTTATCTTCTCTTGTCGAAGAGTCTTGCTGTTGCTTTCCACTAGTTGAAACAATTCGTCAACTGTCATCTTGCGCTCCGTCTGGGCCTTCGCCACCATCGCAGTGACTACAGCCATCAGGAGCGCCATGTTCCTAAATGTCATTAATACCAATAAAATAGTGACGGGGAACACACCCCTTTTCTTTTTGCGGGTGCAAAGTTACGAATTATTTCGATAAGTTGTAACTTTTAGAATGCCAATAATTAAGAAATATTAACCATTAGAGTAGTCCCAGTCTGTCACATAGTGGTCGAACTTGACCTCATCGATGGGGCAGAACTTGGCGATGATCGCCAGAATGTCTGCCTGCTGTTTGGGCGATAGCATGTTCTCGCCATGATGGACTCGGTAGTATGGTCCGTTACCTCGTCCGAAGTAGGAGTGAACGCACTGACGAGCTTCGGCCCTGTCCCGATAGGGGATCTTATCATAGAGTTTCGAGAAGCCCCACGCCTTTTTGACCAATTTCTTCTCACAGTAGCATCGGCACTCACCTTCCTGCCAAGCTGTGGGATACACAGCCTGTCCGATGTAACGCCCCTCTGTCTTCAGCAGTCGGGCCTGATAGTGCATGCACTTCTCCTTCAGACCGCATGCATCGTTAAAACACAGGGCATAACCCCAAGGAATGTCTTTCGCTTTCAATTCTTTTTCTTCCATATTTCCTTTTCTTAATACGATTTGCGCTTTTCACAGCGTTTTTCGTTTTTGCGACTGCAATGCTGCGAGCAGTATCGCACTCTTTTAGTGTGCAAAGATACAAAATTATTTTAGCGATTCCAAATTTAACACCAATTATTTACCTGCTTTTTTTGCAGTGTAAGTGCTTTTCAGCTCTGCCTTGAGCCCAAAGACATCAAGATTTCCTCAAATTTGATCATTTTGTTATTGTTTTTTTTCTTTGAATAATCATTTTCGTTGTCTATCTCTACCAAAACACATGTAAATTGCTGTATATTAGTTATTTAGATGAAATTTTATATCTATTTTAATTCTACTAATCCTCTACTAAACCTCTACCTAATCTCTACCTTGCCTCTACTATTCGCTCAAACGACAGAAGGAACCTGCGGCATTATTCCCACGTTGGGAACATGACATTCCCACGTTGGGAATAAAGTATTCCCACGTTGGGAATAAAAGCCGAGCCTGAGTGAAGAAATGCTTCGCTCAATATGATGCCCCTGTTGCAGAATAAGGAACCCTTGTCTTATACTGGAATAACTTGACACGTTTTTCACCATAACAAAAGTAACAAGTTATGACAAAATGTATCAAGAAGAGTTATGATGTAAGTTTCAAGCTTCAAGTGTTAAGCGACTATTACCTCAGTGGAAAGTCAAAGAATTTTACTTGCAGGAAATGGGGAATTTCATTTCCCGCCCTATTAGAGTGGCTGGCAATTTGGCCAGTTGAAGAAAAAGACCTACCTTTGCTGGATGAAATCATGTCCCGTTACCGTATGGAAGCAGAGAACAAGGGTAAGAGTGATGAGCAGATTCTCAAGGAGCACATAGCAGCCTTGGAGCGTAGCCTCCAGATGGAGCGCATGCGCTGTCGTGCTTTGGAGAAGGTGATTGAGATAGCTGAGCGCGAGGAGGGCATCTCAATATTAAAAAAAGATGGTGTCAAGCAGTAGATGCGCTCCGCGAGGAGTTTCCGCAGGAGAGTGTGGAGACGCTTTGCGGACTGTTTGACAAGCGTAGGCAGTGGTACTACGAGAAGCGCAAGGTGCTGTACACTGAGGTGCAGCGAGTAAAGGTAATCATCGAGTATGTGGAGTGGTATCGCATGCAGGCTCCTTGCCTTGGCGGTGTGAAGCTGCACGTGTTGCTGGCGGAGGAACTTGGGCGTGAGTTCGTTGGAGGACGCGACTCTTTCCTGGATCTGCTGCGTCGTCACAAGTTGATGCTACCGAAGAAGAAGCCTCGGCACACAACGGACTCCAACCACATATATTTCAAGTATCCCAACCTGACAGTTGGTCTCACAGCCCTGTATCCCAACCATGTCTGGTATGCCGACATCACCTATATATGGATTGAGAATGACGTGCTCTACCTGCACCTGGTGACCGACGGCTACTCCCACGCCGTGCTGGGGTGGTGCCTGTCCGAGACGCTTGAGGCGGAAAACACAGCCAGAGCGCTGGAGATGGCTGTGGAGGCAGCAGGGGGCGGCAACCTCTGCGGCACGATTCACCACTCCGACCGCGGAGTGCAGTATGCCTGCCAGAAGTACGTCGGCGTCCTCATGGAACACCATATCCGCATCAGCATGACTGAGTGTTACAATCCCACTGACAACGCCGTGGCCGAACGCATGAACGGCATCCTCAAAGACGAGTGGATATATCACCTGGCCATGTTCAGGGACTATGAGGAAGCCCTGTGTGAGATTGGGCGAGAGATAGACTTCTGCAACAACGTACGACCGCACATGAGCATAGGCAACAAGAAGCCAATGGACGTGTATAGCGGTGAGGCTCCTGGCAAGAATCTTTGGAAAAAAGACTGATAACTGTTGCATGGTAATGATATTTTCACTATATTTGCAGCGCCGAAGAAAAGGCGGACTCTGGATTTGTCCGATATTTTCCGTTCTGTCAAGTCTTTCAGGAAGCAACGGCAGAGAGTGACAAGGTTTTCAGTACGATGTTAACGATGTTGACAAGCAATTCAGTTTAACCCGGTGAAATCTGTCAAGTGAAATCAGGAAAAGGCAGCAAGCAGGCATCTACCCATACTCTAAGCATACTCATGAGTAAGCCTAGAAGCAGCCTAGAAGCAGGCTAGAGTATGGCTAGAGTATGGGGCTGGCCCGGGATTTAATTCCACAACTTTTTACTATTAATTCCAGAACTTTCTACTATTAATTCTAAAAAGTTCTACTATTAATACAATTTTCTGAAATAAAGAATAGCCTCACTGCCCGTCGTTTGGGCAGTGAGGCTGTAAAGTTTCATCTTGGTAACAGGGTCCCGACCGGATAACAAAAGAACCATCTCGCTGTTAGCTCGGACCCCGCAGGCCCCGAAGTAAAGTCGCTCCCTCTGGGGTCAGGCCCCAAAGTAAAGTCGCAGGCGACTGTACTTTGGCGCCAGACCCGAAGCATAAGGGTTCCATTGGGGGTTAGTTGTGGATGATCAGGGCGGACTGGGCATCGACGACGGCCTTGGGGCCTTGGAGGGTGCCGAGGCCCTGCTCGTTGATCTGGCCGTCGCAGCAGACGACGGTGTAGGTGCCTTCGGGGATGGTGACCTCCTGATCGGTCTTGCCGGCATTGAGGATGACGATGATGTCGCGCCAGTCGTCACGGCCTGCATAGTTCTTCAAGCGGTAGGCGATGAGGCCTTCGGGCATGTCGAGGAACTCGAGGTGCTTGCGCACGAGATCGGCATTGCCAAGACGGAAGGCGGGGTGATGCTGGCGCAGGGCGATGAGGCATTTGTAATAGTCGAACACTTGCGGGTATTTCGCCTTGTTGCTCCAGTCGAGGTGATTGATCTCATCGGGCGACTCAAATGAGTTGTGGACGCCTTTCTTGTCGCGCAGCAGCTCCTCACCGCTGAGCATGAAGGGCACGCCCTGGGAGGTGAAGACGGCGGTCTGTGCGAGCAGGTCGAGACGGATGAGCTCATCTGTCGTGATGCCTGGGATGGAGGCCTTCAGGCGGTCGACGAGACACATGTCGTCGTGACAGCTGACATAGGAGATCATCTGCGTGGGTTCGAGCGCCCAGGGCTCCTTGGCGTAGTTGACTTTCGACATGTCGACCTGTGGGTGGGTGATGGCTCCGGCGATGCCGTACTTGACGGATTCGGTCTCGTTCTGGCGCCCGAGCCAGCCTGCCATCGTGTCGTCGGAGAAGGGTCCGCGCAGGGCGTCACGCAGTTCGTCGCTGAAGGCGGCGATGCCTGGCATCTGCGGGATGTGGGCCTTCATGGCGAGCTTTTCCTGGGGATAGGCGCAGGTGCCTGCGCTCCAGCCTTCGCCATAGATGAAGATGGTGGGGTCGATCTGGTCGACCATCTGGCGGATCTGGTTCATCGTCTCGATATCATGGACGCCCATGAGGTCGAAGCGGAAGCCGTCGATGTGGTACTCGTTGATCCAGTACTTGACGCTCTCGAGCATGAACTTGCGCATCATAGGACGGTCGGAGGCGGTCTCATTGCCGCAGCCTGAGCCGTTGCTGTATTGTCTTTGATCTGTAAGCCGATAGAAATAGTCGGGGTAGGTGCGCTGGAAGTTGGAGTGCTCGATGTCGTAGGTGTGGTTGTACACAACGTCGAGGATGACGCGGATGCCTGCATCGTGGAGGGCCTTGACCATCTGCTTGAACTCGCGGATGCGCACGTCGGGGCGATAGGGATCGGTGGAGTAGCCGCCCTCGGGCACGTTGTAGTTCACGGGGTCGTAGCCCCAGTTGTACTTGTTGTCGCTGAGGCGCGTCTCGTCGATGGAGCCGTAGTCGTAGGAGGGCAGGATATGGACGGCGTTGACGCCCAGCTCCTTGAGGTGGCTGATGGCCCAGGGCTCGGTGAGGGCGAGGAACTTGCCCTTATACCGGGCATCGCTGCGGGCGATGGAGAAGTCGCGATGGTGCATCTCGTAGATGACGAGGTCGGCAGGCGACTTCGTGACGGGGCGGGTATCGCTGCTCCAGCCTTCGGGATCGGTGGCGGGAAGAGAGATGATGGCTCCCCGCTTGCCGTTGACACCTACGGCCTTGGCAAAGACGCCCGGGCACTCGCCGAGGCCCACGTCGAAGGTGTAGAACTTGCCCATGAGGTCGCCACGCACGGTGGTCGTCCACTGCTCATCGGCGGTGCGCTTCATCTTGACGGTCTTCACGGCCTTGCCGCCCTGACCTTCCTCATAGATGCGCAGCGTGACGCGCTTGGCATCGTTGGGCGCAAAGAGCGCAAACTGGGTCTTTTCAGGGGTGTAGTTCACTTCCTGAAACGTCTGTGCCGTTACTGACTTGGGAAACAGCAGAGACAGTAATCCTGCGAATATCAATTGCTTCATTTCTTAATTTTTCTGATGATGACGATGATGAGGGTCAGGAGGAGCAGGGCTGTCACGACCATTGAGACGGTGAACCACAGGGAGGCGCGCTTCTCGGCTGCCTCGCGGCTCTTCTCGATGATGGCGATGACGGAATTGACCTGATAGCTCCGCATGTGATGACAGAAGTAGTCGTTGCACTTCTTGGAGAACTCCAAGTAGCGCTGGGCACGCTCGATGTCGCCGTCGTTGGCCAGACGTTCTGCCAGGAAGAGGAGCGAGGCCTGATCCATCACGCCGCACTTGATGTCCTCGATGGCTGAGCGTCCCAGCCAGTAGCGCGTCTGCTCTTCATTGTGGAGATTGCTGTAGACCATCGAGCGGTAGAAGGCAGCAAAGGCACGGGCGTGGGAGTTGGGAGGCGCATTACGGACCCAGCGGTTGCTGAACTGCAGGGCTTCCTGATAATAGCGGCGCCCGTTGAGGATATCCATCTTCATGTGGTACCAATCTTCGGTGCCCTCGGGGGCTACCATCAGCACGGAGTCGCGATAGGCGTTCTGCTGGTCGTAATAGACTTGTTGCATGCCAGGACGCTCGGTATAGGAGCCTAACTCTCCGTAGAGGTGCATCCAGGCACCGTAATAGTAGGCGAGTCCGTCCTGATCGAGGGCTGACTTCTTGATGAGCTTGAGCTGCTCGAATGCCTCGGAGTACATCCTGGTGCCTGAGCACCTAAGAGCCATCAGCGAGCGGAAGCGCCCTTCGAGGTCTGGGCGCTTGAGCGAATCGGCGAGGTTGATGCACTGCTCGATATAGTAGAGGGCAGAGTCGTTTCTGTATGGCTGGAAGAGACTGAAGAGCTTCTCTGCCAGTTCGAGGCGCTTCTCTGCGCTCTGCTCGGCCTGTAGCTTGCGGCGGCAATCGTCGATCTTCAGCTCGCGCTCTTTGACGAAATGCGGTGACTCGCCGATGGTGGCGTCGATCTCCTGATAGAGGGCTTCGAGGTCGACTGGCTCCTCTGTCTGTGCTGAGGCCGTGGCGGACATGCCTACCACGGCACTCAGCAGGAGAGCGACAGTTAAGGATCGTTTGATTGGATTCATGGTTTCTTGATTTGAGTTCTTTATTTTGCAATCAGACTGACGGCGAAGCCACCTCCGGGAGCCTCGGTGAGCTTCAGGACATCCTTGGCCGTTACCACCTTCTTGGTGATGACGTAGGCCTTCGGATTGGTCTCGTAGTGAGCGTCCTTGGCATCGGCGTAGATGGTGCAGTCGTACTTGCGGCCCTTGTCGAGGAAGTTCAGGCGGATGGCGGTCTGATGGCCGTTCTCGTCGCACTTGCCTCCGATGAACCAGTTGTCGGTGCCCTTGGCCTTGCGGGCTACGGTGATGTAGTCGGCGGGCTCTGCCTCGAGATAGATGCTCTCATCCCAGTCGCAGGCTACGTCGCGGATAAACTGGAAGGCATCGTCGTATTGCTCGTAGTGCTCGGGCAGGTCGGCGGCCATCTGCAGGGGTGAGTACATCGTGAGGTAGAGGGCCAGCGATCCGGCGATGGTGATGCGTGCCCAGGAGGTGTTGTCGCTCCAGTTCTTCAGCTGTGTCTCGAAGATACCGGGGGTGTAGTCCATCGGACCTCCCTGCAGACGGGTGAAGGGCAGGATGCAGGTGTGATCGGGGCGCGAGCCTCCGAAGGCCTCGTACTCTGTGCCACGGGCGCTCTCGCCACCCACGAGGTTGGGCCATGTGCGGCAGAGTCCTGTAGGACGTGTGGCCTCGTGAGAGTTGACCATGATATGGTGCTTGGCAGCCTCCTTGATGACGTAGAGGTAGTGGTTGTTCATCGACTGTGAGTAGTGATGGTCGCCACGGGGGATGATGTCACCCACGTAGCCCGTCTTCACAGCGTCGTAGCCGTACTTGTTCATCAGCTCGTAGGCCTCCTTGATGTGGCGCTCGTAGTTCTGGGTAGAGCTCGAGGTCTCGTGGTGCATCAGGAGCTTTACGCCCTTGGAGTGGGCATAGTCGTTGAGCATCTTGATGTCGAAGTCGGGGTAGGGGGTCACGAAGTCGAAGACGTCGCGCTTCCACATGTTGGCCCAGTCTTCCCAGCCTACGTTCCAGCCTTCTACGAGAACCTCGTCGAGGCCGTTCTTGGCGGCGAAGTCGATGTAGCGCTTCACCTTCTCATTGTTGGCTGCGTGGCGTCCGTGGGGCTTCACCTTGCTCCAGTCGATCTGGTCGAGCTTGATAGAGGGGAAGTCGTCGGTGTAGTGCCAGTTGCTCTTGCCTACAATCATCTCCCACCACACACCGCAGTACTTCGTGGGGTGGATCCAGGAGGTGTCTTCGATCTTACAGGGCTCATTGAGGTTGAGGATGAGGTTATTCGAGAGCATATCGCGCGCATCGTCGCTGACCATCACTGTGCGCCATGGTGTCTCACAGGGTGTCTGCATGGCTCCCTTCAGACCAGTGGCATCGGGTGTCAGATGGCTGACGAAGGTGAGGGGCTGTGGCAGCGGCCATGGCGATGGCTTGGGATTGGGGGTATAGGCGTTGCTGCCACCCATGAGCTGCTCGGAGAGGTGCTTGGTCTCGGCATCGACGAGCTCGAGGTGCATCGTGGCGTAATCCTGACAGGCTGCCTCGTGGATGTTGATGTAGAGGCCGTCGTCGCTCTTCATCTGCAGTGAGGTCTGCACACCTGTGGGTGAGAATACGGCTACTGAGGAGTTGCCCCAGTTGACGGCGGTCTTGTAGCGCTGGCGGATCTCGGAGAGGCGGGTCTCCTGAGTCTCCTGCTCCTGGGTGTCGTAGTCGCCGGGGAGCCACCATGCCTTATGGTCGCCTGCCATTGCAAACTCCGTGCGCTCTTCCTTGATGATGAAGTAGTTGAGTTCGGGCTGCTGTGGGAACTCGTAGCGGAACCCGATGCCATCGTCGTAGACGCGGAAGCGGATCACGATGGTGCGGATGTGCGGGATCAGAGCCAGTCCTGGGGCTGTGCCGTCGCCTGTGTAGCGTTCTTTCTTGATGACTTGCTCCAGTGTGACGGCGAGCTCGTTGTAGTGGTTACGGATGTTCTTGGTCTCGCCCCACACGGGTTGCCAGGTCTCATCGAAGGTGGTGGTCTGTTCGTCCTTGATATGGAAGGCATCCATCAGGTCGGTCTCGTCCATTCCTCTTGAGGCGTGTTTGTCCTTAGCCAGTTCGAGTCCGAGGAACGAGGGTTTCACAACCGCCTTCCCTTTATAGCTCATCTCATAGACGGGTCTTCCCTTCTCATCGACTGAAAACTTCAGTTCGATATTGCCATTCGGCGATTTAATGCTTCCTGCCAGTGCGTAAAGGGGAATGGCACAGAAAAACAAAAACAACAATTTTTTCATAAACTAATATTTTTTGGCACGGATTCCACGGATTAACGCGGCCTTAATGTCTTGCCTCACCGGAATTGTGCTGGGTTATTATTTTTCTTTTAACTTTTACAGAATGTCCAAAATTAATCAGTAGTCCAACTTCTTTCTTGCATGCAGTTAGATAGTTCAGTAGTTGCCATTCATGTTCCGGCTTTAAATCTGACACCGCCTTTAATTCAATAATGACAGTGTCTTCGACTATCATATCTGGAATGTAATGACCTACTACATCACCTTTATAATATACATCTATGGGTTTCTGGCATTCGCAATTCATATCCGTGCCTAATATCACTTTCGGCCGCTTTGGATGATCAGCGTGCTGATTTCTTCGTTGAGTTCATCGGCGGCGAGGAGCTGCTCGATGGTGAGGTGCATGCGATAGCGCCAGTAGTGACGCGGATTGGCAGGGATGTTGATGCGCTCGGCATTGGCATCGGGCAGGCGCAGCTTCTCGTCGATGCTTAACCAGTCCTGGAAGGAGATGAGACAAAGCATCGAAGGCGACGTCAGGTGACGGCTGACGATATCCTTAGCCAACCAGTCGGGCAGCGGGTGGGGAGCAGGGCCTCCACGATAGAGCATCGTGTTGAAGTAGTTCTGCGTGCGCTCCTCGTCCTCATCCCACCATTGGCGCAGGGTGGCCATGTCGTGAGTAGAGATGGTGTCGACACTGCGATAGGGGTTGCGCGAGAGGTGTCCGAAGCGCGTGGTAGGATCCTTCGGCATCGACTGGATCTCGAGGGAGAGGATGCGCAGCTCGTTCATCACCCAGGGCACGCAGTCGGGCACCATGCCGAGATCCTCGGCACAGACGAGCATGCGGGTGGCCTGTGTGAGCTTGGGCAGCTTCTTCATCGCCTCAGTGTACCAGAACTGGTTGTTGCGACGGTAGAAGTAGTCGTTGTAGAGCTGGTTGAAGTGATACTTCTGATCCTCGCTGAGCTGGGCGTAAGCCTCCTGATACTGGACGGCGATACGTGGATGCCAGCGATCGCTGCGCTTGTGGTCGACGAGGAACAGACCCTCGTTGAACTCCACACCGTAGGCGGCAATCTCCTCGACGCTCATGCCGAGGGCAGGCGAGAACTGGCCTATCAGACCAGACTTGTGAGGCATAGGAATCTCCCAGATGCGGAAGAAGCCCAGCACGTGGTCGATGCGGTAGGCATCGAAATACTCGGCCATCTTACGGAATCGGCGCACCCACCACTGACAGCCGTCGGCGAGCATCACATCCCAGTTATAAGTGGGGAATCCCCAGTTCTGGCCATCGGCAGAGAAAGCATCGGGTGGAGCTCCTGCCTGTCCGTTCAGGTTGAAGTACTTCGGCTCTACCCAAGCCTCTACGCCGTCGCGGCTGATGCCGATGGGGATGTCGCCCTTCAGGATGACGCGCTGCTTGCGGGCATAGGCATGGGCGGCGCGCATCTGCTGGTCGAGATTGAACTGTACGAAGTACCAGAAGGCCACCTCTTTATATATTTTAGTAGTCGTTTTCGACATGGATTCGCGCTCCTTCTCTGTGAAGGTCTTGTGATCGGGCCACTCCGTGAACGAGGCGGTGCCGTACATATCGCGGTAGTGACAGAAGGCGGCGTAAGGCACGAGCCAGTCCTTGTTCTGCTCGAAGAAGGTCTTAAAGGCCTCGGTCTTCATCATCTTACTGCCTTCCTGGGCGAAGAGCTCGCGCAGATAGGCGAGCTTGGCATTGTTCATGCGCTCGTAGTCGATCTGTGGCAGGGCGTTGAGCTCTTTCTGCAGGGCTTCGTAGTAAGCTTTGCGCTCCTTGTCCTTCAACGGCGGCAGCTGTCGGAAGTCGGTGTACTGAGGATGCAGCGCGTAGATGCTGATAGAGTTGTAAGGATAGCTGTCCTGCCAGGTGTAGGTCATGTTCGTATCGTTGATGGGCAGTACCTGCAGCACGCGCTGGCGGGTCTTGGCACACCAGTCGATCATCTTCTGCAGATCGCCGAAGTCGCCCACTCCGAAGCTGCCTTCACTGCGCAGCGAGAAGATGGGGATGACGGTACCTGCGCCCTTCCAAGGATAGACGGGGAAGAAAGCCTGCGGCAACTCGTAGACGATCACCTCGCCCTCCTCGAGCTTCGGGATGGTCATCGTGCGGTTCATTCCTGTCTCCCAAAGCGGCGTCACGTCGATCTCTTCGTCGAGCGAGACAAACTTGAACTCGATGGTGTCGGGCAATGTGTCGGCATCGAGGGTGATGACCCACTCATTGCTCTCGTGCTCGGCCATGGTCAGTGCGCGCAGTGCCTCCCAGTTTCCCAGGGCATCGCTGCCACCGATGATCGCCAGGCGCTCGTTCCAGCGCAACTGTGGGGCGCGCACCTTCAGGCGCACGGTCTTGGCGTAGGCTGACTCCTCACTCATCTTGCGCTTGCGGGCAGCAACGCACTCTGTGAAGGCCGAAGAGTAGAGGAACGAGTCCTCGGGGATGTCGATCCAGTGATCATACACCGTGTAGCGTGCTCCCTTGGTAGCGACAAACTCCAGTCTGTGTGGCTCGGTGAGCCACTCGCAGCGTGTCTGCTCGTCGCCTCTCATCACACAGTAGAAGTAGTCGATGTGTGTCTTGGTCTTCACGGACTTACTCAGCTCGCACATCCAATGGCAACCGTCGAGGGTCGACATCTTGTGCTGCTCGGTCTTTCCATCCAGCAGGATGTTCAATGCCAGTTCTTCTCCGAAGGTGGTCTGGTATTCAAGATTGAAAACGATTCTCATAAAAACTTGCCTTTAGTTATTTAATTTTGTTTGCGCAAAGATACAAAATAATAACATTCGGTGTTCGTTTATCCCTCAGAGAATAAGCCTTTTATCAATGCAAACGATTGCATCTTTTGCCCCGTTGTCTCTTTCCCCCTATTCGCTTATGCGCGTCTCCTCCCTCCAGTAACAAACATACAAACCGCTCCCGCCAGCATCATGCAGATGCCCGTATATACCAACGGCAACCAGGGGTCGCTGACGAGCTCTAATATTGAAATCTGACTCTCGGCACCCATCTGCGTGTCGTAGCCGTATTGATAGATTTTCCAACCGTCCACCTCGTAGGGCTTGTTCACGTCAACCGTGGTCTCGATGTTCTTGCCCGTCTTGGTCAGGATCTGAATCTCTGAGGCAAAGCGCTTGGGGCTTCCGTCGTCGTAGGTCTCCATAATAAACTTCTTCAGTTCAATGGCTATGGGCATCTCCTTGACGGCTCCCTGCTGAGTCAGCGCCCGCCATTCAGGCTCACCAACGGTGATGATCATTTTTACGCGTTGCATGTCGGCATTGCCAAGTGTGGCGGTAGTGAGGGCAACGAACAGGCCCAGGTGGTTCAGCAGGAAAGGCACGTCGCGCTTCCATGAACTCAAGTGCATCAGCCGGCGTAAGATGATGACTCCCAGAATGACCGCTATATACACATAGATGAGCACGAAGGGCCAGAACGACAGCATATTGTTCAGCCAGGTGCCATCTTTCAGCTGGCGGATGAGTCCCATGATGATGGTCAGCACTACGGCATACACCAATGCTGGTATGGCGGCCTGGTAAGTACTTACGAACTGGAAGGCATACACCCGCTTTCTTAATA
>JAEEGH010010406.1_pt1 | contig 21363 bp, 8 predicted proteins | sample 9134181 | NCBI WGS metagenome assembly JAEEGH01 (sample SAMN16246544, study PRJNA631951) | gut metagenome | biome: gut microbiome; feature: rumen; material: DP-attached | host: Bos | place: Iran: Karaj | collected 2018-10
ATACCGTTTGCAAGATGAAGAATTGCCAGCTATATTGTTAGATGTCATTATAGAATAAAAGGAGTAAAATAGATTGTGATGATGGAGACATTGATATTCTGTAAAAAAATAAAATAGTAATTAAAATAAATTGGATAGAACAAAAAGGAAACAACTTATGAACAAAAACAAGATTTTGCTAGTTGCGATTTTGATGGCGGGGCTAGTATCTCTGGCTGTGGCGGATACATTCTCCGTGGATCTGTATCTGGACAATGCTTCGGCCAAGTCCTTAACCTTTGGTATGGGAAGTGAACGTGTGTTGGTAGGCGTGCCGCCTTTTGAGGCCCCGGCGAATTTGAATGTCGCATGGCTGGAAGGTCCTGGCGATGTTTCAGATGCCAAGATTGACGAAGATTTCAGCAAGCTGTCCACCTATGTCAAGAAAAGCGCGGATGCAGGAATGTGGAAGCTGTATGTTCGCAACGGAATGAAAATCACTTTCAAGACGACTGGTTTGCCAAACGGTTCCATCCTTAAGTGCTATCAGGAAGACGATGAGGAGAATGCTATCGACATTACGAATGGAACGATTCTTAATGCAACAGCCGACACGACCTATTTGATTGACTACCGTAAGTCCTCTAATACTGATGCCGCATTGCCCAGTCCGCAAGTCAAACATGTTCAGATGAGCAGTTCCAAGAAGAAACTCGATGTTGATTTTGGTGATGATATTCCCACCGGCTGTTCTTTGGTTGTCGCTTCGAAGGCCAAGGTCTATAAGAGTGTGGATGAGGGCGAATATACGATTTTTGAAGAGATTACCAATGTGAGTGGTACGGTTGCAACCGATGGCTCTGCAACAGCGACACTGACTATGACCTCTATGGCGAATGTTGCCCGTGTTCAATTCGAATACTGGTTCAAGGATGGAGAACAGAGTTCGGAAAAGGCGGTTGTGATTGTGGATGTAACAAAAGGTCTTAAGACCTCCTTGGTGGAGAAGAAAGACGTGGCGACCGAAGAAACTATCAATGGAGCGGTTGTGGCGGTCGATCCAGAAGCGGAAGGCTATGACGGTACGGTTTTGACCTATAAGATTGATTTTGATAACGAGACATTGGGAAAAGCCCTCACACTCACGGTCGATACTCCGAAGTTTGCTCCTGATGCGGATGCATATGCAATTGGTTACTATTTCACAGACGATGAAGACGGCGAAGGCGAGTTTGCTGCCGTGCCCGGTTCCTATACGAGCAAGGCTTCCACTATATATTTAAAGGTAAAGGCGACGTTGACAAGCAAGTGCGAACCTGGCTTCGTTAGACCGTCAATTACGATCGGTGATAATACTGTTGAGTTGGAGGCAGTTCAGTTTATTGTGATGAGCGGCGGCACGATGGACATTGATGGTGATGGCACCATTTCAGAGGAAGACGCCATCATGATGTATATATTTGTCCTGATGGGTGGTGTTGACAATCCGGACGATATTTCGGCTGATACCCTTTTGCAGGGCATTGATGAAAACAAACAGGATCAGGTTGATGCTGATGCTGCTTTGGCGTTGTTGCAGGCGTTGCCCACCTTCCTGGATTATGATGGAGATGGTGATATTACCGAAGAAGATGCCATCATGTTGTATGTTTTCATCTTGATGGGTGGTGTTGACAATCCGGACGATATTTCGGCGGATACGCTTTTGCAGGCAATTGATGAAAGCAAGCAGGATCTAGACAAAGCGGAAACCGCTCTGGCGAATTTCCAAAGACTGTCTCAAAAATAACGTTTATTTGATTATTAGTTAATATAGGTAAAAGAAGATTAGGAGTAAGCAAATGATGAAAAGAATGTTCGGTATCATGTTTGCCATGCTTCTGACATGCTCCATGAGTGTGTTGGCTGGCTTGACAATTGAATTGGATCCGCAGACGGGGACGGTCGTAAAGGGATTTGATACAACTGCATCGCAGAATGTGGCCATTTATTTGACCTCTCAGGGTGAAAAATATACGAATGTCAATGTGGCCTTGGAGTTGCCTGCTGGCGTGACAATGGCTGATGGTGTGACTAGTGGCACGACAACGTCCGTCATTTGGAATCGCGAAGTCATTTGGTGGGATGCTGAAAAAGATATTCCCGATAGTAATGAAGTCGCTGTCAACAGAAACATCAAGAATGGTCGTCTGGCAATTGCCGTGGCGCGTAATGCTCTTAAGGCAAAACAAGATCACTGCTTGATTCTGCAGAGTGGTGTTCGCACGAAACTCTGTGACATTGAGTTCAATGTCGATATCAATGCTGTTGATGAGGCGATTTCGCAATTGATCGTGACGACCATCGTCAATAAATGCCAGGCTGAAGGCAGCGATGTGGATTATGATGCCAATAACTTTGCCTTGAGCTTCAACCTGCTCCGCGACACGTATGGTTTCACGACGAACGCCGGCGCGGCGATTGTTTTGGATGAAGATGCCGCTCCCGTGGCGATTGATGCGACGGACAAGAACTTGTTTACCGCCCAGGTGTGGGATGTCGATAAGGCTGAACTGGTTGCGACGGACGCCGTTGAATTTACGGTAGCAACCGCAAGTGACGAGACGGCCGGCACGGTCGCTCTCGAAGGCGGCAAAATCATCTATACGCCCGCTGAAAACTACTATGGCGACTTTACCATTAACTATACGGCGACGTTTACAGCTCTTGAGGATGCGAATGTTGATGGTTCGATCAATGTGACGGTCAATGCCGTGAACGACGCTCCCGCAATCGCCATCGAGACAGACGACTTGACTGTGAACGAAGGCGAAGTGCTGACGTTTGCGATGAGCTTTTATGATGTTGATACGGAATGGGATGCCTTCACGAAGACCGTCACGCTGAATGGCAATGCCATCGTCGGCGAATGGACGGTTGGTAAGGCTGACACAACCAGAATTGCTCCAGTCTATACTTTTACCGCTTCCGAGCCCGTGAGCTATGATGCGGTTACGCATCCAGCGAAAACGGCGACGGCCACTTTGGAAGTCACCATTGTCGATAACAACGATGCAGATTCCACGGGCACTGCTGGCACGGGTGTCACGATCAATGACATTGACCAGGCCACGGATTTCGGTGCGACCTCCATCGCGGCTGTCGCGGCTCCCGATCCTGCTGTTTTCGGCAGCAAGTTGACGGCTGAATTGACTGATTTGATTACGGACGGCGACGCTGAAGACAATGCAGTTATCACTTATCAGTGGTATCGCGACGGCGCGGCTGTCGCGGGTGAGACGGCTCTTGTTTTGGGTACCCCTGTCAAGAAAGGCGAAGCTTGGCAGATCAAAGCTGTTGCGGTCGTGAAGCCATACGGCGATGACAGTGCAGCGGAAGAGATTTATACATCCCAGGAAATTGAAAGTAACGTCATTACGATTGCAAACACCGCTCCGACAGCGGAGAATGCGTCCTTGTTCATCCGCAAGGCCGATGGTGTTGATGCCATCGGTGTAGCTGAAATTACGATGGCGGATGTTGATGAAGAAGACAATCTGACGATTGCTATCAAAACGCAGGGCACAAAGGGTACCGCGGTTGTCGAAGGCAATACCATTAAATATACGGTGACAGATACGACCACTGAATTCTTCGAAGGCGACGCAGATGTCGTTACGTTTGTTGTCAACGACGGTACGGATGACAGCGCTGAAGCGACGCTGACGGTTACCTATCGCGAGAATCCTCCTGCGGAAATCACCGTCACGACTGGCGCTCCCGAGACGGTTACGGAAGTCGAAGAAAACGGCGAAGCCATGAGATTTGAAATCGCTATTCAGGCGACGGATTCGGCAGAGGTCACGCCGTTTGGTATTAAGGCGATTGACTGGCAAGCCGATGAAGGTTTGGTCATTGACAACACCATGACGGAGGGACTTGACACGGCTGCTGCGACAAGCGTTGTCACCATCAGGACAAACGGCTACGAGACGCTGGATGGTGCGGATCGTCCCGCCAGCAAGGAATTCAAGGTCAAAGTGTCCGTTACAGACATGATGAATGTCGTTACGACGGAGACCTTTACTGTGACTGTGAACGACGTGGACCGCAAGGCTCCCGCGGACTTCGCTATCGTCTTTGATCCTGCCGAGCCGAAGACGGAAGATGCTTTGGCTGCGACAGTCAATGGAACTCCTGTGGATCCCGATGGCGATGAAATCGTCGGTTACAAGTACAACTGGAGCGTCAATGGCGAGGCCGTTGAAGCCGATGGCAATGTTCTGGCCGCCGATAACTTCAAGAAAGGCGACATGGTGACCGTTATCGCTTGCGCGCTGACGCAGCCGTACGATGCGGATGTTATCGAAAACGACTATATGGTAGAACCTGCCACTGTCGTGATCACCAACACGGTTCCCGCCTTGGCGCTGGTCGAAGACGCAAAGCTGGAAGCAACGGAAGACCAAGAAGCCACGGCGTATGCGTTGGCTGATTTCGTGACGGTTGTTGATCCCGATGTTGAACAAGGGATTGATACATTAAGATATGAAGTGATCCCCAACTTCGGCGAAGAAGTGGGTACGTTGCTCTATGATGTGGAAGCCGGCAATGTGATCTTCACGCCAGCACCTGATTACAATACAGAAGGGCTTGAGGCTTTGCCGACCTTCAGCGTGACGGTCACAGATGGTGAAGCGACGGCGGAAGCCGTTGAAGTCGCAATCGCAGTCGCGGCGGTGAACGATGCACCGACGGCGGTTGTCCGTGATGTCTATCTCCAGCCTAATCAGGTTGGTCAGGAAGTCACAGTGGCGTTCGTTGTGGCGCCTGGACCCGATAACGAATCTGAGCAGCAGGTTGCACTCGAAAGCTGTGAATACACGGCTCCGGAAGACGGCAAGGCGTTGTTAAACGGTTACGAGGCTGTCATTGACGACGAAGCCAAGACGATCAGTTTCACGTTCTCGGTTGCTGAAGACGCCGAAATCGGCGCGGAAGGTAAGATTGATTTTGTTCTTAAAGACAATGGTGATCCCGAAGCCACCTCCGAAACATATTCCTTCAAGGTTATCCTGAGCGGCACACCGTGGTATCCGACGGCTGTCCTGCCTTGTGAAGACGATGTGGAAGGCTTGATGGTCCGCATTATCACGGACGATGGGCAGACGGACATCGTTGTGAAAGAGAAGAACGAAGATGAGATGTTCGAATTGACGCCGGCCATGTACTACAACAGTGGCTTCAAGGGCTTCCCGCGCAACACCTCCGGTAGCGTTGAAATCTATCATTGGTCCGCCAAAGGCGGCACGGGTGATAAATGCGGCGAACTCGAAGGCGGAATCAACGTTCCGGACTATCAGGCTCCTGGCAAAGCTGTGATAGAGGGCACGGATATGCCCAATGTTATCATGGTCAGCGCTCCGCTTGCCAGCAAGTTCACTTTGGTTGTCGTTGATGAGGCGACAAACAGCACAGTTGCAACTGTTGAGCAGGAATTTGTTCCGAATGGCGCTCAAATGGAAGTCGCGGCTACGGTCACACTGACTGGCCTTGAAGCTGGCAAGATTTACAAGGCGACAGCCCAAGGCGCGAATCCCATGGGTGAGTACGGTGAACAGAGTGACGAGTTTGAGATCAACATGATGGACAGCCCCGCTACGGCATGGCCGGGCGACGGCGAGTTCTATCCGGCCCAGAACTGGATGACGACAATCGCTACGAACTCGATGAACGTTACCTTCAAATGGCCTGTCGATGCGAAGGCCAGTTCCTACACGTTGAGAATATATGACGGCAACGGTAACACGGTGAAGACAGTCAGCGGTCTCACGGTCAACAGCTCTCAGGCCAGTTTGGCTCCTGGTAACTACCGCTGGTATGTTGAAACGAATAACGGTGGAAAGAGCGATATGATGCTCTTCACCATCTCCAAGGTTGCAGGCAGCAATGCCGTTATCAAAGGCGGCTATGGTTACAGGAACGTGTTGATCCTAGACGCAGAGAATCTGGTTTACGGCGAAAGCTACAAGTTCGATGTGATTTATTTTGACGCCGACTATAATCAGTGGGCATACCAATTGTTCACAGGCGAGATGAGCGGTGACGGTCAGTTGACTCTCATTGGCGATGACGTCGAGTTCTACGGTGCTGCCAACTACATCATGATTCGTCCGACGGGCAAGGGTAACTACCAGACCGTGCTGATCAACGCAGAAGGTGATAAATAACGGACGGAAAATCTCCCTCCGCCACGAATGGCGGGGGGAGAGGTGCAGGAGTCAATTCAATAGAATATAATCGAGGAGTTTACAATGAAGAAGAACATTTTCACGGCATGTTTGGTAGCCGCGATGCTAATCGGATTGGTTGGCTATGCGCAGGACAATGCACAGGTTGGTTCGGCGAATAGCGTATCGGTAGGCGGTGCTCATCTGGGAGTCGGAGTTGGCTATCGTAATTTCCATACCGTTCGGTTGAAAGGAATTTCCCAGAATAGCTTTACTGGCATTTGGACGACTGATCCCACGACGATGGTGGAGTATAATTCAACCAACGTCCGTAATATCGTTTCGGCGAATCCCTTAGGGCCAAACGTCGTTGGTACATATATGCCAGTGACTGCAAATATCACCAGTTCTGCCGGATACAGTCTTGGCGGACATGGTGATTGGGGCAATTGGGAGAGCATGGCTCCTGTCGTTTCCCTCGGTATTGATATCTACCAGAACAATAGCTGGACACTTGGCGTCATCTCCAATCTGCAGTATTATAATATGGATACTGCGTCGTCCGCCAAAGGAAGTTCAATTAGCGAGACGACAACCCATACGAGAGTCTATTGGACGAACGCTTCGTGGGGCGAAATTGTCCGTGCTTCCAGCGAGCCTGGCTATAGCGTTACTAACACCAATTATCTGACAGCCACAGGGCGTACGAAGTTCGATCTCCAGATGCTGGAAATTGATTTGGGACTGAAACTGGACTATACCTTGACAAATGGTCTTGACTTTTATGTCGCGGCAGGCCCCAGCCTGTCCTATGCGGACATGGAGTCCTCCAGCGGTGGCCGTCATGACAACGATTTGGATTATATCTTCGGCGTTTATGCGTCGGTTGGTACCAGCTACTGGTTCAATGAAAGCTATGGGCTTTCATTCGATATTCGCTATGATGAGGCTTTCAAACATGCGGATACGAAGTATGCAAACTTGAATCTGGATTCTTGGAGTGCGGTTTTGAAGTTTTTGATCCAGTTCTAAGGCCTTGACGTTGGTATTTGAATGAATCAAGCCGCCTTCCAAGGAAACTTGGCTGGCGGCTATTTTTTTCGAAAGCTTTCTAGTTGTTCTAGATTTTCTAGAAAAAGAAAGGATGATTTTATGAAGAGTTTTTGGCTTGTCGCTTTGATGCCGTTTTTGCTATGCGGAGCGTCTTTAAGTCCGATTGGCGCTAATTTGCAGAAAGGTTCGGGCGGAATTCTACTGAATGAAACGTGGTGTTCACGTGAGGCCATGCCGCTGGATGACGGGCGTGTGCTGTTCATTGGGCGGAATTATTCATCTGGCTATACGGCATATACAGCAACGTTGAGCGACAATCAAGGCAAAATTAGCATTGTTCGTAACGGAGCCATCATCTCGTATATTGGATTGCAACCCAATGACAATTGGAATGTGTTTGCGTTAGGACGGGAGGGGCTTTATGGCACGATTTCATATTTCAATGGAAATGCTTTCTTTTATGTTTCCGATAATAGCGTGGGTGTTTATGCGCTAATGGTGGAAGGTCTTCCCTTGCAGGGCAAGTTGCAATCTGAGGATGAAATGGCCGTCATGCGTATCGCGACCAGCGGCAATGGAAAGGTTGTGGTGGCACAAGTCGCGTCGCATGAGATGAATGTGTTCACGCGGGGGGACGATGGTAATTGGACTAGCACCGCGGAGGAGACGGATGATTTCACGGCGGAACTTTACCGTGGTGTTGCTTTGGATTACGACGGAAAACGGATGTGGCGTTTTGAACGGCAAGAGCAGGATTGCTGGTTGATGTTCACGGAAACAGCCGATGATGGCACGGAGAACACCGTGGCGGTCATGAAAGTTGATGATGGCACCCAGCATGCGTATTATGTGGCTTGTGCCGACAATGGAAACATCGTTTATTTCACGTGTTATTTGAACGGGAAGTCGATGCTCATGAAAGGCGTCTATGAAGATGGCACATTCCATACGCAACTTGTCAGCTTGGGCGTCGATGACTTGGCGGCGAATGGTGACTGCCGTTCGGTGGCCTGTTCGGCGGATGGACGCTTCGCGGTGTTCACTAGCAAGGCGACGAATCTAACATCGAATACTGTTGACGGTGAACATTGGCAGATTTTCGTCTATGATTCATTGCGGAATGAAACAAAGCTCATGAGTGCTTTGAACGGTAAAGCGTCGAATGCAGACTGCGAGACGCCAATGATTTCTGCCGAAGGTCGCTATGTGACGTTTACAAGCGCGGCGACGAATTTGGGCGTCGCCGTATCTACTGTCCCGTGTCTATACAAGGCGGAGTGTGAAAACGTCGATGCGACGCTGGGCGTGGTCGCGTCAGAAACGTCGTTTGAGCGAATCGCCGTTAGTGATGATGGTGAAAAAGTCGTGTTTGCGACGACTGCCGTTTTGGATGTCAATGATAATAACACACTGAACAATGTCTATGAGCGAGATACGGCGTCTGGTTTGACGTTTGCCGTCAGTCCTCTTGATACATTGGATTATCGCCAATTCGCCGTCAGTGGTGATGGAAAGAAGGTCGTTTATATTCCGTATGCCGATAATGAAAATGACTGGCCAGGCTTGGGGGATTACTCTGATGTCTGCTCTATGGCGTTGGATTTCGATGGCGATGTGTTGGCCTATATTGATATGAGTGGACGGTTGTTGCGTCAGGAGCGCGGCCATGCGGCTGTTGTGTTGGCGACAGATGCAACGAACATAACAGGAGCTTCTTCAGCCGTTCGCATGAACCATGAAGGGAGGATTTTGATTTATACCTATAAGCTTCTCTCAGGGAAGACTGGACTGAAGGCGTGGTTTGCTGAGACTGGACAATTCGTGACATTGACGGAAGATTCGCCGCAATACGTCCATCTGTCACAGGGGGGGAGTTATGTGTTCTACCGCAAGTCCGACTATAAACTATACCGTCAGTCCATTTCTGGGGGGGCAGCGGAAGTCGTGGTGGCTGCAGGGGATATCTTTGCTGTCAGTGGTGACGGTCGTTATGCATACCATGATACACGAACAAGCACACAACTGGTTCGCCAGAAGCTTTTCGGTAACAAGGCTGAGACGAAAGTCGGTAATAGTGATGGCACACGTTATAGCACGCTTGCTACGTCAGTGGATGGCAGCCGAGTCTTTTATGTTGTGAAAGGCGCTCTTGTCTACGATAAGTTGGCGGTTGAGGATGACGGAATTGTGAAGGTGACAGGCTCATGTGCGGAGGATGTTCTGGAAAACACAGGCGATGATCCAGCGTATGAAATCGTCTTGGAACACAGCGGCAATGCGGATTATGCGTTACGATTGGCTAGTAAAACATCTGCTCAGGGCGGTTCTGTTTCACTATTGAGTTCGAATGGAATACGTCCATGGTATGCTTTGAGCTACACGCCGAAAAAGTATTTCTGCGGGAAGGATACGGTTCAGGTGGAATTGTGGAACGGAAAATGGATTTCGGCGAATGTGGAATTCACCGTGACAAATGTGAACAATCCTCCGGAATGGAAAGTGGAAAAATTGGTTTTGAATGCGACCGAAGGGGATGTATCCGGTACGCTGGAACTCGGTGATTTCATCATCGACCACGATTGTGACTATGTCGGCATTACAAAGGAAGCCATTGAGTTGGTTGCGGAAGGACCTAAAATGGGCGGTGTGTCGCTGGACGGTAGTAAGTTGAAGGCGGATTTGACTGGACGTTACGATCTTGTAGCTCGTGTCGGTGGCGTGTTGAATTATACGGTTACGGCGACAGACAAAGCGGGCGAAAAAGCTGTCGTGGCATTGCAGTTGAATATCGCGAACACGGATTTGCCCCCGACATTGTCTTTTTCTGGCCATACGGCATACGAAGGCGTTCCAATTGAATGGTCGTGGTTCGATATTGATGATCCTGATGCGGAGGATACGGAGGACAATCTGCGGCTTTGCTTCCAAAGTAGCCATGCGGAGTTCTATAGCAAAAACGGCAAGAAGCTGGATGCGGCGAATGGTGTTTTAAAGAGCCAATTCCCAATTACTTATCATTCGACTAGCAATATCCAGCTGGATACGGTATCCGTTTGGGCGAAAGATTTGGATGGTCTGACGAGCAGCAGCGTGTCGCTACCGGTAGAGGGCACCTATATTGAAGTGTCGTTGGTGGACTTGTATAGAGGCAAATGGGGTGGCGTGAAGGAAGGCTGGAATCTATTGTCTGTGCCCTGCGATATTCCAGAGGAGAAAATGGATGATTACAAGGCGATGCTGGGCTTGGAGATCATTTGGCGGTGGCGTGGTGGACGCTTTGTGGAGGCAACATCTTTGCGGAGCGACGAAGCTTTTTGGGCCTATATCGATAGATTGCCTGACGCACCGCGTGGGGTGCTAAAAGGGCACCGCGAATTCACGTCGCTTCGCAAAGGCTGGAATCTGCGTGGTGCCTACGGAGCATCGCTGGGGGGAGTATTCTGGGGAGTGGAAAAGAAGGGATGGCATACGATGCTTACGCAGAAACAAGAAGCATCGCAAGGATTTGGATACTGGATATTTGTGAAATGATAATGAGTTGAGAGGGAAGACGATGATAGAGATTGATTTTGAACAATACCCATTAAGCGGTTGGTTTCCGGGGCACATGATGAAGGCGGAAAAGGCCATGCAGGAGGCCTTGAAGCTTGTGGATCTTGTCGTGGAACTGATTGACGCGCGGGCACCGATGTCGTCGCGCAATCCGGACTTGCGTGAGATTTTGCAGAATCGTCCGTTTCTGACGGTTGCTAACAAGTCGGATCTGGCGGATCCGAAGGCGTCGAAGGCGTGGGTGGAATGGTATGCGAAGCGTGGCGAACGCCTGTTCATGCTAGATTCTCGCAAGACGGGAACACTTCGTGGGTTGCCTGAATTGTGGCGAAAGGTTGTCATGGAGGAGCGTGCGAAACGTGGCGCAACACGGCCGCTGGCGCGGCCTGTGCGCATCATGATCGCAGGTGTTCCCAATATCGGTAAATCGACGTTGGTGAACCACTTGCTGGAGCGTAACAAGGCGCAGGTGGGACCAAAGCCCGGCGTGACGCGCCAAAATCAATGGATTCCGTTGCCAAGCAATGTTGAATTGCTTGACACGCCCGGAATCTTGTGGCCACGCATTCAGACAAAACGCCATGAACTGCTGTTGACTCTTCTCGGTAATCTGAAGGAGGAAGTGGTCGATAAGATCTTGTTGTCCGACTACTTGTGCTGCCGTCTAAGCGAACAGAAAAATGTGAAATGGGACGTGCTTGGAGTGGACGGTTGCCCGAATTCGCCTGATGATTTACTGGAGACGTTGGCGCGTCGTCGCGGCCTGCTTCGCCAAGGCGGAATACCAGATTTCGAAAGAGCCGCCAACGCCTTTTTGAAAGATTATCGCGACGGACGGCTCGGACGGTTTACATTTGATGCCGTGCCCTCCGCTTCGCAGGACGAAACGGAGCAAAAAGCCTGATTGGCCATTCTTTTGCCGTGGCGCCGTTCATTTTGTTCCGTGACCACGGCGATTGATCATGCATTTTCCATGGAAATCACTGAAGCGGGCAGCTTTCTCGCCAATTCAAGACACTGGGAATAAGCTGGTTGAGTTCTTCTGGACTTGATGCGTCATTCTCCTTGAGCAATGTCTTGAAGAGGCTGTCTGCCAGACGTTGCGCATTGTAGTCGATTCCCGAAATGGTCGGCGAAGTGATTTCCGCCAGCTCCGACTGTGATGCGCTGAAGAGCGCGATGTCATGAGGGACACGGAAGCCTTGCCGGGACAGCAGGCGCTGGGTGCGGAGCACACTAATGTCATTGCTGAGAATGAGCACATCCGGTTTCTTTGACAGGCCCATGCGCAAATTGAATGCCGCATTTTCCTGTGATAGATAACCATCGGTGGGGGTGACACACCAGAAATCCTCTTCAAAGGGAAGCTTGGCGTCTTCGTAGGCCTTCATCATTCCGTTTCGCGCCTTGCAAAATGCGGAATCCTGATAATTGGGACGGATACAGACAATTCGGCGAAAACCCTTTCGGAGCATCGCAGTCGTCAATTCGTAGAAATTCCGGAAATGATCCACCGCCACATACGGGAAGCGCGAGGCTGCTGATGGTTTTTCCAGGAAGACCACGCGGTCAAAAGGCTCCAGCAGGGGAGGGATTTTAAATCCGAAAGAAGGATACGAATGTCCAAGGCAAATCACATTGGAAATACCATTGCCGCGAAAATCGTTTATATAGCCCGAAAGCGATTTGAAATCATCATGGGACATGCCTATCTGCAGGCGTCGTCCGGAGGCAACCGTCAGTTTCTCCAAGTGGATCATGACTTCCTGGTTGAAAGACGGGGCCTTGTAGTCAATCAGCAATCCGATGATGTTGTTCTTGCTCGTCACGAGCCGCCGGGCGTTGAGGTTCGGCAGATAGTTGAGACGGTTGGCGACATCTCGGATGAGCTGGCGATTCTTCTCGCTGGCATGGTTCTCCTTGCCATTCAGGACTTGTGAGACGGTCATGATGCTGAAGCCCGTCTCACGGGCGATATCTTTTAAAGTGGCTCTTTTGGACATGTTTCAATTGCTTGATGGAATATGGAGTCTTCTGCGGCGACCGCATCGCGCGGCATGGGACCCCGCCTGGATGAAGGGGCGGGCGCCTCCCGTCCCCCCCCTGTTTTCCTAGGGGGACGGGCTGACTTAATATATTACGTCACCTTATGCTTGCCAAGCGGCATTGACGCGAGCCATGCCATGGGAGGCAGGGATGACTTCAAGAGGCGCCTTTCCCTTTCCATGTGGACAGGACGCGCATATGGCCGCTCCGAAAAAGGCCCGATAAGGAAGTCGATCGCCTTTTTCGGAGCGGAGGGAATATGCGAGTTGAATGGCCGCTTCCCGAATGCTCCGTCATTCGAGAAGCAGCCAGCCGAACATGGTGGAGTCCTTTGTCCCGCAAATGCCCGGCGTCCATTCGCACCAGCCATGGAAGCCAGCGCCATCGTTGTCGTTGAACGTGAAGGAGAAAGGAATCCTTTGCCCATGGGCGGGCTTCCTGAACCCGAGTTCGCGCCACGGGACGGCTGCATGGTAAACAGTCAGACTGCCGTCTCGTTTGACGTCGATCTTGCATGATTTTAACGTTTCTCCGGCGCCGCCGCCCAGCCACTTGAAGACGAAGGGGCCTTCCTTCGACCTGCCCATGGCGAATTCGATTTCCTTGCCGTCGTAGCCCTTGAGCTTGTTCATGGCGCCGTTGCGCAGGACCAGCTGCACGCTGTCCCCCGCCCAGACTTCGGGGCTGGCTGTCGCGGGGCTGAAGATGTTGTCCCGCACTTCCGCCGCAATGTACAGGCAGTCATCGTCCCATAGACAGCGCAGACGGCCGGACAAATCATCGGCGCCGCCATAGCCATGTTCAATGCGGACGGTCTCCATCTTCGGCGCGCCGATGGACGCCCAAGGCGAATCCGCCCATGATCCCATGTCCTCGACGTTGCCGCTAAAGCGTCTGGCAACCAGTTGCGGGCGTGCTTTTTGCAACGGCACGGCGGTCCTGCTGGAATCCGTTAGCAGAATGGCGTCGATGTTGTTCCTGTCCGTTGCGGCGCCGGCGGGAACGGTCACCTTCAGGGAGACGTCGGCCGTGGCGCGGCTTTCCAGACGGGAAATGTCGAAGATATCGGACGGTTCGGCCGTCCAGCCTTCAGGCATGCTGATGAGGAGACGCGTCGATTGCGGATAGCGGCTGTGGTTCGTCACGGTCGCGTGCAGGGCAAAGGATTCGCCGCCATGGACGTTCGGGACGGCTCCGAGCCTCACTTCCAGCTTCGGCTTGCCGGCGACGACAATTGGAAGCCGCAGGCTGCCTTCGCACCCCTTGACGGATACGACGAGTTCAGGCACGTCAATGTGGATGTCGCCGTTTTCATCCAGGCAGTCCACGACCGCCGAGATGTTCTTCGCCGTTTCGCCTTTCGAGAACCGGATGCTTTCCTGCCGGCCGTCCGGATAGGAGACGATCGTCTGGACGTCCGGTTTCACGCAAGTCGCCTCGTAGCGGATGACAAGAGGTTCGCCGTGCACGGCGGGCTGCACGTCGTCGAGCAGCTTGATGTCGGCGGCGCCGTGCAGACGCAGGAGACGGGCGGCGACGGAATTCTTCAATGTTTTGTCCGTGATGGTATTATATTCTCTTTCATGGATGGCGGGAAGCTTGTTCGGGTCATGCGTCGCGGCACGGAACGTCAGCAGGCAGACTTCAAACGGCTGCAGCGGCTGAGCCCATTCTATGTCTCCGGCGGCGAAGCCAAGCAGGGCTTCGCCGTGTTCGTTCATCCGCGAGACTTCGCACAGCCCGTCCATGCGGACCAGCGGCGAATTTTTGCAGGTGAACGTCTGGCGTTTGTCCGAGTAGTTGACGACGGCCAGCAACAGGTCGCCGTCCGCTTTTTTCCATAGCGTGGCTTGCACGTCCGGCAATGTCACGTCATGGGCGTACGGATTGTTCCAGGTCGTCGTGAAGGTGGAGGTGCGGGTGGCGTTCGGGACTTCGCCCATGAGTTCGCCGAGGACCATGAACTCCTTGGCGGCCTTTTGGAGTGTTCCCAGGCGGATGAGATATTCGAGATGGTCGTGGTGTTTGGCGTCCAGAATCCAGTTCTGGTTCCAGCCGAGCTGGCATCCCCACAGGAAGCTGCGGCCCTGGGCGGCGCGGAAGGCGGCGAAATCGTCCTTCGGGGACATGGGGCTGGCGAAATAGACGGCGTAGCCGCTATAGACGGCGGGTAGCGCGGGAACGTCCCATTGCTCCTGGATCACCCATGTCAGGAAGCCGTCGATGTTGTCCATATAGGATTCGGCGGTGTTTTCCGTGGTCAGGGCGACACCTTTGCCTGCGGCCATTTCCTTGATGGGCGTGAGCATCGCGCGGTAGCCGTCCACCCAGTGGCGCCCGCCGCCGAGCGGATGGCCATGCTTCGGGTCGAAGCACAGGGCGGGCGAAGCGGCCCCGATCTGGTCCAGGTAGATGCCGTTGACGCCGCATTCGTTCATGAGGCGGGAGCAGATTTCGCGGATCTTGGCCTGCCAGAGCGGCGTGCCCGGGCAGTTGGGCACGAGACGGCGTTTGGATCCGTAGATTTCGATATATGGCTCGCCTTTCTCGTTCTTGGCGGCGGAGTGGATGCCTTCCGTCTTGAAGCTGTCGATGTCCGTGTCCCACAGACGGCCGTTGATGTAGGGCATGACCAACAGTCCTTTGGCCTTCAGGCGGGCGGTCGTCTCCGTGAAGCCCTCCTTCGCCGGGAAGTAGTTCGGATAGGAGTTGTCGAACGGAATCTGGTGCCAGTTGTACCAATGGACGCCGAAAGACACGCGTCCCGCGACGCGACGGTCCAGATCGTCCAGCTCGGTTTCCATGTCCGATGGCGCACCCCAGAGGCACATCCAGAATCCGTTGTCAACAAGATTCTTCGGAAAATCCTTCCGCTTTGCGATCGGGCCCTTGGCCGTCCAGGGCTGCCGGATCGCCCATGCACGGTACTTTTTGGCCGCCTTCCACCAGTCTCCGTGGTACAGGCTGAGGACGACAGGGAAGTCCGTGGAGAAGGACGCGCCCGGCTGGCCCATGTTTTCCGCGTATGTCTGGACGGAGAGGTCCTGTCTCAGGACGACGCGAAGCCGTTTTGGCCGCGCCGCGCCGTCGTGCGCGGCGAAATAGACGCCCGTGCCGCCGATGTTGAAGGCCATGAACTGCATAGGGGTGACGGAGCTTGGATACATGCCGTCGAAGCCGTGCTTGCTGTTTCTGATGACGCGGGCGCCCCAGTTGCCGCCTGGCAGCAGGGAGTCGCCGTGTCCGGGCGTGAAGACCTCCGCGAGCGTCGGATATTCGGATGTCCACAAGCCGTAGGCCGCGCTGCGGTTGTCAAGCCTCATGCGGAATTCGAACTGCTCCTCACGCTTGTTCCACGTTACATCGCATGTCACGTCCAGAACGCCTTTCTCATCTCCGACAGGGAGTTTTTCCCATTTGAAGCGGAGACCGTCCGGCAGTTTTTCGCAGACTCCGCCGGCTGTGTCCCGGCTGGTCAGCGTCACGGCCTCTTCGTGGCCTGGCTTGCGGAATTCCAGCGACCAGAGGCCTGGATGGCCGGGGCGGGCATGGAAGAAGCGCGTACCGCTGGATTTGTCTATCAAAGCCTGGCAGGCGAAGCCTTCCGACGCGTCGGCAAACACGAGACGGGCGTTGTCAACTTCGATCTGCTGGGCGCTGGCTGGCAAAGGCTCGCCGGCGGAGGACGGAACGCCGGCGGTCCCGTCGGCTTCGTCGATGGCGCCGTCCTCGACGACCAGCTGCGCGTTGTCGTCAAGCCATCGCGAGAACCAGGCGTTGTCTTTGGCGTCGGGGCCGAAATAGAGGCGTCCGGAGCGGGAGACGTGTTTCCGGTCCGCGGGGAACGGCTGGCGCCCGTGGCTGACGTAATAGACGAATTCGCCCGATGCGTCCCAGCATGAAACGGGATGACCGCCACCAACGCCCATGGCTTCCTTTCCCGTGCCCATGAGCGCCCAGTCGGCGGCCGTCAGGCCCCGGCTTTTGACGCCTTTTGCCTGCATGGGGACGATGGCCGTCGGCTCGCCCAGGATGAAATGCGTATAGTATTTGTCTTGACGGGTGAGATGGAGGAAATGCAGTTCGCTCCAGTTGACGGGCTGTCCGTCGCCGCGCGTGATGTCGGCCGTCACTTCGACGACGGGCGAATAGGGGGTATAGACGTAGCGGTAAACGGCTTGCAGATGGTCTGGCGTGTCCCCTGCATCGGACTTGTAGGCCGTATGCGCCTCTACGACCACCCGGAGGGGGCTTTGGAAGACGACGCGCGCCGTGGCCGCGTCGTCGGAGAAAATGCGGTAGTCCTGTTTGGTGCGGTGGTCATAGACGCGGTCCAGCAAGTGCGCGGCGGCGTCTGTGTAGCCGGATTGGTAGCGGATGTTCTGCGGCATGCCGCCGCGTCCCCTGAGGGGGTGTTCCAGCTGGAAATACGTGTTGCCGACGATGATGACGCCGTCTCGCGTCTCGCATGTCAAGTCGGTTTCGGCATGTGCTTGCGACGGCTTGTCCGCGGGCGTGATTCTGAAGTGGCGGACGGCCTGCGGTTCCGTGATGTCCGGCAGCAGCCACGACAGGACGGCAGGCGTGCTGTTCTTGTCAAGGACGGCGGGGACTTCCTGCAGGATGTCCCCCTGCTTGTCCGTCTCGACGACACTGACGGTTGCGCAATCCAGCCATTCCGCCCGGGCGGGCATGCCGACGACGCGTGCGAAATGTTCGTGATTTCCGTTGCGGACGGTGATTTGCGATGGGGTCCGGGCGAGCAGGGCTCCCGCGCAGAGCAGGGATTGGAGGCAGATGAGCGGATGTTTTTTCATTGGGCGCCTTGATGGGATGGATAATGGGAATCTTTTTTAAGGTGTTTGGTTTTAAGCCAAAATCAAGAAAGCCAGGTGAAAATGCCTGGCTTTCCTGTTGCAAAATGGAATTTTCAGAGGGCCGCGAATGGGTCAGAACGTGGTCTGGGTGGAGGAGTTGTCGATGGAGAAGGCGCGGAATCCGAGATTGTAGAGTTCGCCCTTGCCGTTCGAGGAGCAGTGGCCGTCCAGGAAGCCCACGTTCATGCGGCTGCCGTGGTGGGCGGAGGCGGAGAGGACGGGCGCTTCCCGGCAGTAGCACGTGGTGAACGCATAGCAGCTGTTCATGGGGAGGTCCAGGCGGATGGAGTCGCCGCAGAAGGGCGCTTCGGACGGACGCTTGCACAGTTTGGCGTAGTAGTAGGAGGAATCGTTATAGACATCGTGTTTTTCAAATTCGCCGAGTTCGTTCTTGCGGATGGCGAAGCAGGATTCCGTGGGGGACAGGTCTGAGCGGATGACGCCCGTGGCGAGCCACTGGTTGGAGAAGTTGGTGTCTTCGTGGCCGGGGCAGAAATAGAGCTTCTTGTCCAGTCCGCCTTCGGTGACGATCAGGTCATAGTTTGTCTTCTGCCCGTTCCCCTTGTCGGTCTCCCAGTAGGCGCACCAGATTTGCTTGTTGTCGTCCGCGTACATGGCGTTGGACAGGATGATCTGCTTGAAATTGGAAAGGCATGAGATGGTGATCGCCTTGTCGCGGGCCTTTTGGAGAGCGGGCAGGAGCATGGCGGCCAGGATGGCGATGATGGCGATGACGACCAGCAGTTCGATGAGTGTGAAGCGTACGGTTTTCATTGAGATGCGCATTTTGTTTTTTCCTCCGGTTGATTCATGACATGATTTCTTCTTGTGAAAACGCCTTTGCAAAACACTATGCTTAACGTTAAGCATAATTATTGGTATGTTTAACGTTAAACATAGCTTGGCTTAATATCATCCCGTCTTTGAAAAATGCAAATGTGTTTTTCAGTTTTTTGGGATGCCCATGTCAGAATACCTGACTTCTGGTCCGTCTGCGGGTGGCCGGATTTCGAAAAACTCCCGTTGCGGTTGCGCGGTCGCGCGCCCCTCCCGTTGCGGTCGCGCGGGAGAGCGCCCCTCCCGCCGCTATTCAAAGGCGATGGCGACTGGGCCGAAGAGGCCGGACGGCAGCGATTCGCGTTCGAAGGGGCGTTCCATCTTGTCGTACATGTCGCGCTGCTGCGGATAGCGTTTTTGCCATGTTTCAAGCACGCCAGGGGCGTTGATGGCATTGGCCAACGTGTTCGAGACACGAATTTCCAGTTGGTTTTCGCCTTTGTGGAGGAAATCGGTTGGAATGTCGCATTCGTATGGCGGCCAGCAGCATTTGGTCACTTCAATGCCATTCACGATGATTGTGCAGACATAGTTGACTTTACCTAATGAAAGGAAGGCTTCCTGTGGTTTGCGTGGCAGTTTGAATGTCGTCGCATAGGAGGCTTCGCCGCTGAAATCGACGCCTAACACATCCTGCCAATCGCCCAATGCCTTGAGTTTGATGGGGGACTCTTCGCTCATGTCGATGTGGTCCACGCCGTTTTCGGAAATTACATATTTCGTGATTGGCGCGAGTGTCCAGCCTTTTTTGAGCGAAATCGTATTGATTTCCCGTTCGTTTTCGTCCTGTTCGTCGTCATCCAATTCGTCATCCAATTCGATGTCGTCTAGATCGTCATCCGCGAGAACATCGTCTTCTTCATCGTTGTAATTGATTGTGTCTAGGCAGAATAGCAGTGACCCGAATGGCTCGAACGTCCATTCGAAGGTGTTTGCCTGCTCATCGCATGGAAGCCAGAGGCATTCTCCTGTCATGGGATCAAGACGTGCAGGTTGACCCCATTCGTCATTGATATGGATGGTGGCGTTGATGGTTTCATTTGCTTCGTTGACGATGAAATAGTAGGGAGTCTCTTCCCAAATGCGTTTTGTGACGCGAAGATGCTTTGAGGCAGGAAGAATTTCAATGACAGGCTTGATACGGTCGATTTGTGTTTCGTCGAGAATCATGCCACCACGTGATGCGATTCGATCGACAAGCCTGCGAGCTTCAGGCGTCATGCGGTTGCGCGACGGGATGATGAGCGTGTCATACACCATGGTACCGATTTTGAAGCTACCGTCGTCATAGACTTTCGTCTTTGGCTTGGCGAGCGCGTCGTCATCGACGAAATCGAAGTCGATTTGGCGTTGAAGCAATTTTTCTGCGAGTTTTTCATGGAGTTGCGCGGCGGCTTCACCTTCGGACGCGCCTGCCCAAATGGAGCGGACGTCGTAGAAGAATGCGACATGGCAGGCCGACTTACCTTGCTGGAGAATGTAGCAGAGGCGCGCGAAATAGGTGTGCCACAGTTTGGAATACGGCCATAGCGGATCGTCTGGGCCGCATTGCGGACGTGGATTGACGTAGAGAAGATGATCTTTTGTGGACATCTCGTAGCAACTGAGAACAATGGTGTTGATGCCGCGAACGAGCTGGAATTCGATCAACCATTTTAGTTGGAGTGGCGTCAAGCCGTTGCCGAAAACGGCGGCTGTTTCCGTGAGGGAGACGTCATGGCCGCTTTGACGCGCGATGGATGAGGCGTATTTCGGAAACACATGTGAGCGGACACCGGGGAAGAGCTGCCGCCAGATGACATCGACGCCCGGCATGTCTAATCCGCGCAAGACGCGCATGATATGGCCATAGCCATGGAGGACGTTGTTTCGCGGATCATCTTCTCCGCCGAAGTGGCCGCCTGACAACAACTTATTGCGGCGGCACCATGCGCGGATGGGAAGGACGAAACGTTCCACGAAGAGGCGTGAACGGACGTCTTGATAGTCGATGCGGATTTTGATTGTTTCTTCCGAATCGTCGTCACGCGGCTCTTGCAATAAAACGTCCAAGAAAGGCATGATGTCATAGCCTTTCCAGCGTTTGAACATTTTCGGGAAGTCTTCCGTCCATGCGTTGCGGCAGAAGCAGGCTTCGTCTTGGAAGGCGAATTTCACCGTCTTGCCAAGATGGTTCTTTGCCGCCAATGCGTGACGGTGATGGGTGAGTTCGATGAATGTTTCCGCGACGCCCGGCGTGAGAAGATTCGGATAGCCGTAGCGGCCGGTAGAGTCTTGCGCAGGAAGTGTTTCAATGAAAGCATGGCCATCTGGTCCTTTCGCTATTCGCATTTGACGGAAGCGTTTGGGATTGGCGGCCATGACCTGCCCGCAGGCGTTTCCTGATGGCCATCCGCCTTCGTCATAGAGCCAGTAGTGCATGCCGAGAGCGGCGCATTTCTTGATCATTTCACGGACGAAATTGAAATACGACTTGGAGAGATAGGGGAGATCCAGTCTGGTCGCCATGGCGACGGGGCGGAATTCCGGTGGCTCGGGGTGGAAACAGACGGCCTGCAGGCCATGGGCGGCCATATCTTCAAGCTGTTCTTTGCAGACTTTGGCGTCAACTTTATCGTTAATGACCCAGAAATAGGCGACGGAGCATTCTGGCGGCGGATTATTGAAGTCGTATTTGATAGCCATGGTTTGTGGGATTTTCGAGTTTGAAATCAATGCGCATTTGAAAGCGACAGGGGATAGGCGTGCCGTTGTCGTTTCGTCCGGGGGAGAACTGCCATTGCTTGATGGCACGGAGAGCCGCTGTTTCG
>JAEEGH010010408.1_pt1 | contig 21362 bp, 14 predicted proteins | sample 9134181 | NCBI WGS metagenome assembly JAEEGH01 (sample SAMN16246544, study PRJNA631951) | gut metagenome | biome: gut microbiome; feature: rumen; material: DP-attached | host: Bos | place: Iran: Karaj | collected 2018-10
AATTATAGCGGGGGCAACATCGAGGTCGGCAACACCAAGATTGTGGCCGACTCTATCAGCGAAATCACGGGTGCCGACCAGTATGAGATTGTCACCCACAAGTACGACGGTATGGCCTATATGCCGCTTATCGACTTGGCCAAGAAAGAGGCTGCCGACGGCGAGCTTCCGCCCTATGAGGGTGCCGCCCCCGACCTCAGCAAGTACGACACCGTCTTCATCGGCGGCCCCGTGTGGTGGGGCACCTATCCGCAGGTGATGTTCACCCTCTTCAAGGACATCGACCTTGCCGGCAAGACCGTCATTCCCTTCACCACCCACGAGGGCAGCGGCCTGGCCAACTGCGTCAGCGACGTGAAAAAAGCCTTCCCCAAGGCCAATGTCACCAAAGGCTTCTCCATCTACGGCCATGAGGTTCGCGGGGGCAAATCCCAAGTGGAGAAATGGCTGAAAGGTCTAGGATACTGACATCACACAATTATTTCAGAGGTTGAGCGTTATTTCTGTAAAATCATCACAACAAACAAAACACATACCACAATGAAAAAAGACCTTGGAGTTGTGCCGGCTGTGTACCCGATGCCAGTTTTGATGGTGGCCGCTTACGACGAGCATGGCCGCGTGAACGTAATGAATGCCGCTTGGGGCATGATTTGTGACATGGACAAAATCGCCCTCTTCATCAGCGAAGGTCACAAAACCACGCAGAATATCTTGAAGTCGAAAGCATTCACCGTCAGCATCGCCGACCGCGACCACATGGATGTGGCCGATTACTTTGGCATCGCCACCGGCAACAAGACCCCCGACAAATTCGAACGCACCGGCTACCACGCTGTCCGCAGCAACCGCGTCAACGCCCCTGTCATCGACGAGTTCCCGGTGGCCATGGAGTGCGAACTGGCCGAGGTGGTAGAGACAGAGACGATGTACTGCATCGTGGGCAAGATTGTCAATGTTGCCGCAGAGGAGAACGTCCTCAGCGAGAACGGCAAGGTGAACCCAATGAAGCTCAACGCCCTTATCTTCGACCAGTTCCAGAACGGCTACTACGTCACTGGCGAGCAGGTGGGCCGCGCTTGGAACGCCGGTGCCGCACTGGCCAAAGCAAAATAGTTCGCGAGGTCTTACAACTGAGAAACGCCACTCAGCGGGCAATAAAAACCGTTGGGCGGCGTTTTTAAATTATGAACATCGAGGACTACCGCAACTACTGCCTTTCGCTGGGTGACGACGTGGAGGAACGAATGCCCTTCAAGGCTTTCCGCTATGCCAGCGAGGTGCTGGTCTTCTATGTCTATGGACACATGTTCTCTTTCTTCGACTGCAACAATTTCAGTGTTGTCACCCTCAAGTGCCAGCCCGACCGCATAGAAGAACTAAAGGAACAGCACTCCTGCATTGGCAAACCATTCAACGAGTCACCCCGATACTGGATTGGTGTCGACCCTGCAACCGCCTCCGATACCCTGCTGAAGGAGTTGACACTGAACTCATACACCCTCGTCCGCGAGAAGTACCAACGAAAAAACAAAACCAACCTTAAATAATGAATACACCCACAGGAAAAGACTATGTCGGCAGCGACGAACTCTACGCTGATGTGCAGCGCACAATGCGTCTTTGTGCCGAGATGAACAGCGGCTACCACACCGAGGCCGAGGTGCGCGACTGCTTGCGCGAGATTACACGCAGCGAGGTGCCCGACACCGTGCGCGTCTTCACGCCTCTCAATATCAACTACGGCCCTGGCGTGCGCTTCGGCGACGACTGCTTCCTCAACTTCGGCTGCACGCTTCTCGCTATCGGCGGCATCACCATCGGCGACGGCGCCTTTATTGGTCCCCACTGTGTGCTGGCCACCGAGTATCACCCTGAGGACCCCGCCACGCGCCACACGCTGCTCACCAAGCCCATCGTCATCGGCCGCAACGCCTGGCTGGGCGCCGACGTCAAGGTGCTGGCAGGAGTGACCATCGGCGAGAACGCCATCGTCGCCGCAGGCTCGGTGGTCACCAAGGACGTCCCCGCCAACACGGTGGTAGCTGGAAGCCCCGCCCGAGTCATACGTCCCATCAATTCCGAAAAGTAACAACCAATGAAAACCATGCCAACCATTATCGCCGCCATCATGATGCTTTTTGCCACCGCTTGCCACAAGGACGAACCTGTCACCCCGTCGTCATCCCATCTCGAAGACATCACGCTCACCATCGGTGGCCAGAGTTTCACGGCGAAGATGGAACAGAACAGCACCGCCGAAACTTTCCGAGCCCTGCTGCCCTTGACGTTGGAGATGCAGGAACTGAACGGCAACGAGAAATACCACTACCTCTCCCAGTCGCTCCCCACAAACCGCACCGAAGTGGGTACCATCCACGCAGGCGATATTATGCTCTATGGCGACAACTGCGTGGTGGTCTTCTACGAAACCTTCACAACCTCCTATAGTTATTCTCCCATCGGCCACATCACCGACCCCGAAGGTCTCAAGGAAGCCCTTGGCACAGGAACATCAACGATTATATTCACAGCGCAATAAAACACCATGGAATACACCCCACAAGAACGACTCAACAATCAAAATAATCACAAGCAATGAAACATATCAAACTGCTGGCTACCAGCATAGTTATGGCAACCCTGACCCTTGTAGGGTGCAGCAACGAAAATCAACAAAAAGAAGAAAACAATATGAAACAAGAACTCGTTTTGACTCAAGAGTGGGACAAAGTATTCCCGCTGAGCGACAAGGTGAACCACCGCAAGGTGACCTTCGCAACACAGTATGGGCTGACGCTGGCCGCCGACCTCTACACGCCCAAGAATGCCCAGGGCAAGCTGGCGGCCATAGCCGTTAGCGGTCCCTTCGGCGCCGTCAAGGAGCAGAGCAGCGGTCTCTATGCCATGCGGATGGCGGAGCACGGATTTGTGGCGCTGGCCTTCGACCCGTCGTACACCGGCGAGAGCAGCGGCGAGCCCCGTCGCACGGCGTCGCCCGACATCAACACCGAAGACTTTATGGCCGCCGTCGACTACCTCTCTAAACTGGAGAATGTCGACCCCGAGCGCATCGGCATTATCGGCATCTGTGGCTGGGGTGGCATCGCACTCAATGCTGCCGCTGCCGACACCCGTATCAAGGCCACCGTCGCCTCCACTATGTACGATATGAGCCGCATCAGCGGCAATGGCTACTACGACAGTGACGACAAAGAGGAGTCGCGCCACGCTGCCCGCGAGGCGATGGGCAAGCAGCGCCTCGCCGACCCGATGGCGATGGCCGGCGGTGTCATCGACCCGCTGCCCGAGGACGCCCCGCAGTTCGTCAAAGACTATCACGCCTACTACAAGACCCCACGTGGCTACCACCCCCGCAGCGGCAACAGCAACGACGGCTGGCGCACCATCGGCACCCAGGCCTACGCCAATGCCCGCTTCCTCTACTACATTAACGAGATACGCTCAGCCGTCCTCGTGATGCATGGTGAGAAGGCCCATTCACGCTATTTTGGCGAAGCCGCCTACCACTATATGGTGGAGGGCAAAGCCGAAGGCTACAACTTCATTGGTAAGCATAATCCCAACCCCGACAACAAGCAGCTGCTCATCATCCCTGGAGCAACCCATTGCGACCTCTACGACGGAGGTTCAAACAGTTATATACCCTGGGATACGCTGGCCGAGTTCTTTAATAAAAACCTATAAAACCATCCTGACATGAAGAAAAGTTTACTGATTATCCCCGTTATAGTTATTCTGTTCGTTGCCTGTCAGGGCAGGAAAAACACCACCGTCGATGAACCTGTGCGCATCGGCATCGCTTGGCGCGCCGACACGCTGTCGGAATTCTACACAAACGTGGTGCGGGCCATTGAGGAAGCAGGTGCGGAACCTGTGCTGCTGCCGCAAGTGCGTATGAATGACTTCGCCTACATCGATTCAACGCTTGCCCCTACCTACACGGACGAGAATGGCGTCCTGCTGCAGCAGTATGCCGATATGGTGAAGCAAGGCTACACAAACTCCAACGTCAGCACTTCTATTCGCGGCGTTGACGCCGTGGTCTTTACCGGAGGCGAGGACATCGCTCCCAGCCTGTTGCTCCAGCCCGAACCATGGCACGGTATAGCGGCAGAAAAAGATTACAACGCCACACGCGACATATCGGACTACCTGACCATGATGTATTGTCTCGACAATGATATACCTATGATGGGTTTCTGTCGCGGAATGCAGATGCTTGTCGTTGTCTCTGGAGGAACAATCATACAGGACATACCCACTTACTTCGCCCAACAGGGCAAGCCCTACTGCAACGAGCACCGCAATCCGTCGGAGCCTGACACTTATCGCGACTATGCGCCGCACGATGTCAATGTGATTGACACGGCCTCGTGGCTCTATCGCATCGTCGGTAGCTCCACGGTGCACGGAGCCCCCTCGTGGCACCATCAGGCAGCAGGAAGTGTGGCTGGTACATCGCTCCGTGTAACAGGAACGACACCCACTGGTGGCATTGACATTATCGAGGCCGTACAACGCACCGACAAGTCTTTCGCCGTGGGCCTGCAATACCACCCGGAGGCAGCCCTTGTCAAACGTCTCGACCACGACGAGAACGCCAATGACTTTATGTCCTATGACGAGGCTGTGGCCTACTTCAAGGAGTTCATTCACCAAGCTCGCACAAGGACCAAAACGCAAAAGTGAAACACTATGAAGAAAGTAGTCGTTATATCTACAAGTCTCCGTCCGGGCTCGAACAGCCACGCTTTGGCGGAGCAATTCGCCAAAGGTGCGGAAGCTGCCGGGCATCAGGTGAAACTCATCTCGCTGCGCGGTAAGGACATCCGGTTCTGCGTCGGCTGTTTGTCGTGCCAACAGACGGGAGCCTGCATCTTCAAGGACGATGTGCCAGCAATAATGGAGAGTGTCCTCAACGCCGACGTCGTCTGCTGGGCCACCCCCATCTACTACTACGAGATGAGCGGCCAGATGAAAACCCTCATCGACCGCATGAACGCCATGTACACGAAGGACTATCGCTTCCGCGACATCTACCTGCTGACCACCGCCTTCGAGAACGAGGCTTACGTCCCAGAGCGTGCTGAGAGCGGTCTACAGGGCTGGATAGTCTGCTTTGGCAAGTCGCGGCTCAAAGGGCATCTCTTCTGTGGCGGCGTGGGTGCGCCCAACGACATTGACGGCAACGCCAAGCTGCAGGAAGTCTTTGAAATGGGCAAAAGCGTTTAAGCCATGATACTCTACTTTTCAGGCACAGGCAACAGTCTGTCCATCAGCCGCCAGCTGGCGGAGAGACTTGGCGAGCAGGTGATGCCGTTAGGCCGGGCGGTAACCCAGGACCTGTTGCAGGAAAGACGGATAGGTCTTGTATTCCCCTGCTACTGGTTCAATGCGCCGCGTGCGGTGACCGAGCTGGTGCCGCGCCTCGGGCTCTCCAAGGAGGCATACGTCTTCATCGTCATCCCCTGTGGAGCGCAGGCGGGCAACGCCATCTGGACGGTGCGGCGGATGCTGGCCGCCAAAGGCATTGATGTGGCTTACAGCCACAAGATACGTGTGCCCGACAACAGCGCCGTGGGTTTCGGCCGAAACCCCAACGATCAGGTATGGAAGTTCGACCGCTATGCTGGACGTCTGGAACGTATCGCCGCCGACATCGCCGCCGGAGTTCACCGCTGTCACTATGCATGGTGGGGTGTAGCGGGAGCTTTGTGCGCCCTCCCTGCCGTGCAGCGCCGCACGCAGCCCATGCTCACCCCGGCGGTCGACGCTGACAAGTGTGTGGGCTGCGGCCTCTGCGCCCAGGTGTGCCCGCAAGGCAACATCACCCTTGCTGATGGCAAGGCCCATTGTGGCGGCAACTGCACACAGTGCCTCGCCTGTATCCACTTCTGCCCCCATCAGGCTGTGGAGCTCAACAGCAAAACCACCCCCAAAGCCCATCAATACCATCACCCGAAGGTGACGGTCGTCGATATGCGTTGATTTATCCATTTCGGATATGTCAAAATAAATTTTGCCATATCGCTCAACTTTCGTAACTTTGCACTTTCTTTTTGCCGGTCTGTAGATGCCCGACGATGGAGATAGATATTTGGGGGATTAGCGGTTGTAGAGTGGTTTCTCGGGGCGGCGCAGCCGCCCGTAAGCAAGCGGAGCCGCAAGCAGCGGTTTCTCAGCTGGTGCCTTATTGAAGGAAATCACCCAAATACTAAAAAGGCTGGGATTTCGTTTTTAATGCATTAAAAGATGCAGCTTTATGACCCCTACACGTGTAATCGGTATCGGAGAGACGGTGCTGGACATCCTTTTCAAGGACGACCAGCCGCAAAAAGCCGTGCCCGGCGGCTCGACATTCAACAGCATCGTTTCGCTCGGGCGCGCCGGAGTGAACTGCGCCATGGTGACGGAAGTGGGCGGCGACCATGTGGGCGACCTCACCTGCCGCTTCCTGCGCGACAATGGAGTCTCGACGGAATATGTCTGCCGCCACGAGCAGATGAAGTCGCATGTCTCGCTGGCGTTCCTCGACGAGCACAACGACGCTCAGTATGTCTTCTATAAAGACCATGCCTCGGCGACGCTCGACGGCAAGTTGCCGGAGTTCACACGCGACGATGTGGTGCTCTTCGGCTCTTTCTTCGCCATCAATCCCGCCATCCGACCCGTCGTAGGCGCCCTGCTACGGGCGGCGCGTGAGGCGGGGGCATGGCTCTACTACGATGTCAACTTCCGCAAGAACCATATCGCCGACCTGCCCGCCACCCTGCCCCATATCGAGGAGAATATGCGTCTGGCCGATGTGGTGCGCGGCTCGACGGAGGACTTCGGCTATCTCTACGGCCTGCACGACGGCGACGCCGTCTACCGGCGGGTGGGCCCCCTCTGCCACACGCTGATACTCACCGACGGCGCGGGACCGATACGCCTCTACACGTCCGAAGGGTGCGAGCGTTATCCCGTAGCGGCGATAGAGACCGTCAGCACCGTCGGCGCCGGCGACAACTTCAACGCCGGCTACATCTACGCCCTGATGCGGGGCATAAACACTCCAGCGCTGCGCATCGAGATGGCGCAGCGCTGGAGTCAGGATGTCTGTCGACAGATAGGCAACAATATCAGCGACGCGCTGGTCGCCTCGCTTGCTGTCTGATCAGGCTACTAAAGGGAGAGGGATAAATATTTTTTTGCTATTGCTATTTGATGTCCTTGGAAAAGACCACGAGAAGGGGATTGTTGACGGTCCCCTGCTGACTGCCGTTACAGAAGGAGAAGACGGTATCGGAACGGAAGATGTTGTGGTAGTAAGAGGAGTAGTAACGCAGCGTGATGTCGTCCCCGTCATGCTGTGGGGGTACGATGAAGAGGAAGAAGAGCGGGCCTGAAGGGTTGGCGAGGCCGACGCACTCATCGCCGACGAAGGCGGCGACACGGTCGGCAGTGTCAATCGTCCAAAGGCTGTCTCTACCCTGCAGATCGACACCGATGACAGCAGTCATGCTGGTGGTATAGTCGTAGTCCGTGCTGACGCTCCAGGCGGGGTCTGTGATATCGCCGAACATCGGGTCCGGCACCGTGTCTGGCACAACGGCATTGCCGCCCTCTTCCTTGCCGCAAGAGGCAAGGAAGAGAAAGACGGGAATCAGGGTTATTCCTATGGTCAAAAAATTGCGTTTCATTTCTTTATCAGTTTAATGGTGGTTATTGTTCCTTTATTGTTTACCGTAGCGAAGTAGACACCTGCGGGAATGTCAGCTGGTGTCCAGCGGGTCGTCGTGATGCGGTCGATGAGCACACCATCGATATTATAGATGGTGATGGAGAAACCATCGCCCCAACCCTCGGCGCTCATGAAGTCCACGCGGTCTGTGAAGGGTATCGGGTAGGCGGTGACCTTTGAGGTGAGAGCAGAAAGGACGACTGGGTTGGCAAGAGTGCCCAGGTGCCGGTTGCCTGTGGCGACTATGGGTTCCTGAGCCCGCAATTCCTTCTGCATGCCGTCTTGTTCGAGGAGGAACGCCACATCGCCCGCATGGTCGGTACCGAGGGTGAGGAAGTAGAGCGTGTCTCCATCGACAAACATTGGTTCTGCGACACCGACATTCTCGCCAGCCACGAAAGCGCGTAAGGGCAAAGTGTTGCTCATTCCCTCAATCCGAGCGATGATGGTCATGTTGGTGGCAGGGCGGAAAGGCTGGTCGGACGGGTCGGACACGTCGGACCTGGCGCCCTTGCTGCTGCGCGAGGGACGGAAGGTGAAGTTCACCGTGCCGTCGGCCTGGCGGTGCAACAGGTACCCATGGCCGGGCGTGAGCGCCTTCAGCGAACCTTCCCAGCGCTCATTCTCCGAATAGACGGCGAAAGCGGTCTGCGACTTGATGATGTCGCCAACGCTCACATGCTCGATGTAGTCGGCCATCGCGTTGGTGATGTTCTCGGTGCTGCTGAGCAGGTAAGGGAAGGCGTTCCAACCTTGGTGCAGGGGGATGGTGCGGTCGGCCTCCGAGGAGAGGCGACGGCCCGCCAACTGCGTGTTGAAGTGGAATTCGCCCGTGCGCATCATGTACATCTGCTTATGATCCAGTCTCGTGAGCGTGCCCACCCACTGATCGCCGTCCCATTCAGCAAACTGCAGCGTGGCGACGCTCTTTAGCTGGTCCTCCTCATCCCACGGCGTGGCATTGTAGAGAAGGTCGCCGATGGCACTGTTGGCGTCGGGCTTCAGGTAGAACGAAATCCAGTTCCAACCCTCCATGATGTCAAGGTTCTGCACCTCGTTGGCCGAGGTGGAGAGGAGGACGGGGGCCGACGGCGGCAGTCCCACCATGTTGTCGGTATGGTAGGTGACGGCCGTCGAGCTACTCAGGCTGTAGATGCGGCCTGTCGAAGCCTGCCACAAGCGGAACTTGACCGGCATATTCTCCAACACTTCTGAGCCGTAGATGGTCATATAGAGGTAGCTCGTGCCAGCCTCGCCGTTGAAGTCGACATTCGCCATACCGACGATGTCATTGCCTATCATGGCGGCGACGATGTCGTTGGGGTCGCTGTCGTAGACACCGTCCACCATCACCTGTCCACGCAGCGTCATCTGACGTTCGTAACCATTGGGGTTCGCATCGCCCCACGGGCAGAAGGCCTTGATTTCGACCATTATCTTCAGAGGCTCACTGAGGCCGTCCTCGTCGGTGAGGTAGACAATCTCGGAATAGATGCCCACGGGGAGGTTGTGGTCGACGGTGAAGCGCACCGGGATAATCTCCTGCGGGTTGATGCTGCCGTAGCTCTGGTTAACGGTGAGCCAGTCGGGCAGGCCGTCGATAGTGTACTGATGGCGTCGGCCGCTGATGTTCTGAATGTCGGTCGTGAGCTCGAAGTCGTTGACCGAAGTCTCGTACAAGGAGGCTTCCATATGGTTTACACCCCAGAGAAGGACATTCTTGTTCACATACACCTGCCACATGGTGGGACTCACGGTGCGGTTGCCGTTGAGGTCCTCGACGTTGCGTACGGTGATGTAGATGTTGTTCTTGTTGATTTCACGGTCCTGCATATTGAGGTTGATGAGCAGCTCGTCGTTGTTGAAGCTCCAGTCGAAGTTCATCTTGGTCAGCAGGCCACGCTCGCGCACTGGTGCGATGTCCTCGTCGGTGGCGAAGAGGGCGTTGAGGGTGTCGAAGCCCGGAGACAGTGTCAAGGGTTGAATCTTTTCCACCACGGTACCGTCGGTGGTACGGAATATCTTGCGGTTGTTGATGGAGAAGTGCTCTTCCATGATGCCGTTGCTGTTCTCCACCTGTTCGCTGAAGGGCAGCCAGGCCACGAGGCCCATCTCGTCGCCGTAGGGGGCGAGGTTATCGTAGGCTTCCACCAGACTCTTAGGCAACGCCTGCTCGAAGAGCACCAGCTCGTCGATGCTGCCGCGCAGCACCGAGCGGTTCCAGGCACCGCCAATCAGCATGTCGCCACTCAGGCCGCTGAGCGTGTCGGTGGCGAAGGTATTCATCAGGTTGCCGTCGACATAGACGGCGGCATTGTTCAGCGTGCGGTTCACCGTCAGCACATAGTGGTGCCAGCTGCCGTCGGCGAAGGTGCCGGTGGCCTGTTGCATCAGGTTGCCGTTACGGAAGCGCAGGCGTCCGTTCTCGATGGCTATCAGCGTGCCGTCGAATCCGTCCACGCCCTGGTAGCCGCGCTGGCGCCAGCCCGCCGAGAAGAGCGGCACGTTATACTCCGTGGTGCGGAACCAGAACATCAGGGTGTAGTCATGAATGTTGGAACGCGAGAGGATGTTCTGGTCGAGGCTCACGGCCTGTGTGCCGTCGAGGTGGAGGGCGAAGCCTGCGGGAGTGGTCCAGGCGAAGCCGTGGAGCGAAAGTGTCGAGCCGCTGGCCTTGTCGGCGCAGCTGGTGCCACGACCCTCGTTCATGGGATAGTAGGCCGCCAGTTTGCGCTCGTAGCCCGTCAGGCGTCGCTCGTGGGTCTCCGCGATGTCGGCCTGGCTCATGGCCTTGAGCCACACACGTGCCTCCAGCATGTTGCCGCGGAAGCCGTGGCCGAAGACCAGCGGGGCGCTCTGGGAGTTAAGAGTTAAAAGATAAGAGCTAAGAGTGGTATCGGCACTGGTGGCGGGGTCGGTCACCTCCTCGGTGCCGGCGAAGAAGCGCACCCTGCTCTCGTCAAGGTCGACCACCATCACCATGCGGCGGAAGTCGGTGAGGGGCTCCAGACGCTTCGAGTGTACATAGCTGTCACCCACATAGGCGTACATGCGGCAGCTGTCGCCATCGGGCTCCAGGCCAAAGGAGATGCCGCCGGTGGGCGTGGTGTGGCCGAAAAGTTCCATATTGCCGCTGGGCAGAGCCGTGTAGGGCTTGGCCATGAGGTCGATGCTGAACGACTTGTCGGCCAGCACGCGTGTCACCGCACTGGAGGCACCGCAGCTCGGCGTGCCGTCGAAGTAGAGCGAGGTGCCGGTCGAGATGCGTCCGCTCGAGTTGGTGACGCCCAGCAGCTGGAAGTTATTGTCCTCGTCGAGGTAGTTGCCCGCGATGGGCTCGTTGAAGCGCAGCTTGATGTTGTCGGCCACGCCGAGTATGCCGTAGGCTGGCTCGGGCTGGCCGAAGACACGCGGACAGCGCGTGTCCTTGATGCCGCTGAAGACCTCGCTCGACTTGGTGATGAAGCCCGAGCCATGGCGACAGAAGCTCACGGCACGCAGGTCGTAGTGCTGCTCTATCGGGTCGCGCTCGCCGTAGAAGTGGATGTTGTCGATGCGGCCGCCGGTAATCATGGCTTTGTTGCCGCTGGCCATGCTGTAGAGCAAGCTGTCGGCATAGTAGGAGCAGAGGGTCACCCATTCGTCAACGCTCTGTGTCGACAACTTGTACTGGAACTCGATGTGGTCGAAGTTGCGGTAGTTGACGTCGAAGTCCTTGATGCCCACCGGCAGGTAGTAGCCCGTGGAGTCCTGCGGCGAAAGGGTGTTGAGCACCCAGTTGTCGTGCACCTGGTCGAGGCTCACGTCGCAACTCACCGGCATGAAGTGTACCGAGAACTGGGCCTTGCCCTTGGTGCTGCTGATGCAGGTGGAGGCAAACTCGATGACCAGGTCCTCGAAGTCGTAGCCGTCGCCGGCATAGACCTCCATGGTCTTGGTAATGACTTGCGAACCAGTAAGGACAATCGTGCGCCCGTCGGTCAGCGGCATGCCGTCGATGAGGATACGTGCGCCGTGGGGGTTGCTCTGTTCATTCAACTTGAGCTTGAAGGTGATGGGATTGTCCATAGCTGCACCCACGGTGGCCTCAAGCTCGTTGTAGAGCTGGATGGTGAACAGCGCGGGACGGTCCACCGGCACGTTGCTGCGCTCGTGGACGTTGATGTCCACCTTGGGGTTCTCCAGCCGCAGCGCACCTGCCGAGAGAGGCGTCTTGGGATGGTAGAACTCGGTGCTGTCGGCCTCTTCGCAGGGGCACTTGGCGGCGCCACCGCGCAGGTAGTAGACCAGCGAGCCGTAGAGGTAGGAGTCGCCGTCATAGTCGTTACCATTGTCAACGAATTCACGCGTGGTGTCCGAGGCTACGTTGAAGGCAAACTCGCTGGCGCTCTTCTTCAGGCGGTAGATGCTGACATCCATGTTGCCGTATTTGTCAGGGGCGAGGGTGAAGCCTATCTCGCGGGTGTGCGAGAGACTCCTCACTGGGTCGCGTCCGAAGTTGAAGTCGATGATGGGCGTCAGAGAGAACTTGGTGGCCGAGCCGGGGGCGTTGACACCGACCAGGAGCGGGTTGATGCCATTTTCGCCCTGTGCATTGTTGCGTACTTTCGTAAAAGCGTTTCTGATGAGATTAACGATGGGTTTGGCAAAGGCGTTGGCGATGTTGCCAATAAGGTCGCCGGTGCCCACACCGAAGCCCGGGTAGTCCCAATAGACGTGGTAGGCATTGCTATAGGAGTAGTTTTCGCTGCGCGAGATGGTGAGGGGGCCGCTGACGGAATAGGTGGCCACTGAGTCGTGCTGGTGCTGGTGGATGGCAGCCACCTTCTCGGCCTCGTTCTGATACAGGAGTTGGACCCAGTCGGCGATGCGCTTATTGAGACTGGCCACCTCGTCGGTATAGAGATTCGATGAGCCGGTGGGGCGCATGGGCAGGTAGTAGTCTTCACAGGCCCAGTTTTCGTCGTCGGGGCTGACGCGGCTCCAATAGACCTGCGTGCCGCGGGCGTCGGCGGTGGCCTGCGCCGTGGCGCTGTCGCAGGTGAGCAGCAGGGCGTCGCGCTGGTGCGTCAACTGCGGGATGAGGTTGTCGCGGATATGGCTGTGGGTGTAGGCGAAGGTGGAGTTCAGGTAGGGACCCGTCTCCAGCTCGCTGCCGATGACCAGATAGTATTTGTTGCCGTTGGTGTCCACGCCCTCTCCCACGGTCTGCATGGAGCCGTTGGCACTGCTGCCGCCCAGGGCGCTGTAGGTCACCGAGTCGAGCGGCTGCACGGCATCCACGCGGCGGAAGTAGACATTCTGTACCGCGCCGATATAGACATCGGCGTCCTGTCCCACATAGTAGGGGTCGCTACTGGTGCTGATGCGCTCGGCAGTCTTGAAGGTGTAGTTGCCTTGGTGCTTGTAGTTGTAGCTACTGGTGATAGGTAGGGTAAAGTCGTAGGTAGTGCTAAAATCCATGTTCTGTCCCAAGAAGGTGCCGGCGCCCATGCCAACGAAGGCACCCATAACGGTCTTGGCCTGTGTGCCGAGGGTGAGACCGAACTCAAGGCCGAACTTGAACTGGAAGTCGTAGGTGTAGCTGTACGAGTACTCGGCGCCGCTCTCGATGTAGGCGCTGGAGTTGCTTCCCGGCGGGTCGCGCAGCACGTCGAGCAGCTGGATGGTGCCGTGGGTCGAGGTGATGACGTCGGCGTCGGTCTTGCGGTAGCCGGTGACGTAGCCGCGCACGGCCTGCTGCTCCACAAACTCGCCCTCGCTCTCCACCGACAGGTCGAGCACACGCTGCACATTGGTGTCGCTACGCACGAAGGATACATAGTCGATGGGGATCGTGAAGTCAGCGCTGCCGAGGGTGTCGAGCTCCTTGCTCATCACCTGCGTGTTGGCGTTCTCGTTCTCGTGCATGCCGTTGTATATCTTGAGAGTGCCGCCCTTGATGCGTACCTCGTCGGGGATGCCGTTGGGGTCGTTGTTGTAGTAATAGTCTTCGTGGGCGTAGGCGCGGAAGTCGTATGTGCCGCTCTCGAAGACTGGGGCGCCGAAGAGGTAGCGGTAGGTGCCGTCGGCCTGCTTCGTGGCCACGGGCACCTGGATGTTCTCGTTGGTGATGGTCTGGCGCTTGATGGTGGGCTCGCCGAAGTAGTCCACCTCCATGCCCCACTTCAGCTGCTTGCAGGTGATGGTGATGGGGGCGCGGTAGGTCAGCTTGTAGTGGGCGTTGCTGGTGGCGTAGCGGGCATGCTCGCCCCAGCCGTTGGCAGCGGTGGGGGCTTCGCGCACGGTGTCGCGCACGGTGGCGGCACCGCTGAGGTCGAGCACCTCGCCCGTGCGACCACGGCCGAAGAGGGTGGCGTAGCCTGTGGCACTGGCCTGGATAATCTTCCAGCGCACAGGGAAGAGGTCGGCACTGAACTCGCCCGTCGCCGGGTCGGGCTCTATCACCACACGCTTCAGCTGGTAGTGCACGTCCGTCTCTCCCACAGTATCCACCCTGTCAAAACCATCCACCCCGTTAAACCCGCCATACAGCAGGTGCGGCACCGTGTACTCCAGCGTGTCCTTGGTGAGGTCGCTGGGCACTCGCACCACATAGCTTACGTTGTCGCCCTCCAGCTCGAGCACCAGCTTGAGGTCGTCACCGAGGTTGTTGCGCGAAAGGCCGAGGCCGAGGGGCAGCGCCGTCTGGTCCAATCCACCGCAGACGCGCCCCGTGAGGCGCACCTTCGTCTCGTCCCATACGCGCACGCCGTCCAGCGGAGTGCTGCGGGTAATCAGGCTGTCGTTATTGATGCGCACGTAGCCGTCGCCGTCGAAGTGGTGGCCCTCCTTCACCACCTGCAGGGTAAAGGCGCTACCCTGCGGCACGCGAATCTCGAAATTGCCGCTGGCGTCCGTCTTCACCGGCGTGTTGGCGAAGCGCATCAGGTTGCCGTTGAGGCGGAAGCAGGCGTCGCGCACCGGCACCGAGCTGTTCTCGAAGAGCACACGGCCGGTGAAGCGCACCGAGGAGATATTGTCGAAGTCCACCCCCTGGGTGATGCAGCGGTGCAGCGTGAGGGTGATGGTGGCCGAGGGCGAGGTGGTGTTGTTGTAGTGGAACTGGGCGGTCTGCGAGGTGGGGGTGATGGCGTATTCCACATCGCCGCCATAGGGCAGGCTGTCGAAGAGGTAGGCACCGGTGCTGTCGGTGGTAGCCACCTGCACCGTGGCGCCGTTGTCGGTACGCGTGGCGGTGACGGTGATGCCGGGACAGCCGCTGCCGTCCTCGTAGTGCACGCGGCCCGCGATGCGGCCGTAGGGCGAGCGCGAGCCGGTGGTGACGTGGCTGGTGCTGACGGTGTTGCCCTCACAGGTGTAGCTCATGGTGACGCGGTATTGCCACACGGGGCTAATCTGCGGGTCGGCCTCGTGGTCCACCCAGAAGCTGTTGGTGGTGGTGCCGAGGGTGGTCCAGGCAGCGGAGGGGTCGTTGTCGGGCCGCGCCTCGACGAGGAACTCGTCCACCCCGCCGTCGGTCATGCCCCACGTGAGGCGTACATATTCGGGGCTCACCAGATGCGTGCCCTCCAGGCCGTCAAGGTTGCCGGCGTTGGTGTAGTAGGGATCTTCGCCTCCATCGCGCACAAAAGATATATTATGGCTGTAGCCGCCTTCTACATCATACCCTTGTTCAAACTGCCATGTCCACACTGGTGGTTCCAACGTAGCTTCGCTCCTTTCCACGCCAAGTTCGTACTTATAGTGTATGCAGGGATTGTTCAACACATCGGTATAGTGAAGAATGATGCTAGGGTTGTCAGAATCGTGTTCAGGATGGTAGAATACCCTGTCAATAGAGGCTTGGATGCTATCGTCTGATATGGGAATACGGATGGTGTCTCCTGTCTCCTGCATAATCTTGTAGATATACAGCGTAGCATGGTCGTCCCAATAGGAATATCTGTAACGTTTGTTGAAGTCTCTCCCGTTTCCGTAAATGTTATTGAATAATTTGATGGACAGATGCACCTTATGGTTGTCAGCGAAATTATCATCGGCTTTGTAGGTTTGAGCTTCGCAGGGGAAAATAGGCAAACGAGGTGCGGGGGACGGAGTACAACTGCCCGAACGGGCGTAGTCGTGTCCCTCCCAGCCCCAGATGGCCGACGATGTACGTCGCACGCGGTAATAGACTGTGTAGCTGTTCTCCACAGGATTGCGCCATGCCGCACGTGAGGAATCGACGTAAGTGAACAGCTTATTGTTCATGGCACTGTCGGCCCACTCGATGGGTAGCATAGCGATGGTCTGCGCGTCGCTGAAGTCGCTCTGGTAGGCACGCTGTATCTCGAACATGTCGTTGGGTACGATGTCCTCGGTGTGGGGATAGGCCAGATACCATCTTAGCTCCTTGTAGCGAAAGTCTTCATACCACAGCCCGTCGCGTTCGTAGGAGTGACGGGTCACCCAGAAATTATATATCTTGTGATAAGCCGGGATGGCCACCTTGTTGGAGGTGAGCCAGCGGATGACGTCCGTCGTGTCGGAGGCCTCCCTGCCTTGCACCTGCACATACATCATAAAGCCCGGCTGCACGGTGTCCAGCGGCTGCACATAGAGCATGTCGCTCTGATTCTGGCAAGGAATCTGAGCAGAGTTCCAGGAGGTGTAGTACTTTAGGGGCGTCTGGAAAATCACATAGGGCACCGCCACCTTGCCAACGTTGGCCGTGCTGCTGGCGGTGTAGAAGATGGGGTCTATCAGCTGTGGATGCACACTGGTGCCGCTGAGGTTACTGAAAGTGCCCAGCGTATGATTGAAGGTACTAGTCGACTGATCGCCTACCACGGTGTAGAAAATCAGGTCGGCGCTGACCCCCAACGTGAAGGTTTCCTGTAGTAAATCCTCCGACGGGAACCAGTCGAACTCAAGGCTGGAAAGCGCTCCACCACTGTAATAGTTGGGCGCTACATCAACCGCGTGGCTCACGCCATCGTTGATAATGGTCAAGCGGGAGTTGTATCTGTCATTGGTCACATCGATGATACCATTCACCACCCTGACTCCAGCCATATAATCATAATAGACAATGGGAATCGCGGCCTGATTGCCAATACGGATCCAGAGGTAGCTGCCATTTTGGGCGTAGGCACCTGCGCCGCTATATTGCTGGACTTCGATGGGCACTGTGATATGCACCTTCCCTGTTGCTGTGACGGTAGCGTCATAGAATCTGGGGTCCGTCATGTAACCATAACAATAAGCCGACACCGGCATCAGCAGCGCCGCCATCAGTGGCACCGCCATCATTAATCCTCGTAGAAAATGTTTCATATTACTCAAATATTATATTTCATTATTATATCAATTCGCCTCCTTCACCAGACGCACGGAGAAGCCGTAGTGACGCTCTTGAGGGTTGGAGGCGGTTGTCTCCCCGCTATGGAAAAGGAGCCGGTAGGCTTTGTAGGATTCATATCCGTTCGACAGCCAATAGTAGCCATGCGAGGCGACTTCGGATGGGGCAGATGTTCCATTACGATAGCCGGCAGCAGGCAGGAAAACGGCACCGGCAGCCTCCATCTTGTCCCAACCACTTGTGACGGCAAAAACAGAATAAGAGGCGTTGTAGGTGTTATAATTGTAATCTCCGGTGACAGTGACTCCAGTAGTGGGATGCACATAGTTGTCGGGAAAGAGAATAAGGCCGTTCTTGTCATTCACCGTAGCTTTGGTGTAGCGGATATTGGATGTGCTGTTCGGCAGGTTGAAGGTGGTGTTGCTACGGGTGTTGAGGAGGTAGTTCATCTCCTCGCTGCTGAGAGTGCGCCAATCGCCAGTGATATGGTTGCCCCAGTCGTTGAAAGTGCCGTAGTCAGCATCGGTGGTGCTGGTCTGGTTGGGATTGTTGCCCGTGCCCCAGCCGAAGAGGTCGCGGTTGCCGTCACTCTGGCTGTTGCCGAGGTAGTCGTACTGATGCTCGGCGAACTGCCATGTGCTACACACATACTGCAGGTTGCCCTGCGAGAAGCTCACCCTGGTGATGGGGCTGACAGAGAAGGCGCCCTTGACGGAAGGGGTGACATCGGCACCGCCGCGCACGATGGCTATCTCGGGCGAGGCCTTGACCTCGTTGCGACCCATCGCGCCGAACGAGGACTTGCTGCGCTCGTAGGTGAAGACCTCCATGCTACCATAGGTCACCGGTGCCAGATGGGTGTAGACGCGGATGGTGACCGTCCCCAGGTCGCTGCTGCTCGGTATCACAGGCACCTGGACGCATTTGCTGGCATTCACGTCGAGGGCGACAGGAGTGCTGAAGTAGACGGTGACGGTATTTGCTCCCGAACCTGTGGCGCTGACGGTGGGCACGGCGCTGGTGCTCAGGCCTACCGAGGCCTGACCGCAGAGGTTGACGCTGCCGGAGGTGACGCTCACCGAGTCGAGATACAAGACGGTGTCGTTGGTGAAGGTGTTTTTCACATTCACGTTGATGCCGGCGCTGAGGTGCTTGAACTTCACGCCCGTGGCACCAGCCTCGCTGCGGGCGGCCATGGGAAGGGCGAGCTCCTGGTTGTCGTTACGGTCGAACGAGCTTGCATAATGCGACGGGAAGACCACCGTGGCGGAATCATCGGTCTGGCTGCCGGCGCCCGTGGCGGTGGCGATGGCGGCGGGATAGAACGAGTTGAAGTCGCTGCTTGTTACGAAAGAACCGCTGCCATCCTTCGCGGCATACCAGTGGTTGCCATAGCCTTGGGTAACCGTTCCTGTGGCTCCGTTGATCCACACCTTGTCGCCAACGACCCACTTCACCGAGGTGCCGTTCACTGTGGTCTTGGTGCCCGAACCCGACCCCTCGGCGAAAATCTCCAAGGACCCCTCGGGGAAGTTGTCTGCATCATCTTTTGTGCAAGCTGTTGTCATTGCAAGGCTGCAAAGCATGGCAACTGCAGCCAAAATCGAAAACCTATAATTCATATCGAATTCAAAAATCTTAATTCAAAATTCTTAATTCTCAATTCCCCTACCATGACCACTCGGTGGCTGTGCCACGGTCCTCGAGGTTCTGGTCGCCTGTACCCGTTTGTTCATAAAGGCTAAGGGTTCTGATCCAATCACCGCTGGCGGCATATCCCTTTTCGACCTTGAAGGTCGCTATGGTTAGCCTGGGGGCTTCGTACTCTGTTTTCTTATTGTCTTCCATAATATTGTTTTTTATTGCTTCGATACAAAACGCCTCTTGCTATCTGACTACCGCCACTTTTCGGGCGGGACGGTTGCCCACCTTAACCATGTAGATGCCCGAGGGGAAGGTGAACGGTGAGCGGTGGGAGGTGAACGAGGATTTTGCGTCTGATGGCGATGATGCAGGCATCCGTCTCGTCGGTTTGGCGCTGCCCTTCGAGGCTGGCAATCACGCCGTTGAGCCTTTCGACACCCTCCTTCTCCTCGCCAAGTTCGACGAGGATGACACCAATCTCGGCCTCGGTGCGCAGCGCCTCGGTCTTCTTGCCCTGCTCCCGGCAAAGGTCGGCCTTCTCGGTGGCCCAACGCAGGCACTGCTCATAGTCATCACGCAGCCGTGTGGTACTCACCAGCAGGTCGAGCACCACCTCGCGTTTGTCGGGGTCTTTCACGAAGTCGCTCTCCATCAGTCCTTCAAGCATCTGCTGGGCCGTATTGAGTTGCTGTGCTTTGTTCGACTGGTTGTGGATTTTGGCTTTGAGCATGGTGGCGAGGTTGTCGTCGACGTTGCCCACGAGGAGCGCCGAGTCGATGATGACGAGAGCCCGGCCGGGGTCTTGGTTAAAGACCTCCATAGCCACCTCGGCGGTATAGAGCGTGTCGGACGGCTGCGGGCCGCGCCCGTTCTCATGCCCCCCGCAACCCACCGCGAGGGCTGCCGTAACTATATATAATATAATATGTTGTGCTTTTCTCATAAAGTCGTCCGATGAACGAAACTAACTGCAAAAATACGCAATTTTTTGAAACTGCAAGGAAGAAATATGAAGATGCTTGAAATCCTCAGGGGTGATTAGTTCTGCAAGGCGATGTAGATGGTGTCGGAGGTGCGTCCTTTTTTGCCACGGAGGAAGGCGTAGAGGTGGAGGCCTTGGTTGCCGGAATGGGGGAAGGTGGCAGCGGTGGGGTCGGTATGGAGCCATTCATCGGGAAGAACAGCGGTGACGAGGCCATCAGCGCGGGGAACAGGGGTGGCGAGACGACCGGCGCAGAGGGCGGGGCAGTAAACGAAGAGGTAGAATTCGTCGGTGGGTTCGCCGCCATAGTGTCGACTGTCGAAGGTAACGGTGAGGACACCGTGCTCGACCTTGGCAGCGGTGATGGCAACCAAAGGTACAGAACCCTTGCTGACGATGATGCGGGGAAGGTTGATGTCGCCATCGGGAGTGAAGCAGTCTTTGTTGAGGTGCTTGAAGAGGGCATAGGTGCTGTTGTGCTCGCGGATAGACAACCAGTGGAGGCCCACGAGGTGGGCATCCTTCATATAGGATGAGAGCTTGGAAATCAGCGCAAAGTTACTTCGATGCGACTGCTGCGCTTCGGTTTGCGGGTTGGCCACATGGGTGGGCATGGAACGCTCACACTGGCGACCATGCCAGGTGTAAAGTATCTTGTTGCCGAGTTTACCGCTCTCGGAGTCGCCTTGTTTTCTTGCCATAACGATAATGATAACGACAAAGTGGGCAAAATATTGTCTCAGATCAGGCAAGGGGTTCCCATACCGTTGCCAAGCAGTTGTTTCGCCCTAGCCTCACTCAAAACCACCTTTTGAGCGAGGCAGCATTGGGAGAACCCCTTGGGTAGGACGAGCCAGCACCGAGGATGGGGCGAAGGATCCCCCTGGGTACCCCGAAGGTACATCGGAGGTACCCCTTAGGCTCCATAGAGTTGGTATAGAGATGGTATAGGCTTGATGTAGGGATGGTACGGGGATGATTTGCGGGAGAAATGCCTGGGAATGAATGAGGTATATAATTTATATATAAATTATATTGGGGGATGGGTATGACAGGCATAGAATGTCCGCCATGGAACGAGGCGGTTACGACATTAAACCAATCAACAAACACCAAGATTGGCTAATAGAAAATGTACAATAAATATTTCAATTCCAAATTTTTTTTGTATCTTTGCACTTCCTTTTTGCTGGTCGTTGCTGCCCGCCGAAGGAGATAGATGATTGAAATTAACACTTTTATGGGTCTTGGGGACGGTCCCCAAGGCTGCGGTAAAGTAATAGAAAACAATAAAAAAAACATGAACGAACACATTATCACTAAGCGTTTCGACCTCGGCGACGGCCGCATGATCGAAATCGAGACCGGCAAGCTGGCCAAACAGGCCGACGGCGCTGCCGTTGTCCGCATGAACGACACGATGCTTCTGGCCACCGTCTGCTCGAAGAAAGAGGTGGGCGAGAACGTCGACTTCATGCCCCTCACTGTTGACTATCAGGAAAAATACGCCGCCATGGGTCGCTTCCCCGGCGGTTTCTTCAAACGCGAGGCCCGTCCTTCGGAGCATGAGATCCTCATCGCCCGCCTGGTCGACCGTGCCCTGCGTCCTCTCTTCCCCGACAATTTCCACGCCGAGGTGCAGGTGA
>JAEEGH010010409.1_pt1 | contig 21362 bp, 20 predicted proteins | sample 9134181 | NCBI WGS metagenome assembly JAEEGH01 (sample SAMN16246544, study PRJNA631951) | gut metagenome | biome: gut microbiome; feature: rumen; material: DP-attached | host: Bos | place: Iran: Karaj | collected 2018-10
AGCACGTCAGGCATACGGGTCAGCGTGTACAGCCAGTCCTGGGGTTCAGGAATGCCCACCTTCTGGGCCACGTCCTTCAACTGGTGATAGTAGTTTTCCACGAGCGCAGCGTTCACAGGAGTCGCATCCACCGTGCTTTCTTTCTCTATCCACACGCTCATGTCCACTTTTCCGCGGATCAGAGCCTCTGCCACCATCGCCCTGCATTCCATCTCTTTCTCACGATAGAGAGGGGCGATACGGGTCTGTAAGTCGAGCTGTTTGGAGTTCAGCGACTTGATTTCTACATGAATTTTCTTGTCCTTGTAGCTCACGACAACATTGCCGTAGCCAGTCATTGATTGTATCATATCTTTGCGTACCTATTTATAATTTGGGTGCAAAGGTATGTAAAAAAACTGAAACCGCCAAGTCTTTCCTAATTATTTCTTACTCTATGTTGATGATGATGCGGCGATAGGCGGGCAGATGGAAAGGGCCGTTGTCGTGAACCTCACAAATCAGGTGTAGTTCCTCTTTGTTTGCATTGGCAGGAATCTGAATGTTGGTTTTGGGCTGATCCGCCTGAGTGATGATGACCTTGGAGGTGCCGATCTCAGGCTGTTGCCACCAGTGGAACACAAGCCCATCACCATCAGGGTCAAAGGATTTCGAGGCGTCTATACAAATGGAGAATACATCGGACGATTGGTGCTCACCATCGTCTTTTCCGACACCAGGAGGAACGGTTATGGTAATCGTGTCATTGGATACGGCTATCGAGGCTCCTTCAAGGGTAAGCGGGTGAACAAATTCCACCTGCTGAGATAATACAATATAAGGATTCAGATTGCCACGGCCCTCGTTAGCCCACTGCATACGGGCCATGAAGTCGTTGAGTTCATCAGGATAGAAACGCTGTTTATAGCCCACGGAAATGCTGCGGAGCGGCTCCTGCCAAGATGTCCAGGCAGTGGTGAGCGAGTCGGCACAGATACCACGCTCATGATAGCCTGCCCAGCCTGCCTGATGCGGGTCTTCAGGGTCGTTCAGTCCGTTGGGCATCACATAGAGGAAACTGGGTGTATCGCCTTCCACACCCCATTTGTAGGTGGGATATTCCTGACCTAACGCCCCTTTGCCCTGGATATTCTCCTTGTGCTGTTGCCAGTGACGCTTGCCCAGTTCGCATTGTTCCTGCCACGTGCCCTCGTCCCAGATAAATTGCAGGTCGTCTTTGAATTCGCGTCGCAGCCACATGTGGGAACTGTAGGCACGGTCCATCCGCATATTGTACTGCATATCCTGATCGGTGATGGTGTAGATGCGGAACTTCCTTAAAAATCGTTTCAGTTCCTCTGCCGAACGTCTCTGCTTCACACGCCAGATGGCTTGTGCCAAGGTGTTTGCACCACCCCATGCTGCCACGTAGATGGGTCGCGGATCGTCCTCATCAGCCAGACGAATCAGCAGTTCGCTGCCTGGTGAGTCGTTGCCCTCGCCAATCACCTTGATACCCCCTCGTTCGCTACCCATCACGGCCCGACTTTTAAGATAGTCGGCACTGGGCCAATAGCCGATTTGTTGCTGACCGTTCTCCTGCTCTATTGGCAGAAATCCCTGCTGGTCAGAACGTTTCATCAGGTTTTGCACATCCTTCCGATAAGCCTCAATGACGCGGAAGAGATATTGCGCCCACTCCTTCGGATACGGGTCGCAGTTCCAACCCACAGAAGTAATCAGCGCTTCCACCTCGAAACAATCGGCGTAGGCCATCAAGCGCACCATCGACTCCATATCGTCGGGCTCCACATCTGCAGGCGCAATGTCCGTACAAACTACGAGGCGGGGCTTCAGCCCGTTTTTACCTTTCGCCAGTCCCGTCGTCGAAACGGCTAGCAAACAGATTAACGAAACAAGGAACTTCATCATCTTTTAATAAATTTACTCTGCTTCGAGCAGCAGGACGCGGCTGGACCAGTCGTTCTTCTTCGACCATTCGGGCTCGTTGCGGTAGGGCATTTCGAGGCCGTGATTCATGAGATAGGCACCGCTGAAGGTCTGACCCTCGATGTCGAGCGGCTTGAGGTCGATACGGTTGAGCTCGTGAATCTTATAGCGTTTGTTGGCATCGAGACCAGCCATCTTCACACGAGGCAGATGCTCGTTCTGGAACGATTCGGTCTTCCACCAGAAGAAGACGGATTTCGATTTCTGCTCGTTGACGTACATGAGTGAGGCGAGGCCCACTTTATCGTAAGGCGAGACGAGGCGATAGAGGTCGCCAAACTGCACGATGGGCCGTATCTGCTTATACTCGGCAATGGCTTTGCGACAGAGCGTCTTCTCGTCGTCAGTCATGTTTTTGGGCTGGATCTCCATACCTAGGCGTCCACTCATGGCCACATCGATGCGATACTTCATGGCGGTGGTGCGGAAGACGGTGTGATTAGGTGTGGCCGAAATATGGCTGGCCATCGCGATGGCAGGGAAGAAATAGCTGGTGCCCCACTGCATATAGATGCGCTGAAGGGCATCGGTATTGTCGCTTACCCAGAACTCGTCGAAGTAAGGCAGCACGCCCCAGTTGGCACGTCCGCCACCAGAGGCGCAGGCCTGGATGGTGAGGTCGGGATACTTGGCGCGGATGCGCTGACAGGTCTTTTCCAGACCACGATGGTACTCGATGTTGAGGTGGCTCTGGTCGTTCATCGTGAGATATTGCGAGCCGTGATTCAGGATAGGCATGTTGGCATCCCACTTGATATAGTCGATCTCCGGATACTTAGTCATGAGGTTGTCGACGATGCTGAACACGAAGTCCTGCACCTTGGGATTGCTCATGTCGAGCACCAGCTGGGTGCCGCCACGTCCCTGAACGGGTTCGCGCTTGGGCGCCTTCACAATCCAATCGGGGTGGGCCTCGTAGAGTTCAGAGACAGAGTTGGTCATCTCGGGCTCTATCCAGATGCCGAACTTGATGCCGTGCTTCTTGGCATCTCTCAACAGTCCCTCGATACCCTCAGGCAGTTTGTTCTTGTCGACCACCCAGTCGCCAAGAGAGGAATTGTCAGTCTTGCGGGGGTATTTGTCGCCAAACCAGCCATCGTCCATCACGAAGAGCTCGCCACCCATCGAGGCAATGTCGCCCATCATCTGGTCCATTCCCTGCTGGTTGATATCGAAGTAGACACCCTCCCACGAGTTGAGCAGGATCTTGCGTTCCTTGTCGCCGTGCATGAGCATATACTTGCGGCCCCATTTGTGGAAATTGCGCGAGATGCCAGAGAGACCATTCTGCGAGAAGCTCAGCGCCACCTTAGGTGTCGTGAAGGTCTCGCCCTTCTTCAGGTGATATTCAGAGTTGTCGGGGTTGATGCCTGCAAAGAAATAGTGGTATTCCGTATCGTCGGTATCGATCTTCAGTTGGAAATTGCCAGAGTAGCAGAGGGCAGCGCCAATCACCTGACCTGTGTTCTCCTGACCTTTGCCGTCGAGCGAGAACATCACCTCCGCATGATCGGTATGCGAGTTGCGTGTACCATCTTTATTCTTGATGACCTTTTCGCCAGGCAGGATAGGCTCTTCCACCAAACGAGCTTCATTAGCCCAGGAACCATAGAAATGTGAGAGCCACACATTGCCCCTGCGGATGGGCAGGGAGATGGAGGCGAATTGCGTCAAAGTGACGGGTTTGGCCTCACCGTTGTTGATTTCCGCCCAGGTCTCAATCATATCCTCATCCTCATAGGCTTTAAAACAAAGCGCGACAGTTGTCGGATAAACCGGATCACTCAGAGTAATCCGAGTTACATCGCCCTTAGTCTCCATGTCTCTGACAACCAACTCCGTCGATAGATTACCGTCGGCATGTTTTATGGCGAGAGCAGCCTCAGCAGGACAGTTCATACCGTAGGCAGGATAGGCATCCATACGACCATTACGAGGCACCTGCAGATGCGCCAAGTCATAGTCACTGAGTTTAGCGCCATAATAGACATACTGTGGCTGTTTGCCGTTTTCTACTTCGAGCACCATTGTGGTGTTCCTGGTCTGAATGGTCACTTGCTTAGCCTGCATCGACATTGATATGGCCATCAGCATTCCGAGAATTATTGTTTTCTTCATATGGAATAGTTTTTAGTTTCTTGGTGCAAAGATACAAAAAAATTCATAATTCATAATTCATAATTCATAATTATTTCGTAATTTTGCGGGCAAAATACAAGAATCGGGCAAATAAATATGATATGAACCTACTGGATATCATCCTCTTAGCCGTAGCCTTGGCGATGGATTGCTTTACGGTTTCCATTGTTAGTGGGGTTTTATTTAATGGACAATGGACAATGGATAATGGACAATTGTCCACGCGCAGCAATAATTATCCATTTTCCATTTTCCATTTTCCATTATTAAGAATGGCGTTTCTCTTTGGTTTCTTCCAGGCCATGATGCCGTTATTGGGGTGGCTGGGCATCAGTCATTTTCAGGCATATATGGAGGCTTATGATCATTGGATTGCCTTCGGACTCTTAGGATTCATTGGTGGTAAGATGATCTGGGAGAGCTTTGGAGATGAAGAAGATCAGCATTTTAATCCCAGCAGATTGCGCACGCAGTTACTTTTGGCCATTGCCACAAGCATCGATGCCTTAGCGATTGGCATCTCTTTTGCCTGTACGGGTTTTACAGAACTATCACAACTCACGATGCCTCTGTTGATTATAGGCATTGTGTCATTTCTTTTCAGTATTGTGGGATATCATTTGGGCCGTCGCTTTGGCAAGACCATTACTCGTCGGATTAAGCCGGAACTATTGGGAGGCGTGATTCTTATTCTAATAGGTGTGAAGATTCTTATCACGCACCTATTCTGATTACCAGCGAAGGGCGAAGTCGATGGAGTTGCCTGTAAAGGCTATGGAGACGTTATGATATGGGAAAAGACGATCGGTGACATAGTAGGTAAGTTCTGTGGAGAGAAAACCGATGGCAGCTCCCGCACAAACATCATACCAATGGTGACGATCACGGCATACTCGATCAACGGCTGTCAGCGTAGCAACACTATAACCTGCTACGGAAATCCAAGGCGACAGATGTCCAAATTCCTTATGCAGTACGGTAGCCCCCGCAAAGGCGAAAGTGGAATGGCCTGAGGGGAACGAGCGGTTGTCGCTGTCATCAGGACGCCACTCATGGATGGTGTGCTTCAGGGTATAGGCGACACCTGCTGAGACCACCCACGAGCCTGCCGTTGCCACCAACAACTGCGGCCATTCGTCGCGACTCTCCACACCACAGGCTTTCAAGGTCAGCACAGAGGCGTAAGGCACATATTGCAACACATCGTCGAGGCCGTCGCTATGCCGTTGCTGGGCATTTGCACCAGTGGTAAGCAGTGTAAAAAACAGAAAAGCAATCCAACGTAACTTCATTTCGGTGCAAAATTATAAAAAATAACCTAGATTTCACAGATTATTACAGATTTCTTTTTGCGTTTCACCCTTTTTTCGTAACTTTGCACCCGCAATCGGTTCACCCTTTGGGTGAGGAAACAGGGAACCAGGTGAAAATCCTGGACAGACCCGCTGCTGTAAGTTGTCCTTTACGGTACAAACATGATGTCACTGAGATTGTCGGGAAGACGTTTGCTACCAGACGACAAGTCAGAATACCTGCCGATGTGCTGTCGTCGTTTGTCTGCCTCTGGGATTAGGAGAAAACGAATAGTTAATAGTTAATAGTGAATAGTGAAAAGTATAGGGAGATGGTGTCTAGGTGGTGGAGATTTCTGCCACTACTATTCACTATTCACTCTACTTTCTTCACTGCTACGGCACAAAGCAAGTTGGATTCCCTGCAACATGTACGTGAGATTGTGGTGGTGTCGAAGCCTGCCATGCGGGAGGTGGTACCCAGCCAGAAACTCAATGGTGAGATACTGGAAAAGTTAAGTACCCACTCTGTGGCCGATGCTCTGCGTTATTTCTCTGGCATTCAGTTGAAGGACTATGGTGGCGTAGGTGGTATCAAGACCGTCAACATTCGATCTATGGGTACCCATCATTTGGGTATCAGCTACGATGGTATCCAATTGGGTAATGCCCAGAATGGTCAGATAGATCTCGGACAGTTCTCGCTTGATAATGTGGAAGAGATCACCTTGTATAACGGACAAAAGAGCGCTATCTTCCAGCCAGCCTCTGATTTCAGTCATGCAGGGGCTATTTATATCCGTACTAAAGCACCGGATTTTGAGCAGAATGAGCAGACTCATTTGAAGTTCAAGACGCAGTATGGTTCGAGTGATATGTTCCGATTCTCGACACTTTGGGAACAGGAATTGTCTGAGACGGTGAGTTCCTCGGTGAGTGCAGGCTTTCTGACTGCGAGCGGGAAATACAAGTTCCGTTACGAGCGTCGCTATCCCAATGGCGAGACAGCCTGGGATACCACAGCCGTCCGTCAGAATGGCGATATCCACGCAGAACGTATCGAGGCCAATCTCTTTGGACGGCTTTATCAAGGTAGCTGGCAGATGAAGGGTTATCTCTATAACTCAGCCCGAGGTATTCCTGGTGCTATTGTCAATAATGTGTGGCGACGGGGTGAGCGTCAGCAGGATCTGAATACTTTTGTGCAAGCAGCATTTGATAAGAACATCGGTGACGGTTTCAGCACACGGTGGCTGGCGAAGTATGCTTATTATAATACACACTATGTGAATAAGGACACGACGCAGTTGCCTGTGGATAACCGCTATAAACAGCAGGAGATATACCTCTCTACGGCCAATGTTCTCGAACTGCTCCCTAATTGGAGTGCTTCGTTGAGTTATGATTTCAAATGGAACAAACTCAATGCCGATACCTACAACTTCGCTTTCCCCACTCGTGTCTCGAACCTTGTGAGTCTCGCCACAGCCGTTGATTACAAACATCTGAAAGCGCAAGGTTCTATCTTGGCAACCTTTATCAACGATAAGACCCATCGTCGGGGGGAGTTTGCGGGGATGGATACGAACAATTCTCTCACAAAATTTACCCCAGCTCTTTTCGTTAATATCTATCCTTTTAAGGGTACGTTCTTCTCACTGCGAGCCTATGTGAAGAAGAGTTTCCGCATGCCAACCTTCAACGATCTCTACTATACCGATCATGGCAATGCCAACCTCGTACCCGAGAGTGCTTTGCAATACGATGCCGGCTTTGCGCTGAACAAGCATTTCGAACACGGTATCATTCGACATGCAGAGATGCATTTCGATGCCTATTACAATACGGTGCATGATAAGATTGTGGCCTATCCCAAAGGTCAGCAGTTCCGTTGGACGATGCTCAATTTAGGCAAAGTACATATCAAGGGTGTCGATATCGAGGCTGAGGCCGATTTCCAGATAGGCAAGGATTTGGTGGCGACAACGCGTGCCCAATACACCTATCAGGATGCCCGAGATGTGACAGACCCCAATGATTCCTATTACAAACACCAGATACCCTATATCCCTTGGCACTCAGGTTCTGCTATCGTAGGTCTGAGCTATAAGAACTGGGATCTGAACTATTCGTTCATCTATGCTGGTGAGCGCTACGACGAACAGGAGAATATTCTCTACAATCACATGGAACCTTGGTACACCAGCGATCTCTCGTTGAGGTATCAGTTTACAGTTAATAGTTTACGGTTTACGGCAAAGGCAGATGTCAATAATGTATTGGACCAGGATTATGAGGTGATTGTCAATTACCCCATGCCTGGCCGCAACTATGCCCTCACTTTAAGCGTTGAGATATGAAAAGAGTCTTGCTTTACATATGGCCCCTGCTGATGCTCACCGCCTGTCGCAACGATGTGATGGTGGTGCCGATGGAGGATATCAATACGGGCGGCAAGACGGTGAAGAGCGAGATTGTGGGTATGTATCTGTTGAATGAAGGGAATATGGGTTCCAACAAGTCCACCCTCGACTACCTCGACCTCTCTGCCAGCGACTCTACCGTCCACTATCTGCGTAATATCTATTCTGAGCGCAATCCCACAACAGTGATGTCGTTGGGTGATGTGGGCAACGATTGTCAGATCTATGGTTCTCGTCTCTGGCTGGTCATCAACTGCTCGAATAAGGTGGAGGTGGCGCGTGTGGAAGATGCCGTAAGGATAGGCAAGGTGGATATCCCCAACTGTCGTTATGTAACGTTCAAGGATGGCTATGCCTACGTGTCCTCCTATGTGGGTTCTGTGGCGAATACAGGTTCCAGTCCACTTGGCAGCATCTATAAGGTGGATACCCTCACCTTACAGAAGACAGACTCTTGTGCTGTGGGTTATCAGCCAGAGGAAGTGGCAATCATTGGCAATCAGCTTTTTGTGGCCAACAGTGGTGGATATCAGGGAATGACGGGCCAAGGCTATGAGAGTACGGTGAGTGTGGTTGATCTGAATACCATGCAGGAGACCGATAAGATTGTCGTTGCTCCTAATCTGCATCGTCTCAGGGCAGACAAATACGATCAGTTGTGGGTAACAGCCAGAGGCAACTATATGGATGATGAACCAGCCATCTATTGGTTGACGAAAGATGCAAAGGGTAAGATGATGGTGGGTGGTCATCTGGACCAGCCCGTCAGCGATCTTTGTATCGTGGGCGATTCGCTCTATTTCTATGGAAGCCAGTGGAGCGAGGTGACAATGACGAACACCATTACCTATGGCATTATCAACGTACACACCCATGAGATTATCAGCACTCAGCTCTCTCAGGCGCCAGAGATCAGCAAGATCCGCATGCCATACGGCATTATCGTGAACCCCATCCATCGCGATTTCTATCTAATGGATGCCAAGAACTATGTTTCCAGTGGTGAACTGCTGCACTTCCTCCCCGATGGTACCTTCGACTGGAAGGTGAAGACGGGCGATATCCCCGCCCACGCAGCGTTCGTGTATAAAAGTGAATAGTGAATAATGAATAGTGAATAGTAAAGAGTGAAGATGAAGAGAAAATACAATGACGTGAAAGTGAGATGGGTGGTGATACTATTCACTATTCACTGTTCACTATTCACTGCATCCGCGCAGCGGATGGACAATGTGTCTGAGCATTCGAAATACATCCAGGCCGTCGATGAATACCGTCCTGCACCAGGACAGTTTGTCAATGATGCTCCCGAATACGAAGAGGGCGATACCGAGGCAGATATGATCCGTAAGTGCAATGAGCGTATTGCTGGCAAAGGACCGACAGATGTTGATGCCCATATCATCGCACTTGGAGGATGGGGTGGTTATATCACTTTCCATTTCGACCATTCCATCGCCAACCTCCCAGGACAACGTGACTTCGCCATTTGGGGCAATGCCTATCAGGAGATGAAGAACTTGGTCTTCGGTGGAATGAACGAGGCGGGCATCGTGATGGTGTCGAAGGATGTTAATGGTAATGGAAAGCCCGATGACCCTTGGTATGAGATCAGTGGCAGTTGTGATAAAGACAGTGTCGGAAAGGTGGACTATGGCTACGAAGTTACATACCACAAAAACCCCATGGGTAATATCCCCTGGACAGATAATCGTGGAAATAGCGGTACCGTCGATCGTATTATGCCTTGGCACACACAAGAGTATTACCCGGAATGGCTGCCTGATGGACTTACCTTCCAAGGTACCCGTCTGCCTGATAATATGGTGGATCTTTCCAAAGAGGTTGACAGCAATTGGAGCGCATGGTACTATGTACTTGTGGGGTTTGCCTATGGTTATGCCGATAACCTGCCCAACTTCACTGACGATGCAGATGCTACCTCTTATAATTATGAAGGCTGTGGTATTGATATCTCTTGGGCTGTGGATGATGAACGCCAGCCTGTTAATCTCGATTTTATCGATTTTGTGCGTGTGTACACAGGTCTTAACCAGAAATGTCCAGCTCCCAATTGGTGGGGAGAGACATCCACTGAAATCATCAGTGCTGAGGATATCCATCTGGAAGCCTCACTCGACGCCATCCGCCAGGCCACGGGGATAAGGGAAGATGTGAGATGGAAGAAGGAAGAAGTGACTACCGCACATGACTTGCAGGGTCGTAAGGTCTCGCCCAATCGTAGGGGCTTCTATATACAGAATAGAAAGAAAATTATCATTCAATAAACATGTTTCATTTTAAAATCAAAAGCGTTATGAAAACAACAAAGTTTTTTGCAATGGCCGCTATCGTATGCGGTTTTGTGATGTCGCTGGTCTCTTGTGGCACAAACGACATTCCAGTCTATGTTAAACCAACCACCACCATCTCTTTTGAGAGTGCAAACCTCAATGCCGATGGTTACTGGTGTGGTGACGAAAATGGTACAAAGTTCGAAAACTATGGATCAGAGGCTTTCGCTTGTTCTTACACTGAGGCAGGCGTGACCTTCCCTGTGAACTACACACCGTCATGGGGCAGCTGGTCTGGTTTTGCTATCTCTAACCGCACAGCTACCACTTTCAACAAAGATACCATGACTCCCGACCAGTACAACAACTGCACAGGTAAGGCCGTTTCTGGCAAGAACTTCCTCGTGGTTCAGCCCTATGGTGAGACCATCGACTTCGATCAGGCTGTTACAGTGAAAGGCTTCTGGTACACTAACTCTGCTTGGGTGGTGAATGCTATCCTCAATGGCGACGGTATGACTCCTGGTAAGTTTGAGGCCGAGGATTGGTTCAAGTGCATTATCTCTCCCACACCTGCTGAGGGTGTCGGTGGTGCTCGCTTTGAGATCGATCTGGCTAAGGACGGTGACTATGTGAAGGAGTGGAAGTACTGTGACCTGAGCGATGTTGATGCCTTCAAGAACATCAAGAGTCTCTCGTTCGCTTTCGATGGCACAAAGAAGAATGACTGGGGTGTTACCACACCAACTTACATCTGTATTGATGACATTGTTATCGAGAAGTAATCGATGAGAATTGTTAGATTTCTGTTTCTAACAACGATAGTAGCGTTGCTCGCTGCCTGCAGGGGAGGTCAGACCTCCTCTGTTCAGGCGGTGGGTGATACCCTTGCTTTTAAGTATGCCACACAACTCAGTGTGGTGCGTTACGATGGTTATACAGTCGTCACGCTGAAGAATCCCTGGAAAGAGGGCATGACACTCCACCAATATCTTCTCGTCCCCACTTCTGCGGCAGCCGATTCTTCACTCTTCACTCTTCACTCTTCACTCCCCAACGCCACCGTTATCCGCACACCATTGAGTCGTTCCATGATCTTCTCAACCGTTCACTGCGCCATGCTGATGGATTTTGGCAAACAGGACTGTATTGCTGGTGTAGCCGATCTGAAATACATAAAGATCCCCTGGATTCAACAACAGGTGAAAGAGGGTAAGATCAGTGATGTGGGTGATGGTCTGAGTCCTGTTATCGAGAAGATCATCGACCAGCACCCTGATGCCTTGTTCCTTTCGCCCTTTGAGAACAGTGGCGGCTACGGCAAACTCGAGGATATCGATATCCCCATTGTGGAGTGTGCGGAATATATGGAAACGACACCTTTAGGTCGTGCAGAGTGGTTGCGTTTCTATGGTTTGCTTTTTGGTTGCGAACAAAAGGCGGATAGTCTTTTTGAAGCCATCGACAAAAACTATAATACCCTCAAGGTCCTCGCCAAGAATAATAACCAAACGGTGTTGCTCGACAAGATTACAGGCAGTGTGTGGTATGTGCCTGGGGGGAAGAGCACCATCGGACAGATGATTCAGGATGCGGGTGGTAACCATCCCTGGGCTGGTGATGAGCACAGCGGTTCTGTGTCATTGCCTTTCGAGAGTGTCTTGGAGAAGGCCGGTGAGGCTGATGTCTGGCTCTTCCGATATAGCAGCGACCACGATATCACCTATGATGAACTGCGTGCTGAGCATCATGGCTACAACCAGTTCAAGGCTTTCCGCGAGAAAAATGTCTATGGTTGTAATGTGGAGTTGAGCTCTTTCTATGAGGAGACGCCTTTCCGTCCAGACTGGTTGCTCAACGATTTTATCCGCATCCTTCATCCCGAGCAGGAAGGTCTTGCTCCACTCCGGTATTACAAAAAACTGTAGGATATCGACTTAGTTCCAGGCGCGAAGGATGGAACCGTCGAAAGAACAATAATAGCGCATGAGTGATGAGCCCTCATCACCACTGATGATGGCGCCCGTTTCCAGTTCATATGTACGCTGACAGCGGGGACAGAGCACTTGCTGACGGTTACCCGTCCAGTTCATGGCCTGCAGGCTGCTGCAATTCGGACAAGCACGGTCGTAGGCCCAGAGACCGTTGAAATTGGTGGTACCAATAAAGAGTCCGATGCTGTTGCTGGCACCAAGCACGTAGCTGCTGTAGTTTTCGATATCGGTACTGATCACATTGTCTTCCTGGGGCGTCTTGCTATCATTACTGTTCACATACACGTGGCGCACGCTGGTCTTACCGTCGCCCTTGGTAGTCACATATACGTAAGTGCCAGGATTCTGTGCAGCTGCAAACAGCAGACTGGTAGAATGATCCCGATAGCTGAATACAAAGCGACAGACGTATTTTCTGCTCACAGGCGCCTCAGCCTCGCAAGAAGTGAAGAGTGAACAGTGAATAGTGAATAGTAGTGACACCATCAGGAGCCACCATTTCCTCTTTACGCATAATCTGGGAAGACTATTCACTATTAACTATTCACTATTCACTAATCAGAGCGCGCTCTGCTGCCGTCATTCGTTCGAAGTTAAAGCCATCGAGCGTCTGCTGCATCAAAGCCTGTATCTGGTCGTTGCAGAGATTGCCAATAGAGCCTTCGTGGGTGTGGTGGATATCGTGACTGGCCTTGAAGTTGCCAGCCTCGATGTCGAGTCCCACCTTTTTATAGGCATCGCGGAAGGGCATACCGTTGGCAGCCAGACGATTCACCTCCTCCACAGAGAACATCGGATCGTACATCGGGTTATCGAGGATATGCTCGTTCACCTCTATTTTATTAATAATGTAAGCAGCCATCTGCAAACAATCCTTCAGTTCACCAAAGGCGGGCAGGAACACTTCCTTGATAATCTGTAAGTCACGGAAGTAACCCACAGGCAGGTTGTTCATGATCAGCGTCACTTGCTGAGGCAGACTCTGCAGTTTATTACACTTTGCACGAATCAATTCAAACACGTCTGGATTCTTCTTATGCGGCATAATCGAAGAACCAGTGGTACACTCCTTCGGCAGCTTTACAAACGAGAAGTTCTGTGAGTTAAACAGACAGGCGTCGAAGGCCATCTTGGCGATGGTGCCTGCGATGGTGGCGATGGCGAAGCCCACGTTACGCTCCATCTTGCCGCGGCCCATCTGGGCATACACCACATTGTAATCCATCGAATCGAAGCCCAGCAGCTCCGTCGTCATCGTACGGTTCAGGGGGAAGCTGCTTCCATAGCCGGCTGCCGAGCCCAGCGGATTACGGTTCGTCATCTTATAGGCAGCCTGCAGGAAGAGCATATCATCGGTGAGACTCTCGGCGTATGCACCGAACCACAGACCGAAGCTCGACGGCATCGCAATCTGCAGGTGGGTATAGCCGGGCATCAGCACATCCTTATACTGATTGCTCTTCTGAATGAGCTCGTCGAAGAGGATCTTCACCTCGTCGGCAATCTCCTTCAGCTCATGACGGGTAAAGAGCTTGAGGTCAACGAGCACCTGGTCGTTGCGCGAACGGCCGGAGTGGATCTTCTTGCCCATATCACCGAGTTTGCGCGTCAGCAACATCTCCACCTGGGAGTGCACATCCTCCACATCGTCCTCAATCACAAACTCACCGCGCTCGGCCAGATGGTAGATATTCCGCAACTCAGCCAGCAACGCCGTCAGCTCGTCCTTCTCCAACAGACCAATGCTCTCCAACATCGTAATGTGAGCCATCGAGCCCAGCACGTCGTACTTCGCTAAATAGAGGTCCATCTCGCGGTCTCTGCCTACCGTAAAGCGCTCTATCTCTTTGTTGATGTCGAATCCTTTCGACCAAAGGAACCCACCTCCAGCCCCTCCCGAGGGGAGGGGAGTCTTATTACTTTTGCTATTGTTATTCTTCATCTCTTTCTTACTGATTATAGTAGACTATTCAGTTCCCACTCCCTTGGGGAGGGGGTTAGGGGGTGGGTGTATAGTGTACTTGCGCCAAGGCGTCTGCGATTTTCTCTAAACCATCCTGCAGAGGCTTCTCTACCATCGCCTTGATGAAGGGATTGAGTTCAGCCTTCAGGGTCAGCTTCATCTTCGAGTTCTGCTCATCCACGGGCAGCACCTGAATCCAAAGGTTGAAGGGCACGGGCGACTGCACGGTCTCGAACTTCACGCACTTCGGCTCCTCGCGGTCGCAGATACGCAGTTTCAGCTCGCCGACAGGGGCGACGTTGAGACTGACGGTATCCTGGTCATACTTGAAATCGTTGACTTTGTCCTCGGGCACACGGTCCTGTACTTTCTCGAGGTTACGCAGGTCGCTGAGGTTATTATACACAGCCTGCTGAGGGTAAGGCACTTGCTTTACACTACTCTCAAATTTGCTTTCACTTCCGAATATTGACATATTACCAATTTTTATTAGACATAATAACAGACTAACAAAGACATATTAACATACAAACAAAAATATTTGTTATATAAATCTGTTAGTCTGTTATTCTGTCTTTAAAAGATATTCTGTCTTTAAATTGTTACTCTGTCTTTTTCCATGTTTCCGGGCTCTTGCGCCATTCGGCGAGCACGGCCTTGTCTTCTTCCTTAATATAACCGGTCTTCGCGGCCTCTTCGACCACCGCCTCATAGTTACTCAGCGTGATGAGCTTCACACCTGCCTCCTCGAACGCCTTCTCTGCCACGGGGAAGCCATAGGTGAACGATGCCACCATACCGACCACTTCTACACCATACTCCCGCAGGGCGGCTACAGCCTTTAGTGAACTACCACCAGTAGAGATCAGATCCTCGACGACCACCACCTTGGCGCCCTTCTCGATCTCGCCCTCTATCTGATTGCCCATGCCATGATCCTTCGGCTTCGGACGGACATAGCTGAATGGCAGTCCTAACTGATCGGCCACGAGGGCACCCTGTGCAATGGCACCGGTGGCGACACCTGCCACTGCCTCAGCCTCAGGGAAGTTCTCCTGGATGGCGTGACAGAGCTCGAGTTTCACAAACGAACGCACATCTGAAAAAGAGAGCGTCTTACGGTTGTCGGTATAGATAGGTGACTTCCAGCCTGAAGCCCATGTAAACGGGTCGTTCGGCTGCAACTTGATGGCCTTGATGTCCATCAGTTTCTTGGCTAATTGATGCTTGATATCCATAATTTCAACGTTGATTTGGCTGCAAAGGTAATCATAATTTTTAATTAATAATTAATAATTAATAATTTTTTCGTATCTTTGCACCCAGATTATCAACTCATTACTCAAAATTAGCAATATGAAAAGGATTTTATTTCTGACTACTTTGTTCTGCGCAGCACTGATAGCACAGGCGCAGAGACCGCAAATGATGCGGATGGCGGAACCCGGAAAGACCGACCAGACCGCGCGGACGTTTACTCTCAATCTGACGGAAGATGGTAAGGCACAAATGGTGTGTTTCCTCCCCACGAAACCCTCTGGCAAGGCCATTGTGGGCATTCCTGGCGGCGGCTACTCCGTATTGTCGAACACCCACGAGGGAACGATGGCAGCCGACTGGCTCAACCAGAAGGGCATCGCCTATTTCGTGGTGAACTATCGTCTGCCCGAAGGCAACCGTATGACCCCCATGAGCGATGTTTGGCAGGGCTTCCGCATCGTGCGCGACTCCGCAGCCGTCTGGGGCATCAACCCCCGCGACGTGGGTATCATGGGCTTCTCGGCCGGTGGACATCTGGCATCGGTCATCTCCACCCACTCCGAGTATGACGTGCGTCCCGACTTCACCATCCTCTTCTATCCCGTCATCTCGATGGACGAGAAGGTGTCGCACGTATGGTCGTGCCGCAACTTCCTTGGCGAGGACCAGAAGGACCCGAAGATTGTGCGTGAGTTCTCTACCAACAATGCCGTGCAGCGTCACATCACCCCGCCGGCCTGCATCATCATGTCGGGCGACGATAACCTCGTGCCGCCACTCACCAACGGTCTCACCTATTACACTGCCATGCGCAATGCCGGCAACGACTGTATGCTGCTGCTCTATCCTACGGGTGGCCACGGCTACGGTTTCGGACAGTGGTTTGCCTATCACAACGAAATGCTCGCCACCCTCGGCAAATGGCTCGATCAGCTGAAGGCGCCCAAGCAGGATGCCATCCGTGTGGCCTGCATCGGCAACAGCATCACCGACGGCCACGGTATCGACCTCGCTCCGCGTAACGGCTATCCCGCTCAGCTGCAGCGACTCTTAGGCAACGACTATTGCGTGAAGAACTTCGGCGTGAGTGCCCGTACCATGCTCAACAAGGGCGACTATCCCTATATGAACGAACAGGCCTGGCGCGATGCCCTCGCTTTCAAGCCCGACATCGTCATCATCAAATTAGGCACCAACGACTCGAAGCCCGAGAACTGGCAGTACAATGCCGAGTTCCGTCAGGACCTCGAACAGATGATCACCACCCTCTGTCCTTCGCTCGCACAGCCCGCCAAGAAGGGAAAGAAAGCCAAGAAGGGTCAGGCCGCCGAGCCTGTGAAGCCGCAGATCTATCTCTGCACGCCCATTCCCGCCTTCAAGTCCACGTGGAACATCAATGATTCTGTGATTGTCAACGGCATCATCCCCATCCAGCGCGAGGTGGCTGCGAAGTACAGTCTGAAGGTCATCGACCTCCACACGCTCTATGCCAACGATGGCGACAAGATGCTCACCGACGGCATCCATCCCGACGACAAGGGCGCCCGCCGCATGGCCCAGATCATCGCCGAAGAGCTCAAGAAGTAAACCTAAAGATATTTATCAAGAATTTGAGAATTAGAGAATTAATAGTTACACTGTAGTATTAATCGTTTGCAGAGCAAACATAATTCTCTAATTCTCAAATTCTTGATTATAAAACAATTACGATTTTGCGAAACCGAGGGCGAGCACGCTGATTCTAACGTTGCTCGCCTTCTGCAATTCTTGGGCACAGGCGATGATGGTAGCCCCCGTGGTCACCACATCGTCTATCAATAGCAGGTGCTTCCCGTTGATGCTGTCACCGTCGACCAACTCAAACACATTCTCCACGTTCTCGTTGCGTTCCCAACGCCCGCGCTGCGTCTGACTCCCCACGAACTTCGTGCGAACAACGACTTTGTCGGCAATGGGCAGTCCCGTCACCTCGCTCACGCCCTTCGCCAGTTCCAGACTCTGGTTATACCCTCGCTCTCGCTCTCTTTTCTTAGCCAACGGCACGGGCACGAGAGCATCGATGCCTTCAAACAGTCCGCTACGCATCAGTTCCTTGGCCATCATCCGTCCCATCACCACGCCTATTTCAGGATGGTTCTTGTATTTCAGTTCGTAGAGGATTTTGGCCGTCTCAGCATGCGGCTCGTAGTAAAACAGGGCATCGGCCTTCTCAATGGCAATCTGTCCCCAAAACAGCTTCGCCATCACGTTTTCATAGAGGTCGTTTCTGAAGTCAGTACGCGGCAAGTGCAGGTAACACTTACTGCACAGCGTCTCCTCGGTCACTGCCAACCTGCTGCCACACACCACGCACATCCGCGGTGATATCAAATCCAAAAACCTACTCCAGAAACTAATCATACATTTATTTATATACCACGAATTTCACTAATTTCACGAATTGGCCATGCGGATGAATAATTCGTGTAATTCGTTTAATTCGTGGTCTTTAAAAGTCTTCCTCGTCTACTTCTAAACATTGCTTAATGATATCGAACGTGAATCCGCGTCCGAGGGCGAAGCGCATCAGCTTCTGGTTACGTTCGTAGTCGCTCTCCGCCTTGATGCTTTTGCTCTTTTGTTTCAATAGCGGCTTCAGCACGCTCAGATACTCTTCGTCGTCAATCTCGTCGAGCACCGTCTGCTGGATGTCGTCGTCGATATGTTTCATCCAGAGGCCCTGCTGCACCTTCCGGCGCCCCCACTTATTGTAGCGGATCTTGTCCTTCACAAAAGCGCGGGCATAACGCTCGTCGTCAACATAGCGTTCCTTCACGAGTCGCGCCATCACACGGGCCTGCACCGTCTCGGACAGTTCCCACTTCCGCATCTTCTCAAGCATCTCGTGCTGACAGTGCTCCGCATTGGCACACAGCGAGGCTAATTGCAAAAAAGCCTCTTGTTCGGTCATTTCTTTTTTCATATCTTTTTAGCTTTAAGGAATCGTTGCTTTCCAAACATATCCAGTCTGATCTCCGTCTCTGTGAAGCCCAGGTCGCGCACCATCGCCTCCGTCTCGCGGGCATACAGCGGGTTCAGTTCGAAATAGAGCAGGCCTTCGGGTTTCAAAGCCTCCTTTGCATACTGGGCGATGGCCTTGTAAAACCTTAGCGGGTCGTCGTCAGGCACAAACAGCGCCAAGTGCGGCTCATGCTCCAACACATGCCGCTCCATCGCCGCCTTTTCCCACTCACAGACATACGGCGGATTGCTTACGATGATGTTGTAGGAGGAGGAGTCAGGAGTCAGGAGACAGGAGTCAGTAGGAATGTTAAGTATATCCCGTTGTTCGAAGGCCACTTCAGCCCCCAACGCTTCTGCATTCCTCTTGGCGATGCTCAAGGCCGCTTCAGACACATCCCAAGCCGTCACCTTCGCCTCTGCCATCTCCAATGCCAGCGTTATCGCGATACATCCGCTCCCAGTCCCCACATCGAGAATATTTGCATCGGACAAACGCGGACTTTCTCGGACTGTTTTTTCAGCAGCAGAATCGTCAGTCCGTGTTAGTCCGAGTTTGTCCGATGCCATAATCCACTCGCAAAGCTCCCCCGTTTCCGGTCTCGGAATCAGCACTCCCGGCTCCACATGAAACATCCGTCCGCAGAACTCAGCCTTCCCAACTACATACTGCACGGGCTCGCCCGCCTCTAACCGCTGCATCATCCCCTCTAACATCGTGCTTTCTTCCTCGCTCAGATCGTCCAACTTCCCGCAGACGATATCCGTCAGCGACAGTCCGAACCTAACGTCCAGCATCCAGCGAACGACAGCCTTCGCCTCGTCCGTATCATAAATGCCTGTCAGTCTGCGCCAGAGTGTTTCGTATTTCATTGCGATTGCAAAAGTACGAAGAATAACCGAGATAAACAACATTATGCGCTAACAAGTGTTCGCCCCCACACGTTAAAAAACCATAAATGTGTAAGAATTCATCATAATAATAAATCTGATTCTATCTCTTTTTCTTATCTTTGTCCCGTGATAGCCTAGAACACATATATATTATATATAGGTTTTATAATTTATAAGTTATGAGGAAACTTTGGCACATCCTCTTTTTGCAATCAAGATTTCCAGAATAAAATTTGGAAGTCTCAAAATAAGTTCGTATCTTTGCATCCAAGAAAAAGATTACATTGTATGAGTAATAGAGAATGTCTGAGTAGGTTTACCCCCAATCTCTTTTGGGATGCAGACCCTTTGATGTTGTCGATGGATTCTTCACCAGCTTATATTATCCAGCGTGTTTTGGAATATGGCCAGATGAACGACTGGCGACTTATCAATCGATACTATGGACTCGACCGTATAGTTGAGGAATGCAAGCAACTGCGGACGTTAGATCCCGTTTGCTTGTCGTTTATTACCACTATCTCGCACACAAAAGAGGAGGATTACAGATGTTATCACTTCAGACAGTCCTGCCCGACACCTTGGAACTCTTAAAGAGACTCATGCACCAACCTTTGCTTGGTGAGATGAGACTTGTTGGTGGAACTTCACTTGCCTTGCAATACGGGCATCGTCGTTCTGTTGACTTGGATTTCTTCGGCACAACCACCGAAGATGTTGAGGAACTTACAGATATTATACATCAGTGCTCCAATGAAGTCGTTCGAGGACATTGTACAAAACGGATTAAAGTCTACTTCTTGGATGGAGTCAAGGTAGACGTTGTCAACTATGACTACAAATGGATTGATGAGCCGGTTATTGAGGATGGGTTAAGACTGGCATCTCCAAAAGACATCGCCGCCATGAAGGTTAATGCAGTTATGGGAAGAGGGACAAAAAAGGATTTCATCGATATGTATTTCTTGCTACAACATTATACCTTTGAGGACATTATACAGTTCTATCTACAGAAGTACCCAGACGGATCCGAATATAGGGCATTGCTGAGCATGACCTATTTCGCTGATGCGGACCCTCAACCAATGCCTTTCATGTTTGTGCCTGTAGATTGGAATGTTATAAAGAACGAAATCAGATATCAGGTAGAACAATACAACAAGAACAATACATTGTGACTGTCACAGATTATCTTGACCCCAATGTGACACAAATTCAGAAGACGTTATACGCGATACGCTCTCTTTCCATTGGTGGCAACAGCCTGAGATCGGCACCACCAAGACCATCATCACGCAGGCGGATCAGCCCAAAACCAACATTCAGATTCCAGCTGATGCAGACAAAGGTGAGTTGCACCTCATCTGTGAGGTTCATGACAACGGCCCATTCCATCTCCCCGCCTATCGCCGAATCGTCATCAATATTGAGTAAGAAATATGCTATCCCTCACATTTTCTCTCGGAATGCCTTTGTACTAAGGGGTTTGAAGATGTGAGGGATGTTTGGAATCTCTCACAAATCCCTCACATACCCCTCACATCACCCCTCCTACTTTTAGGCTACCCTCAGTGGAATCACTTCGTAATGTCACAAAGGGGTCAGGATACATTGTGACAGTCACAAAGTGTCCCCATTGTGACATTATCTACGCGGCCATCCCACGCTCGTATAAATATCGCGGTGCGAAGCCTATCTCGTTGTTCCAATCAACGGTGAAGGGGTCAAGGCGGAACGACTTGAAGTAGTCGAGGTCCTGGAGCTTGCGACAGATGCCCTTCTGCATCAGCGGCGTAAAGTCTACCAGCCGCACCTCGCCCGTGTTGAACGTCAGGCGCAGCGTATAGTCGCGCACGTACTCGGCGGCTACGACTTTGAGCAATGGATTGTTTGTTGTCATATTCTTGTCCTCCAATATTTATTTCAGCGGTTGAATTTCATTCGACCGCTTCGTCGCTCGGCATAGCAAGTGAACTTGCTCTGCTCTCGCTTATCGAAGCGGTTCAATCTTCTTGGCGGCCTCGCTGTTCGACAGGCGCTCCCAGTTCTCCATCAGTTCGTCGCGGTGCAGGTCGAGCCACTCATAGACTATGCGCAGGGCGCGCCGGGCCAAG
>JAEEGH010010414.1_pt1 | contig 21356 bp, 14 predicted proteins | sample 9134181 | NCBI WGS metagenome assembly JAEEGH01 (sample SAMN16246544, study PRJNA631951) | gut metagenome | biome: gut microbiome; feature: rumen; material: DP-attached | host: Bos | place: Iran: Karaj | collected 2018-10
ATAATTAGTTGCAACTAAATTTTTATTGACATGTCAAGTGTAATTTTTAACAACCGCGAGCATTTCGCCAAAAGAGATGCAAATTTAAAATCAAAGAAACTATTAACCAAATACATTTTCAACATGAAAAAGACATTCATTACCGCATTACTGGCAGTTTGCTGTGGTTTGTACAGCAACGCCCAAAACTTCTCGTTCGGAATTAAAGCCGGATTCAGTTTGTCAACCATGAGCCATGACGAAGACCCTATTAAGACCCAACATCCTTTCCAACCAGGGGTGACTGCAGGTTTCTTCGGACAATACGACTTCACGGACATGTTCGGCCTGTCAACGGAACTTCTGTATGGATTGCAGGGATTCAACAGTGACATGGAGAGTTTTAAAATGAAAAACACCATTTTAACCCATAACCTGAAGATACCTGTATTGCTTAATGTGAATCTGTTGGACAACAAATTAAACTTGCAGGCAGGCCCCCAGTTCGGAATTCTCCTGATTGCGTCAAACATTGAGAAATATTCCGAACCTGAATTCAAAAACAGAACAACGTTGCAACAGGATTATTACAATCTGTTTAACATCGGTGCGACTTTCGGTGCCAACTATCTTATAACCGAAAGGGTATCTGCCGGCCTGCGATATGAATTGGGGCTTACAGACAACCTGACCGATGGCGGAGGTGGGAACATCAGCTCCAAAAACAGGGTGCTGAATCTGATGATGGGATATCGGTTCTGACCAAAAGTCCTAACAGATGTAATATTTCAGGCAGCATGAACGTTATTTATAAAAAACAAAACTATTATAAAGTGCCCACTGATGATTTTAGGAATGCTGACCCTCCTCTTATGCGCATGTGAACCTTCTGCCCAATAGAGTTCATGGATGGGAGCAGCATACAATACTGTAGGGATGACAGCCTGCCCAAAAGCATCTACAAATCCTATTCCGATTACAACTGCCATCAAAAGAGGAGTTCCTATCACACAACAGTTTATTACTATGTGACCGAGGAGGATCACCAGCAGGCCCTCCAATATGGCAGCCGCTGATTCTTTCAGATGAAACGACAAGGCTCGACGCCTCCCCGGCGCGGCCCTGTTGTTTTTCACATCCCTTTGATCTCCGCCACCGGAATTCCCGTGGATTGGGGGAATCTATTCCACCACCCACTCCCCGACGGTCATGGTGTCGCGGGCGAACTGCACGCCCACCTTCACCACGCGGCGGCCTTCGGTCTGGTAGGGGATGGCGTAGCCCTTGCTGTTGATCTGTTCAAGGGCCTCCTGCGCCGTGCCGTTAACCTTCAACTCGAACACCCAGGTGGTGTCAGGCATCTGCACCACGAAGTCAATGCGACCGTTCTTGCACTTCACCTGCGTGCGAGCATAGACGTTCATCATGTTGAAAATAAGATAGAAGGTATATTCGTAGAACCCTTCATAGTTCTTAACCTCCTCCAATTTTTTCTGAAATCCCTCCACGTATGGGATGCCTGCCAGAAAGGCCTTCATCTCCTCCATGGCGGTGTCAATATCCTCCCGCTTCAGTGCACGCCAGAACTTGATTGCGAATCCGTCTTGCACGGCACTGCTGTCCAAACCGGTATAGGTGGGTATCAGGCCTTCTGTCAGTCCGGTACGCACCTCCTTGTTGGGAATTGCAAGCACGTATGAGTTGCCTTCCCTCTCATAATCCTTGATGGTAAGGTATCCGCTCTGGTAAAGCAGTGGCAATGCTGTTGTCATCGCTTCGGTGGGACGGTCAAAGGCGGATGACGATGCCTCAATGCGTTCCATCGTGGTTATGTCGGTGCGGAAATGCCGCATCTGCCGGATTAGAAATGTGGGAGTGCCGCTATCAAACCAGTAGTTGGAAATATCTTTATGGTTAAAGCACTTCAACAGGCTGAAAGGATTATATATGTCCGGAGAGGATTTGGCAAAGCGGTAGCCGTCGTACATCTGTTTCAGCTTCTCATGCATCTCCTCCGGAGTGCATTCATATTCCTTGGCAAGCATGGCGATGTCCGGAGCCATGTCGGTGGCCAGCTCCTGCTCAGTTATGCCGCAGATGGCTGCGTATCTGTCGTCCATGGAGATGTTGGTCAGGTTGTTGATGGTGGAGAAGATGGAAAGCTGCGAGAACTTTGTGATGCCGGTGATGAAGCAGAAGCGGATCATCGCCTCGCACATCTTGAGCCTTTGGTAGAATTCCTGCATCACCTCACGAACAGCCTCCAGCCGTTCCGTATCATGCAGCACATCAAGCAAAGGGGCGTCATACTCGTCAATGATGACCACCGCCTGCGCCCCTGTCTGTTGGCTGCTGCGCTTGATAAGCCCCGCCAGCCGCATGCCCGGTGAGGTCTCCGCCGGGTTTGAGCCGTAAACAGTTTCCAAATCATCCAGTTGCCGATTCAGTTCGTCCTTGACCTGTTCCACCGGAAGATGCCTTGCCCCGCTCAAATCGAAATGTAGCACCGGATATTGTTTCCATTCCTTTTCCAGTTCCATGATTTTCAGACCATCGAACAGCTCCTTATCCCCTTTGAAATAGGAGTCCAGGGTGGTGGTGAGCAGCGATTTGCCGAACCTGCGCGGGCGGCTGAGGAAAACGTACTTGTTTTTTGTCATCTGCCATACAAGGTCGGTCTTGTCAATATAGATGTAATTGCCTTTCCGTATCTCCGAAAAGGTCTGGATTCCAACGGGATATTTTCTTTCCAATGTCTGCTCCATGGGCGTGTGATTTTAATTTTGCAAAATTACTTGAAATTACGATACGTATTCCCGCCCTGGGCGGAAAAAATGTCCCACTCCATTAGAAACTGTAGTCGCTGCTGCGGTCATACAGCCGGAGCATTTCGCTTATCAGTATGGTCTGGAAGTATTTCTGTGAAATCTTGTAGTACCACAGGTAGTTTGCATCATACATGTGGGTGAAGCGGAAGTTCAGCGCATCCGACTCCTTGCGGCTGACCATCTTTGCGATGCTCCCCAGATGATCCTCAGGCATGAAGATGTAGTATCTGTCCGGGTAGGCTTTCTCGTCGAAGGAGGTGTACAGTATGTCCAGATAGACATATCGCAGGAAGCCGGGCGAGTAGGTGTAGTCGAACACATAGCTCTTTGGATGCAGCGTTCCGTTCATGTCATACCAGTCTGAACGGTAGCTCTTGGAGGACTTGTCATCGTAAATTGCGGTGGCGATGCCGTCGTTGGTGCTGTACTTGAAGTTGTTGAAATGCCACCAGTAGCGGCCCCATGCATAGTCTTTTATGTAGTATCCGTACTGGCTGACTTCACTCGGGAAGGAATAGCTCTTGCCCAATTTGTAGCTGCTGACATAGTAGCAGTACACCATTTTGTTGCTCATCTGGAAGAAGTGCGTAGGGATGTAGAGGAAGGGCACCTTGTAGGGGAATCCGTCCACGGTGAAGCACTTGTCGTAGTTTCCGTTCTTCTGGTAGTAGCGGAGGTAGTCCCATTTGTGGCTGTAGCCGCGTCCGGTGAACCAGCGGGCATACCTGTTGCACTCCTGGAAGAAGTTGAACAGCTTGTCCACATCGTCGCAGATGGCCGGAATCGCGTGGTCCTCCCAGTAGAACGTCGAAGCCCAATTGCGGTTGTCGTAGGTGGAGGAGGAGAATCGCACCTCGTCCACTCTCGGGATGGTGCCGTTGGTGTACAGGGTGATGATGGAGGGTGCGCTCCAATCCTTCACGTTTCCATAACTGTCGAAGGAGCACTCCGGGAAATAGCTGGCGGGCTGGTAGGAGTAGGCTCCGGAGGAGACCGGGCGGCGATAGTCGATGGCCTTGAACTTGTCGGAGCTCTTCTTGAAGCCGGCGCTCAGCACATTCTGTGCAGCTGTGGCGTTGACCCCGCTGTTGTCCTTCCAGGTGCGCAGACTGTTGGACGGGCTCTTTTCCCCATAGAATGTGCATTCGCGTCTGGTGTTCTCGAAGGCGTTGCTCATTTTTACGAAATCGCCGGTCAGTACCTTGTGCCGGTAGAGCATCAGGTCGGAGGAGGCGCTCTTCAGCCTGTCGATGCAGAAATAGGCGATGGGCGGCAGGACGATGCCTGTGGCATACATCTCAGGGTCGTCCGTCTCGTAGGGCACGAAGAGTGTCATGAACTTGTTCATGCTGACCGGACAGCTTTGGCTCACATCGGTCCTGGTCGTGATGACCTCCGTGCTGACAACGGCGGACGATGGGTAGGCGGTGAGCCATGAATTCAGTTTGGAGGCGTTTTGCGAAATCATGTCGCGGTAATTGCCGCTGACGGTGTGGAAATAGAGGGTGTAGATGGCGGTTCCGGACTGGTTGCAGAGCTTGAACTCGTTGAGCTGCGCCCGCTTGTACAGCATGGCCGTATCCTTGCTGCCATACGTGTTCTTATAGTCGGTCATGGCCTGGAACTGCTTTTTCTCCACATCGCTAAGCTGATAAGTCTTCTTCTCTGTGTACCATTTGCCGTCCTTTTTCTTTTTTACGGTGGTGGAGCGGTCGTCGATGTACTTCTGCTTCTCCTGGTCAAGGTTTCGTTTCTTAAGCTCGTTCTTGTATTTGACGGAGGCCTGCTGGTTGGACATGCTGTTCTCGGCCAGCGCGGCCTGCTTGTTCTTCTTATATTCCTCGCTGTTGACCATGATCATCTTGATCTTGTAGTCGTAGCCGCTCTTTATGCTGCTCGGGAGGAACACCCGGATGCGCGGCAGTGAGCCGCTCTCAACATAGTCGAAATTGCATTCGATGCCGGTCTGGCTGATTTCGCCGCCCTGTTTCACAAGGAAGATCCTCAGCTCCTTGCCCTGCTTTTTAAGCTCGCTCTGGTTCAGCAGGTCAGGCCGCTTGTTGTTGAGGTAGATGTAGGCGGTGGAATGGCTCTTGCCGTCCTTTGAGCAATGGGCTGTCGGGAATTCATTGAGCGGGAATATGCAGTCCCCGTTGTATGGCCAGGTGTATACAACCTGGTTCTTCAGCGTGGATGGCTTGGCCTCGGTCACAAAATAGAAGGTGGTGTCCGCGCTGTATGCCTTCGAGTAGCGTTTGGCGTTCTTGCTGGTCTGGCCGTCGTTGAATTCGGGGTCGTACCAGTCGCAGTAGTACTGGCTGTGGGTGGTCTTCTTCTTGAAGGTTGTAAGGTTGTAGGGGAAGTCCGTCTTCGCGTTGGTCAGCTTGCTGTTGTAGGTGCGCCATTCGAACGCGCGTGCCTTAAGCCTGACCTTGTTCCATCTCGAGGCAGGGAATCCGCCGTCCTCATGCTCGAAGTAATAGACATTCTCGTCCCGCGTGCTGCGTTCAAACTCCATCTTCTGGTTTTTCCACGCCTTATTCTCATATATCTGATAGCTGATGTCGGGAGTCCAGAGCACAAAGCGGAACCGGCGCGCCTTGGCATCCTTCTGCTGGCCCTCCACAAGCACCACATCCTCGTCCCACGGCATGTTGGAGACAATGGCGCCGCGTGCGAAGGGTGAGACGATGTTCGCCTCCTTGTTGGCATCCGCATAGGTGAAGGCGGGGGAGACGTTCTGGAACAGCTTCACATTGGCCAACGGGTCGTCAGCTCCGGGGATGCAGACATCGCCCGCCTTGAAGTCCACGCTTGTACTGATCTTGCAGAGCCCGTTGAGCAGGCTCACTTTCAGTTTCAACAGGCCGTATGCCCATGTGGGGTTGGGGGCGCCGCCCTCCAGCAGGGCGCCGATTCCGGCCTTCAGCAGCTCGATGTCGCCTTTCCAGAAACCGAGGTTCAGCCGCAGTCCGACCGATCCGGCCAGCATGGCATACACTCGCCCCATGGCGTAGAAGTTGTTCTTGCCGATCTGGGAGTAGCCCGCGCAGCCGCTGTTGCCCACATCCAGCAGGGCCACGTCGAAACCGAGCGAGGCCATGATTTTCACATAGAGCAGGAAGGAGTACTCCATCTTGGCCTTGAAGGTGGCTCCCATGACAAAGCCGCCGCCGTCCTTGATGGAAATCATGTTGGCGTTGCTGACGGTCCTTGCCTTTTCCACCTTGTTTTCGGTTGCGCCCTGGACATCCTTCCCCTTGTCCTTCTTTCCGAAGAAGAACTCCTGAACCTCGTCGTCCAACGGCGGCAGGGAGTAGGCGAAGGAGTTGCCGGTCATCAGGTACATGGTGAAGGTGGCCTTGCTGGTGAGTATGTCCAGAAGGTTGCTGCTCATTTCAAAGCGCACACATTCGTCCGCATTGGGCTTGCCGATGCTGAAATACCAGTCGGTGCTGTTCTTTTTCTTCCTGGTGCCGTTCTTGACCGTGTCCTTCTTGTAGTTCATCACCTCCAGGTCGATGGGCACATAAAGCGACATCTTCACGTCGAAGAAGTTGTTGTTCTTGCTGTCGGCGCCCTGTTTGGCTGAACCCTTGTAGTCCTTGTCGGTCGGCAGGCTGATGCCGGTGGCGTTGGTGATGGCCGCCCCGCCGTAGGAGACCGATTTGGTCACCTTGTCCACAAAGTTGGGGACGGCGCTGCCGCCGGTGATGATGTTGGCAAGGGAGATGTCGGAGCTCACGCCCAATGAGAGGCGGAAGTAGTTGTAGGTTGCGGTCCGTTCGTAGCCGATGATGCCCTGTGCCTTCAGCAGGGCGTTGCTGTTGTTATTGCCGTCGCCGGCCGGAACATCCTTCTTGAATTTGGTCATGGCGTAGGCTGACACGTTCAGGAAGATGCCGGAGAAGTGCCCCTTGCTGATGCGCAGGGTGAGGTAGCCGTCCGCATTCAGCAGGTTCTCGTTGGCCATCGCAAGGCTTACGCCCGCCTTTGCCACCCAGCTGCCCTTGCTGGGCTTGAAGGCCATGCCGGTCGACTGTATCATGTTGCCGCCAACCGATTTCTGTGTGGTGCTGTTGAGCAGCTTCTTTGCGTCGAAGCTGGTGAGCGAGCTCTTGCTGTCCATGTTGTAGGCGAAACCGCCGCCCAGTCCGGTCAGGTTGATGGGACCCAGCGGTATGCCGGTGCCGCTGAATTTGGCAGCGCCCTGGAAATACCACCAGTTGTATTTGGAGCCGTTGCTGGTTGAGGAGCCGAATCCGCCCTCCATATCCACGGTCACCTTGTCCATCATGGTGACGGCGAGCTTGCCGCTGAAGCCGTTGCCGTAGGTGGCGTCGTTGCGGAAGAGGTAGAGCTTGCCCTTGAGGTGGAAGACGGTGAGGTCGGTGTTCAGCCCGATGGAATCGACTTCTCCGCCCACATTCGAGACCTCGAAGTCCTTTTTCAGGTTCACAACGCCCCATATCTTGAAACCGGCCTCCGCACCGATGGCGAAGGTCTCCTTCTCCTCGCCGCCAAGTCCGCCGAAGCCGATCTTTCCGGCGATGGCGATGCCGATCTTCATCTTTTTGGTGTCCACCATCTCCGTGTATGGTTCCATGGTCTTCAGGCTGAAACTGAAGCCGCCGAAGCTGCCGGTGGCCACCTCGCCGTTGCCGTCGGAGGCTGCGCCGCCCATGGTCTTCTGCGGCGATGCCCATGACCATTCACCGAAGTCCCATTCAAAGCCGGTTGTCTTCACGCCCTTGTTCTCCGCCTTCTGGTAGTTGTAGTTGCGCATTCCCATGTGCTCGAACTTGACCAATGTGAAATTGACCGGCAGGTCGAGCTTGTTGAAGTCGATGTTGATCTTGCCGTTCATGGTCAGGTCGAACTTGGTCTGCTTCTCCTTGAATGTCTTATGTATCAGGAAGTGGGATGATTTGCTGTCGAAGATGACGTTGGCCGCCCACAAATCCAGTTTCAGGATGGAGTCGTCCACGAAAATTGTGAAGTCGAGGCTGTCGTGGGCGATGGCGCAGTCGTAGTTGAAGTCCCCCTTGAACAGCGGCACTCCGAAGCGTCCCCGTACATGCCCCATCTTGTATTTGTTCTTCTCGAAGTCCAGCTGCACGGTGTCCAGGGAGAACTTCCATCCGCCGCCCTTGTCGGTCTCCGCCCGTAGTATGTCGCGGGCGAAGATTTCGGCGCTGAAGCCGTTCTTGTCGATGATAAGCCCGTTGGTGCCGAAGTGGATGCGGGTGCCGGGGTAGTAGTAGTGCGAGGAGTCGGTCAGCGTGCCGTTGATCCCGTACTTGTAAACCACCATCGAGTCTTTGGTGGCCTTGTCGTGGCCGGAGGTGTCCACAAAGGTGTTGCTGATGTCGTCGGAGAGGAACACCTCGCAAAGGTCCCAGTAGAATCCGGTCCATTCCTTTTTGCTGCCCTGGAGCTTTTCATTCTCCTCCTTTTTCTTTTTGTTGTAAGCCTCTTTTTCAGATGCAGACATCTTCTTTACCTTCTCCTCCTCGGCCTTTTTCTCTTCGGCGGTCATCACCTTCTCGCCGAAATAGCCGGCGGGGAACTTCACGTCGGCAGGGGTCCGCTTTTGGGAATGGTCGTAGTAGATGCCCTTGCCGGCGGGGTAGAAGGTGAATGTCTCGCAGCCGTCGATGGCGAAGGGATCCATGTTCACCTTGCCGTACCAGTCGCCCCAGGAGGCGAAGTTGGCGGTGATGCTGGCATATACCGGCTTCTTCTCCGGTGTGCCGCTGGCCGGGTTGATGGCCATCAGCTCGCTGCCCATCTCGAACTCCAGCTGCACGTTCATCTCCTTGAATCCGCCGGTGTCGACCAGCAGGAAGGTGCCGTCCTTGGGCACGCCCAGTGTGGTGGCGCGGCGGAAGCGGGTCTTGTAGCCGTCGGTCAGGTCGATGTCGTAGTTCTGTGCAAGGAACATGTATATGCCCTTGCCGCACTCCTTAAGGAATCCCTCCGGGTGCATGCAGACGTTGGTGGCGACCAATGGCACGTAGATCTTCTCCTCGTCGCTGTGGAATATGCCGAGCAGGTTCATGATGGAGGTGGTGGGGGAGAAATACATATTATTTATTGCCAGCATGAAGTAGTGGCTCTCGTTCATCATGTCGTCGCTGACGCGCAGCGGGAATGAAAGCACGCCGGTCGAGACGCTCTCACCTCGGGCGGGGCCGGCCAGCCCGTTAATCTGGTTGGAATACTTCCCATATTTTTCCAGCAGCTTCTTTATCTCCTGCTCATCCTTCAGCTGGGAGGTGAGGCGGTTCTGCTCGTTGCTGCTCAAATTGTTGATGTCGATGCCCAAGTCAAGGGAGGAGAGGTAGTCGATGGTGTCGGCTGTGCTGCTGACGGCAAACCCCTTGATTACCTCGTTGTTCTTGTTCAGTTTTATGGAGTCAACCCGCACTTTCAGCCAGCATTCCCCTTTGTGGAACGGCTTCCATACAATGTAGCCCTCGCCGGTGTAGGTGGAGTCCTTTTCGCAGAAGGTGGCGTTCTGCAGCACCAATGGGAACTGCCCGATTTTGAGCCGTGTCTTGTTTTTTATCAAATCCTTCACGTCGGGGGCGGCGGCCTTCCGCTCCTTGCCCTTCAGCGCATCGGGATGGCACTGGTAGAGGGAGTCCAGCTTGGCGGCATAATGCTTCTCGTCCACCAGTTTGAAGGTTGCGTACTGGGAACGTCCCTTGTTCACAATCAGGTATTTTTCGGGGCTGGTCACGCTTATGTCTATATAGGCCACATACTGCTCGCCGATTTTGAGCGAATCCTTGAACAGGCTGTCCTTGCATTCGGTCTTGAGCAGGTTGGGGTAGAAGAGCAGGGTGTCCTTGATGGCCTTTTCGCGGGTCTTCCCCTTGGGCAGCTTTGCAATCAGCAGGTGGTACCTGACGGTGTCCAATGCCGATACGTTCTTGGCGGGCTTCCATGAAAACTTGAAGTCCTTGTATTTTATCACCTCCTCGATTTTGTTCCATGTTGTGTCCTCCGGATCCTTGTCTGTAAGGTCGACAGGGAAGAGAAACTGCGGCGGCAGCAGCTTGGTGAGCGCACCGCTGTCGATGCCCCACTGGAAGATGATGTGGGATGAGAAGGTGGTGTTGCCGACCATCCCGACAATGCTGTCCCTGCTGCCCGAGTTGCTGCCGAGGGTGTCGGAGAGGTTGGGCACTGTGATGGTTTTGGCGTAGTTGTAGTCGACGGTGGTCAGCAGCCGGACAACATACTGGCTGCCGCTTTTCAGACTCTTCTTCCAGCTTTCAGCATCGGTTTCAATCAGTGTGGTGTAGGTGGCGGGGTAGTTCGGGCGCGTGCGGTTGAAACTCTTTTTCATCAGTGGCTTGCCGGCGTAGGAGAGGCTCACATCGCCGCCTGCGTATTCGTAAAGCTCCAGCTCATATTTCACATGCTCCACGGAGTCGCCGCGCAACGGCATCCAGCCGAAACGGAGCGTGGCGGTGTCGGGCAGCTTGTAGAAGGTGTTTTCCACGAAGGGATACTCCTTTTTGCTGCTTGGCTCGTAGCTGGCCTCGTCGCTGAACTGCTGCCTCACCTTTTCGATTGTCTTCTTGTCCTTGCCCGGGTTCACCATGTAGGGCTGGCGCAGCTGTGCCAGCACCTCGCTCCGGTTGTCCTTCGACTCGCTCTTGAATTTGCTTCTCCCGGGCTGCGACCTGTTCGGCCGTGTTTTGCTCTCGCCCCATGTGAAGGCTATGATCTGGCTCACCCCGTTGTTGCCTAGTTGGGCGGTGATGCTGCTGTTTTTAGGCACCGCCTCCACCACGGCGGCGTAGGAGTGTCCGAGCTGTAAACGGAAATGGCGGTTGGTCGTGGTGTCGTGGATATAGTAGAGCTTGGTGCCTGTGCGGACGGAGGCCATCACCTGGTTGTTCTTTATGGCGGTCTGCACGTTCTGGCTTTCACCAATCTCAACTATTTTGAGTATGTAGTTGAAGTCGTTCGGGGAGAGGCAGTTTGAAATTACGCCGGTCCAGCGGAAGTTCAGGTTGCGGGTGGGTGTCAGCACGGTATACTGGCTGCTGTTGCGTATGTTGGAGGTGTAGTTTCCTGTTGTGGCGGTCCGTTCCAGGAAGCCTTTGGTGTAGTTGTTCTGCAAGGGGCTGCTGTTGCTCAGGTTGCCGGGACCCTGCCCGATGAGCGGTGATGTGAACTCCGGTGCGGAGCCGCTGTAGCAGATGGTGAAGCGGCAGCACTGGACCTCTCCGGCGCGGATCGGGGTTGTCACCTGCTGCTGCCACCGGTATGGGGTCACGCAGATTTCATAGTTCCCTTCGGGAAGCAGCAGCGCCTCCTTCCATGAAATGCCCGACAGCTTCAGCTCACTTCCGTTGATGTGTCCGAAGAGCCTGTCGGCGTCCGGGCGGGTGAGCAGTCTGGTGTCGCCCGGTGAAAGGGTGAGGGGCTGCATCGGCGGACGGTCGGTAGGGGTGGCCAGGTTGAACTGCTTTCCCGACGCGCTGTAGTCGCAGTGGATGGTGAAGCCGAAATAGACCTCCTGTTTCTGGCTTGAGGTGTTTGTCACCAGAATGTTGAAATACTTCAGAGGATTTTCCGTATATGCCACTCCTGAGGCGGGGAAGTTCCTCACCTTGGGTGTGACGATCACATTAACCTGCGCCTGTGCGCCGTAATGCAGGCAGGCAAGCGTTATACATGCACAGAGGGTGAATATTCTTTTCATATATCTGTAGCTTTTTGGTTCTATCTGTTATTTTTCTTTTCCAGTTTGGAGGCCCTTTTTGCCAGTTTCTGCTCCTTGCTCTTCTTTTTTATCAGCTCCTTCCCGAAGGAATAGGAGTAGGAGAAGGTGAGGCGGAGGTCAAGGTCGGTGGCGATGCGCTGCCCGATGATGACATTGTCGCTGTAGTTGCTCAGTGATAGATATAGCGAGGCGTTGTGCTTCCGGTTAAGGCTGAAGCTGCCGCCCAGACTGTTGCTGATAGAGAAGTTGTTGTTCACACCCTCGTCTAACTGAATGTTGTAGCCGACCGAGCCGTTGTAGTTGACCGACAAGTCCTTTTTCTCGTCAGAGAGAATGGAGTAGTTGCAGCCGTAGCCGATTGAGTGGGTGTTGCAGTTGCCAATCTCCGCCGCCCTGGATTGGGAGTAGTCGTAGCTGGCATTCAGCCCCAGCTTGATGGCTTCAATGGTTATGTCATAGCCGAGCCCGAAGGTGGTGGTCTTGATATCTAAAGGAATATAGTATGCCCTGTTCAGGTTTGCATTCTGGACATAATTGAAGTTCAGGGAGATGTCATGGGTGTTCCTGCCTGATATGGTGAAGACGGGCGAGATTGACAGCGTGTGCGCAATCTGGTCGATGCGGATGCTGTCGGGGGCGATGCAGGTGCCGTTGAGCATGTTCTGCTTTATTCCGTTGTAGTTGGCGTTGAATGAGAACCAGTCGCATGGGTTGTCGGTCCAGTTGACGGTGTAGGTGAGCACACGGTTGGTGTACATCTGCCTTTGGTTCAGGTTGTCCTGCTGCCCGTAGGCGATAAGCGAGAGGTTGGAACGTCCCTTGAAAAGCCTGAAGTTGGTTGTCGCGCCCACGCTCTGGCTGTTCTGGCTGAAATAGCCTGCGCCGAGCGAGACGTAGTCAGGCTGGATAAAACGGTAGCTCAGGCTTCCGCCGAAGGCCTTTGTGTTGAAATTGACGGCGGCGTCACCGGCGAAGCGCAGTATGGAGCTGGTGCGCACCCCGTAGAGCGGCTCCAGTTTGGTAAGGATGTTCGTGTTCTCCCCAAGGTCGAGCAGCTTGTCCTGCTTGTTGTCCGTGTAGAGGCTTGCCCCGATGTTGGCGGTGAAGGCCACCCATTTGCCGATTGAAATGCGTCCTGAAAGGCCGAGTGCAAGGTTCTCCTTCTGACGGATGGAATCCCTCCATTCCTCAGGAAGTGTCTTTTCTGCATCCTCCGCCTTCAGCAGGCTGAAATCAATGAAGTTGCGTTCGCTGCCGAGACCCAATTTGACCCCGTAGGCGTTGCGCCGGTATTGCGGCAGGTTGCCCTCCGGCACGTTCAGGCCGAGCAGCGAGTCGCGCAGCCGCTGGAATGCGGTGCGGTCGTCGTAACCCCTGATTTTTGTCGCCTGGTTCAGCAGTCCGCCGAAGGCCGCCGCCCTCAGCACCTTGCCCTGATATTCCGCACCGAGCCCCAGAAACTGCAGCCCGGAATAGGTGTAGTTGGAAAAGTGCATGCTGCTGCTTCCCACATGCAGCCGGAAGCGGTTCCAGGTCGGCGTGAAGCCGAGCGAAAGGGTGGGCATCTGCGGATAGTCGAACGAGGTGGTGTTGTTTGTCAGGTAGAAGGAGAAGGGCAGCTCAAAACTGTAGAATGAGAGGTTGAGGTTTGCGTACAGTGTGGATGAGAATGGGGTGGAGTTCGGCTGGAGCGAGTTGTATGATAACCCCAGATGCGTCCCCACCTTTCCCGACACCACGACAGGGTCGGCTTCCCTGACCGATTCCACGCGGTCGCGGATTTGGGCGTTGGTTTCAGGAGAAAGAAAAATGAGCGCCCCGACGGCCAATGTACCTCCGATTAAGTTTCTGATTGTATATAAAAACCTCATTATAAAAGCAAATATTGATACGGGTGCCGAAAATAATCCAAAGTGCAAAGATAATAAAAAAACTTTTTGAATAGTCGTGAAAAATGAAAAATGTGCTGAAATAGTTATCGTATTGAAAAAAGTCGTATATTTGCTTTTTCATTCTTGGAATGGTAAAATATTTATTTGTAGCTATTTGTAATTATAAAAAACAGACAATCATGTGGAAAAACACCCTTATGCTCCTGTTGCTCTCCTGCTTCATGCCGCTATTGCAGGCCCAATACCGTGTGATTCCCGTGCATCGTGGGGATACGCTGACAGCCCGTCTGTCCGAGGGTTTTTTCTATTCGCTTCCGCGTAACTACTTTGAGGTGAGTGTCACGCTTTGCAAGACCAACCGCTATCCCGGCCCGTTCGCCGAATATGCCGAGCGGATGCTTGGACTTTCCGGCGCCATCATGGAGCCTTCGGTCGAATATGCCGTCAAGAGTGTCCATGTAAGGCTGATGGCCGAAAGCGACACGGCGCAGCAGTATTTTGTCGAATATCCTAAGAAGGGTGAGACCCTGCCTGTAATTTGGAGCCAGCCTGCCGTGGTTACTGAGGGCGGCATCGGTTTTCCGAGCCCCAACGCGCAGGCGCGTGCGCAGTTCGAGATGTATGACAACTACACCCTGGTCGAGAAAACCGACACTGTATACGAGCAGCGTATGGTCGATTCCGTGCCGGTGATGGTGCCGAAAATCCGGAAAAAGCTGGTTGAGAAAACCACCGCGCAGCGTGCCGAGGAGGCTCTTGCGAAAATCAAGTCCATCCGCGAGGCGCAGTGGCTCCTGCTGACCGGCGACCATGAGGTTGATTTCTCCCATCTGGAGCAGATGCTCTCCGAGCTGAAGAAGGAGGAGGAGACCTACCTGTCGCTCTATTCAGGCTTCTCCGTTACGGAGGAGGAAGAGGTGGTTTTTGCGGTGCGGCTTCCCGCCGACAAGCGTGACGGCTACCTGATTCCGCTCTTCACCTTCACGCCGGATGAGGGGATTGTGCGCGGCATCGCCGCAAAAAAGGAGGGTGAGATATACCAGCTTGCACTGGACAACTGCCACTACACTGACGCCCCGGCAAACATGTCGGAGCAGCGGCTGCAGCAGCGGAAGAACCGCAACCGTAGCCTCTACTGCCGTGTGCCGGAGTACTATTCGGTCGTGCTGATGCGCTCATCCCGCGTCATACGTGAGCTTGGTGTGATGCCGATAAGCCAGTTCGGCTTCGTATGCCCGCTTCCCGCACGCACACGCACGGTGGAGCTTGACCCTCTGACCGGCGCGCAGTGTGACATAATACTTTCAGAAAAAAAATAACACATTAAATATTAATATCATGGTATCGTACAAAGAATTGGGTTTAGTTAATTCCCGCGAGATGTTTCAGAAGGCGATGGCCGGAAAATATGCCATTCCCGCCTTTAATTTCAACAACATGGAACAGCTTCAGGCCATCATAATGGCTTGTGTTGAAACCAAGTCGCCTGTGATCCTGCAGGTTTCCAGCGGCGCACGCAAGTATGCCAACCAGAATCTGCTGAAAAACATGGCCAAGGGCGCCACGGAGTATGCCCATGAACTGGGTTGCGACATTCCCATCGTACTGCATCTGGACCACGGCGATTCCTTTGAACTCTGCAAGTCCTGCATCGAGACCGGTTTCTCCTCAGTCATGATTGACGGTTCGCACCTGCCTTATGAGGAGAACATCGCCCTGACCCGCAAGGTTGTGGAATATGCCCATCCGTTCGACGTTACGGTTGAGGGCGAGCTTGGTGTGCTGGCCGGCATTGAGGATGAGGTCAGTGCCGAACATCATACCTACACACGTCCGGAGGAGGTTGAGGATTTTGTGAAGCGCACCAACGTGGATTCGCTGGCAATCTCCATCGGGACCTCACACGGGGCCTTCAAGTTCAAGGTGAAACCGGGCGAATCGATTCCGCCGTTGCGTTTTGACATCCTTGAGGAGGTTGAGAAGCGGATTCCGGGCTTCCCCATCGTGCTGCATGGAGCCTCTTCCGTACCGCAGGACATTGTCGCTGAAATCAACAAGTATGGCGGTGACATCCAGAATTCTGCCGGTGTGCCTGAGGAGCAGTTGCGCCGTGCCGCCACTTCCGCCGTCTGCAAAATCAACATCGATTCGGACGGGAGGCTTGCAATGACCGCTGCAATCCGCAAGGTTCTGACGGAAAAGCCGGGAGAATTCGATCCGAGAAAATATCTCGGCCCCGCCCGTGAAAAACTGAAAGAGCTTTATATCCATAAAATCAATAATGTGCTGGGCAGCGCCAACCGCGTCTGACCTGTCGCAAAGTAAATTTGCCGATGAATCCGTTCCAAAGGCGATATTTCTCAAAGATGCTGCGGCAGCAGCCGGCACCGCGTCCGAGCGAGGCGGTGCCGAGGCTGTCGGAGTGCGGCTGCATCTGCCTGCTCAGCCGTTACACCTCCGAACCTGAAATGCTTCGGGACTGGGAGGTGATAAAGGCCTTCCATCAGGATTTCCAGATGGTGCTCTTCTATGAGGGTAAGCCGTATCAGGGTTTGATATTCAACAAATTGAATGTGATTCCCTTTGCCGCCTCCAATTTTAACTTTTTCGGAAGGGTGCCGGCCGATGCGCTGGACAAGGTGCTGTCGAGGCATTACAGGCTGATGGTTAATACGGTTACCGGTATGGATGACCGTCTGGCAATGCTTCACCGCTGGATTCCCGCCGATTTCAAGGTGGGTCGTGACGCTGCATACGGCAGTCTCAATGACTTGAGCCTGATACTTGATGATGAGGCGGATCTGCGCGCCTACCTTGACAATGTCAAGGCCTATCTGGAACGTTTGAACGGGTAAGCGGAGGCGGCCGGATGGCAGGTTCGCCGTCCGTCTCCGGAATTTGTTTTCCGAATCTGCATGAAAGGAGAAACCATGTTGAAAAATTGTTTTTTAGGTAGTTGTCTGTTGCTGGCGGTCATCTCTGTTTCCGCCCAGCCGAAGTTTTTCCCGCACAACAGCCAGCTTGAACGCTGGTATATTGAGCGTCCGCAGGCGGATTTGCGCGGCGCAGCCCACAGTGTGATGTCCACGCCCACCATGGGTAAGCTGATGGCAGACAACGGTGTGAAGCCGGACGAGCTGGTCGGGAACTTCCATTGGATTGATTTTGACCGCAACGGCTGTCCGGACCTGATTTTTCAGGGAAAGATTGGGGAGAAGCAGCGCACCTTCATTTTCCGTAATTTGGACGACAGCGCATTTGTTCCGGCAATGGAGGCTGACGGTGAAATTATCCTGGCCAACCGTCCGGAGGATATGAGCACCTTGGCAATATCCGTATGGAACAACAGCTGCTGCGGCGACCGTGTTAGCAGCCATTCCCGCTGGGCCTGTGTGCAGGCCAACGGCACCGCCTTCATGCAGCGTCTGGACATGGGGCTTGTCTACGACCACACGATGTTGCCGGATGCCGGCAGCCAGTGCATGCCCAAGGCGCGTTTCGTGACCGTAAACTACGGCTCCCTGCTCCGCATGACCCCGTTCATCGATGATGAGACCACGTATGACGGCCTGCACGGCTGGAAGGGGAACTTTATTGTGAAGTATATGGAGGGTTCAACCGGCACCATTTTCCACCAGATAAAGGACAAGTCCGGAACTGTCTGGTACTTTGTGCGTATGGATAATTCGGTCCACCGTATGCTGCACAGCGACCGCTTCAAAAACAGCGAGGAGGTGGAGCAGCCGAACCAGTATTACTATTACGGCTGGATCCACTCAGGCAACGTGAAGCTGCTGGAATAATTTTTTTCAGCACAAACGTCGTTCCATATCCAAAAAATGATTACTTTTGCATTTCCTTTCCCGGAGGGGTCAGGAAGCGGTCCCTTAGCTCAGTTGGTTAGAGCAGCTGACTCATAATCAGCGGGTCCTTGGTTCGAGCCCAAGAGGGACCACTTTTCATTTTTAAAAGAAAAAATCCATGTTACAGCGTATCCAATCCCTTTTTTTGCTGCTGGCCGCCGCCTGCTACATTTGGGCCGCCTTCCTGCCGATTGCAACAATCCAGCCCAAGGATGATTCCGGGCGCATCGAATGGAGCCGTGTGGAGGATGATGCTGTAGAGGAGGCTGTGCCGACGCTTTACACGTATGATGCATGGTCTGTCAGCAGCATGGATGGGAAAAAGGTCTGCAATAACGGTTACGTGGCTGTTATGCAGCTGATTCTGGGTATCTTCTCATTTGTGATCATTTTTTTGTTCAGAAACCGCAAGTTGCAGGCAAAACTCTGTGTGACCGCTCTCTTTATAGGGATGCTGCTGCTGGTGCTGATGCTTTTCGTCTGCCCCGACATGATTTTCCCGAAGACGGCCGCACTGCGTGGGGCGGAGACGGTCTACTCGCTTTGGACCGTTGTATCCATGGTTCCCGTCCTGCTTGTGTATCTGGCGCAGAAGTTTATCTTGAAGGATGAGCAGCTGGTCCGTTCCGCCGACCGGCTCCGTTAGCGATGGAATTCCGTCTGAAAGCTCCGTTTGCACCTTCCGGCGACCAGCCGGAGGCGATCCGCCAGTTGGTTGGTGGGCTCCGTGCGGGTTTGCACGACCAGACACTACTTGGTGTGACCGGTTCCGGCAAGACCTTCACCATAGCCAATGTGCTGCAGGAGGTTCAGCGCCCAACGCTGGTGCTCAGCCACAATAAGACTCTGGCGGCGCAATTGTACAGCGAGTTTCTGGAATTTTTCCCTGAAAACAAGGTGGAGTATTTCGTCTCCTATTACGACTATTACCAGCCGGAGGCATACATCCCCACCACCAACACCTATATTGAAAAGGATCTCTCCATCAACGATGAGATTGAGAAGTTGAGGCTGAGCGCGACCACAGCGCTGCTTTCCGGACGACGCGATGTGGTTGTGGTCTCCTCCGTCTCCTGCATTTACGGCATCGGCAATCCGGAGGAGTTTGCCAAGAACACGCAGCATCTGCGTGTCGGGCAGAAGATAGTGCGCAACAAGCTGCTGCGCGATCTGGTCAATGCGCTGTATGCCCGTACTGAGACGACGCTGGAGCGTGGCCGTTTCCGCGTCAAGGGCGACCAGGTGGACATTTTCCCGGCCTATGCGGACGAGGCCTACCGGCTTACCTTCTGGGGCGACGAGATTGAATCCATTTCGGCCATCGATCCGGTGGAGGGCCATTTTCTGGAGAAGATGGAGCGGCTTACAGTCTATCCGGCCAATATTTTTGTCACCTCTCCCGACATCATCAACCAGGCGGTCACTGAAATCCAGTCCGATCTTGTAAAACAGGCCGAATACTTCCGGGGTGTCGGCAAACATCTGGAGGCCAAGCGGCTGGAGGAGCGTGTCACCTACGATGTGGAGATGATCAAGGAGTTGGGATACTGCTCCGGTGTGGAGAACTATTCGCGCTATTTCGACCGCCGCAGGGAGGGGGAGCGTCCCTTCTGCCTGCTGGACTATTTCCCCGACGATTTCCTGCTTGTGATAGACGAGAGCCATGTGACTGTGCCGCAGATCCGTGGCATGTACGAGGGGGACCGTTCACGCAAGCGCAATCTGGTGGAATATGGGTTCCGGCTGCCGGCCGCCCTTGACAACCGTCCGCTGAAGTTTGACGAGTTCGAGTCGCTGGTGGGGCAGACCATCTACATTTCGGCCACGCCTGCGGAGTTTGAGCTGCAGGCCTCCGAAGGGGCGGTGGTGGAGCAGGTTGTGCGTCCCACGGGGCTGCTGGATCCGGTGATTGAGGTACGTCCCTGCACCCGTCAGGTGGATGACCTGCTGGATGAGATCGAGCAGGTGGTCGGAAAGGGGGAGCGGGTGCTTGTAACCACGCTGACCAAACGTATGGCGGAGGATCTCACAGCCTACCTGCAGCGGATTGATGTCCGCGTGCAGTACATCCATTCGGATGTGGAGACTCTGGAGCGTGTGGAGATTCTGGACAACCTGCGGGCCGGCGCAATCGATGTGCTGGTGGGGGTGAACCTGCTGCGTGAAGGATTGGATTTGCCGGAGGTCTCCCTTGTGGCGATCCTGGATGCGGACAAGGAGGGTTTCCTGCGTTCCGCCCGTGCGCTCACGCAGACAGCAGGACGTGCCGCCCGCAACGTGAACGGGCGGGTGATTTTCTACGGCGACCACATCACCCCCTCCATGCAGCAGACCATCGATGAGACCAACCGCCGGCGTGAGAAACAGATGCGCTACAACCGCGAGCATAATATAGTCCCGCAGACAGTGCGGCGCACCCGCAAGTCGCTCAAGCAGGAACAGGAGCCGTCAGCGTACGAAATGCCGGATGCCGGCACTTCCGCATCGTCGCAGCCGCAGATGGTGCGGGAGGAGGCCGCCGTCTACTTTTCGGAAAAGGAGCTAAAACAGCTGCTCAAATCCAAGACCAAGGCGCTTGAGGCCGCTGTCAAGGATCTGGATTTCGTTGAGGCCGCGCGTCTCCGTGATGAGATCAAGGCGCTGAAGGAGCGGGTTTCGCCCGCAGCTGCTCAAGGGCATCGTTGAGCGCCTCAATCTGCAGCGCGATTTCGGTGTTGGTCTCCCAAACTTGATATCACAATTTGTGATTTCAAGTTGGTATTTGCTTCTTCATTGGTTTTATGATGCGGAACGACAGAAAAAAACTCTTTTCTGTCCATTTGGAATAATATAAGGTTTTCCATGAATGGCTCCGTGTTGGGTGGTTGTTGCATTTTTTGCAACAACCATATTCTGTTTCAGCTCACCACAATCAAAGATGTTTTTGATATGGCGGGAAATGGTTGATTTGTATACAACGATGGATTCATCAGATGTTTGGAATATCGTCAGATTAGTGCTATCCATTTTTTACTTTTTTTGTGTCTGCAAAAATACTGCTTTTTTGGATACGTGCGGCGCATATTTCTAAAAATATCGGTGACCGTATCCGGATTTTGACTACCTTTGCAAAATTAAAAAGTAATTAATTCAATCAATGGATTTAGCAGAATATTACAGAAAAAAGAATTTAGGAACACTAACAGAGGATGAGCGTGCAAAGTGGAATAAGAAGCATGAGATAGCCAATGATTTATTAACATCAAATAATATTAATCAGAATAATCATAATCTATCACATGGAAAAAATAGTCGGAGGTTTTTTCTCATCATTTTTGTGTTAGTGTTAATTTTATTAGGTGCTACGTGTCCCTCTCAAGAGGAACATCAACAAGCTGTCAATAATGCGTATCATGAATATATAGCAGAAGAATTGGGTGAAGAGGATGATGATGTATCTTTGATGGGAACCGCGCTGGTGTCAAATATTTTGGATTTTATTCTTTCTGATAGAATTTCTGTAAATAAATACCTTGTTTTCAGTGTTGGAAAAATGCAACATTTAGATGGGTCATCGGAAATAATATCTTTTGGTATTTTGGGTCATGTTTTTACAATTGACAAGGCTGATATAAAAGAAAGAGTTAAGCAGTAATCTCCGATGGTGATTAACCATCTTGCCGGAACCCAATCTGTTTCCGAGGTGACTCCGGTTTCGCCCGCAGCTGGTCAAGGGCATCGTTGAGCGCTTCGATTTGCAGCGCGATTTCGGTGTTGGTCTCAAATTGTTCATGTAGAATATCATTCACTCGGGAATTGAGAATATCCACCTTGTGCGACAGTTGTTCAAATTTAAGTTTCATTGGCAGCATTTCGTTGAGGGCTTCCCGAATGGCTATGAATGCTCTGGTTACCATTACGCTCATCTGTACTGCCAATGGGCTGTGAAGGACGGAAGCTAACATGATTGCTCCGTGTTCTGTGAACACATAAGGAGTGTATTTGCTGTGCTGACCTCGGCCATTTTGGGGCAAAACAAAATTAGAACCATCCTTTAAGGTCGCAAATT
>JAEEGH010010417.1_pt1 | contig 21349 bp, 15 predicted proteins | sample 9134181 | NCBI WGS metagenome assembly JAEEGH01 (sample SAMN16246544, study PRJNA631951) | gut metagenome | biome: gut microbiome; feature: rumen; material: DP-attached | host: Bos | place: Iran: Karaj | collected 2018-10
GTTAACTCCATCCTTCATTCCAAGACTTTTGATAACGGCATGATATGTGCTTCGGAGCAGTCATGTATCGTACTTAAGGATATATATGACAAGGTTAAGGCTGAGTTTGCATATCGTGGTGCTTATTTCTTAAAGGATGATGAGATAGACAAGGTACGTAAGACCATCATCATAAACGGTTCGCTTAATGCAAAGATAGTAGGTCAGACAGCTTACAAGATAGCTGAACTCTCGGGAGTAAAGGTTCCTAAGTCGGCTAAGGTACTGATAGGTGAGGTTGAATCAGTAGAGCTTTCCGAAGAATTCGCACATGAGAAGCTTTCACCCGTACTTGCCATGTACAAGGCTAAGGATATTAAGGATGCCTTCGCAAAGGCCGAAAGACTTATAGCCGACGGCGGATACGGACATACTTCTTCAATATATATTGACTTAGATAAAAGGCAGGATGTGTTCAATGAGTTTAAGGAGCGCATGAAGACCTGCCGTATAGTAGTAAATACTCCTTCGTCACACGGCGGTATCGGTGACCTGTATAATTTCAAGCTGCTTCCTTCACTTACACTTGGCTGCGGTACATGGGGCGGCAACTCGGTAAGTGAGAACGTAGGCATCAAGCACCTGCTTAATATCAAGACTGTGGCTATAAGGAGAGAAAACATGCTTTGGTTCAGAGTACCTGAAAAGGTATATATCAAAAAGGGCTGTACATCACTCGCTCTTGAAGAACTTAAAACAGATATGGATAAGAAGAGGGCATTTATCGTTACCGACAGCTTCCTGTTTAAGTCGGGAATGTGCAAGCCTGTAACCGATAAGCTTGACAGCTTGGGTATAGTTCATACCACATTCAGCGATGTTGAGCCCAATCCTACACTTAAGAGTGCCAAGGCCGGCGCAGAGCTTATGAAGAGCTTTGAGCCTGATGTCATCATCGCTATAGGCGGTGGCTCGGCTATGGATGCAGCCAAGATCATGTGGCTCTTATATGAGCATCCGGAAGCAGATTTTGCCGATATGGCCATGAGATTTGTCGATATCAGAAAGAGAATATATAAATTCCCTCATATGGGAGACAAGGCTTATTTTGTAGCAATACCCACATCAGCAGGTACAGGTTCGGAGGTTACTCCTTTTGCCGTTATCACCGATGAGAGCAACGGTATCAAGTATCCTTTGGCTGATTATGAGCTGTTACCCAAGATGGCTATAGTTGATGCTGACTTCCAGATGACAGCTCCTAAGGGACTTACATCAGCATCGGGTATCGATGCGGTATCACATGCACTTGAGGCATATGCTTCAATGATGGCTACGGATTATACCGACGGTCTGGCACTTCAGGCTTTAAAGGTGATATTCGAGTATCTGCCCATAGCTTATGAGGACGGTGGAAACGTAGTTGCACGTGAGAAGATGGCTAATGCCGCCACACTTGCAGGTATGGCATTTGCCAACGCATTCCTCGGTGTTTGTCATTCAATGGCTCACAAGCTCGGTGCTTATCATCATATCGCACACGGTGTGGCTAATGCATTGATGCTTGAAGAGGTTATAAGATTTAACTCCAAGGAAGCTCCCGTTAAGATGGGTACCTTCCCTCAGTACGATCATCCGAAGACCTTAAGAAGATATGCAGAGATAGCTGAATATCTCGGGCTCTCCGGAAAGACCGATGAAAAGAAGGTTGAATCACTTATCAAGGCTGTAAATGAGCTGAAAGAAAAGATCGGCATCAAGAAGACCATAAAAGACTATGTTCCCGATGAGGCAGAGTTCTTAAGGACTCTTGATGAGATGAGCGAGCAGGCATTTGATGACCAGTGTACCGGTGCTAATCCGAGATACCCGCTTATTTCCGAGATCAAGCAGATGTTCCTTAACGCTTATTATGGAAAACACGAGGATGTATGACACCTCATCCGTCGCCTGACGGCGACACCTTCCCCTCGAGGGGAAGGCGAATAAGCTAAAAATATCAAGGCTTCCCCTTGAGGGGAAGCTGTCTGCGAAGCAGACTGATGAGGTGTATATTTATAGAGGAGGGGCAGTATGAAATTAGATAAAGTGATATCAGTCAGAAAAAACAAAGTCATATACCGTGACGGTGATAAATGTATAAAGGTTTTCGATGAGAGCTATTCCAAGGCTGATGTATTAAATGAAGCACTTATCACAGCCAGGATAGAAGAGACAGGCCTTAATATCCCTAAATTAAAGGAAGTGACCGTAGTAGACGGCAAGTGGGCCATTGTCAGTGAATATATAGAGGGTACTCCTCTTGATAAACTTATGGAGGCCAATCCGGATAAAAAGGACGAGTATCTGGAGAAGTTCGTTGACTTACAGCTTGAGGTACAGTCAAAACGCTGCCCTCTGCTTAATAAGCTTAAGGACAAGATGAACAGAAAGATCAGCGAGACCAAGCTTGATGCCACCACCAGGTATGAGCTCCATACACGTCTCGAGGGTATGCCCAAGCATGTTAAGGTATGCCATGGTGATTTCAATCCTTCGAATATTATAGTTAAGAAAGACGGTACCATGTATATCCTTGACTGGGCACATGCTACCCAAGGCAATGCTTCGGCCGATGCAGCACGTACATACCTTTTGTTCTGGCTTAACAATGATATGGAGACAGGCGAAAAGTATCTGAAGCTTTTCTGCAAGAAGAGTGATACCGCTATGCAGTATGTGCAGAAGTGGATTCCTATCGTTGCAGCTTCACAGTCCGTTAAGGGACATGAGGAGGAGATGGAGCTCCTGATGAAGTGGGTAAATGTCGTAGACTACGAATGATCTTACTGTGACAGGGGGACGGTTCTCCTGTCACATCCTCGGTTTTTACGGCCGGCCTTGTTATAATTCCGCCACACCGCAGATGGCGGATTTTGCGGGTCCTGTCAAAGATAAAAGATTAACATTCTGATATAGCTTTTGTAAGTACGCAAAATCCGTCAGACGTTTTCACAGCTCGCAAAACCGGCTCGCTAACCGTGAAAAGTCTGCGCGGAGCGGACAGCGGGTGGCGGAACAATATCAAGTCCGACCTTAATACAAATCAATTAAAAGAATATGTGACAGAAGAACCGTTCCCTTGTCACATGTGTGACAGAAGAACCGTCCCCTTGTCACATAAGGAGTATAAAATGTCTTGGTACAATGATGTAGTGTTTTACCATATATACCCGTTAGGGATGACGGGGGCTCCGTTTGATAACCCTTACGGCGAACCCGTATCAAGGATAAAGGATATAGAAAAATGGATCCCGCACATAAAAGAGATCGGGTGCGGGGCTATATATATCGGACCGTTATTTGAGTCGAAGAGCCACGGATATGACACCACGGATTATAAAAAGCTGGACGGAAGGCTAGGAACAAATGAAGACCTTAAGGCATTTGTGAAAAACTGCCATGAAAACGGTATAAAGGTCATCTTTGACGGTGTGTTTAACCATGTCGGTCGTGACTTCTTTGCTTTTAAGGATCTGAAAGAAAAAAGAGAAGGCTCAGAGTATAAGGACTGGTTCTGCAACGTAAACTTTTGGGGAAACAACGAGTTTAATGACGGCTTCTCCTATGATAACTGGGGCGGTTACAATATCCTGGTAAAGCTCAACTTATGGAATCAGACGGTAAGGGATTATCTCTTTGATGTAGTGAGATTCTGGGTGAGCGAGTTTGATGTGGACGGTATAAGGCTGGATGCTGCGGATGTGCTGAATTTTGATTTCATGAAGCAGTTAAGAGGCTTAGCTAATACCATAAAGCCCGAATTCTGGCTTATGGGTGAGGTAATACACGGTGAGTATGTAAGATGGGTGAATGAAGGAACGCTTCATTCGGTGACCAATTATCACCTGCATAAAGCACTTTATTCAGGCCATAACGACCATAACTACTTTGAGATAGCTCATACGGTAAAACGTCTGCAGGATATGGGAGTTAACCGTAATGAGGGCTGCATGCTCTACAATTTCACGGACAACCATGATGTAGAGAGGATATATACGAAGCTGAACAATAAAGCACATTTCGTACCTGTACATGTTCTGCTGTATACGCTGCCGGGTATCCCTTCGATTTATTACGGCTCTGAGTTCGCCATAGAAGGTAAAAAGGAGAAGTTTTCAGATGCTTCTTTAAGACCGTGTATGAAAGCGGAAGACTATGAGGAAGATATGATATCCTCGTTTTTCGGAGTACTTGCCACCATACGTTCATATCCGGGTGTGACGGAAGCTCTCTCGTACGGCGGATACAGGCAGATAATCCTTACCAACAGACAGTACGTGTTTGCCAGGGAAACCAACGACAGGCATGTATATGTGGCAGTCAACAATGACGAAAATGAAGCCGTGGTAAGGTTTAATGCAGGCAGCAACACATTACGCAGGTTCATCCTTGTATCGGGTGCAAATGTAACGGGCAAGACCAAGGGTGAGGCCGAGGGCGGCCTGATCGGCAATCTTGATATTGGGGAAACATATATTGAATCGGCAGGAAACTGCTATTATGAAATAATACTTCCGCCCTGTTCAGGTGCGATATATATGGAGGAATGAAAATGAAAAAAATACAGTTTGTGAAAAAATTTGGTGTGCTGCTGATCATGTGCATACTTGTATTTTCATTATGCGCATGCTCTAAGGATGAAGAAGAGGAGGGTTCTTCAAGGAGAAGAAAAAACGACTCTGAAGAGGCTGATACTACAGACGCTCCTACACCTGACGTAACAGATGCTCCTACATATGAGCCTACGCCCATACCTACAGATGAGCCGGTGCAGGTGCCTACCGATTATCCTTCGCCTACTCCGACAGAGCCTGCAACTCCTGAAGTTACACCAGAGCCTACGCCCGCTATACCTGCAGGCCCCGAGGTAAGTGAGCTTCCCGATATGCAGACGGTATTTGATACTTATTATGATTACGTAAGAGATCAGATGGATGATGAGTATACACTTTTTGATACCATGCGTTTCGGACTGGCACTTATCGATAATGATGATTTACCTGAACTTATAATAGCTGATGCCGATTACCATGCATGCGGTGCCAGAGTTATATTCTACAATAACGGCGAGCCCAAAGAGGTCGGCCAGTTCGGCGGATACGGCGGATGCGGCTATATCAAGAAAGAGAATAAGATCATCAGCAGCTTCATGAACATGGGCGTGACTACCGTTCAGACATACCGTATCGATCCTGAATATAATGCGGTACTTGTCGATGATATTTACTGCGAAGAGAACGATGAAAAAGTAGTCTACAGAGTAAACAACGAGCAGATAACAAGCTTCGATGATTATGATGCTGCGATCATGAAAGCTACCGAGCCGGAATTCGGCGGAACGAAGCTTTATATTGATTATAATGACATGCTTCCTTACTATCCTTACGTATGTGATGAAGAATTAAAGGATTCGTTTACTCAGATGTATGAGCAGCTTAAGGATGATAATTATTATGCATTCTCAGGCTACTATAATGAAAACATGGAATCTCTTGAAGGTACATGGATACTGGAGAATGGTGCTATTGATACAAGAAACGGATACCTCTCTTATATTTCCGAGAAAGATGACGAATGGAATGAAGGAGCCAAGATCCTTTCAGAAGCAGTAATTGACAGTGACGGTATAGACATCATGTTTACCGCATATCAGAATGATGAGCTCTTTGATATAGATCTTATAGATCTCAGTATGTGGAACATGAAGGAAGTATATTTTAACAACAGTATCTCAGAAGAACTTGACTATGGCTGGGGCGTACAGGCTATCCCCAATGAGTATACCGATTGGAGTATATTTATGTGTACCGATGAGGAGGGCAAGCTCAGAGTACTCATATTCAGATATCCCGATGACGGCGAGACATATGATGACGGATATCCAATAGGAGAGTTTGTAGAACTCACATATACCAAAGCATTTGATGTTAAGGGCTGCAGTTCCGTATCGGCATTTCTTGAGAGAGCCGAGTCGGAGGACAAGGATGGCATGAAGGCGTTTAAGGCTCAGGAATACCTGTTTATCAATCCTGATACTCCTGAGGATATAAAGCTTGAATACGGCTATCCCGCAGATTATGATGATTATGAGCTTGAAACATCACATAAAGAGGCATATATCATATATGTTGATGATAACACCGCATATACGATACTTGACAGATTAAATGTAATGCTTGACATGAAAGCAACATACGAGGAATTTGAAAATGTAGCTGCTTACGGAGCGTTCCGCATCTATTTTGAAACAATGGCCGGCGCTGAGGATTATACAGGTGCCGTAGCAGTTGCCATACAGGAAGATTATATAGGATAATAAAAGAAAAAGGAGAAGGTTATGAGTATTTTAGGTTTTTTATTCGATCTGTTCGGAAGTGACAGTGATGACAAAGAAACAAAAAGAAGTAAGGAACATGAAGGCCGTGGACATCATGGTGACAGAAGACACTCTGAAGGAAATGAACATCATCATGGTCCTTCAGCTTCCGATTCTGTAAGACATGGCGCTGTTGAAGCTGAGTCTTATTCACGTAAGGCTGAGATCAAGAATGAGACCGAGACTGTTGAAGGTCCCAAGAAGATCCAGAAGAGAAGAAGAGACGAGTAAAAATATTATGGGCAGGACGGATATCCGCCCTGCCCGTTATTAAACAAAATATCATTTTATCTGTTATCTGTTTTAAGGGTATCACATATCCTTAAAATGGAATTCTTTAGTACCATCACAATAAGGAGCGACTGTATGGCCGTTTCCGATCATCTTGTATTTATATGTTACAAGCCCCTCAAGTCCGACGGGACCTCTGGGAGGCATTTTGCCGGTACTGATGCCTACTTCGGCACCGAAACCGTATCTGTAGCCGTCCGCAAATCTTGTGGAGCAGTTGCAGTATACGTTTGCTGAATCTACCATAGTCTGGAAATAATCACGTGCTTTTTCGTCAGCAGTTATGATGCAGTCGGTATGATGAGAGCCGTATGTATTGATATGGGAGATGGCATCATCGATGTTATCGGCGATCTTTATAGATATCTCTTTGTCGAGATATTCGTTTTTATATCCATCATCATCCATAAGATTACAATTAATGATATCGGCTACAGCCTTGTTGCCGTTCATTTTGACGCCTGCTTTTGTGAGTGCATCGGAAAGCTTAGGTAAGAATGTGCTTGCAATAGATGAATCCACAAGTACGGTCTCTACAGCGTTACATACGGCACTGTACTGTGTCTTTGCGTCTACTATGACGGAAAGTGCCATGTCGAAATCTGCCTGCTTATCCACGTATATATGGCATATACCGTCAGCATGTCCCATTACGGGGATTTTTGTGTTATCCATACAGTATCTTACAAATGCATTTGATCCTCTGGGGATAAGAAGATCTATATATTTATCACATGTGAGAAGTTCCTTTATCTCGGAACGGTCCTCAGCCTGCGCAAGGCATCCTTCGGGTAATCCTGCGGATACTGCGGCCTTATATATGATATCAAAAAGAACTCTGTTTGTTTTCTTTGTCTCGCTTCCGCCCTTTAATATACAGCAGTTACCGCTCTTAAGCGATAAAGCGGATATCTGGATCAGTGCATCGGGACGTGCTTCAAAGATAAAACCGATAACACCGATGGGGCAGGTGGAACGTGTGAGAGTCAGCCCTTCGTCAAGACTTCTTTTCATGGTGACTACATTTAAAGGATCGGGAAGAGTGATAAGCGATCTGATACCCTCTATTGAAGATGCAAGCTTGTCCTCACCGAATTTCAGACGTTTCATGACTGCGGGTGCTATCCCGTTCTTTTCGGCTTCTTCCATATCTTCATGATTGGCTGCAAATACAGCATCGGCATTGGCCTTTATAGCCTCAGCGATCACCTTTAATGCATTGTTCCTTACTTCAAGAGTGGTGGAAGCAAGCTTTGCGCTGTCTTTTTTTAATAGTATGGCTTTTTCCGTAACGTTCATAATAAGCCTCCGTTTAGCTTTAGTTTTCATGTATTATAAATGTTTTATTTAAATATTGCAATAAAAAAAATATTTTACTTGTTTTCTTAACAAAAATGTAATAATATAAAGGAGAATAGTATGCTCACCAGGGCTCAGAAGAAGAAAAAAGAAGAATTTAACCTGAAATTGAAACTGTATGGTAAGATTTTCGGGGGTATTTTATTTGCTGTTTTGGGGCTGGTCTATCTTTATTCCTCGGAAAATGAAGATATGACCGGAAATCAGGGAGATAACTATGGATCAAAAGAGATCAAAAATAAAACAGTTATGGTCACACCGGAAGCTGTTTCCGGTATTGATGTTTATCCTGAAGCTGATCATAGCGGCGATAAAGAAGAAGTTACCGGAAAAGAAGCTGAAAGTATTCCTGATGACGGACATGCAGGAAGAATCGATATCAATTCTGCAGGTATAAAGGAACTTACACGGCTTAACGGTATAGGTGAAAAACGAGCCAAGGATATTATAGAGTACAGAGAAAAAAACGGCCCGTTTACCCGGATAGAAGATATCATGAAGGTAAAAGGGATCAAAGACGGAATATTTAACAAGATAAAAGATGATATTTATTGCGGAAGCTGAACGGACGCAACGTAATAAATATGGTGATCCACAAGGAGGAAAAAATGGCAGCTAGGATTCTTGTAGTAGATGATGAGGAACTGATCGTAAAAGGTATTAAGTTTAATCTTTCACAGGATAAGATGGAAGTTGACTGTGCATACGACGGACAGCAGGCTATAGAGATGGCAAAGCAGAAGGAGTACGATTGTGTACTTCTTGATGTTATGCTTCCCGTTTTCTCCGGATATGAGGTATGCCAGAGGATCAGAGAGTTTTCAAACATGCCTATCATCATGCTTACTGCAAAGTCTGAGGACAGTGACAAGATATTAGGACTTGAATACGGTGCTGACGATTATATCACAAAGCCTTTCAATATCATGGAAGTAAAGGCCAGGATCAAGGCTGTCATGAGAAGAAACAGCACAAAGGCAGTACCTGAGAAAAAGGATGAGAATATCTTCGTATTCAAGGATCTGAAAATGGATCACCGCAATAAGATAGTTGTTATCTCAGGAAAGAATATCAACCTCACTTCAAAGGAATTTGATATATTGGAACTCCTGGTTACCCATCCAAATACTGTATACAGTAGAGAGATGCTGCTTAAGATCATCTGGGGCGAGGATTTCCCCGGAGATGTCAGAACGGTTGATGTTCATGTAAGACGTCTCAGGGAAAAGGTAGAGACCAACCCGAGTGAGCCTAAGTATGTTTATACGAAGTGGGGAGCAGGATACTATTTCCATGATTAAAAAATTCTTCTTCTTTTTCAAAAGCTTAAAGGTCACGACATTTCTGACGGATGTATTCTGCTTTGCGCTTGCATGTGTTGTGCTTTTGCCTACAACAGTATCCATAAACAGAAACAACCTGATCGAAAGCAAGAAAAAAGAAGTCACAAAATGCTGCGAGGAGATCGCAAGAAAAATATATCTGAATGCTTATCTTGCCAACCAGGGCGAAAACACGGGTATAACCCGTGACATGAGAACGACGGCCGATATTTACGACGGCAGGATAATCATCATCGATTCTAACTTAAGATGCATCACCGATACATATGATCTGGAAACGGATAAAACACTTATCTCAACATATGTTATCGATGCACTGAATAACACTACAGTCGAATACCTTGATGAGGACAACAGGCGTATGGAGATCTATTATCCCATAAGCGAATATGTCTCCTCAAAAGAGGAAGGGCTGAACGGTGTTATTATTTTCTCTTTTTCCATATCTAAAGAATATGAAGAGACGGACAGATTAGGCAAGAGCCTGATCCTTATCATCATACCCGTAGCCGTACTTGTGGTTGTATACTCAATATGGCATTCAAGAAGAGTATCCAATGCCATCAAAAAGGTTACCAGTTCCATCGAGCATATCCGTGAAGGTTATATCGATGACAGGATCGTTATGAACAGCTTTGTCGAGCTGGAGGAAATGACGGAGGCGTATAACAACCTGATCTCACGTCTGCAGAGCGTGGAGGATTCCCGTCAGGAATTCGTATCAAACGTATCCCATGAGCTTAAAACTCCGCTTACTTCCATTAAGATCCTTGCCGACTCCCTGGTAATGCAGCCTGATGCTCCGCCTGAGGTATACAGGGAATTCTTAGGGGATATCAATGCTGAGATAGACAGGGAAAACAGGATCATAACAGACCTGCTTGAACTTGTTAAGCTTGACAGGAAAAACGGAGAGCTGCATATTGCTACAGTCTCTATAAACGAGATGCTTGAAATACTTATGAAACGTCTGAAGCCCATAGCCCAGGCACAGAATGTTGACCTGATATATGAGAGCTATCGTAAGGTTGAGGCTGAGGTTGATGAGGTAAAGATGATGCTTGCCATCTCAAACCTTATTGAGAATGCCGTAAAATACAACAAGGAAGGCGGCTGGGTAAAGGTTACCCTTGACTCCGACCACAAGTATTTCACGGTAAATGTTTCCGATAACGGTATAGGCATACCGGAGGAAGCACAGAAATTCATATTCGACAGATTTTACAGAGTGGATAAGATGAGAGCCAGAAAGACCGGCGGTACCGGACTGGGACTCAGTATCACAAAGAGCGTAATACTTATGCATAACGGACAGCTTAAAGTGGAAAGCAAGGAAGGCGAGGGAACCACATTTACGGCCAAGGTTCCGCTTTCGTTCGTGGATAACAGGAGCAACTGATATGAAGACAACTGTACGGGAAAATTTATATAAAGCTTTAGCGGTACTACTTGTAGTGCTTGTTTTTGCGTGCTCTTCCTGTACGGTATCGGATGAGGATAAAAAAAGAGATCCAGAGCCTGCGGAAGGCGAGATCATGATATATTGCGTAAGTACAGAGAGAGATGCTCTTCATTGGGAAAATGTGAAGTTAAGCAGTACCAATACGGAATATATGATAGATGAAGTGTGCAGACTGCTTTCGGAAGGTCCCAGGGAAGAGGGACATGTAAGAGCCATAGCCGACAACGTGGATATCATGTCATACAAGATCGGCAGGGATGAACAGCTGGAGCTTAATTTTACTGCCGGCTATATGCAGATGGATCCTGTCACAGAGGCTTTATGCAGGGCTGCTGTGGTAAAAACCTTATGCCAGATCGAAGGCATAAAGTATGTGGAGTTTTTCGTGGACGGAGAACCTCTGACTTTAAATGACAGGCCGGCAGGCCTTATGAGCCCGGATGATTTCGTGGATAATTCGTCGGGTAATTACGGATTTGACCAGAATGTAAAGATAGTAGTGTATTATACGGATGAAAACGGCAAGATGCTCAGGGAATCCATACTTAAAGTGTATATAGACGGTACCAAACCCCTGGAAGAGGTAGTGTTAGAAGAGCTTATAGACGGACCTTTAGAGAGTCAGACAGAACTTCGGAATACAATCAATCCTAAGACCGTGATAAACAGAGTGCGTTCATACGACGGTGTATGCTATGTTGATTTCAGCGAGGAGTTTTTATCGAAGGTGCCCGGAGTGACAGATGATGCTGCAGTATACAGTGTGGTTAACACTTTATGCGAGCTGTCGGGTGTCACAAAGGTAAAGATAACCGTATCGGGAACAGAGAGAAAGTACTTCGGAAAGCTTCCTCTCAATGAATTCCTGTCATACAGGCCTGAGCTTATAACGATAGAAAAGGCAGGTGAATAAACTGGGGTAATAAAGGATATATTTACAAGGCCCCTTGTGTTATGCGGGATATCCCTTGTTGCAGGGATAATCCTTAAAAGCGATACGGGAGATGTTCTTGCGCTTCCCGTGATTACAGCTGCTGCTTTGTTTGCCATAATTACTATTTATGCTGTAAGGCGTGAAGAAAACGAACGTCTGAAAAAAAGACGTATACTTATATCGGGGCTTATAATCATTTCATTTCTTACAGGCATCATCCGTGTTTCGGATGTGAGTGCCGCTCTTGATTCCGGATATATACCGGAAGGTTCAAAAAAGGAAACTTTAGTTTACGGAACAGTTTCCGATATTCAATTATCAGATACAAGATATCTGATATCGATAGAAAATCCGAAAATAAAACTTCAAAACGAAGAACAAGAAATTGCAGACCAGGGACGAAAACTGCTTATCTATAATGAAAGTGCGCCTTTATTTAATGTGGGAGACGAAGTGCAGGCTTCGGGCACGCTTTATCCGTTTCAGGAGGCGACCAATTACGGGCAGTTTGACCAGAAAAAGTATTATAATGCCAAGGGCTACGGTCTAAAGCTGTATGCAGATGAGGTGATCCTCATAAAGAGCAATGATACGGCAAAAGGCAGATTTAAGAGGATGCTTATAGATGCAGGAGAGTATTTTGAAAATGCACTGAAACGTATATATGATGACCGTACATGCGGGATCCTTACGGCAATGCTTACAGGTGACAGAAGCGGGCTGGATGAGGATACGAAGGAGATATATAAGAGGATAGGGATAGCACATATCTTAAGTATATCCGGTCTGCATGTGACATTGCTCGGTATGGGGCTTTTCAACATCCTGATGCTGCTATTAAAGAGGCTTCGCCTGTGCGGGGTACTGACTATAGTCTTTATAGTAACTTACGGCGTATTTACAGGGTTCTCCGTATCGACGGTAAGAGCCGTGATCATGATCATATGTATGCTTGCGGGCAGAATGCTTTTACGGGCTTATGACGGACAGAGTGCGGCAGCGCTTGCTGCGATGATCATTCTTGTGAGCAATCCGTCCGAACTGTTCGAGACGGGATTCCAGCTTTCTTTTATTGCAGTATATGGTATATTTGCCGGGAATATCATCAGGAAAAATCTTGGATTAAAGAATCCTGTGCTTATATACTGCATACCGGGATTTTTTGCCCAGCTGGCAACTTTTCCTATAATACTTCGGACTTATTATTCTTTTTCACCGTATTCCTTTGCTGCAAATATGATATTACTTCCTTTTATGTCAGTCATAGTCATATCGGGGCTGATCGCCGGGATATGCGGATGCATATGTATTGGTACGGGAGCGGGAATATTCATAAAGTTGGGTATGATAGCAGGCGGACCGGCACATTTCCTACTTGATCTTTATAATGGGGTGTCCGAGTGGATGCTTAGCCTGCCCGGTGCAGATATTATTACGGGATGTCCGAAAGCCGCAGCCTGCTTTTTCTATTACCTGATATTCTTTTGTTTTATATATATGTCGAACAGATACAGGGAGAAAAATGTACGTCACGGACGGAGAGAGGAAGAAAAGGTGTCAGGTAAGGGGAGACTTACACCGGCGGAAAAGAAACAAAGGCTTAAAGAATGTCTCGGTATATATCTCGTGACCTGTGCGGCGCTTATGCTTATGTACGGACTGCTGATGTATGAGGGCAGGAAGGATAAGGTATATGCAGGATTTCTGGATGTGGGGCAGGGATTGTGTGTATACGTTGAGACGGAAGATATGAACATACTTACAGATGGCGGAAGCAGCAATGTGCAAAATGTCGGAAAGTACAGGATAGAGCCGTTTCTCTTGTACAGAGGGGTTAAGGAGATAGATTACTGCTTCGTGACACATACCGATACGGATCATATCAGCGGTATAAAGGAGATATTGCAGGACGGCAGGATCCGGATAAAGAAGCTTGTATTGGGGATAAATTATAATGAAAAGGAGCCGCTTATAGCTCTTGCTTTAGAAAAGGGAACAGAAGTGGTATATGCTAAGGCAGGGGATATGATAGCAGAATCCCGGATAAGCGGGAATACGGATATTAAAATATATTCTCCGGATCCTGATTTTATATACGATGATGCCAATCAGGCGTCCCTTGTATTTGAGATCAGATATAATGATTTTACGATGCTTATGACGGGGGATTCTGATGAGTTCGCGGAGAGTGAATATGTGAGATACCTGGATGGACACGAGGGTATAGATGTACTGCAATGCCCGCATCACGGCTCGAAGTATTCGTGTTCGGAGAGATTGCTTGAGGTTATACAGCCGTCGGTTACTGTCATATCCTGCAGCAGGACAAATACTTACGGGCATCCGGCAGGGGAGACGCTCGAAAGGTTAGAGGAGGCGGGGAGTTACTATTATGTGACGGCTGAGAAAGGGATGATATCGGTGTATGGAGATGGGGGAGAGGAGTTTAAGGTGAAGGGGTTTACTCGTTGACCTTAGTATGACAGGAACAGTACAATGGCTACGGGTTACTATTCACGGCTGGACTAAAGGCACAACTCATAAACCCGCCGGCTTTGCCGTCGGTCGCTGCTGACGCAGCTAGTGTTTACTCGTTGACCTTAGTACAGCCTCCCCGGCATAATCTGACAAAAGGGATTCCTGCAAGCAAGCTTGCGTAATCCCTTTATGCAGATTTGCCGTGAATAGTAACCCTATCCACAAAAGTGTTTATTGACATCAATTTGGTAAATGATTATACTTAATAATTGATTTAATAGGTGAACTTATTGGAGGAGAGAATATGTTTGTCGGAATCTATAATTATACAGTTATAATCACTTATTTAAGCCTTATTTCCGCCGGATTAGGTATGTATTTTTCAGCGAACGGAAGTTTTAAGGCTGCGCTGTTCTGCCTGCTTTTGTCAGGTCTGTGCGATATGATAGACGGACCTGTGGCAAGGACCAGAAAAAGGACCGAGACAGAGAAGAAGTTCGGTATCCAGATCGATTCATTGTGTGACCTTGTAAGCTTCGGTATCCAGCCTGCAGTGCTCGTATATTTCATAGCTGAGTATTATTCGGGTAATCCCATTAATATCATTGCTCTGATCGTAGGACTTACATTTGCACTCTGTGCAGTTATCAGACTTGCATATTTTAATGTTACAGAAGAAGAGCGTCAGGAAAAAGAGGGCGGAAAGAAGCGTACCGGATATCAGGGACTTCCTGTAACCAACTCGGCACTTATCATCCCCGGTCTTTACAATGCAAGATTCTTTACCGACGGCAGCCTGTTTGCTCTGATCATGACAATAGGACTTGCCATCGTAGCATTTTTATACGTATTTAATTTCAAGATGTTTAAGCTGAACGGCAAGAAGCTGATACCTGTAGGTATATTCGGTGTAGCTATACTTGTAGCATGCTTCTTCACACCTTGACAGAAAGGAATCAGGAAGCCTTAGATGAATTATAAGGACAGAGACGGAAAAGAATATCAGGTAAGTACGTCCCAGGACAGGTTTTTAAATTTCCTGTACAATACAAAGCCCGGGCGCGTAATGCTTAAAGCCATGATATCCGATAAGCTGACCAGGCTTATAGAGATATACATGAATACCAGGATATCCACACTTAAGATCGATCCGTTTATAAAGAAAAACAATATAAAGATATCCGACTATGAGAAAAAGTTCTATAAGAATTATAACGACTTTTTCACAAGGAAGATCAAAAAAAGCAGACGACCTGTGGATATGGCAGACGACGTGCTTGTATCACCCTCTGACGGAAAGGTAACCGTATATCCCATATCCGACAGACTGGTGGTAAATATCAAGCATATCGATTATTCGGTAAAGTCATTGCTGCTTGACAGGGAGCTGTCTGAAGAGCTTGAAGGCGGCTGGCTGTATGTTATAAGACTTACTGTGGATAATTACCACAGATACTGTTATCCTGACAGCGGCTACCAGCATGAAAACTATTATATTCCCGGCATGTTCCATACGGTTAATCCCGTGGCACTGGAGAATACAAGCGTATTTGCCCAGAACTGCAGGGCATATACCGTTATAGACACCGATCACTTCGGACGCATCATCCAGATGGAAGTGGGTGCCATGGGTGTCGGAAGGATAGTGAACTACAAAGAGTGTGAGTTCGTTGATAAGGGTGAAGAAAAGGGTTATTTTGAATTCGGCGGCTCTACAGTATGCCTTTTTGTACCAAAGGGAAGTGCCGTTCCGGATGCGGATATCATAAAGAATACCGAAGAAGGCTTTGAGACCTTGGTAAAATTAGGCGAGCATATCGGTAAAAAAGATACTTCGCTTTGCTCAGAATGATACGGCGTCAGCTTTAGGGCAAAGACAAAAGGATATTTCGGAGAAATATATGCAGAAACAAAAGATAGATGCTGACATAGAAAACGGAAAGTATGAGCGTGTGTATCTTATCTGCGGGGATGAGCCTTATCTGGTGCGTTATTACAAGAACCGCCTGAAAAAAGCCATCATACCTGAAGATGAGAGTATGAACTATGCCTATTTTGACAGCATGCCTGAAAATGTGACTGCTATTACCGGTTTTGCGGATACGATGCCTTTTTTCGGAGACAGAAGGCTTGTTCTGCTGGATAAAGTATCGGCGTTCAAAAAGGATACGGGACTGGCAGATTATATCCCCAATATCCCGGAGACCACTACCATAATGATAGTGGAGGAAGACGTGGATAAGAGAAGCCGTCTGTATAAAGCCATACAGAAGCAGGGCTGTATCACGGAATTAAAGAAGCTTGCCATGGCCGATATTAAGATGTATGTGGCATCCAGAATGAAGAAGGCAGGGAAAGGCATATCCGAAAGGGATTGCGAATACCTGATAACGAGCGTCGGGGATGACTTAAATACGGTCATGAACGAAGTGGACAAGTGCATAGCCTATGCCGGTGATCAACCGGGCGTGGACAGAAAGATCATAGACGAAGTATGTTCCATGCAGGTTGAGAATAAGATATTTGATATGGTGGATGCGATACTGGTCCATGACGGCAACAAGGTATATAACCTGTACGGCGATCTGGTCACATTAAGGGAAAACGCCTTCGGTATCATGGCAGTTATAAGAAAGAATTACGCAAGGCTTTTAACATTCAGCGAGCTTTTGGAAGAAGGCTGCTCTGCAGCGGAGATAGCGGCGAGGACCAAAACTGCCGACTGGCTGGTAAAGAAGCAGATACCGAAAGTAAAGAAATTTAGTTCTTTAAGACTTAAGAATTCGATAGAGTGCATAGTTAACACCGAATATGCCATAAAAGCCGGTAATATAGGCGAACAGCTCGGACTTGAAATAATGCTTGCAAATCTAATGACTATATAGTATAATTCATTTGTTTTTTGGAGACGTATCGAAGTGGTCATAACGGCCCTGACTCGAAATCAGGTAGGCGGCAACGTCTCGTGGGTTCGAATCCCACCGTCTCCGTTTCAACTCCCTCAAACCTTTGTACAGACACGGGTTTGGGGGATTTTTTCGTTGACATAAAGTATGGATGGAAGTATAATTAAATATTAGTTATAAATACAGATTATTATGAAAAAAAAGATATAGAAAAAGGTGATGTTATGAGATATCTGATAACCGAAGAAGACAGAAAAAGAACAGGAAGCAGCGAGTTTATAGAATTCCAGAGAGGCAAGTATGACGGACAGTGCTGGCATATTGATTCCGTGTATATAGCTGAGGAGACATTTTACGAATTAAAACTGAGAAGATTTTTCTCGTCGGTACTGCCTCAGTTTGATTATTACGGACTTACACAGGTGAATGCAGAGGAGTTTAAGGAGCTTAAAAAGGCAGCACACGCTTTCTCGAATGAAGCTGACGAATGCATTAAGGAAATAGCTGCCTGGATAGGTGATGACGAATCCGGTGACGTAGTATTTACCATATGCGGTATGTAAGATGAGGAGTATAAAATGAAAAAGAGATTATTGTTTTTGATAATATGTGTGCTTTCGTTATGCATTTTTGCTGCATGCTCGGATGAAAAAGCAAGAGAAGTGGAAAAAGCGATAGATGAGACGGTGGATAAGCTGAAAGATCAGCTTGATGACGGACTAAGAGATCTGCTCGAAGTTACACCCGTACCTACAAAGGCTCCGACACCTACTTTAGAAGCAGCGGTAACAGATGAGCCCGAGCCAACAGAGGCAGCTGAGCCTACAGCTGAGCCTACCGAGGTCACAGAACCTACGGCTACGCCGGAGCCTACAGCCACACCCAAGCCCACGGCTACGCCTAAGCCTACGGCAACACCTAAACCCACAGCCACACCCAAGCCTACGGCTACTCCTAAGCCTACAGCAACTCCCACACCTGAGGTTAAGTATACAAAATACAGATTCAGGAACTATAACCTGCTGGACCAGCATTATGAGAAGCATGGCATAGAGATGGGCTTTGAATCCAGAGAAGAATATGAGAAGGCTGCATCGGATGTAATCAATAATCCGAAGGCTCTTCATAAAACAGAGGCCGAGGATGGAGACTACGTATACTACGTAGAGGAAACAAACGAGTTTGTAGTTCTTTCCAAGGACGGATATATCAGAACATATTTCCTGCCGAGCGGCGGCAAGAAGTATTATGACAGACAGTAAGTTTTACATACGGGGGTTATGCTATGGATGGAAGGATAGAAAGAATTGTTAATGATCTATGGGAATTTAAGCTTGTACATGAGGGAGAGGAATATTCGGATGACGGATTTATCCAGGTGGACCTCCCTCATGACTGGCTGATATATGATTGTGACAACCTGTACGAGAACGGTACGGGATATTATAAAAAGCAGTTTGTACTTGAAAAGAAACCCGGTAAGAGATATCTGATGAATTTTGACGGAGTTTATATGAACTCCGTTATTTTCGTGAACGGAAAAGAGGTCGGATCAAACAGATACGGGTATTCTTCGTTTGAAATAGATATAACTGATCATATAAAAGATATGAATGACCATAAGGGTCCGGATGGCGTAAACGAACTGATGGTAGTCATACATCATGAATCCCCTAATTCACGATGGTACAGCGGCGCCGGCATATACAGGGATGTGACGTTTAAAGAGGTCAACGAAACACACATAGCGACTGACGGTGTGTATGTATATACGGAGCATATCGATGACGGGAGCAGAGGCAAATGGAAGGTGACCGCCGATATAGAGATGGAAGGTCCCGTCTGCGATGATCTTGAGTTCACATTTGATATAATACATAAGCCAGTAAGCAAAAATGCCGGTGAGTGTATATGCAGGGGCGTTTCTTTTGACGATATCCCGAAAAGCTTATATGCTGATGATCTGAATGAGGTACATGGAGACAGTTCTGATACAGGCAGGGAATGCGAAAAGGCAGTTTATACACAGGGAGAAACAATCCCGGTACAATTAACATCTAAAGATGATGCTTCGGGAACATCGACCGGGTCACGGATCTACCGCACCGAATTCATCATTGAAAACGGAAGGGTATGGGATATAACATCACCTGAGAATTATGAACTTTTAATAACCGTTAAACATAATGGTGAGATAATTGATACATATAAGACGGGATTCGGTCTCAGGACTATAGAGTATACTACTGATAACGGCTTTTTCTTAAACGGCAGGCATATAAAGATCAACGGAGCCTGCGAGCATCATGACTTGGGACTTTTCGGAGCGGCATTCAACAAAGATGCCATGAGAAGAAAGTTTACGATGCTCAAGAACATGGGAGTGAATGCTGTAAGGACCTCCCACAATATGCCCGCAAAAATCCTTATGGAGCTTGCCGATGAGATGGGTATCATGATAGACTCCGAAGGCTTTGATATGTGGAGAAGGTCTAAGACGGAGTATGATTATGCAAGGTTTTTCGAGGAAAATTACAGAAAAGATATAAGGTCATGGGTAAGACGTGACAGAAATCATCCTTCGGTCATTATGTGGAGCATAGGCAATGAGATATATGACTGTCATGCCGATGAGACTGCACCTAGTCTTACACTTGATATGAAAAAAACAGTTGAAGCCTATGACTATGCGGGAAATGCACCAGTCACCCATGCATCTAATTTTATGGCATGGGAGGGCGCGAGAAATTGTACCGATGTTCTGAAAATGGCAGGCTACAACTACGGTGAGCGTCTGTATGATGAGCAGCATAAGGATCATCCTGACTGGAAGATATACGGAAGCGAGACATGTTCGACCGTACAGAGCAGGGGTATATATCATTTCCCGCTGTCTGCATCAGTCATGGCGGATGATGACGAGCAGTGCTCATCACTTGGCAACTGTACCACCAGCTGGGGCGCACCTTCTACAGATTATGTGCTTACCATGGACCGTGACAGAACATACAGTCAGGGTCAGTTCATCTGGACAGGTTTTGATTATATAGGGGAGCCTACGCCTTATCATACAAAGAATTCTTATTTTGGGCAGCTGGATACAGCAGGATTCCCGAAGGATACCTATTATATGTTTAAGGGGAGCTGGACCGATCCTAAAAAAGCACCTTTTGTGCATATATTCCCTTATTGGGATTTTAACGAAGGGCAGTTGATAGATGTAAGAGTCGCTTCCAATTGTGATAAAGTGGAGCTGTATTTTAAACCTGAAGAGGATGATATACCCGGAAATCCATATACTTACGGGGAATATAATCTTATAGGCAGTGTTTCTATAGATCATTACCACGGTGATGTGCTCACGCCTTCCTGGCAGATACCTTTTTACAAAGGAAAGCTTAAAGCAGTGGCATATTTAAACGGCACGGAAACTGCTACAGAGAAGATAAGGTCATTCGGAGATGCCGACAGGCTCGTGATAAATGAAAACTATAGCGGCGAAGATACCCTGTTTTTTGAGATAAGTGCAGTGGATAAAGACGGGAAGCCCGTGGAAAATGCCAATAACAGAGTACATGTGGTTGTGACCGGCGCCGGAGCACTTATAGGACTGGATAACGGTGACAGTACGGATAACGAAAACTATAAGTGCGATAACAGAAGGCTGTTTTCAGGAAAGCTGCTTGTCGCTGTCAGTACAAAAGGGAAATACGGTAAGTTAAAAGTTGTGGTCACTTCTGAAAAGCTACGTTCCGCAGAATACAATATGTATGTTGAAAATACTGCGGATCCGGGCGATATCAACAGTACACCGGCTGTGGATTACAGTGATTTTGTACTGCACGGAGCACCTGTCGTATCGGACAATATGCTGCTTAGGAATATATACGGGCCGAGAGGTTTTAAACCTGTAAGCAAGGAAATACCCGTAAGAAATATAAAACTGAAAATAGTTGATACGGATAATGTATCAGAAGATGATACAAAGATATATGAGAGGGTGTTTACCCCTGACAGAAAAGAGATACTGGTAAAAGCTGAGATTTGCCCGCAAAATGCCACATACTCCGAGATAAAATGGGCGGCGGTAAACGATAAAGCCGTTCCTGCGAACATAGTCAGGATAGAACCTTTTGATACGCCCGAAGGTCAGTTTTACAAATTTCATGCACTAGGTGA
>JAEEGH010010418.1_pt1 | contig 21349 bp, 23 predicted proteins | sample 9134181 | NCBI WGS metagenome assembly JAEEGH01 (sample SAMN16246544, study PRJNA631951) | gut metagenome | biome: gut microbiome; feature: rumen; material: DP-attached | host: Bos | place: Iran: Karaj | collected 2018-10
TTCCGGCGGATTCCTGAACGCGCCGCATCCGAATGCACCCAGCACCAGAGAATCGTGCCCATAGAGCAGCCCGATCCGGAAGATAGTCCGGATCTTGTTCCGGGTGATATCAATGGCCGCCTGAGGCCGCATTCTTCTGTTTCCGGGCCGCGACAACCGGATCATATCTTTTAGCTTGCATGGTTGTTATTCTTTTATAATTCTTCTGTCCAAATTGAATCAATTCTATCGATTAAATAGCCGACATTATGAATTATTTGTTGATATTGATTTTTATGACTAGCTACATAATCATCCGTATCTAAAAAATCTTTTAAATCATATAATTTATCAGTTACTTCTTGAATGATTCCTGTAATTTCAGCCATAGCATATTCAACATTATCATTACCCTCCGAATCAAATGAAGATAATCTCTCAATATCTTTACTATTCGGATTTACAAATGAATCAATGTCATCACAAGGCCATTGACTTAAATCTATATCATCTGCTTCTTGCATTTCAGAATTTATTTTTTGGGAACTATATACCTGTTGTCCACAATAAGTGATTTTAAAAGCCATAGGTGAAAATCTATGGCTTTAATTGTATAACAACCTCTTGATGGTTTCTTTAACCATCCAACCAATATCAGATTCTGTAATAGTTATTTGTCTTTTCAACATTTCTGTTAGTATGGTATTTGTTCTACTGTCAAAGACTTCCTCAACAATAGGAACATCATTTATAATAACATAACCAAACCAATATCTGTCTGTTTTTACAACAAACAAATGACCTCTTGCCCAAGAAAGGGGCTGTTTTGCCATTGTTCTAAGAATACCTGTCTCAATTCTATGTAGAGCCCAAATGCAGTTATTGTACTCAATAGGGGTTCTCCCCATTGTAGTGGCAGTTAAGAATAATCTGTCTAATACATTCTTGACTGATGGACTGCATATAACCATTATAATTGATGACTTTTTTCAATATCATCAAGCAAAGTATAACCATGAGACAAATACCAATTAACATCAAATTCTAATTTCTCATTATTTGTTCTTGACTCATTAATGGTTATTGACTCTTGTATTGTCATTTCAAGTTTATTTTCTCCTTGCACAAAATGATATTTCTTATTCTCTTCCATGTTGTTTGTCTTTTTTCCAAATATACCGATGGACGCCCAAAGATTCAGAATAAAAGAATCTTGTAGGATTCAAGATCCTTGCGGGTTGGCGTTTGATCGGTATTTCCGGCATCGGCTTCCAGCAGGTGTTGCAGCATGAGGCCGCAGCCGTATCGGTAACATGTCTTTTTTGCGGCGACATCGGCACGAGCCCACGTGTAGTGGCTTACCAATTTTGTCTCATATAGATATAAGAGCATGCCGAATTCTGCCATAGGCTCCTCTACAGGAATCACTTTTGGTATCTTCTTACGGGAATCATCTCGGTTGAAATAGGCGTGCATGGTCTCATGTGCAAGGGTCGAGATCAGAAGCTCGTCCATTCGTTCCCCGTTGTACTCAGAATACATCTCCTCCGGATAAAGCTTGATAACATTATCTTCAGAAATATACTCTCCGCGTAAGAGCATTGCTTCCCATAGCTCTACTTCTTTCTTATCCCAGGCTTCGGCCAGCCTTGGCGGCAGAGAGTGGTATTTGATTCCGGGTTCGATATGGATATCTACTCCAAGTCTATCCAGTAAATCCATTAAAGAGTCATAATCGCCGAATTCGAATGGAAGAAGAGTACAAGCCTGGAGTGTAAGTGCGTGATCATCCGAAAACCATTGTTCCGCCTGAACGTCGACCTTAATATTTCCGCATCCAAGTGTTCGGGCAAAACTACGGAATCCATCTTCGAAGGTATTCTGCAAAACATCCTTTGTCCCATTTTTAAGCTTTCCATCTTCCAGTTGCTTTATAAGGTAGTCCCGTGCATCTTCTTTACGAACTCTTCTGCCGGTACTTATTTCATGCATAATTCGCCAAACACTCATCGTTTTAACTTGCTTGGAATTAATATCTCCGTCATTTTTTTTATTGTTCCCATTAACATTCTCCGCAAGGTGCCTTAACAACCTAAACTGCTGGTATGCATCCAGTTTCTCGGTAGCCTTCAGCACTTCGTCATTAATGTCCTTAACCTTTGCCTCGGCCTGCTGGAACCCCATATAGGCTTCATTCATGGAACTCTCGCTGAAGCCCTGGCGGCGCGCCTCGGCCAATGCGGCTTTTTTTCCTTCGGTTGCAAGCTGACGGATATATAGTGCCGTCGTGTGGTAAACATCTGCCAGGATATCGGCATAATTCCGTCCATAACTTTTCAGGTCCGGCCTTAGAATCTGCCCGAAGGCCGATGCGTATATGGCTGCCCGCTTGATTTCTGGCAGGGCATCAATGAACGTGATCATAGTTTCGTACGCTTCATCCTTATGCTTGCGGACCCTCTCTTCCGCATCGGAGACCGTCGTGTCCGGTTCATTTTCGATGTAGCCTCTTGCCGATGGCCCATAGCCGTCAGCCTTCAGGATATCTCTCAGGGCATTTTCCAAGGCTTTGTGAAGGTAAGGCCTGAATGGCCCCTTGACAGGATTAAAGGCGCCTATCTTGCTGGCCACGATATAGATGGCATAGTTGGCCGCCTCGAAGGCATTGGCATATTCCGGGGAATAATCCCTCGCACTAGCGGGGCGCGGCCCAACGGTTATGCCTCGCTGTATGCAATAGATGCCCACTGCCTCGTCGATATAGTACATGAGCATGTCATCCTTGAGAGAGTGGATGGCTTGAACGAAGTGCTCATAAGTGAACGGTTTGTTATCCATGTCATCTTGTTATCGAGTTCAAATATAAAAAAATTCATTGAGAGTGGGTAACGATAGCTAAGGACGGCAGTATTTATTATTGAAAGTTTCTCAAAGAAATGGCCACTATCGGACATATTGATAAGGAAAAACACGCTACCAAGGCGCTGGAGCTTCTGAATAGCCGGCGGGAGGAATATATAACCTACGCACTCGACCTCATGAAGGACAACATGTCTCCGGGCATGGCAGGTGAGCGGCTGGAGAAGAAGGTCTGCTCAGAGATGGAAAACAATCTTTTTGATTACTTGAAGGAGTGCGGTACTGTAAGGGGTGTCTACCGGCATCAGTATTACCCGGTCACCGGATATTACCGTACCGTACGGCGCGGGCCTTATAAGAAAGATGTTCCTTCAGATCTTCTGGAAATCAAAGTTGTGCTTCCTAATTACGAAGAGGTCATAGGCGACATGATGATAGAGGCGGAAAAACGATGGATGGTTGACCAGATAGAGACGATTACCAGGGGGGCACAAGAGAAGAATAAGGCAGATAAAGACATAGAGATATGAATAATATGACAACTACAAGCAATTCCGGCCGTTTTGAAATCATCAACGGCAAGTGCGTAATACCGCAGGGTGTTACCGAAATCGCAGACCAGGAGTTCTGCAAGGTCCACGAACTTCGGGAGGTGGTAATCCCGGATTCGGTGATCCGGATTGGCGAGTTCGCGTTTGACTGTACCGGCCTGAGTGAAGTCAAAATACCATGCGGTGTTAAGGTCGTCGCGGATGGTGCGTTCTCCGATTGCTTCGGCCTTACCCGCGTCGAGTTTCCGGATACCTTGGTCAGCATCGGCGAATATGGCTTCAGCGACTGCCCGTTTCGGTCAGTCGAGCTTCCCGGCAGCCTGGTTTGTATTGGCCGCGCCGCCTTTGCCGAGACCGATTTGGTCGGAATACAGATCCCCGCAAGCGTCATCAGTATCGGGCGCGGGGCCTTCTCCGGTTGCTCCCGTCTTGAGTCCATTCTGGTTGATGAGAAGAATCCGATGTACCGCAGCGTTTCCGATGCCTGCCTGACCCGGGATGGAGAGACGCTGGTTTTCGGCTGCATGAACTCCGTTATTCCTGACGGAGTGCTTTTCATTGCCCCCAACGCATTCGAGTCTTGCACCGGACTGGAATCCGTCGAGTTCCCAAACAGCGTCCGCATCATCCAAGACGCCGCCTTCTCCTGCTGCAGGAACCTGAAGACCGTCAGGCTTCCTATGTCTTTGACGACCATCGGCAGAGAAGCCTTCAGCAACTGCGAAAACCTGGTAAGGCCTGAGATTCCCGCCGGCGTGACAACTATTGGCGATAAGGCCTTCTACGTCACTGAAGGTAACTGTGGAGATGAGCTGCCGTTTTGAGCATTTTGGTGTTGTATATGGCGAATGATGAATATAATTTCACATGCCCTATAGTTATTTTTATTAAATTTATGGGCAATTAGAACAATAACACGATATAAACCATGAATAGAGCACGATACGGAGAAATTTTTACAATCATTGCCGACCATATCCTGACTAATCGTCAGAAGGAGATAGACGATGAGAGTTATCGGGACTATGATTATCATGGTCTTCGGAAGGGGTATATCGTTGCTGATGACGAGTCCGGTGAGGTATTGGATTTCGTGAAGGCGAGTTTAAGGTATGACGACCTCAAGAAAGCGGGCAAGGTATACGAGATTACCGTCGACCAGTCCTGGGACCATTCCCTGCGAAAAAAGCCGTATGAGATGCAGGGGCGGGAGGCCTGGAACGAACTTGTCGCTGCCGCCTATAAGGCCAATCACGGCTTGTTGGTGATTACCATCAGCAACATCAAATTATTTGGTCAGTGCTGGAAACTGAAACAACTCGCAAAGCAGGAGAATGCGCTGATTCCGTGGGAGCCCGTGTCACGCGAAAAGATTGCCCCTATCGACCAGGAGTTCATCAAAGGGAACGTCCCTTTGGAATTCATGTTCGACGGCAATGTTCTCCTTGTTATCAAGGACCATGGCTGGGAAGAGGTGAAAAAGTATGCTGCAAAACAAGATGAAAGTTACTTCCGTGACATGTTCCAGTATTTCGAGCTAGTTAAGTGGGAAGATGATTAAAGCCGACAGATATCTCCTATGGAAAACGTCAATTACATCTACGGAGAAACTCCGCAAGGCGAGCTCATCAAATTTGATGGATTCAGGGTAGAATCCTTCGCGATTTATGAAGATGAGGAAGAAGGGACTCTTGTAGACCTCCTTTTCAAATCCGGCGGCTATGTCACCGTGTACGCCCATGTGGATGAAGGCAGCGAAATCATCGACAGTCTTTTGGACTGTGAGAGCGCTTTAAAAAAGAATCCGGATCTCCTAGCAAAGCATTACCCTGTCGAACTCATCGGTTGTGATACCCCGAAGAATAAAGAGTTCTTTTTTGACGGTAATACGGTAGAATACTACACCCAGGAAAAGTCTGACGACGACCTTGTTGAGTTGCACTTTGTCTCCGGCCATGTCGTAGAAGTTTTCAACGAGCTTGACGAGGACCTTTACCCCGGAGAGAGCGTGGAAACCCTTGTGGACGATTGTATATGTCGGTATATGAAAGACGAACATAAATAGAGTATGGATAAGGAAATGTACGAAGGAAGGCCGGTGTTCCTGGCGGCGAACAGTAAGGAACTGGCGAAGGCCGTTAAGGCATATGGCGGAAAGGTGGAAGCCCCTTACGTGATCAGGTGGTCGGGAAAGACAAAGAAGGTGAGGGACGATGCTTTTAATGGTGACGACAATGTGGGCATCGTACTGTTGCCGGACACTGTCGAAACCATTGGGAATGGTGCTTTTTCGTGCTGCAAAAATCTCACGAAGGTCGTTTTGCCGGAATCGGTCTCATACATCTTTCGTGATGCCTTTTCATACTGCAAGAGCCTTGCATCGATAAATATCCCCCAATCGGTGAAGTATCTGGACTCTAGTATATTCCGGAATTGCACAGGATTGAAGGAAATAGTCATTCCTGATACCATATGTGGTATCTATGATAGGGCTTTCATGAACTGCTCCAGCCTTTCGAGCATAACGATTCCTAAGTCGATTAGTCATATAGGAGAGTACGCCTTTTACGGATGCAAGGGACTAAGAAGCATAACGGTGCACCCGGACAATCAGTTTTACGACAGTCGCGAGGGATGCAATGCCCTTATCAAGACGAAGACCTCTACTTTGTTGTTCAGCTGCATGGAAACGACCATTCCCCACGGCGTGAGCGAAATTGGAGAGAGTGCCTTTGCTGGACAGAGCGACCTTACCAGTATAGATATCCCCGAAAGCGTGACCAAGATAGGAAAGGAGGCGTTCGAGTCCTGCGCCAAACTTTCGGAAATAACCGTTCCCGATTCTGTGTCAGAGATTGGGTATGGTGCATTCAGAAAATGTACCGGTTTGAAATCGATCACCCTGCCCAAGTCGCTGAAAGAGATCGACAGTTCAACCTTCGCCGGCTGTACTGGGCTTACAAGAATTGTTATCCCTGAAGGCGTTGAGATAATTAGTGGCGGTGCCTTTGACGGCTGTTCGTCACTCACGGAGATAGTCATTCCATCAACTGTAAAGCAAATCGGAAGCGGTGCTTTCGAGTTGTGCACGGGCCTTACGAAGATCGTCCTCCCGGACACGGTGGAAGAGATTGGCCGTCAAGCGTTCTCAGGGTGTAGTTCCCTCAAGGAAATCCTCCTCCCCGCGTCTCTTTTGGAGATCAGGAACTACTTGTTCAATGGGTGCACTTCACTATCCAAGGTTACCATCCCGGAGTCGGTGACGAAGATTTGCGATGATGCTTTTGCCGGCTGTACCGCCCTTACAGGGATCACCCTACCTAATACTGTTGAAAGTATAGGCAGTGGCGCATTCACAGGTTGCGAAAACCTCACGGAGATTGTCATCCCGCGTTCCGTGATAGAAGTGAAAGGCAACATGTTCAGTGGCTGTACGCGCCTTGTATCTATCAAGGTAAGCAAGGACAATCCGAAGCTCGACAGCCGGGACGACTGTAATGCCATCATTGAGACGGCAACAGACACGCTGCTCTCCGGATTAGATATCAGTACTATACCGGATTCAGTTAAGACCATCGGAGAGAATGCTTTTTCCGGCTGCAAGGGGCTCAAAAATATAGTTATCCCCCATTCCGTGCAGAAGATCGATGAAAACGCGTTCTTTTATTGCACAGGCCTGACAACACTGGAGATACCGGATTCTATGACGTCATTAGAGGACCGTGCGTTCAAAGGGTGTTCCGGGCTTACTAGCATCAAATTCGGTAACTCCTTAAAGAGAATAGGCTGGTTTACATTCGGCGATTGCAAAGGGTTGACGACCTTGGACATCCCGGATTCAGTCACGGAGATAAGCAATGGAGCGTTTTCCGGATGCAGTTCCTTGAAGCGTGTACATGTGGGAGACTCAGTGACAACTATCGGGCATGGATGTGACGGTGCTTTCGAGTACTGCACCAGCCTTGTCGAAATCCACCTGGGTAAGGCCGTCACCCGCATCGGCTACGAAGCGTTCGACAATTGCTCCAGCCTGGAGTCAATAAACCTTCCGACTTCGCTGAAAGCGATAGACTATTATGCATTCAGAGGATGTTCCAGCCTGAAGAGCATAACCATCCCCGATTCTGTGGTAAACATTGAAGAAAATGCATTCACAGGATGCAAGTCCCTGAAGGAAGTGTACACTAAGAAGCCCTGGGTGCTGCAAAAAGCAGGACTTGACAAGAACGTAAGGATAGTTACCGGTGAGGACGTGGACACGACAAGGATCAAGGCCAAGATTGAGATCGGCACACAGTCGTTCGTTTATTGTGGAGTAAAACCCTTTCAAAGGAGAATCAATCCCGGCGATAATGTCGAGATTACGCTGGTAGGTGCACGCGAATATCCGGGTAACCTCAATACATGGAATCCTGTCTGGGAAATGGACGACAGCGTCAGCGTAATGTTTGAAGAATATTACTTCGATGTCCTGGTAACTGGCAAGAAACGGTTCATCGGAATGGAACTGCTGTACAGGTATACCAGCGGGAGCTCGATGGGAGGCATAGGGCGCCTTAACGTTGAAAGGGACCGCATCAATGCGAATTCCCAGCAGCGGGCAATTGAAAGCTTCATCGAATGGATCCAGCGGTATGCCGCGAAGAATGGTGACTGGCACTTCCTGAAGAAGCCCGAGGAGGTGAAAGACATCCCGGACGGCCTTCCGTACTACACGATACCCCCCGACACCACACCCGATGCCCCGCTAGGGCCTAAGTATGTTCTCCTGGAGAAACCCGTTAATGTGGACGGCGTGATCGTCTACGGGATGCGATTCGACTACAAGGCGGACAAACTCGCCAAGGCCGCAAACACGATAGCGCGACAAGTCATCGCCCGCGCTTTCCTTAATAGCGCGCAACACCTTGACTGGGAAGAGGACAATGATTTTGGCAGCAGTAAGCCCTTCTACGAGTACCTAGACTGCACGGGGGACAGATACGCAGTCGTCCCTGTGGGGGATGCGGACGTAAAGGATGGGCTCGATGAACAAGGATACATCATTGACAAGGCCCTTTATGAGCGATTGTCTTCCGATATTATTGAATGGGTAGAAGTGAAGTAAGATATGAAGACAATAGAGAATAACAATCTCACCGCCGCAGGTAAACTCCTCGGCGAGTTGAAGGGGTATGAGAAAGATCATTGGGACAACAGCGTTGTCACCTGGACACAGGACGACCGTACCCTCGGCGTAGTCGGCATGGGTAAAGACAAAGACGGCGACCTTCGAATCGAAGTGGAAGAGGTCGAGGAGGAGCTGGAGGGCATCTGGTCCGTAGCTGATGTGATTGACTCGCTGGAGAGCTGCGACAAGGATACCAGGGTGTACCTGGCAGGTCACGGCTTGTACTTCGCCATCAACGGCGAAGGCTGCGTCTTCTCGGAAAGCGATGACGATGATGTCGTCGGCTGCAATGTTGCCGTCTTCGGGGAATACGAGGAGGAGAAGCCTCAGGTGGTCAGAAGATCTGTCTGGAAGGAACGTAAGGAGAGCTGGAAGGGCATCCTCGAAGGGGTTACCTTCCTGCTGTGTATTCCGCTTACCGCCTTCGGCCTCTATTACAACATCGCCGCCTTGGTGAAACACTCCCGGCCCGTTTGGGAGTGCGCCCTCTGGATTCCTATCCTCGCGCTTCTTTTATGGGTATGCATCGAGAACCTTTTCTCCCCGGAACATAACAAGTAGAATTATGACGGTGTCACAGGAAGAATTCACAAAGGCGATTTATGACATCATCTGGGACAAGGTGTTCTTCTCCAACTTCAGTGGCGCCCCGGCAGAGGTCGTAGAGAAGCTGCCTGATGACATCGTGCCCGACAAGGTGCTCTTTGACGGGATGATGATGTATGACGGCATCGCAGGTGGGGAGGACGACATCCAGCAGATGCACTCGTTTACCAAGGAGGGCGAGATTGTCAACCTGGAAGACTATTATACCGACAATGGGGCCTTCGACGATGACGGTTGGGACCGCTTCATCGAGGCGCTCGACCGCCTGATGACCCTCGAAGAGTTCCTTAAGTTTATGGAAGAAAACGAATAATACTTAGCTATATGAGCATAAATCAAGATCTTTTCGCCATTGGCGTGACGGGCGCCAAGGAAAACGTTGTCAGGATGCTGAATGCGGCCATCCGCAATGTCGCCAGCAGTGTTCCCATCGTGGAAGGCGACGGCATCGATGCCATCAACTGCAAACTCGGCTATTTCACTGGCCGCGAAGGGCATAATATCGGAATCTTCGACCTTTTGGACGAGGAGGGCATGAAGGACGAGGCCGTAATGGCCAAGAAGGAGGCCTTCTATAACAGGGCAAAGGCCTGCGAGAATTGCCCTTTTGACTGTCCCAACTCTAAACGGAGTCCCGGTATCCCGCCGCTGAAGTTTGAGAGCGAGGAAGAGGAAGATCAGAAGAGGTACGAGTATTGCCCATGGGATGAGCCTTTTGACGCGGAGGATGCACCTACGGAGCCGAACAGGTACATCGAGATGGTCCGTGTCGAAGAGGGCGAGAAGGGCTATACTGCCAAGTTCTCCTGGTACCTGTTCGAGAACTATGGCCCCGCTGACTGGGCCGATTGGGAGGATATCGCCCGCCTATATGACTGCCGGGTATTTATAGATGACAATTATTTCCGTAACGGCGTGTTCCTGAAGATCGAGAGTGCAACCATCATTGAGCCGGGCGGAGAGAAGAAACTCCGCCTTGATTCAGGAAAAACCCGTAAGGAGTACGATGATTTCATGAACAAGCTTGCGGAACTCTATCCTGAACGGTATGCCATTATCCGTGAAAGGTATTTGGAGGGAAAGTCTGAATAGGCACAATAATAATATGGCTGTAACCAACACAACCGTCCTTCTGGCGGGAACCCGGGAGGCGATCATCCAGATTCTCAACAGGGCTTTTCGGGTGTGTTCCGGCGGGTACAAGATTGCCGATGATGACAGCCTAGAGACCATCAACGGCAAGATAAGCGCTGCCAATGAGCATATGTCAGGTTATCAGACCGCATTCACCCTGATGGACTACATGGACCTCCAGAGCCGGATGAACAGCCCGTTCAAGGATTACGTTCTTTCCTATATCGACGAGGAGGAACCCGACGGCTCCGAGAACTACGATGCCAACCCAGTTAAAGTAACTGCCGAGGGTGACGAGTACTCCCTCAAGATAGTCTCTCGCGTTCGTGAGGGCCAGCGCACTTACCACCCGGAGGACTGGCATTACTGGTGCGCCATGCTATCCATCAGCGACGGATGTCTGATCAGTTTCAAGAAGGACAGTGAATAATATGCAGAAAACAATTATAGGGACCGGAATATTCAACCTGGATACCATCGTAGTTAGAGAGTATCCGGCGTGGCCCGCATTGCGGCCGTTTATTGAGAAGGAAGTCCTGCAGGAGGTCGGCGGCACCTGCGGGAATGTGATGTGTATGCTCTCGGCAATGGGCTGGACGGCCCGCCCCGTGGCATGCCTGGACGACTCGCCTGAGGGCATGAAGATCACAGACGACCTGCGTCGGTTTGGCTGCGACTGTACTTATGTAAGCAACACGCCCAGCGGCGGCACTACCCTACTCCGCTGCACGCACAAGAAGGATGCTGACGGGAAGCACGTAATGAGCGTGAGGGCTGGCTCTCCAGGCGGGAGCCGCTTCCCCAAGCGGCACTTCCTTAGGGCCCGGGATGAGGCTCCGGCGTTTCTCGCAGCTCTGAAAGATATTCCTGCAGTATTCTTCTTTGACGATCCCGCCGCTGGCAACAGGGCCCTGGCCAAGGGGCTAAAGGAGCGTGGCGCCCTGATCTACTTCGAGCCTTCCAAGGTTGCTTTCAATGCGGACCTAGAGGCCGTGGCCATGAGTGATATCATCAAGTTCTCCGACGAGAATGTGCCGGACGTGTCTTTCGCTGATGCATACCCGGACAAGGTGTTTATCCAGACCATGGGCCCCGAGGGCGTAAAGATCAGGGAGAAAGACGGCAACTGGTATATCCTTGAAGGCATAAGGAACGACACGGTGGTCGATACCGAAGGTGCCGGCGACACGTTTACCTCGGCCTTCCTCAATGCGCTAGCCGAGGGCAAGGCCGTGGCAGATGCTGCCCGCGAGGCAATGCAGCTGGCTTCCCGAAGCGTAGGCTTCCTCGGCAGCAAGGGGATATTCCAGAGATAGCGCGAAAGAGGGCGATGCCGAAAAGTTTAATTTTTTGCATAGAAAAAGAAGGAATTATTCCTTTTCTATGAAAATATTGCTATATTTGCAGTACATTATCTTTGTGTGATGTACAAGAAGAATCCATTACTTCAGTTTGCAGGGATACCCGTTACAGGAGCAGACATAAAGTCGTGCTTCCCAGACCTTGCATCACCAGAGAAGAAGATCCAATTGCTTGAAAAGAATGGAGTGCTTATCCGACTTAAGCGAAATCTCTATATCGTCAATCAGGAGCTAACCGGAAGGGAAACGGATGCAAGACTTTGTGCCAACCATATCTACGGGCCATCCTATGTGTCTTTTCAATGGGCGCTAAGTTATTATGGAATGATTCCTGAACGAGTATTCCTGATGACATCAGCTACGACGAAGCGCACTCGCTATTTCGAAACTCCAATAGGAAACTTCCGATATATTCAGGTCCCCGCATCATACTTCCCTATCGGGGTAGAATGTAAAGAGGAACAAGGGGTCAGCTTCTTAATGGCTACCAAAGAAAAAGCTTTGTGTGACACAATACTTCTGGACAACTTCGTTCCCGGCCAGTCCTTAAAGTCACTGGCCGTTTATCTCGAAGAGGATATGAGATTGGATATGGACATTCTGCCCGAACTAGACTCCGAAATAATCGAACAATGCGCCCAAGCCGGACGAAAGGCACAAATATTCAAGAATCTGATTAAACTTATCAAGCAATGACGACCTACGAATCCATGGTGGCCGCTTATTCCAATAATAGCGGCAGTACAGCTACAAAGAACGCCGAACAGGAAGTTTGTCAGAAGATAGCATTGGCCGGCCTGCACCGCGGAGGTTTTTTCGATCACGCAGCGTTTTATGGAGGCACCTGTCTCCGGCTCTTCCACGGACTGCCAAGGTTTTCGGAGGATATGGATTTCTCTCTTACAGAAAAGAGAGGTGACGTCCACCTTGAGAATTACTTCGATGCCATTCGTGATGAATTCCATATTGCAGGCTTCGACGTTACTATCACCAAGAAAGAGAAGAAGGCCTTTGGGAAAGTCGAATCTGCATTCTTGAAGGAGAATACTGAGGCATTCGATATCAAGTTCCAGACAAAGACAATGGTTAAAGTGAAAATCGAACTTGATACTGATCCTCCCCTTTTGTTCAACACCGAACAAAAGCTTCTCTCACAGCCATACTCTTTTATGGTTCGATGTTTTACCCTACCGGATCTTTATGCAGGAAAGATGCATGCACTGGTTTATCGAACTTGGCATCGCCGCATAAAAGGCCGCGACTGGTATGATTTCGAATGGTATGTAAGAAATGGAGTTCCTCTGGATTTCAAGCATCTACAGGAGAGAATCAGGGAGTTTAGCGGAAAAGTTGTCAGCCTAGAGGAGTTTATGACGCTGCTTCGCGATAGAATCGCTGAGACGAATATCGACAACGTCAAGCAAGATGTTATACCCTATATCAATCCAAACCAATTGAGAACGCTGGATATATGGTCCAACGACTACTTCCTGCAGCTGGTGGACATGATGAAGTTTCAATAATCTTTGTACAAAGCAATAAACGATAATGTCTATGAACGTTCTCATTCTCCAAGCCTCGCCGCGGGCGAACGGCAACACCGCCTGGATGGCGGAAGAATACAGGAAGGCCGCCGAAGCGGTCGGCTATAATGTAACTCTGGTCAATGTTTCCAGAAAGAAGATTGCGGGCTGCCTGGCCTGCGAATACTGCCATGGCAAGGGCAACGGTGCCTGCATCCAGAAGGATGACATGCAGGAACTTTATCCGCTGATGAACGAAGCCGAGGCGCTGGTGCTGGCGGCCCCCATCTATTATTTCACGCTCTGCGCCCAGATCCAGGCACCCATCCAGCGCATGTACTGCGTCAACAAGCCCGCAAAAGTGAAGAAGATGGCCCTGCTCTGCTCGTCCTACTCCCCCAACGTCTATGACGGCGCCAAGGCCGAATTCCGTGACATCTGTAATTACTGGAGCGTCAAGAACATGGGCGTCGTCACCGCCAAACTGGATGAGCAGAAAACGGAAGAAACCCGGCAGAAGATTGTCAAGCTGGTGGGGAAATTGTAATCGTCGGCCACGGCAATTAGCCCCCGTCAGATGGCATATGTTTCATCCGACAACTCAGCCCTGAATGCAGCAAGATTGGCATTCCGCGCGTTATGGTCATCGATGATCGAGAAAGTAATGAGACGATAACGGTCTTTGAATTCGGGTTCTTCCATCACTTCGTGGAACAGTCGGGCCATCTCTTCCGGCGGATTCCTGAACGCGCCGCATCCGAATGCACCCAGCACCAGAGAATCGTGCCCATAGAGCAGCCCGATCCGGAAGATAGTCCGGATCTTGTTCCGGGTGATATCAATGGCCGCCTGAGGCATATGACCTTCGGGAGTTAGGCGAATGCGATACTTTCCACCCAGATTCAAGGCAGCGCAGGTAATGACCGCCACGTTGAACGCTTGCTCCATCATCGTACATTCCACCCCCTCCCGGAACACGATCACAGAAGGAGAATATACGGCGCTGAAGGGAGAAATGATGGGATACCGCTCACCCCGTGCACAATCGAAATGATACCGGGCAGCATAGGTCTTGTCGAATGAATAAATGGAGCGGACCAGCGTGCTCCTGCGGCAAATGGTCTCTTCCTGTGCACGAGCGCCAGTCTCAACGCCACCGCCCGGATGGCCCGCACTGGCAAAATTCAGAAGCGCCGGGTTGTATCCTTCTGAGACCAGTCGCTCAGCAGCCTTGAGACAGTCATTGGCCTCAACCATTACCTTTGTACCGCCATCCACTACCGGTGACGAAGCAGGCGATAGTTCATGCTGAAAACACTTGCCATGAGCAAGCATATCGGAAAAATCAAACGAAATCCATGCTCCGGAAGGAGTCGTGTATCCTCCCTGGTTTATGCACCTCATCGTTTCACGAAAGATCGCCGCATTCTTCTGTTTCCGGGCAGCGATAGCCGGATCATACCTTTTAGGAAAATTGTGTGCTTGCATGGTTGTTATTCTGTTAGTTCCGCGTAGCAGAGGTCCATCTTTTTGAAATTGTCTTCCGTCATCTTCTTAGAGGATGACTTCTGGGAAGAGCGTTTGTGTCTCTCCTTCCCCGTCAGATTGATATTGAAGTACACCTTGAAAGGCGGGATGGTTGAATACTTCATGAATTCTTCAGGCGTGTATTCGATAAAGCGAAATTCTGTCTCCTCCTCATTGGTAATCGCCACCACAAAACGGAAATGAGCAGGATCGGCCAATGCCTGCCGCCACTCCGTCAGCGTAGCTGCGCCAAAGTACACCTCTTCCCTTTTCGTCATCTTGATTTCAAAATACCAGTCTTCTCCATTGAGCGTTGCCTTGATATCGGCCGGAGAACCCGTCACTACAGCATCAAAGCCCCTGGCCTTCAGAATTCCCACATACTCGCGTTTTGCTTTTACGTCAGATTTTTTGTTCGCCATGTTCGTGATTTTTTGTTGTTCATATAGGCTTATACTCAGGATGGGTGGTTTTCTTTCACTAACAGATTTCTTGTTAGATTCTATGTTTGTTTTACAAATATAGGAAGAATCTACCATAAATCGACTGAAATTGCCGCAGACCCTTTTGTGGCCAGTAGGCCGTGGTTCCATTGGCCAAGAAGCCGTAATTTTGTAATGATTATCACCCTATTATGGTTTCACAGGAACAGGTCGGGAAGGCTATTATACGCCTTCGTAAACTACGTGGCTTGTCTCAAGAGAAATTCGCTCTTGAGTCTGGTATTGACAGGAAATACATCAGCGACGTAGAAAATGGAAAACGTAACATTTCTTTTGAACTGCTAACTAGAGTAGCCAACTTTTTTGGTATTTCGTTAAGCTATTTCATTGAAGAAGCAGAGCAATCTGTTTCTTTTAAGAACGTTGAGGAATTGCGGGAATACCTTCTTGAACGTGGTAATGAGGAGACCGCTTTTTTTACAAATCCGGATTTCATTGATGCGATCGTTGGAATAAGTGATGACGGACGTCTCGTTTACTCCTACTCAAAAATGGTAGAGAGTCTCATGCTCAGCGAGAATATGAGTCATGAAGACGCCGTTGAATTTATTGAATATAATACAGTCAGGGCGGTTCCCTATATGGGCGAGCACGCACCCATTATTATATATCAAATTTTGGACTAAATATATGGCCCCCAAGGATTTATTTGAGCTCTTAACAAAAATTAAGGAAACGGCAAAGTCGTTTGGTTATATCGAAGGCCAAAACGGTCTCTTCCGTGATTGCGTCACGACAAAAAGTGGAGATGCAATTAGGGCCCTCTCTGAAAAAGAAGTGAATTTCTGGTTTGGTTTTATTCGCGAAGACCAACTCACAAGCGGAGCATACGACGGATTATCTTATGTAATCTTTCCCGAACACGATAGGACAAGATGCTTAGTTGCTATTGGTATTGGTAGTAGTAGCATCGGAAAAGATGGAGATCTAGCATCGAGCCCAGGATTCAGAAGAAGTTTTATGCGACTAAACAAAGCTAAAGACTCTAGGGCTAAGTTTTTTTATAAGCTCCGTTTTGATGAAATGGAGACCTCAACACCGGGGTTGCAAGAAGAGCTCTATTCGGAAGAATCTAACTACGAAGATGTAATCATAAACACAACAACAAAATATAACGCAGATAGTGATAAAGAAGCACCTGGCCTGCTCCCTGCCGCCTTTGTTGTTGATTATTCGATAGACTCTGGATGGGATCTTATCAAAGCATGGCTAGCTCAGTATGCTAAGTGGCGCCATTGGGAGAAGTTCCAAAAAGGAACGGATAAGAAAAAACCAGCAGAAGCTATTCAAGAAGCCATTAATACATGTAGGAATGATGTCGTTTGTCCCAACGCCGATGCTGTCAAGGCTGTCATTGACAATCATAGGTTCGTTGTACTCCAGGGAGCTCCAGGTTGTGGGAAAACATGGACGGCAAATGAAGTTGCCCAAAAGTATAATACTGTAGTATTTACACAATTCCACGCAGAAACCACTTATTCTGATTTTGTATTTGGCATTCGCCCCACCCTTGACGGAAAGACTGTTGCATACAATGGAGAAAAGGGAGTGCTTCTTCAAGCAATTGATTTGGCAAAAACCGCAAAAAAAGGAGAAAGGGTTTTATTAATAATCGATGAAATAAACCGTGCAAATCTTTCCAATGTATTGGGCCCGGTGTTCTACTTATTTGAGCCCAACTCTTCCCGTGAACATTTGTTGAGACTGGGTTCTATCTTTAACAAAGAGACAAATGAAGAGGAGCCAATCGAATTATCTGAACTTCCTGATAATCTAGACGTGTTGGCAACTATGAACACAGCAGATAAAAGCTTGGCAGTCGTAGACTTTGCGCTCCGCCGCCGCTTTGCCTGGGTCACATTACGTCCACACAAAATTGACGCCAGCTATTTCGACGACGAATTTTTCGATAAAGTCGACGCGCTGTTTTCCATTTATGCTTCAGATGAAGAATTGAACTTACAGCCGGGTCAATCCTATTTCATAGATAAGTCAAAGCGAGCAGAAAATATCAAGTATGGACTTATGCCATTGTTCAAAGAGTATTTCGCAGAGGGATTTTTGCTCGCCGCAAAAGAAGAATTTGCACAACTCTTCCATACAGAGACGGGTGAATTTTTGTACGAATAATGGCAAAAAAGCAACGAATTGAGGGCCGTTATATTCGCCGTGTTCGCCATGGTGATAACGACGCTCATGACCTATGCTTAACAACAAGAAGGCCTTTTAGAATACTCCTAATTGACTTATCTAATCTTTGGGGCGGTATCTCTGATGCACAAGAGCGTTTAACTGTATTTCTACTCTATAATAAACAGAGCTTCTCTTTTTTATCAATCGATACCAAGTTAGCAGAAGACGGTCCTCCCGCACTAATATTTCAACCATCAGAAAAAGTTGGCTGCGCCCCTTTATTCTCTCCTATTAATGGAAAAGTATGTGCATCGATCATCGTAAACGGCAGCATGAACGAAGACATCTCGGAAGTGTTGCCGTTAATAGATGGAAACATAGAAATCTGTTTTTCGGATAAGCTTATCCTTCCTAATAAGTCTGCCATTAAACCGCCGATGTACTTTGAATGCGCAAAGTATATTGATCAATATTTACAGGCACAAAGATTACATTGGAAGAAGTTTATATCTGAGGTTAGAATAGAACGTACACCAGCATCATCAACACAATGGGCAAAATATACATCCAAAAGCTACGACCCACAAGAAGTTTTAAAATACCCCAATAAAAAGAATCTTTTATCTACCCACCATACGGAATGGCGAGAGCTGAACTATGTTCTTAAAATGTGTCTCGATGAACTAGTAGCACCTCATACGCCACGGATTTCAAGATTTGCCTATAAAGAGAAAGTTGAAGATCTGCGCAGGAATACTTTCTGGGGAGACATTGTTAAACCCACAGAATTGAAAATCCGAACAGCTGATCCTTTTCAAATAAAAAGGCTCAAGCTGATTGGCAATCACATCCTCCACTCTATCACAAGCGAAAACAGAGCATGGAGCGTTGACTTCAGTATGTTATTTGAGCGCTATATTCAGTATATTTTTAAACTTGTAGCATCACAAATAGGCGGTCAGTCGTATGACAATAATAAGTTCGCCATTTCAGGGGCTCATCGGAACTGGACACTGTCTTACATAGAGCCCGATATTCTGATCAGAAAAGGGAATCGCGTCATCGTTGCAGATGCCAAATACAAAATGCATCTGAATAACTTGTATGCAGAAAGTGTTCATTCATTAAAAGACACCTTCCGGCATGACTTCCATCAGGTTCTTGCTTATTCCTCATTCGAGAAAGAAGCAAATAAGACGGCCATGATCGTATACCCATGTAAATCTTTTACCTCTTTACACCAGCGGATACGTAGCTCCGTAATGGGGGTAACTAGTGATGTGTATCTCGTCGGAGTCCCCTGGGGAGAAAGCAAAGATGGAAACACTCTTCTCTCTTTGAATCAAAAGATATCCGCTACTGTTAATGGCATTATTCAAATATTGTATCCATCTCAGTAGTTCGTTAATTCGTTCTCAGGCCTAAACTGCCCTGGATGAACAAGGCTTGTTCATGCCACTGCGATGAAGGTATCGCAGAATAGCCGCGTCGGGAAGGAAATCAGCCTGGAAGTTGCAAAACTATGGGCATCGACCCTTGTCAGTGAGGAAAACGAATCAGGAAATCAAGATATCCTTAATCGGAGGCATAATTCGGAACCTCTCCCTGGCCGCAGGGAAGGCGATGAGTCCCAATTCCTCAATTCCCTGAAGAGTTAAGATAGTGGTAACTCCATGGGAAATGAGGAAAGGGGAACCCCGATAATAAATAAGAAACATCTTAAACCTTAGACTTCTCTTTTTTAGGAAAAATCCGAATTATTATAATATTATAATATCATCATTATCATTAGAAGTACTTGGTTGAGGTGTATTATTGGAGGACTTCTTTTTACGCGTTATTCTATTAATAATCGGAACCCCTGGTCGGTTCACTGCCGCTAACTGCGCATCACGATCTTCTGATAACTCAGATCGTAGCAACTTAAAAGTATTAAACATTTTTAACGCGGAATAGGGTTCGTTAATCGCGCCATACACTTTTTCCTTTTTCCAAAATGGATGATAGATAACTGTACACGTCTCGCCATTTATCCAATATCCACATTGTGCTCTTTTCAAGTCTAAATGGCATTTATTGGCACATGCCGAAACAATGCTATCCCAATCAGCTAATTCTTCATAAAGATGCCGTTTCTCTTTATCAAAACCGAAATCATATGTCTCGTCTAGCATTAAGCGCAATAGACCAACCCCCAGACGCCAGTCAAGAATATGGTGGTAACCACGATTACCATATGTCATCAAACACCGCTGACAAGCCGTCAGACAATTACGACGATGCTCGTCAGAAATGAGCGATTGCATAAAACTCTCTTCTTTTGTTGTCTTTATCGGATCAAATGAGTCAAAAGATACGATACTTCTTATTAGTTCCTCCAACCGGCCCTCTTCATAAAGATAACTGACGATACCTGCTCCGTTGGGTAAAGCGTCACTCATATAAATGGACGGATACTCGTGACTATCGTCAATTTTTTCACAAATCTCTATTTCATCAGGCGGGACATCAAGTTTATCAGCCAATGCTCGCTGAAGGAGGAATGCGGCAGAAAAGAACGCCGCCCGAATGGCCGACTTATTCCCGGTTCTGAGAGAAAGATTTAAAGTATCAGGATAATGCTTAAGCTCTATCTTGATCATTTCAGTAACCTTTTTTGATCCTAAGGCTATGTCTATTCCTTGTTCGACAGGAGCGACATCTGTCCTACCATTATTATTACGCCTTGAGTAGAACATAAAGTTCGTCAACTCTCCATACGGAGGATCCACATGAACGCCATAGGATCCAGTATAAAACCGATTATTATTAATATTGATATGCCATACTGTTGGATCCTCATTCAATCCTAATTCATATGCAGAAATGTCAACATTCCGAATACTCTTCTTGTTTAACGTCCCGGCTTGAGAGCCATTATCGCCGGCAAAGACCAAACTCTGGGAAAAACTGCTTCCTCGATCATTATTCTCTACCGGAGTACCCGTGTTGTTTCTGATATCCAACGAGCGATATGCCTGTGGAACCACCAATAATTTCTGATTGGGTGATAAGACAATCTGTTCCACGGGTGTATCAAAGGGCGCCTCAGACACCTCCTTTATACCATTATCTGATTCTCCAATGTTTTTAAAAAAAGTTAAAACGTATCTGTCGGAAAGAGCATCCCCAGCTGGATCGTAAAAGTTTATCTGGCCATTATCATCAACATCTTCTTTTATGGGAATCGTTAAACCCTCCACCCTGTATCGGCCTTTGTCTTTCGTCTTTTCGGAACCAGGTGCAAACTCGGTAATTGCCATCTCGCTAGAGCGGTCTACACTCTTCACCTTTCCAAAAGCAAAATTGAATCCATGGTAAAAACTTCTAGAATCAGAAGGCAAACCATACATAGGCAAAAATCCAGACTCAGACAGATACTGGGCCAGACCTGTCCCCAAATATGTGGTTTTGGACACGGCATAGTCAATTTGGTCAACCATATTATTTTCAATCCAATCTATGACTAGATCAATGTCATCCCCAATTTGCCCCTTTCCATTAAACTGATCAAAGTATCTATGCACAATATCCTCTATTGTCTGACTATTATTCCGAATCCAATTCTCAAGAATGGTTTTGTTGTTATCCCACTCATAGACGAACCCAAACTCACCAGCAGTGTCTCGCAAATCGTATCGGTAATGCAGATTAAGGAAAGCCTTATGCAAAACTTCTTTGACGACCACGCGTTTCATTATCGCCTGTTTCATCTTCAAGCTGCCATCGGTCTCTCGATAGGGAGCTAAAGAAAGAGTCGGTGTGGCGGGAATGCCACCGACCATTTCATCCGTTGCCTTATCATAATAATAAACGTCATGGCTTCTTCCTCTACAGAAGGTAAACGCCGTAGAAAAGGCCTGGCCGCGTCGACCAACACGCCCGACCCGTTGTTGATAATTATATCTTGTCGGCGGCATATTGCCCTGAAACACCGCCTGCAAGCTACCGATATCAACGCCAA
>JAEEGH010010420.1_pt1 | contig 21347 bp, 20 predicted proteins | sample 9134181 | NCBI WGS metagenome assembly JAEEGH01 (sample SAMN16246544, study PRJNA631951) | gut metagenome | biome: gut microbiome; feature: rumen; material: DP-attached | host: Bos | place: Iran: Karaj | collected 2018-10
GAAATATTCTCTGCCAACGGGCAGCGAAGAAGTAAAACAAGCAAAGGTCTAAACATCATAAAGACGGGCGATGGTACAGTAAAAAAGGTCATGGTGAAATAATAGGATAACATGCAGGTGCTCAGCCTTACCTTGAGGCGGCTTTTTATTATCTAACCAACAGGCTCTTGATATACTCTTCTATATCGTCAGAACTAACGTCATAAACAGGCTGTAACTGTTTAAACTGTTCGTCTTTCCTGAACAGGCTGCCATTGGTGAGCATAGCCATCAGCCCCTTGCTTTTCAACTTATGGCCAGAATGCTCCAGAGCCATGGGAATGAGTTTATTGATGTCTGCACCGTTTCTCAGGATGGAATAGATATCATAATAATCGCGGAACTTGCTCCGTCGCATCATTGCCTCCATTTTCATCACACCAATGGACTCAAAATCAGCAAGTCGGATGTTGTTTATGTAAGGAATTTCCTGCATAGTAGGAATCCTTTTGCGTGGAGCTGCATAAAACGACACTTTTACGCCATCAACCATGAACAACACTTGGTCAAAACCAGCTATTTGAACATCCTCTACGGTACCTACAGTTGCAAGTTCTCTTTGCAATTGAGGCCATCCTACCTCAAGGGTGTCATCTTTGCTCTCCTTCCACCGCATAAAGTCAAGGTCCTCACTCTGACGGGTCTTCAGCTGGATGGACAAAGCTGTTCCACCAACAAGTACAAAAGGCTTGATACATTCCAGACGTGATATCGCCTCAATGATTCTTCCCGTCTGAGGAGCAAGTGACAATGAATTCATACTGCAAGACGTTTATTAAGTTGACGGGTTGCCATAGCCTTAACATAGCTGCGAGGACGTTTGGCATGGAAATAGTACCAGGCAAAGAAGTAGTTGAGATTGTAATAACGTTCACCTTGTGCCACTACATTCTCAATCCACGCCTTTTTCATTTTCTTATAGGAGAAGATGCTAAAAAGCATATTGATCTCATCAATGTCAAGATACAGCATCACCAACTCTATCAGAATATCATCGGGGATATCGCTGATAGAATCGTTGTTGTAGCTCCAGAAACAATGTTCCTGCTTCAGTTTCTCTACCAGATATGGCTTTATATCTTTTGCTTGATTCATTATATTATTGCTATACCACCCTGCAAAAATACAACTAATTATTGATAAAAACAAGGATAAATAAAAAAAAATAGTCCCTTTGCCAATTTTGTGGCTGACAACAAAACTAAATTTCCTCTAACGCGTAGTACTGATAGTCGCGCTTGACGTGCCAGAGGAAGGATGCGTCGTCAGACTCATGGACATGCTCAATGCCCAGCGTATGCTTCACTTGTTCGGCCAGTGCATGGATGCGCTGGTCGTTTTCTTTCAGTCGAAGCGTCTGATCGATGAGGCTGACTTGTTCCAGCGAAAGGTTCTCGGCTGCAGGGTAGGTGGGACGGTAGTTGCGCGAGAAAGGCTCAAACTCCTCCAGACTGACCTGCAGGCGGCGGTAGATGCCCTGCTTAATGACCATAGTGCCCGCAGCAAGGTCGCCGAAGCGGCGGTTGTCCTTGTTGATGAGCATGACGATGACGCCCATTCCGCTCAGCAGGGGTCCGTCAATCAGCATGAACATCCAGCGCATGAGGTAGGAACCGATGCCCGGCAAGGAACCGTCGGTCTTCACCACGCGCATCTTCATAATCCGCTTGCCGATGGTCTGTCCGTTGCCGAACAGCTCGAAGAGGAAGCCGTAGAAGACGGTGGGCAGTATGATGCCGAAGATGATGAAGATGACCTGAAGCGCCGAGGAGAAGCCGAGGAAGTCGTCGAGAACTTCAACGTAAAGGTAGAGCAGGCCAGAGAAGTAAGCACCCTGAATGGCCCAGTCAATGAGCTGTGCCAACAGGCGTTCGCCGACGCTGGCAGGTGTCTGGTTGATGCGGACAAACTGTCCGGTAAGGATGCTTGATGAGGCCATTTTTTATATTTTTACGCTTTACAATTTGCAAAAGTAAGAAAAAGTTATTACTTTTGCCAAAGTTTTTTCAAAAAAATGAAGGAAGTAACGTTTATTCGTCAGAATATCGAGAAGTGGCGCGATATGGAACTCATAGCAGAGGGCACCGTGAAAGTCGCTCCCGACCGTCAGGCCGATGCATATATCGACTTGACGACTGACCTTGCTTTTGCGCAGACGCACTACCCCAAGTCGCGTATCACGCTCTACCTGAACGACCTGGCTTCCACGCTCCACAACCAGATATACCGCAACAAGCGCGAGAGCACGTCAAGGCTCGTCACATTCTGGACGCAGGAGATACCGAAGACCCTCTGGGACGCCCGCCGTGCGCTGCTGGCTTCGTTTACCATCTTTGCCGTCAGCGTGCTGATTGGTATGGTCTCGCAGCTGGGAGATGACTCGTTCTGCCGACTGATACTGGGCAACGACTATGTGGATATGACGTTGGAGAACATCCGCAAGGGTGCACCGATGGCTGTCTATGACGCCGGCGGCGAGACGGAGATGTTTCTTAGCATCACGCTGAACAATGTGAGAGTGTCGTTTATGGTCTTTGTGATGGGCGTGTTCACCAGTCTGGGAACGGGCTTCATGCTGTTCCAGAACGGTGTGATGCTTGGCTCGTTCCAGTCGTTCTTTTTCCAGCAGGGCTTGGGTTTTGAGTCGATGCTGGCCATCTGGCTGCACGGCACGCTGGAGATCTGGGCCATCATCGTGGCAGGTGCGGCAGGCATTACGTTGGGCAACGGCTGGCTCATGCCTGGCACGTACAGCCGTATGACGTCGTTCATGCAGGCTGCGCGCAGGGGACTGAAAATCATTGTGGGCACCGTGCCGGTATTTTTCACGGCAGCTTTCATTGAGGGCTTCGCCACCCGCCATACTGAGTGGGGAACGGCTCCCAGACTCTGCGTCATCGGCTTCTCTGTACTGTTCATTGTGTATTATTATTTTTATCTTCCGTGGAAAAATGGATTAAAGATTAAATGAGAGAGATTGGAGTAAAGGATTAAACGTTAAACATTAAAAAAGGATTAGAGATGAATGATGAAAAGATAAAACTCTACGCGGTACGCGACTTCGGGCAACGCCTGACCGTCGTTATGGACTTCACCAGACAGAACTGGAAGCCCCTGCTGCTCTATCTTACTTATTTCCTGCTGCCCCTGTCGCTGGTGCAGGGTCTGAGCCTGAACAGCTTTATGGGCGGATACATGGACCTGATAAGCGGCATGACACAGAATGCCGAAAACCCCTCGACGGCGAGTATCGTGGCGTTTGTGTTGAACCTGTTAGCCTTCTTCGGACTGTACATAGTGGGTGCCGTGTTGATGTATGCCGTGGTCTTCGGACTGATGCGACTCTACGAACGAGGCGACGGTAACCTGTCGGCCATGACGTGGCAAGTGCTGAAGCCCGACTTCATGCTGTCCTTGAAGCGTTCCATTATCCTGATGCTGGTGGGCTTCGTCTTCGGCGTCGTGGTGTTGGTGTTGCTGAGCATCATCATAGGACTGGCCGTGCTGGTTACGCCTGCCCTTGCCATTCTGGCCTACTTCGCGCTGATTTTAGTGCTTGTGTTTGTGGGACCGCCAGTGTCGCTCATCACCCCTGCCTACGTGTTTGAGGACCAGACGACGCTTATGGCATCCATCAGAAAAGGCCTGCGTCTGGGTTTTGGCACCTATTGGGGAACGGTAGGCGTAATTATGATACTGGGTTTCATCATCAACATTGTAACGCAGTTTGTGTCCATGCCCTGGGCTATCATGTTCTTTGTCAAGGCGCTGTTCGGACTAGGCTTAGACGGCCTTGACGCTTCGTGGACGGAAAACGTGTTCTATACTTTTGTCTATTATCTGGCGGGTGTGCTGGAGTGCTTCGGAGGCTATGTCGCCTCGGCCGGACTGGTCATCGGCACCGCCTACCTCTACGGCCATGCTGCCGAGAAGCTCGACGGCATCACAGTGGAAAGCAACATCCGTAACTTCGAGAACTTATAACTCCTAATTCCTAACTCGTAACTCCTAACTCTCAACATGAACTACCCCGTCGATACGCTCGTCTGTGATACTGCCCGCATAGCCGCGTGGCAGCAGGATCCTGCGTTCGACTACAACCGTGAACTGATAGAGCCGCAGCAGAGCATCTGGCAGTGGCTCTATGAGGTCGTCATTGGCTTTTTGGGTAAGTTGATCCAGGACGCTATGCAGATGGAGCTGTCTTGGATGCTCATGGCGCTGGCTACGGTGGTGCTGCTATGTTTTATCGGTTGGTTCATCTATAAGTACAGACCAGGACTCTTTGGCGGCAAGAAGGAGAAGGCACTCGACTATGAGCTGGAGGAAGACACCATCTACGGTATTGACTTCAACGAGGCCATTCGTGAGGCCCTTGCCCGCAAGGACTACCGCGAGGCCGTCAGATTGAAATACCTGCAGACGCTGAAGCAGCTCACGGAGAGCGGAAAGATAGACTGGCAGCTGCACAAGACACCGACGCAATATACCTATGAATGTACGGACGAGCCCTTCCTGCGCATGACACGCCACTTCCTGCGCATCCGCTACGGCAACTTCGAGGCTACGCCGGAGATCTATGAGGAGATAGCGGCAGCCAATTTGTCCCTCAACCCTCATCTCTCAACCCTCAACTACGAGGAGAAAGGAGGTGACGCATGAAGCCGAACCGATGGTTTGTAGTGAGCATCGTGGTGTTCCTCGTGCTGCTGTTCATACTGGAGATGCAGCTTCCCAAGAATTTCTCGTGGACACCCACCTTCCGGCATACCGACAAGCAGCCCTTTGGCAGCTGTCTCTTCGACAGTCTGCTGAGCTCGACGATGCCGAAGGGTTATACCGTCACCGACAGCTCACTCTATCAGCTGGCGAAGGACAGCCTGCAGCCGCATGGCATCCTGGTGGTGGCCGATGAGATGAACTTGATTCCTGCCGAAGTGAATGCCATATTCAGTATGGCTAATAACGGTTCGCACGTCATGCTGGTGGCTCACGGGGTGGGCGACTTCATGTGTAACAGACTGGGAATCCGTATGTGGGGCTACGGCAATTCGTTTGACCTGCAGAACTTTGTGAAATACAACAAGGAACGGGAAAGCTTCGAATGGGTCAGCGAAGAGAACGGTTACAAGCCGCGCCGATTCATGGTGTTCAAGCCGCTGATTACAAGGAAGTTCAACTTTGAGACCGACTCGCTGGACAACGTCATCAGGCCTTGCCTGGACCAGCAGGCTACCCTGCGGCACGATGCTGTCTCGGCTACCTTCAGGCAAGGCAAGGGTTACATCACCTTCTGTAGCCTGCCGCTCCTGTTTACCAACTACGGCATCGTGGATCAGGACAACGCCACCTTCTCCCTTCGTCTGCTGACGCTGATGAAAGACCTGCCGGTGGTGCGTACTGAGGCCTATTGCCCCCAAACCAGTGACGAGGTGCAGCAGTCGCCCCTGCGCTATGCCATCTCGCAGCCACCCCTGCGGTGGGCCCTTTATACGTTGATGGTTGGTGCCCTGTTGTTCCTCATCTTCGAAGGACGGAGGCGCCAGCGCGTCATTCCGATAGAGAAGGCTCCCGAGAATCATTCGCTGGAGTTCATCCATCTGGTGGGCTCGCTCTACTACCATAGCCGTGAGCGCCGTTCGCTGGTGGTAAGGAAATGGACGTACTTTGCCGAGGAACTGCGCCGTAACATCCATCTGGACGTGACCGATGCCTCGGAAGATGACGTGACGCTGCCTACGCTGGCCCGACTGACGACTATCGACGAACAGGAGATTCGAACACTCGTCTTACAGCTTCGCCAGCTTGTCGCCGCCGACGAGACGGAGATTAGCAAGAAGCAGATGAAACAGTATATTGACCAAATGAACTGGATAATTAAAAACATATAAGCTATGGAAGAAATGAATGTTCCCCCCATCCCCCAACAGCAACGTACTGACCTGACGCAGTTTGCAGAGAAGATACAGCTGCTGCGCGACCGTATCTCACAGGTCATCGTGGGACAAAGGCTCACCGTCGATCTGATTCTCACGGCCATCCTTGCCGACGGTCATGTGCTCATTGAGGGTGTGCCCGGCGTGGCCAAGACGCTGTTGGCACGTACCATCGCCAAGCTCATCGACACCAAGTTCAGTCGTGTGCAGTTCACGCCTGACCTCATGCCGAGTGATGTGCTGGGTACCACGGTGTTCAACATGAAGACGAGCGAGTTTGAGTTTCACCAGGGACCGGTGTTTGCCGACATCGTGCTGGTCGATGAGATTAACCGTGCTCCCGCCAAGACGCAGGCTGCCCTCTTCGAAGTGATGGAGGAGCGGCAAGTCACCATCGACGGCACCACGTACCGCATGGGCGACGTCTATACCATCTTGGCTACGCAGAACCCTGTGGAGCAGGAGGGTACCTATAAGCTGCCCGAGGCGCAGACGGACCGTTTTCTGATGAAGATCACCATGGGTTACCCCACGATAGAAGAGGAGGTGCAGGTGCTGGAACGCCACCACACAAATGCCCGTCTGACGCGTCTGGAGGATGTGGAACCCGTGCTGTCGCATGATGAGCTGCTGCAGTTGCGTAGCATGCTGTCAAAGGTGTTTGTGGAGCCGTCGCTCCTGCGCTACATTGCGGCCATCGTGCAGCAGACGCGCCAGTCGAAGGCCGTGTTCCTGGGTGCATCGCCACGTGCCTCAGTGGCAATGCTGCAGGCATCGAAGGCCTTTGCCCTGCTCTCCGGACGTGACTTCGTGACGCCCGAGGATATCAAATTCGTAACACCGAGCATCTTGCAACACCGACTCATCCTCACGGCTGAGGCTGAGATGGAGGGCCACACCCCACTGAAGGTGACGCAGCGTCTCATTGATAAAGTGGAAGTACCGAAGTAGGGAGCCTCACCCCCCGCCCTCTCCAAAGGGAGAGGGGGTTAAAACCTGGTGTTTATGTATATTTCTCGTAGGTTTTATATAACACTCAGTGTCGTCGTGCTGGTAATGGCCAGCGGCTACCTGTGGAGCCCGATGTTTACCGTCGGACGCGTCCTGCTATTGCTGTTTGTCGTGGCGGTAGTGACAGACATAATCCTGCTTTCGCGCACCTATGTCAACACTCAACGCTCAACGCTCAACGCGTTCCGCCAGCTGTCCGACCGCTTCTCAAATGGCGATGAGAATGACGTACGCATCAGGGTGGAGAGCAGCTACCCCTTCCCCGTCAGGGTGGAGGTGATGGACGAGATACCCTTCATCTTCCAGCGCCGAGACATCTGCTTCCGTGCAAAGATTGAGAAAATGGAAGCCACGACCATCAAGTACAGCCTGCGACCTACCAAACGTGGTGTCTATGGCTTCGGACAGATACGGGTCTTCGCGGCTTCACCCATCGGACTGGTACAACGCCGCTTCACCTGTGGCGAGGCGAAGGACGTGAAAGTCTATCCCTCGTTCCTCATGCTGCACCAGTATGAGTTGCTGGCCATCTCAAACAACCTCACGGAGATGGGTATCAAGCGCATTCGCAGGGTGGGGCACCATACGGACTTCGAACAGATCAAGGACTATGTGGCGGGTGATGACTTCCGCACCATCAACTGGAAGGCTTCTGCCCGTCGATCGAAGCTCATGGTCAATGTCTATCAGGATGAGCGTTCCCAGCAGATTATCAGCGTTATTGACAAGGGACGTGTCATGCAACAGGCGTTTCAGGGAATGACGCTGCTCGACTATAGCATCAATGCGTCGCTCGTGCTTTCGTATGTCGCCATGTATAAGGAGGACCGTGCAGGACTGGCTACGTTCAGCAGCGATTTCGACACCTTTGTGCCTGCCTCCCGACGGCCAGGCCACCTGCAAGTGCTGATGGAGGCGCTCTATGCCCAGCAGACGGAGTTTGGCGAGACTGACTATTCCGCTCTCGTGGCCAACCTCAACAAGCACGTCACCAAACGCTCGCTCATTGTGCTTTACACCAACTTCACCGGCCAGGTCAGCTTACAGCGCCAGCTGCCCTATTTCCAACAGCTTAATCAGCGGCACCGTCTGCTCGTCGTGTTCTTTGAAGATGTGGAACTGAAGGAGTATCTTGCTACTCACCACTCGCACCACAATCGTCGCCGTTCTACTGAGGATTACTACCGTCAAGTCATGGCAGACCGCTTCGTCTATGAGCAACGGCTTATTGTATCCACCCTCCGTCAGCATGGCATCCTCTCGCTGCTTACCACCCCCGACAACCTCAGTGTTGACGTCATCAACCGCTATTTGGAAATGAAACAACGACAACAGATTTAGCCTGTTCCGTCCTAAATTGCTACTTTCCCGCGTAATTGTTTGAAATATTGCTTAAACCTACATTTTTTTTGTAAACAGTTGAAACATAGGAAGTATGCTTATGTAGGTTTGCAATTTTCTGAAGGGCAAACCTACATACGCTAAAAATGGCCTCTTAACCCTGAAATAACGGCACTTTCACATCGTTAAAACGCCCCCTTTATAGTATAAAAGTGGCACTTCTATGTGATGAAAGTGCCACTTTTACAGCACAATAACGCCACTTTAACCTCACCAAACCAGCCATCGGATAACAAAAGAGGAGAAAAGCGGAAAAATCGTTGCAAATCAGGGGATTTGGATGGAAACTGCGGAATGATGAGAACAGTGGACTGCAACTTGAGTACGGTATGAAGGAAAGATTTAAGTATCTAATTCGTAACTTGTTTCTGAAATTGTGAAAATCGAGGCAAATAGGTTACTTTCAGACACTGAAACGGCTGATATTCAACGAGTTTGAGAAATTGAACCGACTTTGGCACGAGTTGCCGAAATTTGAATAGATTTGCGTAGAAATCGGATGCTCAGCATTGACTAATTTTGCAAACTGAAAGTTAAACGTAAAATTAGTGTAAAAATGAAGAGTACCTACAGTATCATTTTCTACCTCAAGAGGGAGAAGTTAAAGAAGGATGGAACGTACCCCGTAATGGGGCGCATCACAGTGGATGGAACACAGTGTCAGTTCAGTTGCAAGGTGGACTGCAAGCCTGACCTCTGGGAAACCAAAGGCGGTCGTGCTACAGGAAAGAGCGTCATGGCCCGCAATGTCAACATGGAACTTGACAAGATCAAGGCCCGTATTGACAAGTATTACAAGGAGATTGTTGACCGCGACAACTTCGTAACGGCAGAGAAGGTGAAGAATGCCTTCCTCGGTCTGGAGTATCGTCAGCAAACTTTGATGACGATGTTTGCCCAATGGAATGCTGAGTATCAGCGCATGTATGAGGGCGGTCTGCGTTCAGAAGCTTCGCTGACAAAATACAAGACCGTCTATAAGCACGTCGGAGATTTCCTGCGCCACCATTACAACGTGTCGGACATAGCCCTGAAGGAGATCCAGCCGTCGTTTATCTCGGACTTCGAGGTCTTTCTGAAGACGGAAAGAAAGGTGAAGCACAACACCTGCATCCTCTACAACAACGCCGTCATGATGCTGATGCACCGTGCCCATGAGAATGGTTGGGTATCGCGTTATCCATTCAGTGACTACCACATCCAGAAGGAGGAAACCGAAAAGGGATTTCTGACCAAGGAAGAGTTGAACGCCCTGATGAACAATCCGAGGCTCACACCACGACGGGCATACATTCGCGACCTCTTTATCTTCTGCTGCTTCACAGGTCTGGCTCATGCCGACTTGAAGAACCTGAAGAATGAGAACATTGTGAAGAATCCCGCTGATGGCAGTTGGTGGATTCATACTCACCGCCAGAAGACGGGCGTGGCCGAGAACGTGAAACTGCTGCCTATCCCGCTGGCAATCCTCAAGAAGTACAAAGGACTTTGTACGGACGGGCATGTCTTCGACGTCCCAGAACATGACCGCTGCTGTGAGCGCATCAGATTCATCGCAAAATTGTGTGGCATTCAGAAGCACTTGACCTGGCACATGGCCCGTCACACGATGGCAACGGTTGTCTGCCTGTCGAATGGAATGCCTCTGGAGGTCGTCGGCTCCGTATTGGGTCACAAGTGCATCGAGAGCACTCAGGTTTATGCGAAGATTACACAAGAGAAGTTGGGCTGCGAGATTGATACGCTGGCCACGAAACTGGCAAAGATCCAGCAGTTCTCGCCTAACATCGGCATGGTAATATAAATAAGGTGGAAGGCAAAACCATGATGAAGAGAGACCTCATCGTGTTTGAGCACGAAAGATTTGAGTTGACGGGCTACGACGTCTGGATGACTGCGGGCGAGATAGCCAGTCTGCTCAGCGTGACCATTATGAAAGTGCACGGCATCATCAACAGGATGCGAAGGCAACTGGCCGTCAACCTCGATTTAATCAGCAAGTACGACCTTTTGGAAAGCGGCTACAAAGACGAACTTTACAACCTTGAGTGCATCATCGCCATCTCCTACCACGTCCACACCGGGCTCGCCTCCGAGTTCCGCCGTTGGATATGCGACAGGGTGACGAGACGCAAGGAGCGAGCAATGATAGTCTATCTCTGAGAAAGTCGAAGCCTCGGGCGACTCACATCGTTCGGGGCTTCTGAATATCGTATGAACAGACACTTTTTATTTCCTTCTCAGCGAGATATGAATGTCCTGGTCAATCCTTTCCTCCAGCATGTTCCGCATCCTGCTGAGGAAATACGTGCGGTTGCCGTTCTTCGTGGCCCGCTGCTTGATGTCGATATAGATACGCGAATAGATCCTCGGCTGAAGCCCGAACAGGGGGAATATGCGATTGCCGAGTTCCTCAATGGGCAGTTTCCCGTCGTTCAGGCATTGCATCTCCTGCAGTCCATACATCAGTTCCACAAGATTCACGATGTCACCAGTCCAGTTCAGTCCCGTCTTGGCCGATTCCGCTATCTCCGAGGCGGGCATCTGCTCCACCACCTTTTGCATCTCGCCAATGAACGTCACAGCCTTTTCCACCATCCGATTCCCCTTGCCCATTGCCTTCAGTTCTATCCCTGCGAACAGCAGAGTGGCAACGGCCGTTGTCTTGCCATTCTTGCAACCGCACACGTCCACAACCCTTTCGATAAACTCACCATAACAGGCAGTCATATCTTCGAGGCTTCCGTTTTGGGCGGCACGGAAGAAAGCCGTTTCAGTCAGAATATTGTATTTCATCCTTTATTCTTTTTACTTGTTACTAAATGCGTTTGTTTGCGATCGCATTTGTAACATAAGCAGGGGTGCAATCAAAAAGAATCCGTTTTCAGACAGGAATTTTGCAACTATCTGAAAACGAGCGTGATTAAAAGATGTTAATGAGGATAGGGCTAAAAAGACTCTAACAATTTGGGCAAATTTTGCCCAAATGCCCAAAATTTGCCCAAGAAATTACCAATTTGAAGATAAAACAGCAGTTCCTTTAACTATCATTGCGATGCTTAGGATTCAAAGAGCTGTAGTACTTCAGTTAATGAGCATCAAGGACATACAGGGGCTCCGCTTTACGAAAGGATGGGCTTCACTTCAAAGGTTCACAGATTAAGCGCGGCCTTTCATTCGCTAATATCGTCAGGTATTTGGATGGAAACGCGATGAAAGAACAGAATACCAAGACCGCTTTCAGCAGCAGACAAGGCAGAACCACCAGTATAGACAAGAGCCCAATCCTAGACAGGAAGAGCATCATGAGGAATCACATCACTACCCATCTGAATCATCTATCAATATTTCGTCATTGGGACTGTTCGACACAACCAATCCTGTCTATGATCCAGAAGATGAAGCCTTCCGTCGTAGCTTGCAACAGAAGAAGAAAAGGAAACGAGGGCCGAGGCTATAACAAGAGAGAATGGCAACATGGAAAAGCCCACTTATTGAAATAGTGTAATAAGGAAAGGCCATTTCAAAACTCTTTTGAGTAGTGAAATAGCCTTTCTGTCGGATTGCCGAAGTGTCTCAACTTGCAGAATAAAAAATAACAAGTCTCAAACAGTTTACACCCTCTTACATATAAATTGAATTATCTTAAGGGGCATCAATAACGATTTTGGAACCATCGGATTTCTTCGTAAGCATAATCAGATTTGAGTTATCAATGCATTGCGCATAAAAGATTCCCATTGATTTCGTCCAAAAATATCCCCAATATACGAACACCGAGGTTGCAAACAGACGTATTGAGAACAAGCTCTTAGTCTTGACATAATTGATTGTATATTCTTGCTTTAAGAATCTTTTTTCTCCAATGATTTGCTGGATACGAATACTATCGTTGTCTTCATAAATTCTTATCGGCATTTTCAGAATAGGTAATACAATGAGAACTGCAGCTATTGTAACCGCAATTCTAACCGAATTATTTCCTTCTGTAAATGCATAGTAAATGGCATATCCGACGATAGCCGATATGAAAACCGAATAAGCAGCGAGAGTTCGTGAGGGAACTAGTTTTCTATTTGTATTCATAATATGCAGATTTTGCAATGTTTTGTACAAGTGAAACTTTATCGTCATTTTCTCCTTGCAAAGCTTCTGAGATAGTTCTATCAATCAGTAGATTGCTTTCTTCGTCATCCGAAATCTTTTCAAGGTCTAAGGTCATTATATCCCCATTAATTACTGCTTCCTGTAGATGTGCTCCATTGTCAGCCATCGAAGGTCCAATAATAATCACGTCTGATACAACTGCAGCATAAGCAACAGCTACAACAGCCACAACAGCTCCAAATATCCAAAAAAGCGATGTCTTACCATCTTCAAATTGGGCAATATTTTGAGCGGCTCTGGTTCTTGCCCTATTGCTCAAAGCTCCTTTTTGTTCTAACAATGACAAGTAACGATTAACATCTTTGGCCTGTAACGCTGCTGCGACTTCCGGGTCTGACATGGAGTTGATTATTTTTACAAGAGGGCTAGACTGATCCATATCAGATGTATCTATACATCCCATTTCTGATAAGGATCGCGTTATTGTCACATTGTTGCCTTCTAACCCGGATACCGAAAGTTTTTTGGATAACTCTACGAACACTTCTAATTCAGATCTCTGCTCCTCAGTAAGAGAGTTGAAATCAAAATGTACAAATTGAGTAGAATCTTTCTTGAAGACATCTTCGGCGAAATTTTCTCTGCTTAACACTTCATAATCAGTTTGGTTGTCGCAACCAGTTAAACACACTAATGATCCTGCTAGCAATGTAGCACATAATAATTGCTTTTTCTTCATAACATGAAATTTTGTTGAACAATATTTGTTTTTTTTATTTAAATGGGGTAGTTTTGATCAAGTTGTTTATTGAGAATGGAAATTTGACGAACTCTATTAGCTTCATATTTAAATAAGATTTCTTTAAGTTTACCTATATTTACGTTCTTAATAGTATATTCCAACTCTTGTGACATCAGAAGTCTCATACAATGCTCACACATATGAACATCTTTTGAGTCTTTAACTCCTTTGCCAAGAATATGTTCTACAATTCCAATAGGTCCTTCGGAATATAACCATATGTTCAAAAGATTATACAAATTCTTTTCGTATTGTTCACTAGATTCGTATGAATCAATATGCCCAAGTTTTAAATGGTTAGAAAATTCTGAAGCAAAACCACAACATGCAAGTAATTGTCCTGACGGATTTACTTGTATACCAGTAAATAAACTGCTACAGCCGCCATGAATCTTAATTTCATCATCCAGGTCTTCTTTAGCATAATCTCTACGAAATTTTTTCATTTCTATCCAAGGAGATTCCGATATTTGACATTTAAGTTCTGTTTTGAACATTTCTTTATATTCATCTTTAATGGCTTGGGGAGTAACAACACTTTCCACATGCTTTTCGACAGCAACAGAAATATATATGCCTAGTTCTTGTGCTGCTTTAACCGCGTTTAGGACCTTGGCTAATGGGACAAATGTTGAATGTTCATCACCAGTACTAATATTTAATTCCGTTAATCCAGAATTTTTCAATGTAAATAAATATTCCTTTGCGAACTCCAAAGATTTAGCCCATACACCATTCGACACTATCCTAACATTGCTGATGCCGATACTTCTTGCATATGCAATAACCTTGCATATATCAATGTTTTTAAAGCAAGACACTTCACCGCCAGTTAAGACTAAGCAATTAATTGTAGGGAAAAGCCTGCAAGACTTTTCTATGTAGTGAATCATATCAGGCACCTTCATGGAAACATTTAGCTTTGGATTGCAAAAGAATCCACAATTTGGACAAGAGCTGGTACACTTGTGGGTCGTAATTAAACACAAAGTACTTAAAGGTAATTTGTTTTTTATCATGTTATGTTACTAATTTTTATGCTTATTAATTTACAATTTAAATTGTTTTCAAATGAATATGGTATTGTTTGGTGTCCAAGCAATAAATATTGCCATATCCAAACTTCACGTATACATCTTGTCATAGTCAACTAAAGAAATGCTGTCATTGATTTGTACTCCTTGTTGAAATTATCTAACATGTATATATTTCTTAGTTTATCTGTAACGCTTATTTAGGAATCCCCTTTGTGTCAAAAATACGGACAATGGCTATAGGACCATTCTTAAATAGAATAAATGGAGAGACTTTTTGTTTTTTAGTTCGGAGACCACAACCGATTACATTACCAGAAATTTGAGGAATTGTACGTTTTAGCGTCTTCCCGTTTTTTCTGTTAATGATTGTATAAACATATCTCGCTCCTTCATCACTGTCAGGCTTTGCGTATTTTGTTATGGTATATATAAACCTTTCGTCAAACTTGACATCAGTAATACATCGATTAAAAAATTTTGTATAGGACTTGGCATAATCATATGTGTAAAAAAAAGCTGAGTCTGGTTGTGGGAATTCATGAGTATCAATATTGAATACAAAAAAAGTCTGTTCCTTTCTTCCTTCATCTGCCAAGATAGTTACTTTACCACTATAGCCATCGGTATATATAAGTTCATCACTGTAGGATGCTGCAATGGGTTTTGTAAAATAATACCCTGTTCGACTTGATGCCTGAGCGATATCCAAATTTCCATATCTTTTATATAGTTTCCCATCTAGACTATTAAATGCGGCTATAAATGGATTCTCCGTATCATAAAATTGGGGACAGAATGGATTCATAGCTGGCATTTTCTCATATTCTTCACGTTCGTATTCCATTGGCCATGTCAATTTTTTACATCCAATTATGATTTTATCCATATACATTGAAAAAGAAAAGTGCGTGTTAAAAAATACAGTGTCATTTTCAATGTCAAAATCCAAAGTGAGCATAGAGTCCGGGGCCATCGTTTCAATATCCCTTGAGATAATGACTGGAGCATTATAAAGTCCATATGAATTTTCCTCACCATCAGACATTGCTTTCGGAATGGAGTAAGATATGCCAATATGTTTGTCATCAATGACATTTGTTCCTAACGCTATATAAAATAGCATTTTATGAGCATCAAAGTGCTTGTATATTCTCTCTGGGACTTTAAGGAAACGCATCTTTTCCAAACTGTCTGCCTGTAAAAGCCCTTTATATTTCATACAATTCCTCTCATATTTAAACAACATTACTCCATTCTGAAGTACATCTGTAAAAAACAGATTGTCTTCGATAAATCTTGGTGTGTCAAATATGGAAGAAACTCTTATATGGGATTCTAATGCATAATCTTTATATGATGATAGTAACGGTATCTCTTTGGGTGTTTCAGTAAAGTTTTTTTTATCCCCAATATCATTATTAGAGAGCGTTGATTTTTCTAACATATCTTTATAGTCAATTAACTGTTTTACAAACATGTTGTTAAGCACAGTGTATTGGCCACCCATAAGTAAATTCCCTTTTTTTTTGTCAATCTTTAATATATGGAGTCCCATAAGACCTCCTGAAATATTCGTATTGAATATTTGCTTGTAGCGTTCTGATGTGTCATATATATATACATCTGCTACGTATCCTTTAGACTTATTATATTCTTTTGCTAACAGAGAATCAGAATAAGCGGTTATCAACCACATTTTCTTGTTCGCATCAATAGCCTTCAACTTTTCCCAAAAGTTGGGTATTGCCACCTCGCAACGTGGACAGTCCATTGGAACATATAAAATAGCATAAACTGTATCGTCGGCCATTGAAAAGTCATTTAGCCATTCTTTTAATAGCAACTCTGTATCGGGCTTTTGCCGAATCTGAATATAATTCCCTGCCATTTCTTCGACAAGGTTTCGTTCCTGAGAAAACAAAACATTGCAAAGAAATGACAAGAAAAATGTCACAAGGATTTTATTCCTCAATGATCTGAACATCTGCATTTAAACGACGATTGAAATCAGATACTTGTTTCTGCTTAACGACTTCCACGGGCGCATCTACAAATTCCACTTCTGTAGAGACCCATTTTCCATCACCATCTCTTACAACTGAAGTAACCATTGTAGTAGATTCCGAAACGGCTAAATCAGAAGTTTCTATCGTTCCACATTTTCGAATGGTTGCACCTTTGCAGGGATTGTTAGCATTACTACTCGCTTTCGAACCGTAGAATGTGGTAACAATTTTACCGCCATCCTCAGATGCTGCATTTATCGATAGCGAGCACCCTAATAACGCAAATAAAATAAAAATCTTCATTGCATACAAATTAAATAAATTATCACCTACTCTATTAGCTTTTCGGCTTCTGCTCCTTTTATTACAGGTTGGTCTGTCTCAATTATTCCGGAATTGCATTGAAGTTCATTTATTGTTATTACTCATATATTTCGAATGCACCACCAAAGATATGTCCATTGTATGTTACGACTAAATGATATACACCACTATAGTAAAGTCCGAGGTCTATTGTTTGACAGTCATTGCAATTATAGTAAAAGGTTCCCTCAGATATGAGATTGCCAGTTTCATTATATATATTATATGTGAATTCTCCTTCTGCTAATGCTGTTACCAATAACTGTCTATCAGCATCATCAAGGACGACGCTCAAAGGAATACTATAGTGAGCAGGAGCTTTGGTCGGTTTAGGATTGTTGCTCAACAACGGCCCTTGTTGATAATGGAGAAACACTGGATACATAGAGGTGGTGGCTGACCACATCGTAACACTTTGCATTGCGAAGGCAAACATGATTGCCAATAATTTGATGTTTTTTCTCATAATTTTGAATTTTAATGTTTGAATTTTCTGGGTGCAAAGTTACGAACCTTTATCTATTCATAGAAATATTTGCTGTTTCATTGTGTTTCTGATATATGTTAAAATATGTTACCCCTCCCCTATTTGATAAATTTAATCATCTGTGCGTCAGCGACTTAAAGCACTTTCAAAAGTAGAAAGTCTTGGAATATTAAGCTAATTGGAGAGAAACACAGAGAAACAATTTTTACCCAAAATTTGGTTGTATGCATTTTTTTTTCTACCTTTGCATCCATAAATCAAGATTCAATATGAGTATAGTAAGATTCATTGTTTGTGTTCTGTGCGCATTAGGTATGTTCTTCTTATTCTCTTGCTCTGATGAACAACATATTTTAGAAGAATTAGAGAGAATTAAAATGATAGGTGACGAGAACCCTAAGAAAGCACTTGTAATGCTGGATTCTCTGAAAATCGGAATTAGAGAAGAGAGTGATTATGTCAAGAACAAATATGATTTATTGCAAATCAGGCTGAATGACAAAGCAGACAACATACCCAATTCAGATATTATGATTAAGAATCTAATTGGCTATTTTGAAGAAAATGGCTCTATGCTAGATAAACAAGAAGTATATTATTATGCAGGTAGTGTATATCGTGACTTACAAGACACACCCCGTTCGTTGGAATATTTCCTCAAGTCCATAGAACATGCTGGAAGCGGAGACGGTTGTGATTCTATTATGCTGCGCAATGCGTACTCCAATCTGAATGACCTCTATTATAAAGTGCAAAAATATAATGATGCTGTTAAAATGGCACAAAAGGAACTTGAAATCACCAAACAGATTAAAACAGATGCAATAATTCCAAATCTGCATTTAGGTACAGCATATCTTGCATTAAAGCAAGCAAAGGATGCCTGCGCTGCTTTTGATGCTGCTCTTGATGAAATAATTCAGTCAAGCGATGCCTCAAAACATCAGAGTTCACTTTTATTTCTGTTGTGTGACTATTCTGTTTTGTCGCAACTATCAAATGCGAAAAGATGTTTTTACTTAATTGAATATGACCCATTAAACGAGTTTTCGGATTTCTCATGCATAGCCTTTGCTCAATATTACGAGTTATGCAACAAAACGGATTCAGCTATCATCTATGGCAAATATTTGCTTGATAATGGAGAAGATATATATAGTATGTATGATGCCTCTAAACTTTTATATAGGCTATATAGTTCAACAGGAGATGTGAATAATGCCAGTCACTATGCAGGTATTTATATGCAGCTGAGTGATTCCTTGGATTTTGGGAAACGCCAAGAATTGGCAGCAACGGTCAACAATGAATTTCAGTATCATCTCGATCAAAAGAAAGAACAGACTTTAAAAGATGAGAAAGAAAAGTATAAGAACACGCTTGCTATTGTAGTTATGACAACAATACTATTAGCGTGTGTTGCCTACATTTTTTATGTAAGAAGACGTAACAAACATTTAAAGGAGGTTGTTTCACTTTCGGCAGAACTACAGCGGATATCTAATGACGAGCAGCAACTTCGTAAAGATATTGAGCAGAAAGAGAAAGAACTTGAAAGATCAAAGAAATCATTGGAAAAATCATCTGATGAACTCAGTAATGTGAAACGCGAACTTCAACGAGTTAATACTGAACTGTCTGATTATGACGAGGCATTGAAAGCGAAAGAACAACAGTTGTCGGAAAAAATGGACCAAAACAAAACTTTCATCAAATTGTTGCATCAATCAGAATTGGAGGGCAAAGCTGAGGATGTGATTTATGCCATCAGGCAGTCCTCCAAAGGAATGAAAAATATGAAATCGTCTGACTGGAAACAGTTATACCAAGCCGTAGATGAACTGTATCCATCATTTAAGGACAGAATACTGAAGGAATTAGGATCTTTCACAGAACAGCAGATGCAAGTCTGCTACCTTATGCGTATAGGTTTGTCCAAGCCTCAAATCCAAAATATGACAAATCTTTCTCGTGTAACTATTTGGCGATGGGTAAAAAAATATGATTGGGTGATGATGCCTGATGAGGAAGTAGATGACAATCCCTAAATATTATATCAAATATCTTTATCGGAAATTTTTATGCTATTTAAGTACATCCAACAAATTAACGATAAACGGTTTGCTAATCATAAAGAGTTGATGGAACTGGAAGAATTAGGTCACGGACTATGTGGTAATGCATTTTTAACAAAAGAAGGACTCGTCGTGAAAGAAACCAAGTCAAAGACTGAATATGATACAGCCAAAGCGATTAAAGGTTATCATAACAAACATATAGTTGACATCTATGATTGTTATGAAGACAATAATGCTTTTTACATTTTGGAGGAATATTTGATTATAAGACGTTCTGATATGTTGTACAAGTTTACAGAAGATTTTAGAAGTAGTTGGTCTTATTTCGCATACTATCCTGATATGAAGTATATTTTAGCAAATAATGACAAAAGCAAGTTATCATCTGTCCTTACTGTATTTAGGGATAAAACTAAAAATGATTGCTTTTTTGAGCAACTTTTTCATGAAACATGTATGGCAATCAAAGAACTCTATAATCTATGTCCTAAAGCATTTCTCGACATTCACAGTAATAATATTGGCTACACCCAAAACAATACTATGAAGTATTTCGACATTAGTGCATAGTCATAGATGTTTTTCAATCCACCTTATGACATTCATCTTTATATGATTTATGTATGACCTATACGCATGTTTATACAGAGAACAATAGAAATTGTAGTAATAGAAAAAGGTCATACCTTTTTCGTTCCAGAAATGATGCAGAGGCTGTCAGATATAACTGCGATGCTTTGGAACCTCAATACCATAGTCTTTTATCTTCTGAAAAAGGTTGCGTCTACTAATACCGAGAATGGCAGCAGTAGGTTCCCTCTTATATCCACATGATTCAAGAGCCTTAACTATCTTTGTCTTTTCTTCGCCATCATCTTTCAATTTCATAGTTGTAGGTGTTTCCGGTGCTTCTTCAAGAGAAAAAGTAAGATGTTCTGGTTGGATTTTGTCGCAGTCGTACTTCTTGACCACCATTGTTATTACTCTCACTAGTTCACGAACATTCCCCGGCCAGGGATATGCTTCCAGTTTATGTTTGGCTTTACTGCTCAGTCTACGTCTTTCGTCAAAGTGTTCCAGAAAGAACGCTGCCATTGGCACGATGTCTGTCACCGTTTCCCTCAACGGTGGAATATTGATGACCTCCTCGCAGATGCAATCCCGGAAATGCTGCGTCATTAAGCCCTCATTAACGAGTTCATCAGGAGATTTGGAAGAGGTACATATTAGCCTGAAATCAATAGAACGTTTCTTGCATGAGCCTATGCGACAGTATTCTCCTGTTTCCATCACTTCTTTAAGCAAATTCTGTACACTCAAGGGCATTTCATCGACGTTCTCCAAGAAAAGGAAACTGTCACGTGCTTTCTCCAGAATGCCGTCGGTAGATTGTACGGCACTGGCGTATGCGCCTTTCTGATGCCCGAAGAAATAGTCCTCCACATGCTCCATTTCTGCCAATGCGCTGCATCTAACGTGGGCATAGTCGCCATAATGGAAGCCCTCCATTGCCATATAGTCCTCTGCCAGATGGCTCCTGCCTGTCCCGCTCTCACCAACGACTACAAGACGGAGATCCAGACCGACATAACCCTTCAGCCTCTCATAAAGAGCCAGAAATGGTTGGCTATTGCGCCTGAACATCAGGCGGTTCTTATGTCTGTCACGGAGATTCTGCTCTTCCATGATGCCTTTAATCCTGGCATAAAACTTCTCGTCCATCTGCGGCTTGGGGATATAACTTTTGGCGCCAAGTTCCATCGTCTCAATAGAGTTCTCCATCGTGCCGTAGTTTGTCATCAGGAAGAACAACTGATGATACCCCTGCTCCCGCATCCAACGCAGAATGTCCGTGCCGTTCTTTCCGTTCTCATCATTCAGCATGAGATCGGCCAAGATTACGTCGTTCCTGCCAGCCCGTTCAATAAGCCACTTGGCTTTCTTGACCGTCTGGCAGGCAACAGCCTCTATCCCGAAATCCGCCAGTGTTGCGCAGACGGAATCGCAGTAGGATTTCATGTCGTCAATGACTATTACCTTACTCATCCCTCGTGTCCCGTATCTCCTTCGCCTTTGTGAT
>JAEEGH010010422.1_pt1 | contig 21345 bp, 17 predicted proteins | sample 9134181 | NCBI WGS metagenome assembly JAEEGH01 (sample SAMN16246544, study PRJNA631951) | gut metagenome | biome: gut microbiome; feature: rumen; material: DP-attached | host: Bos | place: Iran: Karaj | collected 2018-10
TACCTAGATACAGAAATCAGAGTCAAGTCTCCTGAAAACGCAATCAAATTAGAAAACGCGAGAGGGGATATTGAGTTTAGAAACTTCTCGTTCCATTATCCAACTTATGACGCTAGTTCATTGCACAATGTCAGTTTAACAATCCATTCTGGCGAAACAATTGGTATCGTTGGTAAGATTGGATGTGGTAAAACCACATTAGTTAATGTTTTACTCATGATGTATAACGTGGAACCAGGCACTTTGTTTGTCGATGGTCACGACATCATGGATTTAGATATCGTCAGTTTAAGAAATCAAATCGCCTATGTCCCACAAGACAATTTCCTTTTCTCTGACACTATTGAAAATAACATCAACTTTGGTTTAGACGAAAGTAGTGAAGAAAAGGCCGTTGAAGGTGCGAAGTTTGCTGGTGTCGATGACGACATCCAAGGATTTAAAGACCGCTATCAAACAGTCTCTGGTGAAAGAGGCGTGACACTTTCAGGTGGTCAAAAACAAAGAATATCTATTGCCCGTGCTTACGTTAAAGACGCTCCAATTTTAATCTTGGACGATGCTGTCAGCGCGGTTGATACAAAAACTGAAGAAACAATTCTTCATAACATCATGACAGAAAGAAAGAATAGAACAACCTTAGTGGTGGCTTCTAGAGTTTCAACTGTCTCACATTTGGACAAGATCATCGTCTTAAATGAAGGTGAAGTAGAGGCTTTTGATTCACCTGCAAACCTCTTAAAGATTTCACCTACATATCAAAAGATGGTCAAACTCCAAGAACTAGAAAAAGAAGTGGAAGGAGGTAACTAATCATGGCTGAAGATAATGAAAAGCTTTTTGGCGATAAAAAGATTCCTGCAAAGATTATGTTCAAGCGCTTAATGCATTACATTTTGCCTGAATGGAAATCCTTCTTACTCGCTTTCATCTTAATTATTATTAACGTCGCACTAGACGTCATTTTGCCTCTCTTCATGAAAAACTTTACCGACGCTATTGCGGAAACTAATGTCGCTTTAGCCTTTATCATCGGTCTAGCAGCTGGCTATTTTGGCATCTGCTTAGTCAATCAAGTTCTCATCTATTTTGAGAGTATGATTTTACAAAAGACAGGCCAAAGAATCGTCTATAAACTCAGAATGGAAGTTTTCGAACACATCGAGAACATGTCACAAAATCAATTTAACATTATGCCTGTTGGTTCTCTTGTGACAAGAGTGGCTAACTATACAACCTCCATGAGTGATTTGTTCACTAATGTTGTCGTATCATTACTTCGTAATTCGTTAACAATTGTTGGTGTTTACGGCATCATGTTCTATTTATCATGGAAGCTTTCTTTAATCCTATTTGGCTTTGTTGTTGTCGTCTTCTTAGCCTCCTTCATCTTTAGAAAAGTCATCACTAAGATTTGGCGAAAAGAAAGACAATTAACATCTGATTTGAACACATTCTTAAATGAAAATCTCTCTGGTATGAAGATCATCCAAATCTTTAACCAAGAAAAGCGCAAAGAGAAAGAATTCGACGTTAAGAATACTCAACTCCGCAAGACCAAGTTCCAAGCCGTTTTAGCGTTTGCTAGCTATCGTCCATTTATCAACTTCTTATATTATTCCGCTCTTGCGGTGACATTCTTCGTTGGTGTTGGATTAGCTTTAAGCGCTGGCGAAATTGTCGCATTCTATCTCTACTTATCGAGATTCTTTAATCCTGTTCAAAACATTGCTGATCAGCTTAATCAAATCCAAAGAGCGACCACTTCAAGCGAAAGATTATTTAACCTTCTTGACGTTCAACCAGAATCTCTTGATAAACCAAATCCAATTCACATCGATAAATTCGTTGGTAAGATTGAATTCCGCAATGTCTGGTTCGCTTATAAAGAAGATGAATGGATTTTAAAAGACGTCTCATTCGTTATCGAACCAAAGCAAACTGTTGCCTTTGTCGGCGCTACCGGTGCAGGTAAGACCACAATTTTGTCTTTAATTGTTCGTAATTTCGAGATTCAAAAAGGTCAAATCTTAATTGATGACATCGATATTGCTGATATTGAAGTGAAATCATTAAGAAAAGCAGTGGGTCAAATGCTCCAAGATGTTTTCCTATTCACTGGCACAATTCGCACAAACATCACCTTACACGATGATTCTTTCAGTGATGATGAAATCAACGAAGTGTGCAAATATGTTAACGCAGATAAGTTTATTTCCAAATTAGATAAAGGTCTCGACGAGGAAGTTATCGAAAGAGGTGAAAACTTCTCCCAAGGCCAAAGACAACTTCTTTCCTTTGCGAGAACTGTCATCCATAAACCACAAATTCTCATCCTTGATGAAGCAACCGCTAACATCGATACTGAAACTGAAAAGCTCATTCAGGAATCATTAGAAAAGATGAAGAGCATTGGTACAATGCTTGTTGTTGCTCACCGTCTATCTACCATTCAAAACGCTGACCAAATTATCGTCTTACAACATGGTGAAGTCATTGAAAAAGGTACTCACCAGTCATTGTTGAGACAAAAAGGGTATTATCATAAGCTCTATTTGCTACAATTTGACAACAATTAAATGTCTCAGCATTAATGTAGCTACTTTATTTTCATTTGAAAATTAAAGAAAAAGCTTTAAGATAATACATATGGAAAATAAGAAACCTCTCGTTAATGGTGGTTATCCTCTACACACATTTCAACAAGTAGAGGACATCTATATGCTTTACATTTCTTCTCCTAAGGATAGGAAAAGAATCCAAGAAGCATATGATTTCATCATGGCGAAACATAGTAACCAGTTCAGAAAGTCTGGCGAGCCATATTATCATCACCTTATTGAAGTGGCGTACATTTTAGCGAGTCTTCAATGCGGTCCTAATACAATTATTGCTGGTCTTCTTCACGACGTTGTCGAAGACACTGATGTCACAATTGATGAAATCAATAAGAGATGGGGCGAAGAAGTCGGTAAGATTGTCGACGCTTTGACCAAAATCCAAAGATTAAAATTATCCAAGATAACCAGCGAAGAATTCGAAGCAGAAGATCACCGCAAGATTTTCCTTGGCATGGCCAAAGATATCCGCGTTATCTTAATTAAACTCGCTGATAGATTACATAATTTGCGTACCTTAGGCGCTCTTTCAGCGGAACGCCAATACGCTATTTCTAAAGAAACAATAGAAGTTTTCGTGCCAATCGCGGAACGCTTAGGTTTAGATCTCATCAAGAGTGAGATGGAGGACATTTGTATTTCTTATCTCGAACCAGAAAAGACTAAAGAGATTAAAAAGCTTTTATCCAAAAAGACTAAAGTTTTACAAAAATCACTTGATGGTTTGAAGAAACGTATCGCTGATGTCTTGTTCCAAAAGGATATTCCATTTGAAATATCTTCTCGTGTTAAATCCATTAATTCTATTTATAGAAAAATGTATGTCAAAGGTCATCCATTTGATGAAATATATGACATTTTAGCCTTGCGTATTATTACCGAAACCGAGATGCAATGTTATGAAATTCTCGGTCTCATCCACCAGATGTATAAGCCTGTTCCAGGCCGTTTCAAAGATTATATCGCTATGCCAAAGCCAAATATGTATCAATCACTTCATACCACAGTGGTTGGTGGTGATGGCAACTTCTATGAAGTGCAAATTAGAACCAAAGAAATGGATTCTATCGCTGAAACTGGCGTTGCCGCGCACTGGGCATATAAAGAAGGTGGCTATAATTCCCAAGCCGAACAAAAGGAAATTGAAAATAAGCTGCACTGGTTTAGAGAATTCGTCGCTATTAGTAGCGAAGCAGAAGGCGAAAACGCCTCAGCGTACATGGATTCTTTGAATCGCGATATTTTTGAATCCCATATTTTCGTATTTACTCCTAAAGGTAAGGTCATTGAACTTCCTTCAGGTTCCACACCAGTTGATTTTGCCTATCGCATCCACACCAAAGTTGGTGACCAATGCGTCGGCGCATTAGTAAATGGCATTATGGTGCCTCTTAACACCGTCTTAAAGACTGGTGACATGATCGAAATTAAAACTTCAAGGACTTCACCTGGTCCAAGTGAAGGCTGGTTAGACTTTGTGGCCTCTAGCTCCGCCAAGAGCGCTATCAAAAAGTATGTTGCCAAGAAGAACGCTTCTCTTTTAAGAGAAGATAGATTGCAGCGTGGCAAGCAAAGCTGTATTGATGCCTTCCATGAACGCGGCATTGAAGAAGACGAAATGATTAAGCTTCTCAATACTGACAAGGTGCTCAATCACTATAGTTGTGAAGATCTTGATGCTTTGTTCATTGCTGTTTCAGGAAGAAAACCAACCGCGAATGCACTCATTGACTTCTTACATATCAAACGCCCAATTGATTTATCCATCAATCTGGCCAAGAGAAGAAATAACAAGAGTGATAGTTGTCCAGTTTACTGTAAAGGCGCTGGCAAAGTCGCGATTGCATTAGCCAATTGCTGCACTCCGATTCCAGGAGACGACATTGTTGGCTATATCACTAGAGGCAAAGGCATTTCTGTCCATAGAAAGAATTGCCCGAATGTGATGAACGAAAAAGAAAGACTTCTCGAAGTCTTCTGGCGTGACGATATCGAATTCGCCACCTATCCAGTCGACATTTCCATCGAAGCAAGTGACCGTAATAATCTCTTAGTAGACGTAATGGCGGTCTTCAATAACGCGAAAGTGGGCGTTAATAATTTACACGCTCGCAGTAACGCGCAAAATTTATCAGCCACGATTAGCGCAACAATCATGGTCTCTGATGCCAAACGATTACATGATATTTGTGTATTACTTAGGGGTATCACTGGCGTCTATCGTGTAGCTAGAGTTATTCATTAAGGAGAAACATATGGCAGTTAATAATGTAAAAGGAACTCGCGACATTATCGGCGAAGAAGCAAATGCTTTTAATTATATTGAAAATTTGCTCAAGCAAATATGCGAACTTTTTTCCTATAACGAAGTTAGACCTCCAGTCATGGAGTATAGCGAACTCTTTGTGAGAGGCGTTGGCGAATCTAGCGATGTCGTTAGAAAAGAGATGTACACATTCTTAGATAAAGCGGAACGCTCTGTCACCTTAAGACCAGAATTTACCGCTGGTATCATGCGTTTAATTATTCAAAACAAGCTTTTAAGCACAAGCGAACTACCAGTGAAATCATATTATGTTGGTCCTGTTTTCCGTTATGAAAGACCACAATTAGGGAGATATCGTCAATTCTCTCAATTTGGCGTGGAAGCAGTGGGCAATGATTCACCTGAAATCGACGTTGAGACAATTGTCTTAGCATATACCATTTTGTCTTCGCTCAATTTGGAAAATGTCTCAATTAGCATCAACACATTAGGCGATGATGAATCTCGTAACAATTATAAGAAAGCACTCAAGGAATACTTTGCTAAATACCTTGATCAAATGTGCCCAGATTGTCATAGCCGCTACGAATTAAATCCTTTAAGGATTTTAGACTGCAAAGTGCCAGAAGATCAAAAGATTGTCGCTGGTGCGCCAAAGATGAAAGATTTCCTCTCTGATCGAGCCAAAGAGAGATTCAATAAAGTTTTAAGTTTGCTCGATGCGATGGAAATCCCATATCAAGTCGACGATACCCTCGTGAGAGGATTGGATTACTACTCTGAGACAGTTTATGAATTCCATTATGTCTCAAAAACCGGTAATGACTATGGCGCTATTGGTGCTGGTGGCCATTATGGTAAGCTCGTCAAAGAACTCGGTGGTCCAGATGCCGCTGGTGTTGGCTTCTCGTTTGGTGTTGATAGACTCTATTCCGTCTTGAAAGACGATGGTTTATTACCAAAGGGTCTAGATAATCCAGTAGAAATCTACATCATGCCACTAGGCGAAATGGCAAAGCCATTAGCGATGCAAGCCGCTACCGCATTAAGAGTATCTGGTTATAGAACAGATTACTGTTTCGAAGATGTGAAATTAGGCAATATGTTCAAACGCGCTGAAAGAAAAGGCGCTAAATTTGCCATTATCATCGGCGAAAACGAAGTAAATAATAACGAAGTAATTATTAAGAACATGCAAACCACTCAACAAGTGAGCGTTCCATATGAAAAGCTCATCAGTAGCATTTGCCAAGAAATGGGCGATGAATGCTGTGGTGGTGAATGTCAATGTCATTCTAAGGAGAGTTAATCATGGAAAGAACTCATTACAACAATGAATTAAGTCTCGCTAATCTCGGTCAAGAGGTTTCCCTTTTAGGCTGGGTTAGCAAGAGAAGAAATTTAGGCGCTATTTTATTCATCGATCTTAGAGATCGCTCTGGTATCGTGCAAATCGTCGTTAACGAAGGCGTTGAAGTACCAGATGTTAGAAACGAATACGTTATTCAAGTGAAAGGCACAGTCGCCAAACGTGGTGTCGCTAATCCTAAACTCAAAACAGGTGAAATCGAAGTTATCGCAAAAGAAATTATTCTTTTGAATACTGCAAAAACCACACCTTTAATTATCGCTGATGAAACTGACGCTCTCGAAGATACACGCTTAAAATACCGTTATCTCGATTTACGCCGTCCTTGCATGCAACATTATTTTGACATTAGAGATACTATCAAAATGACTGTGCATAGCTTTATGCATCGCAATCACTTCATAGAAGTGGAAACTCCTATGCTGTGTGCGTCCTCACCTGAAGGTGCGAAAGAATATCTCGTGCCATCACGTGTCCATCACGGACAATTCTACGCGCTCCCACAAAGCCCACAAATGTTCAAACAACTTTTGATGGTGGCTGGTTTTGAAAGATATTATCAAATTGCTCGTTGTTTCAGAGACGAAGACTTAAGAGCGGACCGTCAACCAGATTTCACTCAAATCGACGTTGAAACATCCTTCTTAGATCAAGACCAATTCCTCGCTTTGATGGAACAATTAATCAAGGAAATCTTTAAAAATACCATTAACTATGATGTGAAATTGCCTTTAAGGCAAATGACATATAAAGAAGCCATGGAAAGATTTGGTAGCGATAAGCCAGATACCAGATTCGGTATTGAACTTAACAACATCAAAGACGTGTTCAAGAATACTTCATTCGCTGCTTATCAAACCGCAGAAGCGATTAAAGCTATCGTGGTGCCAGGAGTAGCCAGTGTTACTTCACGTAAAGTTATTGATAACTTAACTCTTGAAGCCAAGAAGTACGGATTAGGCGGTTTAACAGTCCTTAAAAAGGAAAACGGGGAATTAACCGGTTCCTTCGTAAAATTCCTTCTAGAGGAAGAAAAAGCGGCATTAAATGCCAAACTAGGCCTTAACGATGATGACTTAGTAATCATTGCGGCCGGTAATGACAACAGAGTAACGCCACTTTTAGGTGCTTTGCGCCTAAAATATGGTAAAGAATTAGGTCTCATCAAGGAAGGAACCTATGATTTATTATGGGTAATCGACTTCCCAATGTTTGAAAGAGATGTTGAAAGCGGTGCTATCAGCGCTACTCACCATCCATTCACCAGACCAAGAGACGAGGACCTTAAGTACTTAGATGAAGATCCAACCAAGGTCTTAAGCTATGCTTACGATATCGTTATTAACGGTTATGAAGCTGGTGGTGGCACTCTTAGAATCTATAACCAAGATGTCCAAAAGAAGATTTTCGAAATCTTGGGTCTCAGCGATGACGAAATCAAAGAGAGATTCGGCTACTTCGTAGACGCCTTACAATATGGCACACCTCCACACGCTGGTATGGCGTACGGTTTAGACCGTCTAGCCATGATTTTAGGTGGCACAGACAACATCCGTGATGTCATCGCCTTCCCAAAGAACTTAGCAGCGGTAGACCCAATGACCAATGCCCCAACACCTGTCACAGAAGAACAACTTAAAGAGTTGGGAATCAAAATTGAAGAGTAAACTATAAACAAAGTTTATTATAAACCGAGTTTTTACTAAATAATTACTAATAAGTGAGGTTAAGAAAATGAACAAACAAGACCAACTATCAATTGCTACAATCCGTTCCTTGTGCATTGATATTATCAACAAAGCCAACTCAGGTCACCCTGGTATGGCTCTTGGCAGTGCCCCTGCTCTTTACACCTTATTCACAAAGCACTTAGTAGCATCTCCATTAGAGAGCAAATGGTTCAATCGTGATCGCTTTGTCCTATCAAGCGGCCATGCTTCTGCCCTTCTCTATACAATGCTCCACTTATGTGGATACAAAGTATCAATGGATGATTTGAAACAATTCCGTCAAATCGATTCCTTAACACCTGGCCATCCAGAATATGGTTGGACTGATGGCGTTGATGCCACAAGTGGTCCTTTAGGACAAGGTATCTCTCAAGCTGTTGGTATGGCCATGGCGGAACAAATGGTCAACAAGCTTTACACCTTCGGTGATGATGTTTGTAATCACTACACATATGCTTTATGCGGTGACGGATGCTTACAAGAAGGTATCTCTCAAGAAGCTATCTCCTTAGCTGGCCACCTTAAACTCAATAAGTTCATCCTTTTATACGATGCTAACCAAGTTACACTTGATGGTGCGTTAGACTTATCATTCTCTGAACAAGTCAAAGCCAGATTCTTAGCTAGCGAATGGGATGTCATTGAAGTCGCCGATGGTAACGATATCGACGCAATCGATGCTGCTATTAGCAAAGCTAAAAAGTCAAAAGATAAACCAACCATGGTCATGATCCATACAATCATTGGTTTCGGCAGTGCTAAACAAGGCACAAATAAAGTTCACGGCAACCCATTAGGCGCTGAAGACGGTAAAGCCGCTAAATTGAGTTATGGATTTGACCATGAAGACTTCTTCGTTCCACAAGAAGTTTATGATTTATTTAAAAACACCTTTGGTGCTCGCGGTGAAAAGGCCCTCAAAGCTTACAATGATAAGCTCGCTAAATTAGCTGAAGATAAGAAGACCAAAGACGAATACAACAGATTCATCGCTTTAAACGGTGTTGATGTTGATAAATATCTCCCTGGCGTTTATCCAGAATTCCAAGAAGGTTCTGCTAAATCCACACGTGTGGCCTCTGGCCAAGCCCTCAATTACTTAATGCTCTCCATGCCAAACTTATTTGGTGGTAGCGCAGACGTTGCGGGTAGCGTTATGACCAAACTCGATAATGGTGCAAACTTTGATGCCTCTAATAGAGCCGGTCACAACATTAACTGGGGTATCCGTGAATTCGCAATGGCGAGTGCCCAAAATGGTATGCTCTTACACGGCGGCGTCCGTTCATATGTTGGTGCATTCTTTGTCTTCTCCGATTACATGAAGCCAGCCATCAGAATGGCGGCCTTAAGCCATGTCCCAGGCATCTATTTATTGTCTCACGACTCAATCGCCGTAGGCGAAGACGGTCCAACACATCAACCAATCGAACAAGCTGCGATGTTACGTAGCATTCCAAACGTTGATCTCATCCGTCCATGTGACGAAAGAGAAACTTATGGTGCTTGGTTCGCCGCTTTGCAAAGCAAAAATCACCCAACCGCGATTATCTTATCTAGACAAAACCTCCCATTATTACCAGGTAGCGATGGTGATAAGTTAAAACTTGGCGCTTATGTTGTTTCTAAAGAACAAAAGCAAGCTCAATTTGTCTTAATTGCGACAGGTTCTGAAGTCTCATTAGCCGTTCAAGCTCAAGCATTATTACTTGAAAAAGGCATCGATGTCCGTGTTGTTTCCATGCCATGCTGGTCTTATTTTGATAAGCAAGATGCTGAATACAAGAATAGTATCATCAACCTTCCAAGAGAAAAATGTGTCTCAATTGAGATGCTTTCCACCTTTGGTTGGGCCAAATATGCTGGTCTCAATATTGGCTTAGATACCTTTGGTGCTTCCGCTCCAGCAAAAGACGTCATCAAGAAATTCAACTTCACTCCTGAATACGTCGCTGAACAAGTTCTAAACCTCAAATAATATTCTTTAATTTATTAAAGCACTGCCAAATGGTGGTGCTTTTTTCTTTTGTATCTTCTCAAAGAGATGTACTTTTTTACGGAAAGTTTTGCACCGGCAATATATTTAAGATATATTATTAGGTAGGAATTATTTATGGCTGATTACATCTACATTGATAACTACGCTAAAAAAGGTAAAATTGCTATTTCGCAATCTGTTTTTGATTCACTCGTTAGCACGGCCTTAACTAATGTTAAAGGTATTTCTGTTTCCAGTGCTCACATGAAGAGAAATCAAAAGATTCGCCTTAATAGACCAGTTCAAACCACAATCAGACATGGCATCGTCCACGTTTGGGTGGCGGTTGATGTTGTCAAAGGAACAAACTTACAAACAGTGACAGCCAATATCCAAGATGAAATCACTAACGCCTTCTTAATCGCTACTGAACAAGTGCCATTCGATGTGCAAGTGAAAGTCATCTCTATTATTTAATAATAGAAAGTCTTTTTTTATGGAAAAAATCTCTCGTAATCAAGAAAATTTCATTATTATGACCGTTATTTATGACGAATTAGCGGATTTTACTGCTGGTAGCAACCAACCATTCCGTGATGTTAATGAAATTATCCTAGAGATTACCGATATTCCTCTTAAAGATCACAGTGACTATGTGCAGAACACAATCGCTAATGTCTTAAACCATTATGGCGAAATCGTCTCTGTCTTCCTTCCTAAATTAAACAACTGGAAATGGGAAAGACTCCCTCTTCTCACTAGAGCGGTTCTCTTAATGAGTTACGCACACTTCTACTATGTAGAAAAGATTGATAAACGCATTGTCATTAACGTTGCAGTTGAGCTCGCAAAGAAATACATCGAAGAAAAACAAGCTAAGTTTATTAACGCAATTCTAGATGAGGTGCTCTAATGAACGAGAATCGCCCAGTCTTCACCGTCAGCGATATCAATCAGTACATCAAAGCTTTGCTTAATAGTGATGAAAGTTTAAAATTCATCTACATTAAGGGCGAAATATCCAATTTTAAAATGGCAAGCAATGGTCATTTTTATTTTTCTTTGAAAGATGATAAGTCCATGATTAGCGCAATGATGTTCTCAACATACGCCAACAAGATTGCTTTTAAGCCAGAAAATGGTCAAGAAGTAGTTGTGTTTGGTTCCATTGATGCCTATCCAGGACGTGGAACATATTCCATCATCGTCTATCAAATGGAAGAAGTTGGCGCAGGACAAGCCTTGCTTGAATTAGAAAAATTAAAGAAAAAGCTCAAAGAAGAAGGCCTCTTTGATGAATCAAGAAAGAGACCAATCAACTTATTCCCTAAAGCAATTGGTGTCATTACCGCGCCGAACAGTGCGGCTATCAAAGATATCTTGTTCAATCTTAAGAGAAGATATCCAATTGCTGACATCTACGTGTTCTATAGCGCTGTTCAAGGCGATAATGCGCCAAAAGAACTCTTAAATGCGTTCAATATTGCGCAGACATATCCGTTAGATACCCTATTAATTGGCCGTGGTGGCGGTTCTAGCGAAGATTTAAGCGCGTTCAATGACGAAACCTTGGTCAGGGCAGTATCACAGAGTAGAATGCCTGTTATTGCATGCATTGGTCACGAGATTGATTCTACTTTAGTAGATTTTGTTGCGGATAAACGTGCATCCACCCCAACAGGTGCCGCCGAACTCGCGACAATTGATCAAAGGGAAATTGAGCAGCACCTTGCCTATATCACACAAGATATGGAAGAAGCCATTAGAGGCAAAGTGGAAGAGATGAGAGAAGACTTATCTTCTTACAAAGAAGATTTAAAAACAATCATCGTCAATATCATCAAGCAACAAAAGCAATTATTGGAACATAAAAAAGCCACGCTTGAAGCTCTTAACCCAAAAAACGTTTTAGATAGAGGCTTCACCTTAACCCTTGATGAAAGTGGTCATCCAGTGAAAGCAAAAGATGTAAAAGTCGGAGAAATAATCAAAACCATCCTTAAGGATGGAACAATAGAAAGTACAGTCACAAAAGCGGAGGATAAATAATATGCCAGAAGAAAGAATTGACTTTGAAAAAGAAATGAAGAGACTAGATGAAATCGCTAATAAAATTTCCTCTCAGGATTTATCTTTAGATGAATGCTTGTCTCTCTATCAAGAAGGCCAAAAGATCATCAAAAACCTCGAAAAAGCCTTAGCAGAAGCCGCTGAGAAGGTCGAAAAAGTGATTGAAACCAAATAATTCACATAAGTTATTTGTAAGTATTTTACTAGTAGTTTTAATTTATTACTCAAAAAGTTTAGACCTAGCAACGGTCTTTTCTTTTACAAAAATTGTTTAGTTTTTAGTTAACATAATCTAAGATTCGTTTATAATGATAGTATGAGCAGTAAAGTGATAGTCCATATTGACCTAAACGCCTTCTTCGTGAGATGCGAAGAATTAAAGAATCCTGCATTAGAAGGCAAGCCAGTTGCCGTTGGCCACGATGGTAGAGGCGGCATTGTTTCAACGTGTTCTTATGAAGCACGAAAATATGGTGTGTCTTCCGCCATGCCAATGTTCAAGGCCAAGCAACTATGTCCAAAGCTAATCATCCGTCCAGTTGATTATCACTTTTATAGTTCGATGAGCAAAACCTTCTTTAACTTTGTTAAGCGTTATACTCCTTTGGTGGAAGCCGCTTCAGTTGATGAATGTTTCGCGGATTTTACCGAACCACTTAAAAAAGAAAAGGATGCTATCGCGTTCTTTAGAAAAATGCAAGAAGACCTCTTGAAAGAAACCGGTCTTAAATGTTCCATCGGTGTTTCCACAACGAAATTCTTAGCCAAGATGGCAAGCGATTTCCAAAAACCATTAGGCTTAACCGTTATCAGAAAACGCGATATAGAAAAAATGCTGTTCCCTTTGAAAGTCGAATCGATGTTTGGTGTGGGCAAGAAAACCGCTCCAAGATTAAAAAGCATCGGCATTTTCACCATAGGTGATTTATATCAAAGGATTATAGATGAAGATGAAGACACTAAGAACATCCTTGGAAAGTCTTTTTATACATTAAAAGAATGGTTAGAAGGAAAAGGCTCTGATGAAATCGAAATGGAAAAATGGGATCCAAAGTCGATTGGTAATTCGACAACCTTGCCTTTTGACTCCGATAACCCAGCCCAAATCAAAGAACACTTTTTAGATTTATCTAAAGAAGTATCGCAAAGAGCCAAAAGAGAAGATAAACTTGGACACACAATTCAAATTGTGGTCAAAGACACTTCCTTTAAGAGTTTCAATAAGTCGATAACTTTAGATAACGCAACCAACGATTACAATGTCATATACGATAACGCGTGCAAGCTTTACGATAAGTATTTTAGGAACATTACCGTTAGATTAGTGGGTGTGACGCTTCAAAACCTCATCGATCCAAAGGAAATGGCCGTGCAAATGTCACTTTTCGACTACGAGAAGCACGAAGAAGAAAGTGCCACTAAATTACTCATTAACGAATTAAATCGTTCTTTAAAAAAGCCGTTATTGAAACGCGCTAGTGAATTGGAGAAAAAAGATGGAAATAGCTGATGCAATCGATTTGTTTCACCAATACGTTTTAGTGGAAAAAGGTCTTTCTCCCCAAACCTGGGTATCTTATTTAGAAGATCTCCAAGCGTTTTTTGAATACTATTCAGAAAAGAAAACAACAGAAGACTTAACCGAGACCGACCTCTACGAATTCTTAAAATACGAATTGTCTCTCGGCTTAACTGTCTCAACCGCTTTGAGACGATTATCATCAACGAGAAGTTTTTATCTTTTCTTAAAAAAAGAGGGATATTACACAGGAAACATACCTGATATTGAGACACCAAAGAAGCCAAAGCATCTTCCAAATTGTCTCAGTGAAGAAGAAGTTGAGGCATTATTGAATGCTCCAGACTTAGAATCTCCAAGCGGGATTCGCGATAAAGCTATGCTTGAAACGATGTATTCTTCTGGTCTTAGAGTCAGCGAACTTTTAAATCTTAAGAAAGGACAAGTCAATCTCTCCAAAGGAGTTATAACTGTTTTTGGTAAAGGCGCTAAAGAAAGAAAGGTTCCTCTTTCTGACTATGCCATTGAATACATTAGAAAATACATGACCGAAGTAAGAAACAAAAGCGAACACAAAGGCAGCGAATATCTTTTCCTTTCAAAGAAAGGTGAACCAATCTCTCGTATTTACTTCTTTAAACAAGTAAGAAAATATAGTGAACTCGCAGGTATTGATACTGTTGTGTCTCCACATACCTTGCGCCATAGTTTTGCCACACATTTGCTCAATCATGGGGCTCAGTTAAGAATCGTTCAAGGCATGCTCGGACACACCAACATCGCGACCACACAAATATATACACACGTATCAAGTGAGAAATTAACAGAAGATTATGATAAGATAATGAAGTGAGGATGATTATATGAAACCATATCGCTACAAAAGAATATTCATTATTGTCGCCGACTCAATGGGCACCGGCTATATGAAAGATGCCGCTAGATTTGGTGACGAAGGCTCCAATACCTTATTACATATTGGTGAAAAAATGCCAAACGGACTCAACGTTCCAGTTTTAAATAGTCTCGGTTTAGGCGATTTAGATCCAATCAAAGGCACAAGCAAAGTTGATCATCCACATTCTTTCATTATTAAGGCTAACGAAGTTAGTAACGGCAAAGACACCATGACAGGCCACTGGGAAATCATGGGCATCAACACAGTCACGCCGTTTAGAACGTTCACTGACACTGGCTTCCCACAAGAATTAATTGATGAACTCGAAGCTAGAACTGGTCATAAGGTTATCGGTAACTGTGCCGCCAGTGGCACCCAAATCCTCGTTGACCTCGGCGAAGAACAATGCCGTGATAATTCCTTAATCGTATATACATCTTCCGATAGCGTCCTTCAAATTGCTGCTCACGAAGAAGTGACTGGCTTAGAAGAACTATATAGATGTTGTGATATCGCTAGAGAAATTTGTATGAAACCAGAATGGATGGTCGGAAGAATCATCGCTCGTCCATATGTAGGAACAAACAAAAATGATTATAAACGTGTTACCGGCCATCGCCATGACATCGCTTTAAAGCCAAGCGCACCAACAGTCATGAATATTCTTCAAGACAACGGCTTTATGACGAGCTGCATCGGTAAAATCGGTGATATTTTCGATATGTACGGTGTAGTAAAGACACAAAAAACCGTTTCAAACGAAGATGGCATGGATAAAACCATCCAAGAAGCCAAAGAACATTACTTCACAGGCATCTGTTTTGTGAATCTTGTTGAGTTCGATAGCGAATATGGTCATCGCCGTAATCCAATCGGCTATGGCGAATGCATTGAAAGATTTGATAAGAGAGTCGGAGAACTCATCCCATATCTCAAAGATGATGATCTCTTAATTATCACCGCAGATCATGGAAATGACCCAACTTGGACAGGCACAGATCACACCAGAGAAAAGATTCCTCTAATCGTTTATAGCAAATCCATCAGTGGTGGTGGACTCCTTCCGGAAAGAAATTCATTTGGTGATATAGGCGCCACAATTCTAGAGAACTTTGGCCTAAAAAAGCCGGATTATATCGTAGGAAAACCGATTTTTGAAATACTAGAATAAAATAAATATTTTATAAGAGCGCCGTTTTATGAACGGTGCTTTTTTTATGTTTCCTCCCCGTTTCACTATGAGAACGAAAGGAGGAAAAACGCAATGAAAAACGAAGACGCATTAAAAACGCTCTCTAATCGTATGAGCAAACGTTCTCGTAAGTTGATGGTCGTTAAGAGAAAAGACCCATCTTCAATCAAATTGTTACCAGAAGATGAATTAAAAGATCTTGCCGTTAAAGCAAAATACGACAATTTCTTTCACAAGCATTTTCAAACAAGAATTGCCATAACTCATGGTGATGTTTTCATGGTTGATTTGAATTATGAATGTGGGAACGAACTCAGCGGGCCGCATTTCGTGGTCGCCACAAACGATTCCAAAGCTTTAGATCCAATCGTCACAGTCGTTCCTTTGAAAAGTTACAAAGGCGTACTGAACCCAAGAAGCGATGTCTTGCTCGGAATAGTTGAAGGAACAACAACTGGGAACCAATCGATAGCCTTAATCAACCAAATTAAGGGAATCGATAAAAGCCGTATGATCGAGCATGTTTCTGACAAAACGTTGAAGAAGATTTTAGCTGACGAAAAGATTGCTGAAGACGATGAAATTGAAATCAGAGTCAAAACAGTCTATAGGTTAACTGATAGACAATTTAACATTTTGAAGAAAGCGCTGAATGACTTCATCAATTTCGGTTACATTCAGCACTAAATCCAAAATTAGTAGTTTTCTAGTAGTTTAGAAAACGAACGTTTTGGTGGAAAGAGAGACGAGGAAAAAGTGAAAAATGTTCAAAACTGTTTCTAAATCTCTCTTTTCTTTACATAGTAATATATTAAAGATTTATTTTTTTAGTTAACATAATGGCAATTATACGAAGTTGATATATAAACGCATTTTGGTGTGGAAAATGTGGAAAAGTCGATTTTTCCACTTCCATCACTATTTTTCACAAATCAGCTCTAATATTTAACGATCATCGTACTCATCGATTTCGAAAATCAATTCAAATGTAGTTTATGGACAACAACAAAAAAGACGCTCAATCGAACGTCTGATTTTCATACTTTTTGAGACTTAATCAAGATAGAATTTGAAGCATTCTTCAGTCAGTCTATTGTTGATATCTTTATGCTTTTTAGTAAGGAATTCTCGGTTGGCTTCAAGCACTGTGAGGAAGCCTTCATCCACTCCTTTATCCATGGCGGCAATCAAGTCTGAAGAGTCATAATCTCTGCCTGGATCAATCTTGTCAGCGGCATAAATAAGCTTCTCGAGCCAAGTCATATCGGCTTTTCCAGTTGTGTGAGCCTTGATGGCGCCCAAAATTTCTTCATCCACCACTCCAAATTCGTCTTTTGCGAACTTAGCACCCAAAAATTGATGGTAAGAGAACGCTCCAATGTCCACAAAATCTGGAAAATACTGTTTCATCAAGGCTAAAGACTCATTTTTGTCGATGTCTTTTGCGATGTCGTGCAAAATTCCAGCAATATAAGCTCTCGAATAATCAAGTTGGTGATTCTTAGCGATGTTATAGGCGAGATGCGCTACCGAACACGAATGATTAAAACGCGTTTCTTTCATCATGCCCTTGACTCTATTAGCGAAATATAGGCCGTTTTGTTCGATATACGCTAATACGTTGAGAGGGACTTTCGCGGATTTTAGTTCTCTTACATCAGAAGAAGAGACATCGATCTCCACTCCTTCAAGCCCTTTCATGTGAAATTTCTCAACATTTTCGTAATTGAGTTCTAACTTTGGCCTTCTAAAATAGATAATTTGCACCTTATCGGCGATTTCTTCGGGGTTTTTCCAAAGATGAAAGGAATTTACTTGGTCTTGACCAATTAAAAGAAAGAGACGGTCTTTTGGGTATTTCTTTTTGAAATAGCGTACTGTCTCAAATGAATATGGTTGTTCTTTGCTATCGAGTTCAAATGTGTCGATAGAAAAATCTTCGTAATCTTGGATGGCGATTTTTAACATGTTGAGCTTATTAACAGCATCAACAGATTCGTTTTTCCAAACAGCAACCTTCGCAGGAACGAAGATAACGTTGGCATTTAAAACATCTCTAGCGGTAACCGCCATATTGAGATGACCAATATGAATTGGATCGAAACCACCACCGAAAATAACTCTGTTCATTAGATTTTAATCTTTGGATTTTCCTTATTCCTACGGAATAGAATGATGACTCTGCCCATCACATGCACTAATTCGGCATTAAGTTTATTAGAGATGTCTAGAGCGATTTCCATAATTGGAAGGGAACAGCCTTTCATGACATCGATCTTAATTAGTTCATGGGCGGTCAAAGCTTTATCGAGCATAGAGATGAGAGTATCAGAAATCTCATTCTTGCCGATTTGATAACGAATTGTAAGGGTACTAGCGAGCGCTTTTAACTCGCGTTTTTGCTTTGGCGACAACATACTATCTAATCTTCGCTAAGCTTTCCTTATGCGCGACGTCTTTAGGGAGGCGTACACGAATGATTTGCCCGAGGGCGATAAATGATAACCAGCCTAAGCCTTCAATGGCGATATCGTGCCATTTCTTATCATTTTCCATGGCATATTCAAATACATCGTAGTCATGGAAATTCACTAATCTTTCAGAAACTGGTCTCACGGAACGACGAATGTTGTTTTCGTCAATGGCATCGTCGAGTTTCTTAGAAGAGACCTTACGAGTTTCAACGCCTTCGGCGGCGTAGAACTTATAAGCTGTGGATTTACCTTTAATGACTTCAAAAGCGGCAATTGAGCCCACCATTAAGGCATCGCCTGGTGCCATGCTATGTGTGCTGACCTTGATATCCTTCTTAGGAAGAATTTGTTTGGCAACTTCTTTTTCAAGCTTTGTGACCACAGAGATATCTTGCGAAATACCTGGCAATTCATAGAAGAATGATGAACGAGAAAGTGGAATTTCAAGAACATCAACTTGTGTGCCTGGATATTTAACTGTCTTAATTTGACGATTGGTCTTGTTTTCGAAGCCTTTTAAGGCTTTGTTGATGATTGATGTCTTGCCAGAAGCATTATTACCAATCATGTACACGTCATGTCCTTGACGGACTTTATTAACAGCATCGATTAATTCCTTTGGATCAACCTTATTAGCGGTGCCGAGTAAACGGACTGAATTTGGTTTGATACCATAGGCTGAGAATCTTTCAATTAAATAATTGACGAGGCTAGCGTCTTTCACGCTCTTTGGGAATAAGTCACGTTTGGTACCAATGACGGAAACGTTTAATTTTTTCACTTTATCAGCGATTTCTTTATTTAATGTGCCATTAAAGGAGAATAAGTCGACAACCCAAATGATGTATGCATCTGTAGCGAAAGCATCATCAAGTATTTTTAATACTTCTTGGTCGACGTTTTGGTCTAATTGGCTATTGTTAAAAGCTTTCATCGTTTCAAAGCACTTATCACAATAAATGATTTGAATTGGTGTTGCGCGATTTAACGATTCTGGAAGAATATAGCCTTTTTCATCAGGATTGTTACACTGAAGGATAGCACCACAGTGATAACAGCGTAATACTCTTTTACATTTGCCCATACTTTGTTCTCCAATCTGGCAATTTGCCTTTTTTTCTTAAATGTTTTCTAATCGGTCTATCAATAAGACGATTGAAATGGGTGGTAAATTGATCTTCTTTAACAATTTTTTCTGTTAAGACGATACGAAGGTGCGCTCCTTTGGCCGCTAGAACGTCTGTGACCATTTGATCACCAACGAACATGACGTTCTCGAGTGGAACATTCTTTTCCCTAAGGAACTTTTTGATTTTTCCCGAGAATGGCTTACGAGCGCTATGTATATATTCAAGCCCTAACGCGTTTGCATAGCTCGAGACACGCTTGCCCCTATTATTAGAAATAATAACAGGTGTAATGTTCGCGGCTCTGATGCTTTTAATGAGGGCAACCGCTCTTTCGGTCGGAGTGTAAAGACGATAACTATCCAAGGTATTGTCTAAATCGATGAGAAGAAGGGTTACTCCGTTTTGTTGATAGAAATCAACAGGTATCTCATAGATGGAAGCAGCGTGAGCAAACGGGATAAATCTCTTGAACATATTTATGAATAAATAATATCGTAAAACTTTAAAAAATGTGAGAAGAAAATATTTCATTCTCACAAACACTAATACAGACCAAAGCTATTAAACAATGGTAAAACAGGAACAATTATGCGAGTATCACATAAAATAAAAAGTAGACATAAACTAAGTTTATTATCTACTAATTATTTACTTGTTATTTACTTGATATAAAACTACTCATCAAGGTCGTCGAAGATGGAAATTTGTTCGAATCCTTCTTTTTCTTCTTTGACTTGTGGCTCGCTATCATCGCTGCTATCATCGCTGCTATCACTGAGATCAATTGGTGGTTTCTCTTTAATGATGATTGGATGAGAGATAGTCTTTTTATTAACAATTTCAATGTTTGTATCTAAGACTGCGGCAATCTTATCTTTGCCAGGAATATCAATGTTCTTCTTGGCATATTTGTCTAAATCTGTGAGATAGAAATTGTCTAAATCAAAGGTGAAATAGGTGTTGTTAGTGAGGAAGAGATTTATTTTTAATAAATCTTGTTTTGTGGAGAGCTTGAATGCATTAACCACATGATGGATATCACTCTTGAAGCATGGCATTAATGGTTGAACCTTACCTAAACGATTTGTGAGATTCACATGTGCATTATCGAAAATACGATAATGGCCTTTATCGGTGAACATCACTACCTTGCTCTTTTCTTCGGTATCAAAGGCGATCAACGCTACAGCGTTATTCTTTCCTAAACCTGCCATAGATTTAACGCCACCAGCCTTAGTGCCGAGAACATTAAGCTCATTTTCATTGAAGTAAGTAACGTTGCCGTTACTTGCGACCACGATAAGGTTGCTATTACCACTGAGGATTTGGACATCAACGACCTCATCTCCATTAAGTAAACGCATATTACGTGTTGGACGAGCGCGTTTTCCTTTTTCTAATAAATTCAAAGGCATACGCTTGATTTGACCAAACTTAGATAATAAGCCTAAATAGATGTCATTTCTAAAGTCGCTAATGGCAATGCCTTTGACGATTTTTTCATTACCGGCTAGGGTTGAGAAAGCATTTAAGTGAGTGCCTTCATCTTTCCATCTATTCTCTGGAATTTTATGAACTGGAACGCAAATATAATTACCCTGATTTGTAAAACAAATCAAATAATCGGTTGTAGTCAAAACACCAGCGCCTACTAATATATCTCCATCCTTCAAGCCTGGAAGAGGATTATCTCCAGAACTACGGTAAGATTTGAGTGTGGAACGTTTGATATAACCATCCCTAGATAACGCAACCATCACTTCTTCTTTAGCGATGAGATCACGCTTATCAATTGGAGCGACTTCTTTCTTTTCTTCGATGCTAGTACGACGATCATCTCCATACTTTTCAGCGATAGCTTTTAGTTCACGAACTAAAACTCTATTTAATTTCGCTTCATCTTCGAGAATTCCTTTAAGAGTTTCGATATCTTTGAGTAAGGTTTCTTTTTCCTTCTCTAAGATGGCCTCATCAGTGTGAGATAACTTATATAAAGGCATAGTAACGATAGCTTCAGCTTGTTCGTTACTAAATCCGTAGCGATTCATTAAATTGAGCTTAGAATCCGCTTTATCTTTGCTCTTTTTGATGATTTCAACGA
>JAEEGH010010425.1_pt1 | contig 21342 bp, 24 predicted proteins | sample 9134181 | NCBI WGS metagenome assembly JAEEGH01 (sample SAMN16246544, study PRJNA631951) | gut metagenome | biome: gut microbiome; feature: rumen; material: DP-attached | host: Bos | place: Iran: Karaj | collected 2018-10
CAGGTCCATCATCGAGAACGAGGATTTGCAAGTGTATGTCCGGGACTTCGGGAAGAAGGCCAATGACCGATGCCTGGTGGCGGAGGTCGCCGGGAAGGTCGTCGGGGCCGTATGGACACGGGTCATGAACGATTATGGCCATATCGCCGACGACATCCCTTCATTGGCCATCTCCCTCCATAAAGACTATCGCGGCCAGGGCATCGGAACGGAGCTGCTCCGGAAGATGCTTCAACTTTTGCGGCGCGACGGCTTCAGACAGGTTTCCTTATCGGTCCAGAAAGCCAATTATGCCTTCAGAATGTATCAGAAAGCAGGATTCGAAGTGCTGAAAGAGACGGAGGAGGAGTATTTGATGCTTTGTGAACTGGAAAATCTCAGCATGTAAATAGTAAAGCAGAATTCTCCCACAGTTCTATTCGAAAAAGAGGCTACAGGAAGCATTGTTGATTTGCGTAAGTAAATCTCTAAACAATGATATCTACGGGCCTTAAGGTGAATTTGTCAGGCACTGTCAATGAAGCAACATGTCTCGCTTGTACACGTGAATGCACTTTTGACTGCGGTTTTCTGTTCAAGTCTTTCGGAATCGGGTCGATAATCGACCAAATCCACGAGACATGTACAGGGGAACACCGTTCTGCTGCTGTTTTTCTGTACAAGTGAGACTTGTACAGAAGTCAAGCAACGTTATGAACATGAAAGAATACGCGCCGGGCGAAATACAGTCATGTACGGCAATACGGTGTTCTTTACTACTGTTTCTCACAGAGATTAAACGATCCAAGAGCCGCCCTTGTCCGGGCCCTCTCTTTTGATGACGCCTTCGGCTTTCAGTCTGGCAAGGTGCTTCTCGATGGCCTTGGGGGTTATGCCGATGATTTCGGCGAGTTTCCGGGCGGAATAGTTGGGATGATCTTTGAGCAGTCGGAGGATTTTCTCCCTACTTTTTGGCTTCTTCTCCCCAATTGGCCGGGAGTTCTCCCCGCCATCATCCATCGACCTAAGGAATGCGTCAATGTCTGAAGACAATGTCTTGATCACTTCGCCCGTCATGAAATCCAGGAAAACGGACATATCATCCGTTTCCCGGGTCGCTATGAGTGCATTGATATAATCACCCTTGTCTTCCTTGAGTACTTTCGACGGAATCAGGCCGAATTCGAATTGGACGTGGTTCATGACAAGGCGGGCCATGCGTCCGTTCCCATCGACCCAGGGATGGATGGTCACCAGGCGATAATGGGCCTCGAAACTGAAGTCATAGCGCTCTGACAGGGACATCGGACGCTTGCGCTGGGCATTGAGCCAGTCACAAAACTCCTGCAACTTGGCGGGAACCTTCTGGTAACTCAGATAGGAACGTCCCCCGACGCCGGCAGTGACATTGACCATCCGGAGGTCGCCGTTTGCGGAGGAAAAGTCGCCAAGGGCGGTTTTGTAGGTCGATCCCGTATTCTGCATCACCATATGGGATAGAGCCTTCAGCGTGTCAATAGTAATGTCCGTATGATTCTTGGCAAGACGAATGCTCTCTTCATAGGCCCGCTTCAAATCCAGGTTCATCATCTGCTCCATGAGAGGTTTCCCTTTCGCTGTGATTCCCTCGTCGAAGAGAAGCTGGTTTTCTATTTCCGTAACCGTTGACCCTTCGATAGCTGTGGAATGGGTAATGATGGAATACAGATAGAACTTCTCGTAGTCTATCTGCGAGTCGATGCCTAATTGTTTATACCGCTCAATAAGGGTGGTCAACTGTTCCTTCTTGTTCATGCTCTTAGCATATTACTTTGCAAAGATATGTTTTTCTCCCTACTTTTTCAAGTTTTCTTACTACTATTTCTGGTTTTCTTACTACTTTTGATGTCGGAATAACTGGCAGCCTCGACACTATTCGCAAACTTTTCCACCTTCCTGAGGTCTTCCAAAAGGTTCGAGTTTTTAGCTGTGTAGTCTACACAGCAAGCCAACCTTTCGAGGCTGGCTTTTTCTGTTTAGTAGCGGAGGCTTTGCCTCTTTCACCCCCGCCGCTACGCGGCTGCCCCGAGGGGTACGGGGAAAAGGATTCCCCCGCAGGGCTTCGCCCTCCCCCTTCGGTCGGCCTGCGGCCTCCGAGTAAGGGTCTGCTGAAGAAGCGTCCGTATGTCATTGATTATCAAAATGCCCCGATAAAAGGTTCCGCAGACTCCTCGTGATCCGGATGGGTCTGCTTGGGAAAATAAAAAAGCAAGCTGATACTCAATAACTTATAGCAGAGTCATCCGCAGACCTAATTGTCATGGGATGATTCGTGCTTTGGAAGTCCTCTTTTTTGTTATCTTTGCAAAACCGGGTTAACTATGCTTATTCTGAATCATGCAGAATCATCCCAAAACAAGAATCTTTTTCCAAGGCCTTGTTATCTTTCTTGCCTTGTGGGGCGGGCTGTTCCAATCCTGCAGGCGTGCGGAGCCTGAACAGGTAACATACGCTTTTACAGTGATTGTCACCGATGAGTCCTCCCATCCTTTCGAGGGAGCGCTGGTGCAGGTGAACAGGGAGGAAAAGTATACGGACAAAGAAGGTAAATGCTCCTTCGAGGGATTGAAAGACACTCGGCTCCATGTGGTTGTATCGGCCCAATACTATCATTCCATAGATCAGATATTTGGTCTCCAGGGACGCGAAGACCCGACGCTGCGGGTCACGCTGATCCGGGAAACGCCCAGCCTGTCGGTGGACAACGGGCAATTTGACACTCCTTTCCAAAAATCGCACGGCATCCTCCAGATCCAGGCCAATACAGACTGGAGAATCGAGTCGTCCTCGGAGGCGCTCTCGTTTTCCACCCGGGAGGGCCTGGGCAGCAAAACCGTGTATGTAGACTGGTCTTTCCCGGATGATGGGGAGGAGGACATCTCGGAGGCGTCTTTCACCATCCATTCTTCGGCCGGTCTCATTACCATACCTGTCCGGTATCACCATCCGCAACGGATTGTCCGGATAGAAACTATCGTGCCCAACTCGGCCGTGGACAGGAATGCTCCCGCCATCGGCCGCATGACGTTTTCCCGAAAGGCGGTCCCCGTGCAAGCTTGGGGCACTAGTCTCATTACGTATGAGATGCGCCGTGTCGATGACTACACCATCGACTTGCTGGTACCGCACAACATCTTCAATCTGGGTCAAAGGAAGATCATCGACCATGTGCAGGTAAAGGCGGCCGGCGATGACGTTGTCATGTATGATGACGCCGTCCAACTGGATTTCTTCGACGACATCGCATACCTGGAAGGGGGCGAGATGGAGGATATCTGGCTGTCGCCGGACGAAACCTACATGTGGGTTACCACCATCCTGCCCAACCGGGTCTATAAACTGGACACGCGTGATTTTTCTGTGCTCAAGTCCTTCGACCTGGACTGGCGGCCGTGGCGGGTGTGTTACAATCTGTATAACAACCGCCTATATGTGGTGGATTATAACCACGGCGTGCTGAACGTGCTGGATCCCGATACCGGAGCCCAGCTTAAAACCATTTCCAAAGAGCCGGACGAACTGGACCATCCCCAGTTTCCCACCAACAGGATTACCAAGGCACTTTTTGCCGACAATGGCCTGGGCGTGCTCATAACCGACAACGACGGACGGATGAACTACCGCTGGTTCCTCATCGACAGCCGCCGCGACGACATCATCGAACATACTTCGCTGGAGCAGGAACACGGCACTTCGTTTTCCGACTACTGCTTCTTCGATGCCATGCTGGACCACACACGGACCAAGATCATCGGCAAATACTGGTACAACTTCACGCTGTATATGCTGGACAGCATCGACGGCTCCATTTCCCCCATCGAAGTCCAGGGCGATTTCAATGCCCCCGGCGTGCTGTATGCCGGCGGACAGATCCAGCAGCAGCGGACGCATCGGGAGAAAGACCTGATGATGTACTGCGCTCCTTTTTCGTCCGTTCTGCACGATTATGTGAACGACACCTACAGCCAACCCTTTATCAACCATCCTTTTTGGCAGGCTACATGCGATTTCTGCTATGGCGAGGAGTTCGGCGACGACATCTGCACCTACTTCGTCAACTGGAACAACAACATTACCATTTACAACCATTCCCAACACACAGTCCCGTTCGGCACGTATTTCGGCCGGGGCGGAAGCACCAACGGCTCCGAAGGCATCCTGTCCTTCCGCCGGGGCGGCCGGCTGATCATCTATTATTCCAACGGCAACGACAGGACCGTCTTTTTAACCATCAACACCTCGCGGTTCACCACATAGGGGTTTAGAAGAATCAATAAAACAACCATGGACAAGAATGGACTCTTCCTGCAAGCCATCGGCAAGTTTCTGCTCGGGGTTGTCGTCATCGGCCTGTTGCTCTTCCTGCCGGCGGGGTCGCTGCAGTATTGGCAAGGTTGGCTGCTGATGGGCATTCTGTTCGTGCCGATGTTCTGCGCCGGCCTGGTCATGATGGCGAAGAATCCGGAACTGCTTCGCAAGCGGCTGAATGCCAGAGAAGGAGAGAAGGAGCAGCAGACGGTCGTGAAACTCAGCGGCCTCCTGTTTGCCGCCGCGTTTGTCGTGGCGGGCCTCAATTGGCGTTTTGGCTGGTGCGTGCTGCCGGACTGGGCCGTTTGGGTATCGGCAGGACTGTTCCTGGTCTGCTATCTGCTCTACGCGGAGGTTTTGCGTGAAAACACTTACCTGTCCCGGACCATCGAGGTGCAGGAAAATCAGAAGGTCATCGACACGGGGCTTTATGGAGCCGTCCGGCATCCGATGTACATGGCCACGACCGTCCTGTTCCTGGCCATGCCGCTGGTGCTGGCCTCTCCCCTCTCTTTCCTTATTATGCTGCTGTATATTCCGCTGATCGCCAAACGGATCAAGAATGAGGAGATGGTCCTGGAAGAAGGGCTGGAGGGCTACAAGGAATACAAGCAGAAGGTGAGGTACAAAGTGATCCCGTTCATCTGGTAAATCTCCCTTCGAAGCCCGTCCGGGGGCTCAGCAAGCATTGAACCAGCAGCCGATTTCCTTGATGCGACCGTTTTCGTCCAGGATGAAGTGCCCGTAAACTTCCATATTCTCAAACCAGTAGTCATACCTGGACGGATCCTTCTCATCCTGCCGGAGGACCACTCCTTTCTTGCATTTCATGTTCAGCTTTCGTCCCACCCGCAGACCCCCTTTGAACATATCGGCGGCGACGAGAAAACGAGGGGAAACGATCGTGTAATCACCCAGGCATCCGTCCTCGAAACACAGAACGTCACCGTTGGTCAAGGTGACCTCGAAGAGATGCCCCCCCTGGCATTCGTCATAGCTTTCCTCATACGACGCAACCTCTCCAAAGGTCCATTCAATGCATTCGAGGGCGGTCTCACGCCGTTCCTTCGGCATATTGATATGTGCGCCCGTTTCCGGGTCCCAGTCAATGTCGAAGTTTGCAGGAAGGCCGGTGCTGAACACCTTGCCTCCATACCGGACCTCTCCGACGGACTGCGCCCGCAGGAGAACCGGAAGAAGGAGAAGAAGAATCGTGACAGTGCGTTTCATAAAAGGTTGGTTGTCCTCAAGCCATCTTGCAATTATCTCGCCACAGACCCGGTCTTTTTTCCCGACTTTTTTAACTTTGTATGAATTACTCATCCAGATGACTGCGATTATGAAAAGATTCGTCCTTTTGTCCCTGCTGGTTTTCGCCGCGATCGCGGCATCGGCCCAGACCAAGAAGGTCTCCATCCTCGGAGACTCCTATTCCACATTCCAAGGCTGCAACCCCGAGGGGTACGCGCCTTTCTACCCGGACGCCCACAACGACGTCAAGGAGGTGGAACAGACCTGGTGGAGCCTGTTCATCCAGGCGAAAGGCTATGAGCTGGACAAGAACAATTCCTGGGGTGGCACCACCATCTGCGGCACCGGGTATTTCCACCGGGACGTCTTCAACTCGTATTTCATCTCCCGCATCGACATGCTGGGAGACCCCGACATCATCTTCGTGTTCGGCGGCACCAACGACGCCTGGGCCCGGGCGCCGCTGGGCGAATACCAGTATTCCGATTGGACCAAGGACGACTGCAAGAGCTTCCGTCCCGCCCTCGCCTGCCTGCTCTACACCCTGCAGAAACGCTATCCGAAGGCGCAGGTATATTCCATCCTGAACTCAGAGCTGCAGGAAGAGGTCAACGAGTCGATGCGGACGGTCTGTCAGCACTACAACGTCCCCCTCATCGAGCTCCACGACATCGAAAAGCAGAACGGCCATCCGTCCATCAACGGGATGAAAAGCATCTGCGAACAGCTGGTCCAGGCGATTCCGTAGGATCCTACAGCAGCCGGGAGAGGTCCTTCTCTTCGATGACGCTGAGGCCGTTGGAGGCGATGACCTCGGCGGCCTTTTCGGCGTTGTCCGTACGGAAGATGAGGACGCCCTTTCCGTTCAGCAGGAAGGAATACAGGTAGGTGATGCTGATCCCTTCGCCGGCGAAGATCTCGATGGCGTCGGCGGCCTTGCCGGGACGGTCGTCGAGCTCGACGGCGAACACCTCGCACAGCGAGACGGCGACGCCGGCCTCCTTGAGGACGCGGCAAGCCTTTTCAGGCTCGGAGCAGATGATGCGGAAGATGCCGAAGTCGGCGGTGTCGGCGATGGTGGAGGCGATCAGCTGGATATTCTCCTGCTTGAGCAGCTGGAGCACCCGGACGAGGGCGCCGGACTTGTTCTCGATGAAGACGGATAATTGATGGACGGTCATGGTTATGCGGCTGTATTAATACTTCTTTCTGGTGTCGACGACGCGGACGGCCTTGCCTTCGCTCTTGGGGAGGGTGTTCTTGGGAACGAGACGGACCCGGGGCGTGATGAGGATCTCGTCGCGGAGCTGGCGGGTGATCTCCCGGGTGAGCGCCTGGAGTTTGCTGTAATCGTCGATGAACATGTCTTTCATCTCCACGTCGACGGTCATGGCGTCGTTGTCGTCCACGGTCTCGAGGGTGATGAGGTAGTCGGAGGCGAGCTCCTGGAACTGCATCAGGATGGTCTCGATCTGGATCGGGAAGATGTTGACGCCCTTGAGGATGATCATGTCGTCGCTGCGGCCCTTCATGCGGTCGAGGCGGAGGTGGTGGCGTCCGCAGGGGCACTCGCCCGGCAGGATGCGGGTGAGGTCGCGCGTCCGGTAGCGGAGCAGCGGCATCGCCTCGCGCTTGAGCGTCGTGAGCACGAGCTCGCCGACCTCGCCGTCCGGAACGGGCTCGAGGGTGTCGGGATCGACGATCTCGACGATGTAGTAGTCCTCCCAGATATGCATGCCGTTCTGCTCGGGGCATTCGAAGGCGACGCCGGGGCCGCACATCTCCGACATGCCGAAGGAGTTGTAGGCCTTGACACCCAGCATGTTCTCGATGCGCTTGCGCGTGTCCTCGGAGTGCGGTTCGGCGCCAATCACGAGGGTGCGGAGCTTGGTGTCCTTGCGGGGGTCGATGCCCTTTTCGCACATGACCTCATACAGGCGCGCGGCGTAGGAAGGGATGGCGTGCACGACAGTGGTGCCAAAGTCCGTGAAGAACTTGAGCTGGCGCAGGGTGTTGCCGGCGGCGGCGGGGACGGTAAGCATTCCTACCCTCTCGGCGCCATACTGGAAGCCGAGACCGCCGGTGAACATGCCGTATCCGGAAGTGTTCTGGAACACGTCCTCGGGACGGCAGCCCACCATCCACAGGCAGCGGGCGACGGCATTGGCCCATTCCTCCAGGTCCTTCTGCGTATGCAGGATGACCGTGGGATTGCCGGTGGTGCCGCTGGAAGAGTGCAGGCGCACGCACTTGTCAAGCGGAACCGCGGCCATGCCGAAAGGATAGGTGGCGCGAAGGTCCTGCTTGGTCGTGAACGGAATCTTCTTGAGGTCGTCAAGCGTACGGATATCCGAAGGCGTCAGGCCGGCTTTGCGGAAACGCTCCTTGTAGAAAGGCGAATTCATGCAATGCTTGACGGTGGCCTGCAACCTCTCCAGCTGCAAGGCCTCCAACTCTGAACGGGAGTACGACTCCTCCGGATTGAAGAACTTCTGGTAAGACATAATTAGGTTAATAGTTTTTCTGAAACACTACTACATTTCATTCGGGGTTTTAAAGATAGGCATTCCATCCTAAAAAACAAAACCACAGCCCTCTAAATGGCCTGTTTATGAAAAAGAGGGAATGAATTTTGCAAAGAAAACTGCCGATTCTCTCAGTTATGCACATGAAACGAACCGTCATTTTCTTTTTGCTGGCCGTTTGGGCCCTCCTCGTTGCTTCTTGCAGTCGTCATCGTCTGGTGGTCAATGGGTTCGTTGACGAACCTCAGGACAGCATCCTGATCGACTTGAGCCAATACGTGTTTCCTGATTCACGGATTGAGATCAAGGATGTAAAAAAGCTTGACGGATATTATTATTTCCGGTTCGGCATGACATACCGAGGCGATTTTGAAGGGCCTCCTTCCCTCTTGATGGCGGCAGCCGAAGATAAACTCAAGGCAAAACATATACCCCTCCCCGACGATGTAAACGAGGTTTCTTCCATCTTTGCCAGAAACGATACGCTGATTTTGAAATCGGATGATAAACGGCTCTTTTCATTCGATCCCAAGAAATGGAAGTGGTCTCCCGTGTCCTCGGGAAAAGAAGACAAGAGCACGCTATACGAAGATGATGACTGGATCGTGAAATCCGCCAGCCACGGAGAATTCGGAGGTGCATCCTGGTTCATAGACAAGCACACGCAGGAGAAGTATGCATTTGTCGAACTGAAAGGCAGAACACATCGGATTGGCAATACTTTTTATGTCGTGACGTCGACCAGAATTTATGAAATACCGGATCCCTCCTTTGGTTTTCGTTGTGATTCCACCACCCGATATGAAAATGCCAAGGACGTCCGTCCCATGTCATATCCTTTCGATAAAGCGGGGTATATCCCGATGAAACACTATATCACTCCCCGGGTCCGTTTTGACGACCCAGTTCTTATAGATATCGACTATATATTCCCAGACGGAAGACGTATCTATTTCAATCCCTATTACGTGTATAGCGAAGATCCTATCTATCGAACGGAGAGTTCAGACACAACTTTTGTCGCTTCGTTCTGTGCTTCAGACACGCTGTTTTGTGTGCTTGACACGCCATCAGGACTGGAATTGATGAAATTGGGAGATGCCGGATTAATCCCTGTCCACAATTTCGACATGAAAATCAAAGATACTTACCCTTTCATTTTTAACTTCAATTACCCGAGTATCATCGTCCGAAACAAGTATCGCGATGAATCCAATCCGACAGACGAGCGGTTATTTCTCGTGATCAATACCGAGGATGGGGTTTCTGAGCTGATCGATCTAGCCCACAACGGGAATACCATACTGAGAGTCCGTTATTTTCCCTCCGACTTGAGCGATTACTTTTAACTGAAAAGCCAGCCTGCACGGGCTGTTTTTTTGTTTTCGACCGAAGTATATCGAAAAACAAATCAATAAAATCTTTTTGATTTGCGATAAGTATCGTTATCTTTGTGAAGATGGAAGAAAAGAAAAAGTCATTTGGGGAATTCCTGATCTGGGCAACGGCCCTGATGACAGGCCTTCTCGGGCTGGAGGGGGTCGTTTGCCATTTCGTGAACGATGAATGGGAGTTCGTCGTGAGGGTTGTCTTTTTCTTTATTCAATTGACATGGTTAATGATCTATCAAGCAATCATATACCGCCAGGACGAGGAAAAGAAGAAGACCGACTACGTAGATTTTTCATTGGTAGGGTTTGCCGGGTTTCTGAACAGCCTTTTTTCCATATTCGTTTTCGAACCCAATCATTTCGGATTGCCGAACGTCTGGTTCGCACTCCCGTTTCTCATCCTGTTCCAGGCTTTCGCTCTTTATTGGACCGACCGGTCGATGAGAAAATCGTTTGAAGTGGGTGAGAGACAGAAGCGGGAGCCGGGAGAACTCCTCGACCGCGTATCACAGTCGGACCAGCCGGTTTTCATTGTAATTTCCCACGTCCCAAAGCAGCACATAGCCTTCGAATTGGACGATAAAGCGACGATACTCTACCAGCTTGTGGACGATCGATACCTGGTCCTCTTCCGCCGCGAAGTGGGGATGAAACAATTCCTGAAAGTGCTGTCCGCCCTTCGCTCCGAAACCAATGACGATGAAGACGTGATCGGCTATTATGGGCGCTCCTGCAAAGGAGCCCAACCAGATGGACAGCACGCTTTCGTGAGCAATCTCCGAGGCGAATGTCGGACCATCCCGTTTGACCTGACGACGGTTCCCTTCGACGAAGCCGATCCTATTCCAATCAGAGACGAAAACATTTGATTATCCATACATTCCACGAACAAAACTTATAAAGTAAGCGGTTTTACGAAACTGGTAACCGTACTGGGACTTCCGTTGGTTGGTCTGTTCGTGTATCTCTTTATTGATGCTTTTAGCATCTCGCCCGAAGAGGGCAACAGGCTTTTCAGTATTATCTTATTTGGTGCGGGGATGCTGTTTTTCCTTTTCGTGGATCTTTTCTGCATCCTATCGCTGAAGGATTATACCGTCCTGACAGACAACGGGATCAAGCTTCATCTTCATCGGCAAACCTTTCCATATTCATTCAAACCGATTGACGACGAGATCGCTTGGAAAGACATCCAAGATGCCAGCTTCGTCGATGAAAAGAATACCACATTCGCCGTATTTGACCTCGTTTCAGGAGAAGTCAAGGAGTTCGCGATCGGCCATTTGGTCAAGTCGCTGCAATGGGACATCGATTCTCACTTTGATCCTGAGTCCCAGATCGTAGAGGAGGAAGAGGAAGAAGATGAGAGGACTCCCGGATCGTTGGAATGGGCCAAAAAGAAACAATTCAATGAGGTGCTGGTGGCAGGGGCATTGGAGATTGTCGGAACAATTCTCATTGCCTTGAAACTTCGCTGGGGAATCCTCGTTGTCTTCGCCGCATTGATATTCGGCATCAGTTCCCTTTACCAGTACTACCAGTACAACTCCGTTCAATCAAATCCGGTCCTTGCCAAGAAGGGACGCATTTATCTGATTCTCGGAGTGCTGCTGTTGCTCGTCCTTCTCGCCGCGGCATTGATAGCCTCGGACGCCACTCTTCCGGCCGCCGATTAATCCTACCCTTCCGGGTGTAGCTTCCGATACAAGTCGAGGTTCCAGCGGAGGGATTTGACGGCCGATTTGGTCAGGTCGACATCGGCGGTGTGACGGCCGCTCAGGAAGTGGAAGTTGATGCGTTTCCCCTGCAGGAAGCGCTTGACGACGATGGCGTTGGCCGTGGAGGGGACGAAGATCTGGTCGGCCCCGGTGGTCAGGCGGCAGGGGAATTCGGCCGTGGTGCCGGGGGCTTCATCCAACAGTTCCAAGAGCGAATCGAGGTACGCGAACGCATCGTCCATGGTCTCCCCCATCACCAGGCAGGTCTCATCGACAAGGCCGAAGGAAGACGAGGGGTCATCCAGGAAGATATCCAGCAATTGGAGCACATGTCCGACGCTCAGGTAGTAACCGAAGGTTCCGTCCGGGTCTTTGTAGGTGAAGATGGCATACTCGTTGTCGTTCTCCTCGACCTCGGTAATTTCCATCTTCATTCCGAAGGGGCTGTTCTGCGCAACCGCAAACAACGTCACGCATGCCAGCGCAAGGGTGGTAAGAAGTCTTTTCATATGTTTGATCATTAGTTTCAGGGAGTTGCCTCCGTGGTTCGTTCACAAAGATATGCATTTTAGGAAATAAACACTATCTTTCCGACGATAATTCAGAAATTCAATAAATTCTTTTTGAATTTCGATATATTTCCATATCTTTGTAAAGAACAACCACCCAAAGTTATGGAAACACACTATCTGGTAACGATTCTCATACTGGCAGCCATCTGCCTCGCATACTTCATCTTCCGGCCTTTTGCCCGCAGAAAGCGGGAAGCACGGAAGGACGTGCCCATGGACACGAAAGAACCGGACACCACTCCCCTTCCGGACGAACCGGATGAAGTGATCATCCTCGACCCGATTCATGTCAACGAGCCCGACAGCACCATCCTCCTGTACCGGACAGAGGGCCTTCTCGTGTTTGGTGCGATGCGGGTTTCCATCGACCTGATCAAAGACATCTCAATCAACAACGCCTCCAACTTCTATATCCCCTGCGCATATCACATCCTCCTTATGCTGAAAGACGGTCGCGTCGCCCACATCCCCGCCGGCCAGGACGGCGAATGGGCCAACGAGGTCCTGGAACAACTGCGGGAGGCCGTTTTCACGAAATGACCCATGAAGAAAACCCTCCTTTTCCTTACAGTCCTGTCGTCGGTTCTGAGCGGATGTGATTCCACCCCCGCCATCATGATCGACAGGGATTCCGTGAAGATTGTGCAGGGGAAATACACTGGCGAGACACTCGATCTCACCTTCCATGCGGACCTGACAGGCACGGTCGATACTGAAAGGGTGTATTGGGAACACGGAGACGGTCGATTCCATCGGGACTCATTCCCTCAAGACGGAGTCACTCTCAGCTATGAAGTGTTCAATCCCTTCGGTGATCTGGACCTGAAAACCCTGAACGACAGAGTCGGCGACTCAAAAACCGTCACCTTCCCCATCCCCGTTTTCGGAACAGACGACAACCCCTACGACTACACGCTACGAATCACCCTCTACATCAACGCCAGAAAGATAGACTCCTACAGCGCCAAATTCCACTTAAACGAGCCGAAATGACGGCCTTTCCGTGCACCTCTCGAGCATCAAGTCATTGTCACTCAGCCATATAACCATTCACGGGTGCACCGCGTGGTGCACCCGTGAAGTGTCAAAGCATTGCTAAACAATCAGATAATATACCAGAGGTACACCAAAGCCATTACAGCGAAAGGACGACGGGCTTCGGGAAGACGGGTTTCCCGCGGAGCGTCATGTGGCGGGAGAAGTCGATGCTGACGGTCGCCACATTCTTCGGACATTCGAAGTCGACCCAAAGCGAATAGAGCCAACGTCCTCCTGCATGCTTTTCCAGGAAGGTCGTGAAAGGCCTTGTCTTCTGGTCGGGCTTCCAAATCATCATCGGGTCTCTGGGATAATACTTCCAGACGACAGAAACCGGTTTTCCATTGATCTTAATGTCGGCCGGAGAAACAAGGACACCATCCGGCAGATCATCGAATCTTATACAGACAGTCGAGGGGTTCACCCGCGATGCCGAAACACAAACTTCCGACGCCTCCGAAACAACGGTTTGACTATCATAGTCCACAGGGATTCTAAGTCCACAGCACCCCGCGACAGAGACCATACTCAATACAACTACCAACAAACTAAAATAGGACTTCATAAACCAATTTTTATTTGGGAAGCATTGAAATCCAAAAACCATGCGAACAGAGAAAAAAATGCTCGTACTGGTTCAAAAAATGAACGAATACGAGCATTATTGGACATTTTTGCCTACACCGGTCCAAACAATGGACCCATACAAGCACCTTTATGCGCTAAAGGAAATTAGGATTTTTACATACAAAAAAAGCTCTACTTCCAGTGCTTCAGCTGGGAGAGGTAACCGTCGTAGAGGGTGCGCCTTTCGGCTTCGGACTGGTTGTCCGGATTGGGCATGTGGCCGACCAGGAAGTCCAGGAGGGCGTCCTTGGTCCGGTAGGCGAACTTGCCGTCGGCATAGCACCATTTGCAGTAGTCTTCGTTGAAGCTGCCGTCGTTTTCGCGGCTGATCATGGAGTCGTCGGACAGGGGCATGCCGCAGCATTGACAGTAAAGGGTCTGCGGGGAACCCAGAAGGGTGTTGATGGAGACACCGAATTCACGGGAAAGCACTTTGAGCAGCTCGGGGTTGGGCTGCGTCATGCCCGTTTCCCAGCGGCTGACGGCCTGCCGGGTGACATTGATACGTTCCGCCATCTGTTCCTGCGTCAGATTGTTCTTTTCGCGCAGATTCCTTAAGATTTCCTTGACTTCCATTTTCTTGTTCTGTTTTGGTTGACGGTGCAAAGTTACGACGTCCTGGAACACGTGTCAAGAAACATGTTGTTGCTTTTTCATTTGGCCGATCCCGGCACAATGACTATCTTTGAACAATCAATTGAGAAGAATCGATGACCCCTGCGGAGTTTCTGGATATACTTCATGTCGCGGAGCGGCTCAAGGACACGCCCCGGCATTGTACGACGAGCAAACGGCGCGTCGAGAGCGTCGCCGAGCACAGCTGGCGCATCTCCCTCATGGCGTTCCTGCTGAAGGACGAGTTCCCGGAGGCCGACATGGACAAGGTCGTGAGGATGTGCCTGATCCACGACCTGGGCGAATGCTTCACGGGCGACATCCCGACCTTCGTCAAAACGGACGGAGACCGCGCCGTAGAGGACTCGCTTTTAGGTCGATGGGTGGCTTCGCTGCCGCCGGAAGTATCGACGGAAATGGCCTCCCTGTTCCGGGAAATGGACGCCCAGGAAACGCAGGAAGCCAAGATTTACAAGTCGCTGGACAAGCTCGAAGCCCTGATCCAGCACAATGAATCCCCCATCGACACCTGGTCCGAAAACGAGTACGACCTGAACAAGGTCTACGCCTTCGACACCGTCGCCTTCTCCCCCTGGCTCACGGCGCTCCGGAAGGAAATCCTGAAGGACACGCTGGAGAAAATCGGATAGCCTTACTGCGATTATTTAAGCGAGAGCCGGACGGGATCCGGGAGAACGGGTTTTCCGTCCAGTTTCATATAGTCGGAGAAGTCGATCCGGACCGTCTCCGCATTCTTCGGCCGTACAAACCGGACCCGCAGGATGTAGGGCCAGCGCTTTCCCAAGGGCTGTTCCTCTGAAAACGTATTGAACGGCTCGGTTCTCCGGTCACTCTTACGAATCATATATGCGTCCCCATGATAATACTCCCAGACTGCGGAAACCTTTTCTCCGTTGACGCTGATATCGCCCGGAGACACAAGAACGCCATCCGGCAAACCGTCGAACGCGACATAAACCGTTGAATGATTCACCTTTCCGGCTGAAATGCGGATGTCTGACGCCGCCTTAGAAACGGTCTGGGCATCATAACTCACAGGGATTTCACGGCTGGTGCCGCATCCCACGAAAAACAGGGTTCCAAGAACGATGGAAATTTTCAAGAGACAATTCATAAGCAGTGATTTACGCGGTACAATCAATTCAAAAACCATGCAGAGAGCATCTGTTCCCGTCACAGAAGCCGGTCTTTTCTTGAATATTTAAACTATCTTTGTGCTTTGAAGCCGTTGTGCTTCCTGATAAAACAAATCTTCATACAATTAAAGAATGAAAAAACTTATTCTCTCCATCGTCCTGGCCAGTGTTGCCATGGCGGCTCCCGCTCAGGAATCCCCTATTTACCTTCAGCAGGGAACGCAGTCTTTCTCCGGTTATGTTTCTTACTCGTACAATTCGCTGTTCAAGACGACCTCCGGTATTCTCTATAACTACTACTTTATGGACAATCTGGCCCTGCGCGCGAATGTCCGCTTAGGCTATAAGAACACGACTGACGAATACACTCTTGATTCTTCGACGATTGAAATGACGAACGTCAACAACGATTTCCGCCTCGGTCTCGGCCTTCAGAAATCCCTCGTCAAATCCCGGAGATTCAACGGTTACATCGCCATTGACGCGCTGGCAGGCGTGCAGAATGCGAAAGTCACCCGGGACAATCGTACAGACAAGACTTCCTCGATCGAGTTCGGTGCCCGGCCGGCGATGGGTGTCGAATTCCATTTCGTGAACGACTTCTTTGTCGGACTTGAATGGGGATACGATGTCATCTTCAACAACTCGGACCTGAGCAGCACGCATTCCGCGAACAATACGATCCTGGATATCGCGGATCTTTCCTCCGCGTGCTTCCGGGTCGGTTTCAACTTCTGATCGGACAGTTTCAAACTGCATATCGTTTCAAGGTCGGTTCCTCCCAAAGAACCGGCCTTTTTTGTTTTTGTCGATTTTTTCGAAAAAAGTTTGCAAATTAAAATATATCGCTTACCTTTGTATCGGAATCCGATATAACGGCAAACAATATATGTTATGAAAAACACCACGACAGCTTTAACGGAAGCGATTTATTACATCCTTCTGGCCCTGCAGGAACCCCTGCATGGCTATGGAATCATGCAGAAGACCTCTTCTATGAGCAACGGGCGGCTGGTCCTGTCGGCAGGAACCCTGTACGGGGCCATCGCCAACCTTCTCGAGAAAAGATGGATCACGCCGTGCGGCGAATCGTCAGACACGGACGGCAGAAGAAAATTGTATCAGATTACAGACAAAGGACAGGAAGTCCTCATGGCGGAATTCGAACGCCTGGAGGAACTGGTGGAAAATGGAAGAATGAACATTAAAAAGTAAGCGATATGAGCACAAAATTAGTTACCATCAACTGGTTCGTTGATTTTGACAAAGAAGAAAAGTGGCTGAACAAAATGGCCCGGAAAGGCCGGGCTTTCCAGGGTGTCCATGGGTTCTTCTATCGTTTCGGACAGTGCAAACCCGGAGAATTCATCTATCAGATTGACTTTGACGAAAAGAAGTCAAAGGAAGGAGTCGGGGACTATGTGGCCTTCCGCAGCTCCTGCGGGGACCAACTCGTCCAGCAGCGTAAAAGCAAAATCTATTGGAGAAGGGAGACGGCATCCGGTCCTTTCGAGGCGGAAAACAACGTCGCCGCCAAGCTACGCCTGACGAACAAAGCTTTCAACTTCCATCTGAACAGCTTCATCGGGCTCACGCTGATTGCGGCATTTGGCGTCTTCATCATGATTCCGCTGGGAAAATATCTCTGTGATGGCAATTTATCCAAATGGCTGACCGACGTAGGAACCGGACTGGCCTGCGGAATCCTTCTGGCAGAGTTGGTTATCTTGGTGCCGATTTTGAAGAAACTGCACAGGAAAATCAATGAACTCATCGGACAGATCTTCTAAAAAGACAAAAAAGATGACCCCTGCAGAATTTCCTGCCACGAATCGACTCAAGGACACCAAGCTCTTCTTTCTGGAAGAGGATTGCGCAGAGCAGTTTGGTGTCGATAAAGGAAAAGAAATCTTTACCCGGACAGAAAAACGGTATGACGATCTGTGCGGAAATGCCGATTTCAAGGGCAACGAAGCCATCGAAAAACACCTGACGACGAACCTCTTCCCCACCCTGGCTTACTACCAGGCGCTGCGGGAAGAAGGTTTCGGACAGGAGGACGCCTTGGTGTACGTCCGAAAAGAAACCTCCCGGGCGGCGCTGATCAAGAAAGAAGAGCAGTCCAAAACGGGAAGAATGCCCTGCGCCTATCTGATGTACCGCCTATTCGCGAAATCTGTCATGAAGAAGAACTTCCCCAAGGAAGGCTGGGACACTCGATGGGTCCGCTGCGACGGGAAGGAGATCCATTTCGACATGACCCGCTGCCTCTACAAGTACACCTGCGACAAGATGGGCTGCCCGGAGCTTTGCGCCGTGTTCTGCGAGAACGACGACATCGCCTTCAGCGGTCTCATGCCCAAAATCCGCTTCGAACGGAACGGCACCTTGGGCAAAGGCTCGGACCGCTGCGATTTCCATTTCATCAAAAATCAATGAGTTATATGACCAGGGAAGAACTTAAGGCCCATATCAGGGAGAAGGAACCGAACATCTGCCAGATTTCCGTCCTGAAAGACGGGAAAGAAATCTATTCCGACGAATGGAACGGCTATCGGAAGACGGACTGCACGCACGTCATGTCCGCCACGAAGAGCGTGATGGCGCTGCTCGTAGGGATTGCCATCGACAAGGGAATGATGGGCGGTGTCGATGATAAAGTCCTCTCCTATTTCCCTGACTATCAGGTAAAACGCGGAGAGAAAACCATCTACGACATAACAGTCAAGCACCTGCTGACCATGCGCGCCCCCTACAAGGGGATCGGAGATCCGTGGTCAAAGGTCTGCTCCAGCGAGAACTGGACGAAGAGTTCCCTGGACTTTCTCGGCGGTCGGCGGGGAATCACGGACAAGTTCGACTACCGGACGGTCTGCCTCCACGTCCTTTCCGGAATCCTGTACCAGGCGACCGGCCTGACTACCGTCAATTTTGCCAATCAGTACCTCTTCGGCCCCCTCGGCATCCCCTCCCATCAGAACTTCTACGCAAAATCAGCGGAAGAGCACAAGCACTTCACCATCGACAAAGAACCCAAGGGAAATGTCTGGTTCGCCGATCGGCAGGGGCTCGGGACGCCCGGCTATGGCCTTTGCATGAGCGCCGCGGACATGGCGCGGATCGGCCAGCTTTGCCTCCAGAACGGCACCTGGGACGGGAAACAGATCGTGTCGCAGCGCTGGATCGATGAAATGACCACCCCTCGGGAAGTGGACAGCCGCTACTTCCGCGGCATGCACTACGGCTACCTCTGGTGGATCGTCCACCCGGGACAGCGCATCTACGCCGCCATCGGCAACAGTGGAAACGTCATCTACGTAAACCCCGACACCCACATCGTCGCCGCCGTCTCCTCCTACTTCAAACCCACCGTCTTCGACCGGGTCGATTTCATCGAGGAGGTGTTATTGCAAGCTGTTGGAGAAATGGAGGAATGTCGCTAACTTCACGAAATAATCGACAGATGAGTCATGAAGAAACTGGAAAAATGCACGTCCAAATGGTGGTTCTTTGTACTGCTCTTTGTGGGGCAGTGCGTGCTGATGCCCATTGTAAGCCGGAATTTTGACCCGCAGAACGTTCCCGGGATCATCCGAACGACGTTGGCGAATGCGCCGCAGGTGCATCTGGGGAATCTGAACATCCTTTTCCAGACATTGTCACTGGTGATGTTCATCCTGCTCTTTGTTTTCAAGAACAAGTTCAGGACGGTGTTCAATGCGTATGTGGCCATCTCCTATCTGGCGTTCGCATTTATCCAGAACATGGCGGTCACTGAACAATACGGATTCAGCGTCATCACCGTGAATGTCGTGATGTTCCTGTTCGTGGCTTATACCTGGCTCCGGGAAACACTGAAGCCGGAAAACAGTTACGACTTTGGCAATCTCCGCTGGAAGTATGCCTGGATGATCGTCCTGGCGCTGTTCGCCTACTGGTGCCCGTTCAACAATGCCGGCCAATTGGACTTCAATCCCCTGCCCTTCTTCACCCGCAACACGGCCACGGCCTTCTGCCTGACGACCCCGGCCTTCCTGACCATTCTCACCCTGAATCTCCCCAAGGTCAATATTGTCTCCTACCGGATTACCGCCATCATCGGCTTCCTCATCGGCATCTACAACATGTCCAACTTCCTCACCCCCAGCACCGTCTGGGTCGGCTTCCTCCACCTCCCGCTCGTCACCATCTCGCTGTACTGTGCGATTCTGAGTTACAAGGTGAATAGAGAATAATCTCTCCTCAATAGACTAACGCCCTTCTCAACCCGATATTCGCAGCGCATGGCCAACTGGATTCTGCGCCGCTGGGTGGTCGTTTGCTTTGCTCTGCGAGCCAATTTCGCCTCGCAGCGCAAGCGGATATGCCACTCATTGCTGTGGGAAGCATGGTGTTTTGCTCTGCGAATTACGGGTTGGGGAAGAAGCGCTCAAAAATCGCGAAAAGTGCGTTGCAGGGGGTTGCAAATAAGGATGGAAGGGGTTATCTTTGTGGTAGAGCAGCCATAAGAGGCGCTGGATGAGAATGAAGTTGGATCAAAAACTGCTCGCGCAGATCGTATCGGATCTGGGGCTCGACCTTCCGTTCGTCAAGGGACGGAAAATCACCATCAGGAATTGCTGGCATTTCAGCACGGACGGCAATGCCGTCGACACCATGTTTTACGATGACGAAGATTTCATCGCCGGCATGAACCGTGTCTTTATCATCGTGCGGGGCTACAATGTGGTGATTCTGGCTTTCTCGCTGATGGACACGCACTTGCATTTCGTCTTGTATGGAGCTTTCGAGGAATGCAACCGGTTCATGCATGAGTATGTGCGCCGGACGTCCTGGTATATTTCCGTGACACATGGGGAGAGTCACAAGTTAGACGGGGTGCCGATCAACTATCAGGCCGTTGATAATGACCTGTATTTGAAGACCGTTATCTGCTATACCGTGAAAAATGCGCCGGTAGGCGGCATCATGTTCAACGCCTTGGACTACCCCTGGTCCAGCGGTCCCTTGTATTTCAAGAAACAGGGCCTGTGGAGTACGCCCCGATGGATGGAAGGCATGGTGCCGTTGTCACAGCTGAGCGCTCTTCAGCAACGGCAGGTTCTTCGGACGCGGGATATGGATCAGGTCGATGGGAACGTGCGGATGGTCGGCCGGCTCGTTTTCCCCGGTGAATATGTCGCTTACGAAATCGTGGAGCGTATCTTCAAGACCTGCAAGAGCTTCAATTATTTCCTGTGTATCACGTGGGAGGAGGATGTGGATGCGAGGGGTGGGACGATATCCCACTTGACCATTCCGATGCAGGAAATGCGGCAGCACAAGAATGAACTCTGTCGGGAAATGTTTGGAAAAGACCATGTCAAAGGGCTTTCCACGCAACAGCGTCTTCGCCTTGCCCGTGCACTCCGTCGGCAATACAACAGTTCTATCAAACAAATCGCCCGGCTGTGCGGTCTCGTGTACGAAGAGGTAAAAGACATGATTTAGACCATGTCATTTCGAGCGAAGTCGAGAAATCTTGTGGCCAACTTGATATTTGCAGCGCAATGCGAAGTGCCTTCTACGTGCCTCGATGGCCGATGGCTTTGCTCTGCGAGGCAATTTGGGCTCGCAGAGCAAGCGGATGTGCCACGGGGAGGCCTTGGACCATGCTTCGTTGCGCTGCGAATTTCGGGTTGCGAAGATGGATAAAATCCAACACTTATGAGCAGTAACTCATTCCGCCAAAGCGGCGAATAGCTTGTCGAGGGCCTCGTCGGGGCTGGTGCTTTGCTCGAGGAGGGTGACGAATTTGCTGCCGATGATTGCCCCTGCTGCATTACTCTGCGCGGCCTCCAACGTTTGTTTGTTGCTGATGCCGAAGCCGATCATGCGGGGATGCTTCAGATTCATGGCGTCGATGCGGCGGAAATACTCCTGCTTGCGTTCGTCAAAGCTCTTCTGGGTGCCGGTAATCGACGCGGAGCTCACCATGTAGATGAAGCCGTCGGTATTGTCGTCGATGAAGCGGACACGCGCCTCGTCCGTCTCGGGAGTGATGAGCATGATCACATGGATACCGTACTTTTGCGCAATCGGACGGACCTCCTCCATATAGTCCTTGAAGGGCAGATCGGGGA
>JAEEGH010010427.1_pt1 | contig 21341 bp, 16 predicted proteins | sample 9134181 | NCBI WGS metagenome assembly JAEEGH01 (sample SAMN16246544, study PRJNA631951) | gut metagenome | biome: gut microbiome; feature: rumen; material: DP-attached | host: Bos | place: Iran: Karaj | collected 2018-10
CTATGCTGAGACAGGTGCTTCCATGCGTCCCTCAAAGGTTATCTATGATCGTGCGCACTCTTCTATCGCCGAGGCTGTTCCTGCTGATTTCGACTTTGATAAGGTTATGGAGGGAGCTGCCTGGTTCCATTGGTCTGGAATTACACCAGCCATCAGTGATAAGGCTGCAGAACTGACAAAACTTGCCTGTGAGGCTGCCAAGCGTCATGGTGTCACTGTATCTGTCGACCTGAACTTCCGTAAAAAGCTGTGGACCTCTGAGAAAGCTATCTCTATTATGCGTCCCCTGATGCAGTATGTCGATGTATGTATTGGTAATGAGGAGGATGCAGAGCTCTGTCTTGGTTTCAAGCCCGATGCTGACGTAGAGGGTGGCAAGACCGATGCTTCTGGCTATGAGGGTATCTTTAAGCAGATGATGCAGGATTTTGGTTTCAAGTATGTTGTTTCTACACTTCGCGAGAGCTATAGTGCCACTTTCAACGGCTGGAAGGCCCTGATCTATGATGGTAAAGAGTTCTATCAGTCAAAGCGTTATGAGATTAATCCGATCATCGACCGCGTGGGTGGTGGTGATTCTTTCTCAGGTGGTTTGATTCATGGTCTGCTCACCAAGAAGACACAAGGCGAGGCTCTCGAGTTTGCTGTGGCTGCTTCTGCCCTGAAGCATACCATCAATGGCGATTTCAACCTGGTTTCTGCTGAGGAAGTGGAATCGCTCGCAGGTGGCAACGCCAGTGGCCGCGTTCAGCGCTAAAGCTAATTGATAATTGAAAATTGATAATTGACAATTATGGCAAAGTTTGATAAAATTGCAGTATTGAAGAAGATTGGAGATACCGGTATGGTACCCGTCTTCTATCATAAGGATCTGGAAGTATGTAAGAACGTGGTCAAGGCCTGCTATGAGGGTGGCGTTCGTGCTTTTGAGTTTACAAACCGCGGCGACTTCGCCCAGGAAGTATTCGGCGAGTTGGTGAAGTGGGCCGATAAGGAGTGTCCTGAACTGGCGCTGGGTATCGGTTCTGTTGTGGATGCTCCCACAGCAGCCCTCTATCTGCAGCTGGGTGCCAACTTCGTCGTTGGTCCTCTGTTTAATCCTGAGATTGCTCCTGTCTGCAACCGTCGTTTGGTTCCTTATTGCCCAGGCTGCATGACTGTTTCTGAGATTGGTAAGGCTCAGGAACTGGGCTGCGACCTGACGAAAGTGTTCCCAGGCGATGTGGTTGGTCCTAACATGGTGAAGGGTCTGAAGGCTCCCATGCCTTGGTCAAAGATCATGGTCACGGGTGGTGTCGCTCCTGAGGAAGAAAACCTCACCAAGTGGTTCAAGGCCGGTGTGTTCTGTGTAGGTATGGGCTCTAAGCTCTTCCCCTCAGATAAGGTAAAGGCTGGCGATTGGCAGTATGTGACCGACAAGTGCAAGGAAGCATTAGGTTACGTGGCTAAGGCTCGCGCTTAATATCCATAACAATCCCTCTCGCTGCCACAATGGCGGGAGGGATTATTTTATCTTATGAAGTTCTGGCTATTCATATTATCAATCATTCTCTTTTCAGCCTGCGCACAACCTGATAGGCAAGCGGTCGACAAGCTGAATGCCCTCTCTTACGCCTATCATTACAAGAATGTTGACTCTACTGAATACTATGCGAAACAAGCCTATGATCTGTCTGCCCATTATGACAAAGGACGTGCAGAGGCCCTCAATAACCTGGCCTTCACAGACATTGTCAAAATGCAATACAATGAGGCAGAGCAACGCTTGAACGAAATACCACAAATTACTGATAATCAAACAGAACTACTCGTTAGTTATGTTCAGCAAATGCGTCTCTGTCAGCGTCGTTCCAAGAACCGTGAATTCTATGAATACCGCGAGAATGCAATAGAGGCTCTAAAGCGTATCGATGAGGAACGAGCCCAGTTAAGCGAGTCTCAGTTAAGACGTCTGCGTTATGCAGAATCGGAGATGGCCATTGTCACTTCCACCTATTATTATTATGTAGGCTTGGAGCGACAGTCTATTGATGCTATTCAGAATATTGATGCCAACGACCTCAGGAACGACACGGCCCAATGGCTGAACTATCTCTATTATGTAGGTTCTGGAGGCATCATCACTACAGGTACCCAGCAGGATATCAATCAGGAGGAGTTCGACATGCTGTTGCGATGCTTCATCCATGCCCGTCAAGGAAATTATCCCTATTTCGCTGCCAATGCTCTCGAGGCCCTCTCTGAACACCTCATGGATCCCGATTACCGCAACCAGTTGTTGGCCGACAATCTGCCAGCCATGAAGTTCATTAATCCCGAAGGTGTTGACGACGACATGCTGGCAGGATGGCTCGCAGAAGATGCCCTTCATCTCTTCACCCTTTATGGCGACATCTATCAGATAGCCGGTGCCTACCGTACCTTGGCTTCCTGTTATCGTCAGATTGATGATTATGAATCGGCCCTCTATAATCTGGAGCAGGCACTCTCCGATTCTGCCATCTATCAGGCACCTGACCTTGTGGCCAGTATCCGTGAGCAGCTGAGTCTTGTGTATTCCGCGATGGACGAGAAACACTTGAGCGACGAGAATCGCAATGCTTATATCGACTTGATGAGCGAAACCCGTCAGGACCGTCAGTTAGAGGCCCGTGCAGCGCAGTATGAACGCAGCGCCAACCAACTGAATATCATGTTGGTAGCGGTGGTGGTGGCCATTATTCTCTTGTTATTCCTATTGTGGCTCTTTAACCGTCTGAACAAGAAGAAAAAGGGAGGCTATAGTCAGCTTGAGGACGAACTGGAGCAGCGTCAGGATGATGTGTCTGCCAGCAAACTGCGTCTCGAAGACAACGAACGTCGTCACCTGGAGCAGCGTGCCAAGATCTCACTCGTTAATGGTATAACGCCTTTCATCGATCGTATCATCCACGAAATCAGTCGTTTGGACGATCTCGATGCAACCAGCAAACAGGAGAGTCTTGCATACGTCCGTGAGCTTACCGACCAGATTAACGATTACAACGATATCCTCACGCAGTGGATACAGTTGCGTCAGGGAGAACTGAACCTCAAAATTGAGAGTTTCCCCCTGCAAACACTTTTCGATCTGATGTCGCATAGTCGTAAGACCTTTGCCATGAAAGGCATCACCCTTGATGTGCAGCCCACCGATGCTCAGGTCAAAGCCGATCGTGTCTTAACGCTCTTCATGCTAAATACCTTGGCAGACAACGCCCGTAAATTCACCGCTGAAGGAGGTTCTGTCACCGTTTCTGCCCATCAGACACCTGACTTTGTGGAAATATCGGTGGCCGATACGGGAGAGGGAATGTCTGAAGACCAATTAACACATATCTTTGATCCCAAGCCCCTTGTCAATCATGGTTTCGGCCTGTTGAACTGTAAAGGAATCATCGAGAAATACCGTAAGATCAGTCAGATCTTCTCTGTTTGTCAGATCACCGCAGAGAGTAAGAAGGGCGAAGGTTCCCGTTTCTCTTTCCGTCTGCCGAAAGGTGTGGTGCGCCTGCTAATCACTGTTATCATGATGGTGAGCGGCATTACACCTGCCATCGCCCAAAATGATGAACCAATTCCTGTAAATCCCAACGATTATGTGGGTAAGGCGAGTATCTATGCTGATTCGGCCTATTTCTCCAATATCAACGGCACCTACGAGCGCACTCTATTATTCGCTGACTCCTGTCGTTATTATCTGAACCTTCATTACCAGCAGCTCTGTCCGAAGGGGCAGGACCTGATGCTGCGACAAGGTGACCTCTCATTGATGATTCCTGAAATCAAATGGTATCAGGATTCGCTTCCCACCAATTACAACGTCATCCTCGATATCCGCAATGAGAGTGCTGTGGCTGCGCTGGCCCTCCATGAGTGGCAACTCTATCACTATAACAACCGTATCTACACACAGTTGTATAAGGAAATGTCGGCAGATAATACCCTGGCAGATTATTGTCGCATGATGCAGCAGTCGCAGACCAATAAGCGTATTGCCATGATCCTGCTCATCCTTGTGCTTTTATCCATTCTGCCTGCCTATTATCTCTTGTATTACCGCCACCGGCTCTACTATCGTTTCCTGATGGAACGTCAGCAGATGTCGAGTTTGGAAATGATGGACGATGAATTGCGACGTTTAGAACTCGAGACAGCTAATCTGCACGTATCGAATGCGGTTCTCGACAACTGCCTCTCCACCCTCAAGCACGAAACGATGTATTACCCATCTCGCATCCGTCAGTTGGTGGATCAGGGTGAAGAAGAGTCACTTTCAGAGATTGTGGGCTATTATCGCGCCCTCTATGGTCTGCTTTCCCAACAGGCTATGGACCAGACGGAGCGTTCAAACCTGCATATCCATCGTCTGAAGAATGGTATTCTGGGTGATGAGAATCTTATCAGTTACCTGTTCTCCATCCTTCGCAAACAGGGTGGGGGCAAGGAGCCTTCTGAGGTGTCGCCCATCCATGATGGCAAGTGTGTGGAGATTACGATGCCTATGCCCAATCTCCATCTGAGCGATAGTGAAGCGCAGACTTTGTTCACGCCTGTTTCCGTGCAGAACATCCCTTATCTGCTGTGTCGTCAGATTGTTCGTGATCATGGTGAGGCCACCAATCGTCGTATGTGTGGTATCTGGGCAGAAGTGCGCGACGGCCAGTCGTTGGTGCGCATCATCCTCCCGGCTGCCCCTCAAGTGTCAAATCAACAAAAAGAATAGAAGAATTATGGATCAGTTTAAAGTCATCATTGTAGAAGACGTGCTCTTAGAGTTGAAGGGCACGCTTGGCATCCTCAAGAGCGATATCCCTGAGGCGGAAGTCATTGGAACGGCAGAGAATGAGCCAGCCTATTGGAAATTGCTCAAGCAGCAGAAGCCCGACCTCGTGTTGCTGGATTTGGGCTTGAGCGGTTCCACCACGGTGGGTGTAGAGATTTGTCGGAGTACTAAGGAGATGTATCCTGATATCAAAGTACTGATCTTTACAGGCGAGATTCTCAACGAGAAGCTCTGGGTTGACGTGCTTGATGCCGGTGCCGACGGTATCATCCTGAAGACCGGTGAACTGCTTACCCGTCGCGATGTCAATGCAGTTATGGAGGGGAAGACCTTGGTATTCAACGAACCTATCCTTGAGAAGATCGTCGAACGTTTCAAGCAGGCCGTTAGTGGTCAGCTCGCCAAGCAGGAGGCAGTGGTGTGCTATGAGGTTGATGAGTACGACGAGCGTTTCCTGCGCCATTTAGCACTGGGTTATACCAAAGAGCAGATCACGGGTCTGCGAGGTATGCCCTTTGGTGTAAAGAGCCTGGAGAAACGTCAGAACGAACTGATTAAAAAACTCTTCCCGGAGAGCGTCGGCAATGTTAATGCCACACGTTTGGTGGTGCGGGCTATCGAACTGCACATCATCGATATCGACAACCTTGTAGCTGATGATGAGTAATCCGGAAAAGACCTCACGGTATGGGATGCTCATGCTGCTCCTGCTGATTGCCGAGTCTGTGCTCATCCTTCTCTCATGGATTCTATCTGCCATGAGGGTTGATGGTGTGCGCTCACTCCTTTCTGGTGAGGGGGTACGTTGGTTCTTTGGGAGCTTTGCCTCGATGGTGGCATCTCCTTGGTTGGCGTGGCTTGTACTTCTGTTAGTGGCATTAGGATGCTTGCAGAAAAGCGGACTCTTCGCTCAGCCTCATACCAGCTATCGCGACCGTTTGGCCTTACGACTCACTTTTGTGTTTCTCGTGTTCTACGTGGGAGTGGTGTTGCTATTAACGGCAGTGCCTCATGCTGTGCTTTTGTCGTCAACGGGTAGTCTGTTCCCGTCGCCATTCTCACGCAGCATCGTACCGATTCTCAGCTTCGGCATCATCCTTGTGTCTGCGTCTTTCGGTTTGGTATCGGGTCGTTTCCAGACCCTTGCAGATGTACTCGACGCCCTCTCGTTTGGATGTCGAAAGGGCGCACCGCTGTTTATCTTCTATATTCTATTGATTCAGCTCTACGAATCGCTAAGATTTGTTTTTTAAGAATTCTTCTGCTCTTTGCAGGTCCTCGGGCGTATCAATGCCTACGGTTTCCACATCCGTCAGTCCTACGCGGATGCGGTAGCCGTTCTGCAGCCAACGCAACTGTTCTAAGCTCTCCGCTTTTTCTAACGAGCTCTGAGGCAACTTCGTCACTTCTGCCAACACCTCCCTGCGATAGGCATATACGCCCAGATGCTTCAGGAATGGGTATTCGCCAAACCAGTCCTCACGCGCTTTCCCACGGATATATGGGATCATGCTACGACTGAAATACAAGGCGAAACCCTTTGTATCGGTCACGATCTTCGGGGAATTTGGATTCTCCACAGCCTCAAGATTCTCGAAACGTTTTCCGAGGGTGCCTATCTGCGTCGACGGCTCCTCGAAGAGTTGCATGAGTGTGTGGATCTGTGAGGGTTGGATAAAAGGCTCGTCTCCTTGCACATTGATAATCACATCGGCCTGTGTACCCGTCTTCTCTACGGCCTCTTGAATACGGTCAGTACCGCTCTGGTGGTCGTTGCGTGTCATCACGGCTTTACCGCCAAACGCCTCTACACATGTCAGGATGCGCTCGTCATCTGTGGCCACATACACCTCGCTGAGCACGCTTTTCACCTGCTCATACACTCTCTGAATGACAGTCTTTCCGCCGAGAACTGCCAGCGGCTTGCCCGGAAAACGTGTCGACGCATAACGGGCGGGGATAATCGCTGTAAATGTCATACGGCTGCAAAGGTAATAATAATTTTTGATAGAAAATGAGTATTATCGTTAAATATTGTAGATGAGCCTTGGTGGTCTCGATTAAAATTCGTATTTTTGCAAAGCAATTTTGAAATCCGAACAAGATGAATAAGATAAGATATATATTTTCAGCAACGATAATCATGCTTCCTTTGGTGCTGATGGCACAGAAAATCACACTGGGATCATGTACCACGAAAGATGGGGGAGAGTTCCAGGGAGAGATTCTTCAGGGAAAGCCTCACGGCAAGGGAAAGACCACCTATAAGAACGGCAACTGGTATGAAGGCCAGTACGAGAAGGGTAAGCGTCAGGGTTTTGGCACCTACACTTTCTTCGATGGTGAGAAATACGAGGGTGAGTGGTTCCAGGACCAACAGCATGGCAAAGGTGTGTATTATTTTTCCAACAACAACCGCTACGACGGCCTTTGGTTCCGCGACTATCAACATGGTCACGGTATCATGTACTATTTCAATGGCGATAAGTACGATGGCAACTGGTATATGGACAAACGTTCTGGTAAGGGCGTTTATACCTTTGCTAACGGGGCTTATTACAAAGGCGAGTGGAAGGATGACCAGAAAAACGGTCAGGGTTACTTCAACTGGGGTGATGGTTCCTCTTATGAAGGACAATGGGTAAATAATGTCTGTCAAGGTAAGGGCACTTTCAAATATGCCTCAGGCGATATGTATATCGGTCAGTGGAAGAACAATATGCAGAATGGCCGTGGTATCTATAAGTTCCAGAATGGCGATGTCTACGAAGGCGACTACGTCGACGGTGAGCGCACGGGAACGGGTATCTCGAAATATGCCAATGGCGACAAATACACGGGGCAATTCCTCGAGGGCGACAAGCACGGCCAGGGCACGATGGTATGGAAAAACGGCGATCAGTACGTAGGTCTCTGGAAAGCCGATAAGCCCAACGGCAAAGGCAAACTTACTACGAAGGCAGGCGATGTGTTCGAAGGCCAGTTCAAGGATGGCAAAATCGATGGTGAGGGTGTCGCCCGCTATGCCGATGGTTCGAAGTTCAAAGGTACCTTTAAGAATGGTAAGCGCAATGGTGCTGCCATCGAGGAAGATAAAGAGGGCATGCGTTTCGAGGGCTATTATCTCGATGATGTCCGCGACGGCAAATTCGTTGAAAAAGACCGCAATGGCAAAATCGTTGCCTCCGGGACATATACGAGAGGCCATCGTCAACTTGATTAATAACAACTTAAAAATATAATCTTATGATTATTGATACAATTGATAATTTAGGCAAATACGTGGTATTGAACCCACTGTTTGCTGATGTAGTGGAATTTTTGAAGGACCATGACCTCCAGACATTGGAGCCTGGCAAGTACCCCATTAAGGACAAAGACGCGTTTCTGAACCTTCAGGTAGCTAAGCAGCGTACCAAGGATACCGCCTTCCTTGAAACTCATATCGAGATGATCGACATCCAGATTCCCATCTCTTGTGCTGAGACATTCGGTTATACACCTTTGCAGGATCTGCCTGATTTCGAATACAATGTAGAGAAGGACATCACGAAGTATGGCGACACTAAGGCTCAGACCTACGTAACTGTAAATCCTGGCCAATTCGCCATCTTCTTCCCTCAGGACGGTCATGCCCCTTGTATTATCGATACTCCTGAAATTAAGAAAGCAATATTTAAAATTAAAGCATAAGAAACCTATGGCAACAAAAAAAGAAACTACCGCTAAAAAGCCTGCTGCCAAGAAAGCAGCACCTGCTAAGAAAGCTGTGACTAAGAAGACAACAGCGAAGGAATCTACACCTAAGAAAGTCGTCGACCTGAAGGAGCCTGAGCACATCGGATTAGTTCGTAATGATGGTTGGTTAGAGCCGTTCGAGGGTGCCATCCGTGGCCGTCATGACCACGCTGTGTGGAAAATCAACCAGCTCACGCAGAATGGCAAGAAGAAACTCTCTGACTTCGCCTCAGGTCATCTGTATTTCGGACTCCACAAGCTCGCCAAAGGCTGGGTGTTCCGTGAGTGGGCGCCAAACGCCACAGATATTTATCTGATTGGTGACTTCAACAACTGGACCGAAAACGAGAAATATCGTTGTAAGCGCATTGAAGGCACAGGCAACTGGGAGCTGAAGCTCTCTGAGAAAGCCCTCAAGCATGGCCAGCTCTATAAGATGAAGGTAAAGTGGAATGGGGGAGAAGGCGAGCGTATTCCCGCTTGGTGCCGTCGTGTTGTTCAGGATGATAATACCAAGATCTTCTCCGCACAGGTCTGGAACCCTGAGAAAGCTTACGAGTGGAAGAAAAAGACCTTCAAGCCCAAGAAGAACCCATTACTCATCTACGAGTGCCACGTGGGAATGGGACAGGATGCTGAGAAGGTAGGCACCTATACAGAGTTCAAGGATAATGTACTGCCCCGCGTCATCAAGGATGGCTACAACTGTATCCAGGTAATGGCTATTCAGGAGCATCCTTACTATGGATCTTTCGGTTATCACGTATCAAGTTTCTTCGCTCCCAGCAGTCGTTTCGGTACTCCTGAGGAACTGAAAGAACTCATCGATACCGCTCATCAGAATGGTGTCGCAGTCATTATGGATATCGTTCACTCCCATGCTGTGAAAAACGAGGTCGAGGGTTTGGGAAACCTCTGTGGCGACCCCAATCAGTTCTTCTATCCCGGCGATCGTCATGAGCATCCTGCTTGGGACTCTCTCTGCTTCGACTATGGTAAGGACGATGTACTCCACTTCCTGCTCTCCAACTGTAAGTACTGGCTTGAGGAGTTCCATTTTGATGGTTTCCGCTTCGATGGTGTCACCTCTATGCTCTATTACTCACATGGTTTGGGTGAAGCTTTTGGAGGTTATGGTGACTATTTCAACGGCCATGAGGACGATAACGCCATCTGTTATCTCACCCTTGCCAACAAGCTCATCCACGAAGTCAATCCTAATGCTATCACGATTGCTGAAGAGGTGTCAGGTATGCCCGGTCTCGCAGCGAAGTTCGAGGATGGCGGCTATGGTTTCGACTATCGTATGGCCATGAATATCCCCGATTATTGGATCAAGACTATTAAAGAGGTACGCGATGAAGATATCAATGTGTGCTCTATCTTCTGGGAGGTCAAGAACCGTCGTCCCGACGAAAAGACCATTTCTTACTGCGAATCTCACGACCAGGCTCTCGTGGGCGACAAGACCATCATCTTCCGTCTAATCGATGCCGATATGTACTGGCACTTCGCCAAGAAGGATGTCAACGATATGGCCCAGCGCGGTATTGCCTTGCATAAGATGATCCGTCTGGTAACGGCCGGTGCCATCAACGGCGGCTACCTGAATTTCATGGGCAATGAGTTCGGTCATCCTGAGTGGATTGATTTCCCGCGTGAGGGTAATGGCTGGTCATACAAATATGCTCGTCGCCAATGGAGTCTCGTCGACAACAAGGACCTCTGCTATCACTGGCTCGGTGATTTCGACCGTGAGATGCTCAAGGTCATCAAGTCGCAGAAGAACTTCCAGGATACGCCCGTTACGGAGATCTGGCACGATGATGGCGACCAGGTACTCTGCTTCATGCGTGGCGACCTCGTGTTCGTGTTTAACTTCTCGCCCACGCGCAGCTATACCGACTACGGTTTCCTTGTGCCTACAGGCTCTTACGATGTGGTACTCAATACCGACTCGAAGGACTTTGGTGGCAATGGCTTCGCCGATGATTCGATGACACACACCACGAATTTTGATCCTCTCTATGTAAACGATAAGAAGGAGTGGCTCAAGCTCTACATTCCAGCCCGCTCCGCTGTAGTCCTCAAAAAGAACTGACATGAGCGCTCGTTTGAATCAAAAAAACAATAGCACCGTCCGCTGGACGTGTGCTATTGTTTTCCTTGCTTTCTCCTTCCTCTGGATATATTTCTTCCAAGCCGATATTTTGGCAGCCTTCCAGCACGTGATGAGTGGCGGAAGAACAAAATACCATCCGTTGTTGGGGGCCGTGCTCATCACTGTTTTGCTTCAGTTGTTGCAGCTGCTGGTCTATTCATTTTTCCGTCTGTCCAACCGTGGTCACGCACTTACCTATTTTCCCTCCATGCTTTGTCTGGCACTCATTTCGGCCATCAGTACTGACATCGCGCAGACTTATCATTGGGGCTTCTGGTGGATTCTGGTACCCTTGGCACTCTTGGCATGGGCAGGGATTAGTATGGTGATACGATACATTCAGAATGTCGAACCCGACAAGGGAACGATGGTTTTCTTCTCGCGCCCTATGTGGATCAATATGCTCTTAATGTTTCTGATGATTGTGGGCGTGACCTGGGTCAGCAATACCAACGCTGTGTTCCATTACCGCATGAAGGCTGAGAGTTGTCTGCTCCAAGGTGATTTCAAAGGCGCACTCGATGCCGGCTGGGAGTCGCTCGAAAGCGATGCCGACCTGCAGATGATTCGTATGTATGCTTTGGCGCGTCGCGGAGAACTTGGCGAACGGCTCTTCCATTATCCCATTGTTGCTTCCAGCACTGCGATGCTTCCCACTTGCGGGGCGTCCAGTTTCGTGCGCTATCCCGTTGACAGCCTCTACCACGCCTTCGGCGCTCGTCCCGCCCGTCCGATGCTTCCCACTACCTATCTTAGCCTTGTCTCCAGAAAATCCGGAGATTCTGAATCATCTGGCCTTTCACGTGATTATGAGCTCTGCGGCCTTTTGATTGACCGGCGCCTTGATGAATTCGTCGATCTTCTTCTTTTGCCTTCTGCTTCTGGTGACTCCCTCGACACGACTCATTTGCCTCTTCATTACCGCGAGGCCCTCACGCTTTACAACCATCTGCGTCGCCACCCCCGTCTCATCTATCGCAACCCCGTGATGGAAGAAGACTACCGCAACCTACAGGAACTCGAGCGTAAATACTCCGATGCCACCGAGCGCAAGGGTAAGGTCGAAGACTGGTACGGACGTACCTATTACTATTATTATAATTACGCAAAATAACTATATATTATAATATGTATATGAAACAAACCAAATTCTGGATGTTTGCCGCCATCCTCACACTCATTTGCGGCTCAAGTGCATTGGCTTCGTGCAACAATGAAGACAATCCTGTCGTTCAACCGGTAGCCAAAGAATACTTCACATCATGGAACGACTGTGAGGCGCTGATGGCCTTGAAGGATTATGTCAAGGATGTTACTGACCCCACATCCCCCAATTTTATCAGCGCGGAAGACCGCATCGTCACCTTCGATATGGACGGTACCTTCGTCGGCGAGCTCTATCCAACTTATTTTGAATACAACTTATTGGAATATCGCGTTCTCGACGATCCTTTTTATCGTGACCAGGCACCCGACGATGTACGTGAGGCAGCGCAGGCCATCCGTGACTTCGTGCGCAATGGGAAAGCACTTCCTGATCATTTCGACATGATTCATGCCCGAGCTGCAGCTAAGGCTTATGCTGGCATGACCCTTGCCGAGTTCGACGCTTACGTTAAAGCCTACGCCTCTATGCCTGCCAACGGCTTCGTCGGAATGACCTACGGCCAGAGCTTCTATAAGCCCATGCTCGAGGTATTTGACTATCTCAAAGACAACGGTTTCACCTATTACGTTGTTTCAGGTTCCGACCGCTTCATCTGCCGTGCATTGGTAGAGTCCATCGGTATCCAGCCTAACAGAGTCATCGGTATGGACGTTTGGCTCAAGTCAAGCGATCAGGGCGAAGCAGAAGGTGTCAACTACACCATGGGGCGCGAGGAGTACCTCATTCGCACCGACAGCCTAATCATCAAGAATCTGAAGACCAACAAGGTGCTTCAGATTACCCAGGAAATTGGCAAGGTGCCTGTGCTGTCGTTTGGTAACAGCGGTGGTGACAGTGCCATGCACAACTATTGCCTGAGCAACCCTAAGTACCGCACAGCTGCTTTCATGCTCATCGCTGACGATGAAGACCGCGACCACGCCAACCGTGAAAAAGCTCTCTCTCTTGGCACTAAATGGCGAGAGTCTGGTTACTACGTCATCTCTATGCGCGATGACTTCCGAACCATCTATGGCTACGGTGTCGAGAAGGTTCCTTTCACTTTCCCCGCCAACTAATACAAATCCCGCGGTTCCTCGACATACTAAGGAACCGCGGGATTTTCTTAACTATCAATCCGGGATTATTACTCTTTTCCTTGCTCTTTTTCTTCCTTGGTAGCTTCAGCTGGAGGCGTGTCGGTGGGCTCTTGGTTAGCCTCGGGCGTCTCGGTGGGCTCAATGGGTCTCTGGATGGGATTGCCTTCTTCGTCGAGTTCCTGATATTCCTCAATGCCCTCGAAGTCAAGGGAGTCAAGACCGATGGAATCGGAGTCTGCTACGTGGTAGACATACTGGCAATTTAGATACATATCAGCAGTGATATTGTCATCCTTCGGCTTGGCGAACTTACCATGATATTGTTTGAAGTTAGGATCGGCGAGCACACTTTGGAAGAAGTAGCCGCAGATAGGGAGAGCTGTACGTGAGCCTTGGCCAAGCTGACCTGTGCGGAAGTGGATGCTGCGATATTCGCCTCCCACCCAGGCACCTGCCACAAGTTTTGGCGAGACGCCTACGAACCAGGCATCGGAATGATTGTTCGATGTCCCGGTCTTACCTCCAAACTCAGTGTCGCGGTCAAACTGACCGACGTATCCCCAAAGACTCATCGATGTGCCGCCTCGTTCGCGAAGACCGCCTAATAGCATCTGCTGCATCAGATACGCACTCTTATAGGGAATAGCCTGACGCTGCTCAGTCGGTCCAGTGTAAATCTCATTCCCGTCGCGGTCGAGAATGCGTACTACGAGCACCGGCTCATGGGCCTTACCGTCGTTGGCAATCGTGCAGTAGCTGTTGACGAGTTCCAACAAGTTGACATCGCTCGAACCGAGGGCCAATGATGGAGTGGGGTTGAGGGGACTCTTAATGCCCATGTTATGTGCAGTGTTTACAATATTGCGGATGCCGACCTCCTGACCAACCTTCACGGCGACAGAGTTGATACTTTGTGCGAAGGCAGCCTTAAGTGGCATGGAGTCACCAGTAAAATAACCGTTAGCATTGGTCGGTGCCCAAGTGACTTCCTTACCCTTATCCATCACCTTCATGGCAAAGTAAGAGTCTCTGCGACGATCGCAGGGCGTAAGACCTTGGTTCATAGCTTCGGTATAGACGAAGAGCTTGAAGGTAGATCCTGGCTGGCGCATGGCCGTTACCTTATCATATTTCCATGACTTGAAGTCGATATCGCCCACCCAGGCTTTCACATGGCCCGTTTCAGCCTCTAAGGCTACGAAACCGCAGTGCATGAAGTGAACCATATAGCGAATAGAATCCATCGTCGACATCTCTTTCTCGATCTGTCCTCCATCGTAATCGAAGACCTTGACGGTATGTGGAAGATTCAGATAATAGTCGATGGAATCTTGATTGCCATTGAATTTCTTTGTGAGATATTTGTAGACGGGTTGTCGTTTGGCGATGTCCTCGATGAAATGTGGAATTTCCTGATGACGTTCATCCTGCCATGGATTGGTGGATCCCCAATGGGAGTTGAAATTATTCTGTACTTGTCGCATCTGCTTGCGAGCAGCCTCTTCGGCATATTTCTGCATGCGAGTATCAATAGTTGTGTAAATCTTCAGACCCTCGGTATAAAGGGCGTTGCGGTTGTCGAAATAGTCCTCGCACCAATCTTTCAGATAGTCGGCCACTGCCTCGCGGAAATAGTTGGCATCGCCATCATAGGCAGATTCCACGCTGTAGTCGAGCTTAATGTCGAGTTGTTTCAGTGAGTCACAGGTCTCAGCGGTAATGTCGCCATGCTTCTGCATGAGATCGAGCACGATATTACGACGCTTGAGGGAATTTTCAGGATTGATAAGGGGATTATAATAGGTCGTAGCTTTGAGCATGCCCACAAGGATAGCAGCATTCTCGGCAGTCAAATCCTGAGGCTTGCAGTTGAAGTAGGTCTTACAGGCAGTTTTGATGCCGAAAGCATTAGAACCGAAATCGACGGTGTTGGCATACTGCGTAAGGATTTCGTTCTTGGTAAAGAAATACTCGAGTTTGTAAGCCGTGATCCACTCTTTGCTCTTCATGATAAGCATCTTCAGTCCTGGGATATTACCCAGAAGTCCTGTAGAATATTCGCTACGAGTGCGGAAGAGATTCTTTGCCAACTGCTGAGTAATGGTAGAGGCGCCACGGGCATCGTGGTGGAGAATATACTCTTTAGCAACAGCTGCAAAGGCTGTGTAGTCGATGCCGTGATGGGAGTAGAATCGCTCATCCTCAGTGTCGATGAGGGCTTTCCAGAATACAGGGTTCACCTCTTCGTATGTAACAGGGGTACGGTTCTCGCTGAAGAACTTACCAATGGTCTTACCGTCGGCGCTGTAGATGATGGAAGCTTCAGCAGGACGCTTGTTCTTGATGGTAGACATCGAGGGCGACTTACCAAAGAGCCAGAGGAAATTCACATCGACAGCGATGAGATAGAGGAAGAACAGCACAACAAGCGAAACGAGTGCTGAGAGTAGCTTGATGTACCAAGGACGGCCTTTATAGAGACTCTTGTATGCAGGCCAGATGCCTGTTATCCAACTCCAAATCTTTTTCATGTTGATTCAGTTATGATATAGTCAATAATTTCTTTCTTCTGGTCAGGATGAAAGCAGCGTATCTGCGGGTCTTTCTTATACCAAGTGAGCTGCTTGCGGGCATAACGGCGGGTGTTACCCTTGATGCGCTCGACGGCCTCTTCTAACGACCAGCGCCCGTTGAAATACTCGAACAGTTCTTTGTAACCTACAGTGTTCAAGGCATTTAATTCTCTGAGCGGATACACATTCTCTGCTTCTTTCAATAATCCCTGCTGCATCATAGCGTCTACGCGGGCATTGATGCGGTTGTAGAGTTCTTCGCGCTCGCGGTTGAGTCCGATCTTCACGATTTTAAAAGGCCTTACACTTCTCCTGACTCCTGACTCCTGACTCCTTCTATCCTTCATTCGGAACGAGGTATAGGTCTTGCCTGTCATTGTGCAGATTTCGAGGGCATGCACCACACGTTTTGGATTCTGACGGTCGACAATCTCATAGTATTCAGGGTCGAGGCGTTGCAGTTCTTCGCAGAGTTTCTGTAGCCCTTCATCTTTTAGACGCTGTTTCATCGTGGCGCGGGTCTCATCATCAATGGTGGGGATATCGTCGATTCCATCGCAAACAGCATCGATATACATCATACTGCCTCCCGCCATCAGTGCATAGTCGCTTGTCTTGAAAAGCGTATCGAGCAGATCCAACACTTGTTGTTCAAAGAGCGATGCACTGTAGTAATCCTGCAGGCTCAGTGTGCCTACGAAATAATGCTTTACTTGTTGTAGTTCCTCGGCAGTTGGTTTAGCTGTACCAATCGACAGCTCCTTGTAGATTTGCCTGGAGTCGGCATTGATGATGGGAATGTCGAAGTGCCTGGCAATGTCGAGGCAGAGCTGCGTCTTACCGACAGCCGTAGGCCCCGTAATAACGACAAGTGTCTTACCTCTCACCTCTATCTTATGATACCGCGCTTGGAATTCTCAATAAACGAACAGATATACTCCACTTCCTTGCAGTCGGGGAACTGCTCGCGAGCCATTGCGACTCCATCCTTCAGCACACCCTGCGAATAAATGATGCGATATGCCTCATGGATGGCCTCGATGGTTTCACGCGGAAAACCGCGACGACGCAGACCAACGAGATTAACACCTGCATAGCGAACAGGCTCCTTACCGGCAATCACGAAAGGCGGAATATCCTGACTGGTTCGTGTGCCGCCTTGGAACATAATATAACTGCCCACGTGACAGAACTGGTGGAATAGACAAGTGGCCGAAATGATGGCGTAATCGTCGACCTCTACTTCGCCGGCAAACTTCGTGGAATTGCCGATGATACAGCCGTTGCCAATCACACAGTCGTGTGCCACATGCATATTCTCCATCAACAGATTACCATTGCCTACGATGGTTGTACCCTTCGAGGCTGTACCGCGACTAATAGTGACATTCTCACGGATGGAGTTGTTGTCGCCGATCTCACAAGTGGTTTCCTCGCCCTTGAACTTCAGATCCTGAGGTTTGGTAGAGATTGAGGCACCCGGGAAGAATTCGTTATTGTTGCCGATACGGGCTCCAAAGTGAACGGTTACATTGTTCAGAAACTTATTGTTGTCGCCGATGACGACGTTCTTGTCTATTACGCAGAAGGGACCGATGATATTGCCATCACCAAGCTTTGCTTCAGGGTCGACGACTGCTAAGGGATGAATTTGATTCATTTCCGATTTGACAGTTTGGAAATATATTATTTACTTGTTTTTTACGATTTGAGCGGTGAAGGTAGCTTCAGCTACCACATGATCGCCCACGAAAATATAGCCTTTCATCGAAGAGATACCGTGACGAACGGGAGCCAACAGGTCGACCTTGAAGATAAGCGTATCGCCAGGTACGACTTTCTGACGGAACTTCACATCATCGATCTTCATGAAATAAGTGCTCCAGCGCTCCGGCTCTTCAAGCGTATTCAGTACCAGCAGACCGCCACACTGTGCCATCGCCTCAATCATCAACACGCCTGGCATAACGGGCTCCTGGGGGAAGTGCCCCTGGAAGAAAGGCTCATTGGAAGTGATATTTTTGATGCCCACAATGGTATTGGCACCTAATGAAGTCACCTTGTCGACCAGTTGCATCGGATAGCGGTGGGGAAGGAGCTCGCGGATACGGTTAACATCCATCACCGGCTCTTCGTTGGGATCATAGAATGGAGCCTGTACCTCATGCTTGCGGATCTCTTTACGCATCAGTCGGGCAAACTTGTTGTTGATGGTATGGCCGGGACGAGTTGCGATGATCCTTCCTTTGATGGGTTTGCCGATCAGGGCCATATCGCCAATGATATCGAGCAGTTTATGACGGGTACACTCGTTGTCCCACTGCAACGGTTTATGCTGGATATAACCGAGGTCGGTGGCGTCGCGATGCTCAACATGCAGCATGTCGGCAAGCATGTCAAGACGCTCCTGAGTAGTTTGACGTTCATAAATCACAATAGCGTTGTCGAGGTCGCCGCCTTTAATAAGATTAGCCTGCAACAGGGGTTCAATATCTCGTACGAACACGAAAGTGCGGGCACTGGCGATTTCATCGCTATATTTCTTGGGATCATCGAGGGTTGCAAACTGCGAACTGATGAACTTCGACTCAAACGAACACATAGCCGTAATAGAGAATTCCTCATCAGGGAGGATCGTAATGCATGAGCCGGTGTTTTCGTCTTTCACCTCAATCTTCTTGCGGATAACATAGTAGTCTTTGGGGGCGTTCTGTTCCTCGATGCCGACCTCACGGATTTTCTCCACATATTTGATTGCGGAACCGTCGAGGATAGGAAACTCAGGACCATTGACCTGAATCTGACAGTTGTCGATGCCGAGGGCGTAAAGGGCAGACAAGCCATGTTCAACGGTAGAACATTTGGCATCGCCCTTACCGAGAACCGTGCCGCGCTGGGTGTCGACCACATTTTCTGCGATAGCATCAATCACAGGTTCTCCCTCCAGATCTATACGCTGAATCTTGTAACCAGTGTTCTCTGGAGCAGGATTAAACGTGACCGTCAGGTTCAAACCCGTGTGCAGACCCTTGCCGAACAAGGAGAAACTGCCTTTCAAAGTTTTTTGTTTCATATCGTTATTTTTTCTTTAATTCATCGATTTCGCGCTGCAAAGCGGCTATCTGACGATACATATCAGGCAGCTTGGCATACAGCGCCTTGGCCTTGAAGAATACTTTGGTATCCATTGCTGGAGAGCCAATGAGCTTCTCGCCATTACCCTTGGTGTCGCTGATTACGCCACACTGTGCACCAACAAAAGTCTTGTCGGCAACGTGGATATGTCCTGAGAAGCCTGCCTGGCCGCCAACCATACACCAACTGCCAATCTTGGTGGAACCCGCCATACCAACCTGCGCTGACATGACCGTGTTTTCGCCAATCTCACAGTTATGAGCCACCTGAATCAGGTTGTCGAGCTTCACACCCTTGCGGATGACAGTCTGACCCATGGTCGAACGGTCGACACAAGTATTGGCGCCAATCTCCACATCGTCCTCGATGACGACGATACCAATCTGGGGAATTTTATCATAGCCCTCTGCGTTAGGAGCAAAGCCGAAGCCATCGGCACCAATTACGCTGCCAGCATGGATTGTCACATTATTTCCCAATTGACACCCTTGATAGACAGTCACGTTGGGATAAATGGTACATTTTGTTCCGATCTTCACACCTTCACCAATAACCGTGTTAGGATAGATCTGCGTGCCATCGCCAATTACAGCGCCGTCGCCAACATAGGCAAACGCACCGATATAACAGTCTTTACCCACAGTGGCCTTCTCAGAGATATAAGCCTGAGGTTCGATGCCGGTCTTGCGAGGCTTCATCGACTCATACAGTTGCAGCAGTTTGGCCACACTCTCATAGGCGTTCTTCACGCGAATCAGCGTAGCAGCCACGGGTTGCTCCAATTCAACATCCTCGTTGATGAGCACAACACTCGACTGTGTGTCATAAAGATAGTGGGTATATTTGGGGTTCGACAAGAACGAGATGGCACCGGGCTTTCCTTCTTCAATCTTTGCGAAGCTGTTGATGGCAGCATTCTCATTACCTTCCACTCGTCCGCCGATCATATCGGCAATTTGCTTTGCTGTAAATTCCATACTTTTACACGTTTGTTATCTATTTGCGCGCAAAGATAGTAAAAATTATCCAAAACGTTGATAACAAAGGTAGTATTTTCTTATTTTTTTAGAAAGTAATTGAACATTTAGCAATTCGGAAGCTTCTGAAATATCGCGAATTTCCCCGTTTTTGTAAAGAATTGCGATGCTATCATCCTCCACATTATACATGTCTTTCGAGATCGTGCTAAGGCTCATCATGTAATGTCTTGCATCCTCGATCGTGATCTCCATCTGGGCCGAGATTTCCTTGGCAATCGTCTCAATATGCGCCTCTTCAACTGGCTCTTCAGTGACCTCCACCTTGAAAATATGGCGGTCGAGCATATCGGTGGCGAGGGTAGAGAGGATCTTGTCGTCGTGATGCTTCCAAGCTTTCATCGCACTCCAGATGTCCGAATCATCGAGTTCGCCGTAAAAAGTGAGTGCCTCGGGATGAGTATCAAACCAAGTCTTGTCTACATCGTTGGTCAGGAAATAGAGCAGGGCAGGGGAGGCGAACACCTGCTGTCCCATTCGGATGAGATTCTTGGCGCGATTGAGCATGTTGATGAGTACTTTTTCGTAGGCAACACAGGTGCGATGCAGATACACTTGCCAATACATCAGACGCCTGGTAGTAAGGTAATTTTCAAGCGAATAAATACCTTTATGTTCTACTACAAGAGAATCGTCTATCACGTTGAGCATCTTGATGATACGAGCAGAACCGATATTACCTTCCGTCACGCCTGTAAAGAACGAATCGCGACGCAGATAATCGAGCCGATCCATATCCAACTGACTGGAGATCAACTGATGCAAAAAGTTCTTCGGATACTCACCTTTGAAGATGGAAATAGCGAGGTTCAATTGACCGTTGAAATGGCGGTTGATCTCTTCCATCATCAGCAGCGAGATTTCTTCGTGGGAGATGTCATGTATCAGGGTATTCTCCAAGACATGCGAGAAGGGGCCGTGTCCAATGTCATGCATCAAAATGGCGGCCTCAACAGCTTCTGCTTCGGAGTCAAAGATGAAATTTCCTTTCTCCTGAAGCGATCTCACGGCCTCAGTCATCAGGTGAAAAGCACCGATGGAATGCTGAAATCTTGTGTGACGGGCACCGGGATAGACCACCGAAGCTAACCCCAACTGGTTGATACGGTTCAGGCGCTGAAACAAGGGATGCTCTACAATGCCGTAGAGCAATCCCCGCGGTATTTTGATAAAGCCGAATACCGGGTCGTTAATGATCTTTGCGCTGTTCACCTTATTATATAATACCAGCCTTCTTCAGTTCTTCTGCCATCTGCTGCTGCAATTCGCGGGCCTTGTTGCCAGCAATCTCGGCATAATGGTCGTCGCTGCTGGCATAAATGATGCCGCGTGACGAATTGACCAACAGACCGCAATCTTTCGTCATGCCGTATTTGCAGACCTCCTCGAGCGAACCGCCCTGAGCGCCAACACCGGGCACAAGCAGGAAATGATCGGGAGCCACTTTACGGATATCCTCAAACATCTGACCCTGAGTAGCTCCAACGACATACATCATATTCTCGGTATTACCCCATTCCTGACTCTTCTTCAATACCTTCTCGAACAAACGTTCGCCCTGGGCATCAGTCATCAGCTGGAAATCATGAGAGCCCTTATTGGAGGTCAGCGCTAAGAGGATCACCCATTTGCCCTCATAACCAAGG
>JAEEGH010010430.1_pt1 | contig 21338 bp, 19 predicted proteins | sample 9134181 | NCBI WGS metagenome assembly JAEEGH01 (sample SAMN16246544, study PRJNA631951) | gut metagenome | biome: gut microbiome; feature: rumen; material: DP-attached | host: Bos | place: Iran: Karaj | collected 2018-10
TGTCCTGCACTTCAGGAGCGCCATTGCAGTTCTTGAAGACCAACATCTTCATCATGATCAAGTCGATGACGGCGTTGAAGTCTTCACCGGCGTTGACGGGATATTGGATAGGCGTGACCTTGTCGCCAAAGTATTCTTTCAGTTCGCGGACCGTGTTGTCGAAGTTTGCGTTGCTGTGGTCGAGTTGGTTCATGAAGAACACAACAGGCTTGTTGGTGTTGGCAGCGTGACGCCAGGCGTTTTCGGTGGTGGCTTCAACACCCGACTGGGCGTTTACGGTGCAGACAGCGATGTCGGCAGCAGTGAGGCATGAAACGATGTCACCAGAGAAATCACTGAAACCAGGGGTATCCAGGATGTTGATCTTTTTGTCATTGTAAATCGTGTACATCATGGAAGCGTTCACTGAGATCTGACGTTCCATTTCGATGGGACGGTAGTCAGAAACGGTGTTCTTCTCTTCGGTGCTACCTTTTCTGTTGATGAGCTTGCCTTCGAAAAGCATGTTTTCGGCAAGGATGGTCTTACCCGATTTTGCTGCACCGATAAGGGCAACATTACGGATGTCTTTTGTCTGGAATTCCTTCATTTTTATCTAACTAGCTAATTATTAAATATTTACTTTTCGCGAAAATTACTATAGTGGGCGCAAAGGTACAAAATATAATGATATCTTCAAACAAAATAGTTTTATTATTGTCACAAAACCTTCAAAACCGACAAAACAATTTGGAAGGAAAGTCGTCAACCGACTCCTTTCCAACGCATCCGTCGGATGCGGTAAAGCTTTTACAGCCTTACAACGACGACTCGGTTGAGAGTCGTTGTAAGGCATTGATATAGTTAGTTTTGAAAGTTTTGTCGGTTTTGTGATTACAAAAGAGCAATTGCCTTGTGGATGTCGTTCCACCGCTCGTCATCCATCTTGGCGCCCATCACCTCGATGATGTTTTTGGCCACAATAGCACCCATCATGCCGCATTTTTGCAGGGGTTCACCTTTGACGAGTCCAGCGAGGAAGCCAGCTGCCCACATGTCGCCAGCGCCAGTAGTGTCAACCACATCAGCCTTCATAGGAGGAATGGTTATGACCTCATTGCCGCGTTGAACGAAAGCACCTTTGGCGCCTACTTTCACCACTGCGATGTCGCAATGCTCAGCAATATAATGCAGAGCGGCTTCCGGTTCCATGCCTGTAAGGGCAAAGGCCTCTTTTTCGTTGGCAAACACGATGTCAACATAGTTGTTGACGAGCTCGAGCAGGAAATCACGGCTCTCTTCCACCACGTTGTAACTGGCCAAGTCAATAGCGATTTTCAAACCTTTGTCTTTCGCGGTGCTGATGGCTTTCCTCAACATGGTTGGGTTGGCTACGAGGTAGCCTTCCACATAGAAAATGTCCCAACCGTCAAATAATTCAGGTTGGATGTCGTCGGCACACATTTCAGCGGCGGCTCCAAGACAGGTGGCAAAGGTACGTTCACCATCAGCGGTGACAAGAGCCTGTACGCGACCCGAAGGTGTGTTGCTCTTTAGCATAAAGGGATTGACATGATTTTCGGTCATTTGTTTCTCAAAAAAGCGTCCGACTTCATCGTCCCCGATTTTGCTGAGGAATCCCGTTTCGATGCCAAGTTGAGCCAAACCGCTCATGGTGTTGGCTGCCGAGCCACCTGAGGCCATTTGATTGCCAAAATGAGCTAATTTTTTGCCAATTTCAACCGAAGTCTGGGCATTGACATAGGTCATACTACCTTTGGGCAGATTCAATTCATTGAGGATTTGTTCATTGGGAATCTGGGTCAGAATGTCGACCAAAGCGCTTCCTATTCCGAGTATTTTTTTCATTGTGGATTCAAGGATTTAATATTCAAGATTCAAAATTTGTGCAAAGGTAAGAAAAAAGAGATTCCCTGCGGGAATGGAGATTGTTTTATAGCTAAATAACGGCGGTTGAAAAGTGTAAAGGTTGTAAACGTTCTTAACCGCCGCATGTACCATAAGACGAAAACTGTATTCCCTTTTGGAAATCTCTGTACAAAGTGACTAAATTTTCATATTGATTACCAGTTAGATATAAAATATTTGAAAAAAATTATCCGAAAAAGATTGTCAGTATTGAAAAAAGCCGTACTTTTGCAACCGCAAAACAGAAAGTTCTGTGACATTGTGCAGCCTCCTTAGCTCAGTTGGTTAGAGCATCTGACTGTTAATCAGGGGGTCTCAGGTTCAAGTCCTGAAGGGGGCGCAATTTTTATGTTTCATGTTATTAATTTTTTGGCCTCGTAGATTCTCCCCGTTTCTACGGGGTTTTTTTATGTATAGATGCCGCATTCAAAAAGCGGAAACATATTATGTCACCTGCTAAATGTCTTGTCATCTTTATGGGAGAGATTTAGTCTTTGCGGCGGAAGAAATAAACAATGAAATCATTCCCAATTCTTGGATTTTTCAAATAGAGTCTATCATAATTGAAATGAGTGATTAGTTCGTAATTATTGAGGATAAAATACGCGTCAGACTCATATATTTTTAATTCAAAACTTACCATAATCCATTTGGGCAAAGTTATAGGCTTTGATTTTTCTTCTTTCATCAAAGTTGGTAAATCATATGCTATGGAAACCCTATTACATTGCAGAAGCTTTTCATGCTCCATCATGCTGTATCCATGCCAAAACATATTGTAATTAAAAATGGAATCTCGTTCCAATGCAGGAATGTTTTAAATGCTATGATGAAAATTTTCATAAATAGTCACTTCTTTTTCTTTGTGTAGAAGTAGGTCGTTTACAAAATGGAAAAAAGAAATACTACCAAGAAAAACCACACAACCCATAACAATTATTCCGAGTGCTAGTTTTACTTTTTTGAACTTTTCAACGTCTATGGTCATCATACTGATGATACACAAAGGTATTACAACTATAAGATAAAACGAATTGCACAACTTACCAAAGGTTCCAACAAATAGCGATAAAGAAATAAGGATCGGGATAAGTAGATCTTTTTGTTTTCTCAAGCCAAGAATACTTATTATCAAATAAGAAATAAGAAATAAAGTATAAGGTAACCAATGGAACCATGTCACATAAGGTTGAATGCCAATATATTCCAAATTGGAAAGCAATGTGGCATAAACCATTTCATAGACACCATACCATTCCGCTTTCATATAAAAATAGAGTATGCATGGAATAGTAATGATTATCCAACCAACAATGAAACATCCTACACTTTGAAACAGTTTTCTGAAATTCTTTTTAAGTAAATATTGAATCCATACATAAGCTATAAATCCCAAAAACGCACAGGCATTGTTAATTTGGATGAAACTAATGACCCCAAAACAAAGACCTATAAATAGCATTTGTAACGAACGAATTTCCGATTTCGTTTTGTAGGCGTGAGAATATACCAATAAAGGATAGGAAATGAACGGCAAACACCATTCTTGAGTTTGGTCACCAGCACCATAAAAACACAAAAGCAAAACCAAAGCGATAATAAGACAAACCATCCTTTCTTTTTCTGGGCGGTATAAAGCCAACACCTTGTCCCAAATGAAAAGTGTTATTGTTAATGAAACAGTTTGCATTAACATGATGGCAAAATCGCCTCCAAGCCAAAGGCCAAATGCATGGATAAAGTATAGAAGGCAACCTTTGTTGTCGAAATAGTCGATATATATAATCTTCCCTTTTAGGATAGCTCTACCCATTTGCTTGAATATGGATGGATCGGCACCTTCAAAGGCATAGAGGAACGAAGTAGACCGCGAAAATAAAGTCACGAAAACAAAAGACACCAACAGCAACAGTAAAGGATAATACTTGCTATTGACGATGTTGGCAATACGGTTTTGTTCTTTCATAACAATTCATAATATAGTCTTAAAAATCAACTTGATATCACCAAAGAAACTCCAATGGTCTAAATAATCCAAGTTGATTTTCACTTTGTCGGGCCAGATGACATTGTCATTATAAGCCTTTGGGTCTGCTTGTTGGGCAAGTAGTTCTTCTTCATCGCGGTATTTGATGCTGGCTGGACCCGTAATTCCAGGACGGAGTTGCAGGATCCGACGGTCATCGCCTTGCAGTTGGTCGGCATAGCCTGGAACGTCAGGGCGTGGTCCGACAAAACTCATCTGTCCAATAAAGACATTGACCAACTCAGTGAGGCAGTCTACTTTACTGTGACGCAGCCAATGTCCAATACGCGTGATACGGGGGTCGTCGGCCGTGGTAACCGTATCGCCTTCTGATTGATGAAGCATGGTTCGGAACTTGCAGATATTGAAAGGTTTTCCATCCTTACCAATGCGTTTTTGCATGAAAAATATAGGCCCTTTTGAGTCAATTTTGATGAGAACGCCGATGACAAGCAAAGGCAGAAGCAGTACAATAAGTCCAATCAGTGCCATGATTCGGTCGAAGCACCACTTGAAGAAGAATCCTATTTTGTGTTTATTTTTCTCCACGCTGCATGGCCTCCATGTTGAGAATTGCCTTAATACGCGGCAAAGTTATGATTTTTCTGAATGGGTACAAAACTTTCACAGCGAACTTCATCCACCAACAATAATGAATTGTAAGTTGACAATATGCCTTGCGAAAGTGAAACTTTTCTTCCAGAAAAGGTTGAATGTTGGAATGTTCTGTGATACTTCTTGCGCCGTCGGTAACATAACTAAAACCTTTTTCCTGCAAATAATATTGGTTCATAGTATAGAACAAACCATAATAAGGGTATGCTGTGTTTTTTCGTTTGTAATTGGGTAAAACGGCAACTAAACCATATTCACATGAGGCTTTCCATAACATTACAGTAAAAAAACCAATAAAACAATCATCATTTCTATCAAATAATCCCCAATAGTCATAATCTTTGTTTTCACATTCCTTTAGGTAGTTTTCAAAAGTATGAAAGTTTGTAATTCGATCTTTTACCAAATAGTCATCAAAAGATGCTCTTAATACAGGGTATCCGTTTTGTTTAATGAAAGCATTATCAATCTTTCGAAACACGATTTTTTCCAATGAGCGTCTGATTTTCTTTCTCGTGTTACCCGAAAGTTCATCAAATCCTTCAAATTGGTCTTTAATAAGATACCAAAAACCAGTTTTTTCGTGACAATCAAATCCATAAGTGTTTCTTACCATCAAGCCACCTTGCTTGAGTAGTTTTTTCCATTCTAGTTCTTGCAATTGCGGCTCTTCATGCGGTGCTCCATCAAAACGCCAAGCTTTACGATATAAATAAAACTTATTCTTCATAAGCGTTTCTTGATAGCATTAAAAGCATAGCATGAAAAATAATATGTAGCTTTGAAAAAGGAAAGTTTTTCATGATGACGATATACTTTCCATAGATCAATAGAGGCTTTTATTTTGTTAGAGCTTGCTGATTTTCTTCTAATTCTATAAGAGACCAAAGACTCGTCAATAGCATAAGCCAAAAACCCCTTTCTAAGAATATCAAGCCATGTAGCAGTGTCTTCACTGGTGCGAAATTTGGGAACAAAGACATCGCCAATGATTGTTTTATTAACCATTACAGTAGAGCAACCGATGATGGTATTTCGGAGGTAGGTTTCATAATCCAAATTGCCTATGGTATTGATGAATTTGTTCAGTATCTTTCCGTCCTCATCAATCCAATCGTAGGTTGAATAAGTAAACCCCACATTCTTTTCAATCATAAAACATAATTGTTTTTCCAGTTTTTCAGGATGCCAAATGTCATCTGCATCAAGGAAAGCCAAAAACTGGCCTTGAGCCATTTGAATGCATTGGTTTCGTGTATCGGCAATACCAGAGTTTTGCTTTTTTATGGTAAACCTTATCCGGGAATGAATTTGAGCGTAAGATTCTATTATATTAACCGTTTTGTCTGTAGAAGCATCGTCAACAATGAGCAGTTCCCAATGCGGGTAAGTTTGCGCAATGACAGATTTGATGCTATCTGAAACAAACGAAGCCATGTTGTAACATGGCATGATGACCGAAACCAACGGTTGACTTTCCACGGCTGTTGTTTTTTTACATCAATCCTTCAATCCAAACTTTAATCTGTTGCTCATCAAGAAGTTTGCATACCAATAGCGAATGATCACGATAGGCCACTAAATAGTCTTCCAAGCCTTCTACTACGGCTTCGGTACCTTCTTCAATATTAATGATGGTGTTCTTGTTGTCTACAGAAACCACTTTACCACGCAAAGCGTTGCCATTGTTGTCTTTTTTTGCATGGGTGAACAGTGAACCCCAAGTGCCAATATCGCTCCAGCCAAAATCGGCAGGGATAGTGTAAGTATTTGGTGATTTCTCCATCACACCATAGTCGATACTTATATTGGGACAGTCTATAAAGTGGTCGTTAATGAAATCTTGTTCCTCTGGCGTGCCAAAGTTGTAAATACCTTTTTCAAAAACTTCAACTATTTCAGGTAGATACTGCTTGAATGCTTGCATGATACCATCTAAAGTCCAAAGAAAAATGCCACTATTCCAAAAATAGTTGCCTTCTGCCACAAACTTCACTGCAGTTTCATAATCGGGTTTCTCCTTGAACCTCTCCACTTTCACTATTTCAGGCAGCACAACTTGTTTGGGCACTTGAATGTAGCCGTATCCTGTTTCTGGTCGGCTAGGCTTGATGCCGATGGTCATTAATGCTTGTTGATCCTTTGCCAAAAAATTGAAACCCAAATGGATAATACGCTGAAACTCAACTTCGTTGGTTACCAAATGATCGGCAGGTGTGACTACGATATTGGCATCCTTAACGCGGCTTTGGATATGATAGATTGCGTATGCAATACAAGGTGCTGTGTTGCGACGCGCAGGTTCACAAAGCACTTGATTAGGTCGCAGCATGGGCAGATGCTCCAAAACCAATTGCTTGTAGGCCTTATTGGTCACCACAAGAAAATTCTCATCAGGAATGACAGGACTGAAACGTTCGTATGTGCTGCGTATAAAGCTCTTTCCTGTGCCGAGAATATCGAGGAATTGTTTGGGATAGTTGTCTTTGCTGAGCGGCCAAAAGCGGCTACCAATACCGCCCGCCATGATGATGCAATAATTGTCCATAGGTGTTTAGTTGTTGAGGAACATCTTTCCTTTTTCGCTCAGATACGGTTTAAGATCGGATAATGCGATTTTGCATAAAGGCATTCCTGCAGCATAGGCAGCGATTTCGTATGGTTGATAGCAAAATACTACACTGTCAGTTTCTATCCAAGGCTCATTTTCGGGTAGGGTGGTTATTTCTTCGTAATCAGAGAAAAAGTCTTCTTCTGCATACTTTGAAAAATATTGATTTTCAATGTTTTCAGCAATTATTCTTATAAGTTGTTCCGGATCTTCAAACAAGTCGTAGCCAACAATGCTGCCGTCAATTTTGCTAAAAGTGGTACCATTATACCAAGGCATCTCATGAGCTCCGCCCGAATATAGAAAACCTTCTGTAGTATAGGTAACATATTGGTCTGTTTGTTCAGATAAGGAGAAGTTTTCTTCATAGTTTGATCTAGGCTCACTGCCATCTTCCTCAAAGAAATTATCTCTCATGGTTTCAAGGTAACTGACATAGTCTTCCGTTTCGGGCGAGAGCATCCAATGAAGAATATTTTGACGCAAGGTTTTGTTTTTGGTGACAGGTAGGTCGAGACTGACATTGAAATGTGAATAACCTTCACCATATTCACTTTCGATGAAAACACTGTCACACAAAGTATATGGTTCAACGTCAACTTCATTTGGATCTTTTGGGCTGCAAGCAGAAATGACTAACAGAAGCATTGTAATTGGGATGAGTAGCCTTTTCATGATGACAAATAATTATGGTTTAACGAGGCAAAGATAGTTCTTTTTCATAGAACGTCAAAGTTGTTTTTTTATTTCGCCCAGCGATAAAGGATCTCAATAGGATGAACGGCATGGACACCAGTACCATCAAGGATTTGCTGACGACAAGAAGTGCCAGGTGCAGATACGATGACTGGTACAATGCCGTCGGTGTTTTTCGTCACCTTACGAATAGTCGGGAATAGCACCATCTCGCCAATGGCTAATGAAGTTTTATAGTGTTCTTTCTCGTAACCAAACGAACCCGCCATGCCACAACAACCGCTTGGGATGACATGTACCTTGGCACCAGTGAGAAGTTTGAAGGCTTGCACTGTCTTCTCAGTTCCTACTAAGGCTTTCTGATGGCAATGACCATGAAGCCAGATTTCTACATCATCAGCCTTAAAGTCATTGGTGGAGATGCGGCCTGCGGCCATTTCTCTCATAATGAATTCATCGAACAGAAATGCATTATAACCTAGCTGTTGAGCTTGTGGGCGCAATTCAGCAAGTACCAAATCGGGATACTCGTCGCGAAAACTAAGGATACACGATGGCTCGATACCCACCAATGGTGTTTCTTCTGAAATCTTGTCTTTCAGTAGGTTGACGTTTTTCAAAGCGAATTTCTTGGCGAGTTTCAAGTTACCTTTTGAAATGGCAGCACGACCGCTTTCCACATGTTTTGGAATCTCAACTTCATATCCTAAATGTAGTAACAGTTTTGCGAAGGTAAGCCCAAGCTCTGCTTCTTGGAAGTTGGTGAACTCATCAGCGAAAAGGTAAACTTTGCCTTTATAGGCCTTTCCATGATGTTTATGGCATTCCCTTTGGACTGCTTTCTGCATCGTCACTCGGCTAAGGGTAGGAATGTCTCTTTCTGTCGAAAACTTGATAATATTCTTGATGATGTTGGAAGAAAACTTCCATGAAGCAAACAAGTTGTATATTGGCCAAACAATATGCCCAAATCGTTCTACCATAGCCATGCGTGAAACGGCAAAAGAACGCAATGGCATGCCGCTGACGTCGTATTTCTGCTGTAAAATCTCGGAACGCAGTCGAGTCATGTCAACATTGGAGGGACATTCACTGCGGCATCCTTTGCAGGCCAAGCAGCTGTCTAAAACCTCGGCCAGTTCCTTCGATTTTAATATGCTTTTATCCTTGTTTAAAACTTGCGTAAAAGCCTCGCTTTCCCATCCTCTCGTTAGGATTTCGCGGAGTACATTAGCACGCGCACGGGTGGCCTTAGTCTCATCGCCGCTCACCTTGAAGGCTGGACAAAGTGTGCCACCAATCAAGTTAGACTTGCGACAATCGCCAGCACCATTGCATTGCTCGATACTGCACATCAAGGCATGAAGCTGATTTTTGGCACCGGTAGCGCCTTCCACTTTGCATTCGTCGAAAGCAGCCTTCCAGTTATAATAGGTTCCAGAGCCCTTAGGTTCTTGAGCCTGTCGAAGGGCCGAAGTTCCAAGTTCCTTTTCGATAGCATATTGCTGGCCAACATCAAAGCGCAACATGCTGTCCATGGGCAATGTGTCAACAATCTTGTGCAGATTGAAGACTTGCAACGGATCCCAACACTTTTTCAAGTCTTGCATCAAGGCATAGACTTGGTCGCCATAAAGCAACTGTATAAATTCACCCCTCAATCGTCCATCGCCATGTTCTCCGCTGAGCGAGCCTTTGTATTTTTTGACCAATAAGGCCGTTTCATAAGCCACTTCACGAAATTTGCGTTTGCCTTCTGTCTCCTTGATATTAATAATTGGGCGCAAATGCAGCTCTCCAGTACTGATATGGGCATGATAAACGCAACTCAAGCCCAAATTATCGAGCATTTTTGCAAAATCAGCCATATAGGCAGGCAACTTCTCAGGAGCTACTGCCGTATCCTCAATGACACCAATGGGTTTGGCATCGCCTTTCATACCAGTAAGTAGACCTAAACCTGCTTTACGCAAACTCCACACTTTACTGATCTCTGAACCATACACCCTCGAACAAGCATAAACCAACTTATCTTCGTTTTCGATTAAAGTTTTTTCCAGTTGATTGGCAATGGCATCAATTTCTTTGCGTGTCTCACCCTGCAATTCAATGATGAGGATAGCAGCAGGGTCGCCTTGGACGAAAAAGCGGTTTTTTTGTTGCTCAACATTTTGTTTGCTGAGTTCCAAAATGTTGCGGTCCATCAATTCCACGGCTGAAGGATGGAAATCCAATGCTACAAGGTTACCAAGAAAACTTTTCTGCAGAGTATCGCAATGTGCGCAAACTACCATTTTTTCCTTTGGCGGCAATGGGTCAAGGTCGACTTTGATTTCAGTGATGAATGCTAAGGTGCCTTCACTGCCAGCCAAGACTTTGCATAGATTAATGGTGCGTTCCTCAAGTGGTATTGAGGTATTATGTAGGTCTTCGATGACTTCGTCGATGGCGTAGCCACAAGAACGGCGGCGTAGACTTTTGTCAGGATAGTTTTCTTCAATGAGATGAACGGTTTGTTCATCCAAGGCCCAACGGATGAGTTGAGAGTAGATGTTTTGGATTAATGAAGCGTTGGGAAACTGAACGCTCATAGATTCCATCCCCGCAAACCCCTGTTGGGAATGACAAAAGCCTTCAATTTCCCAGAATCGGTTGCCAAAACGCTCTTCCAGTTCTTTGATGGTATAGGTTTTGAATACTTCAATACTACCATCACAAAGCACCCCTTGGGCTTCCAAGACATGGTGACGAGTACTGCCATAAATCAAAGAATGAGAGCCACAGGAATTGTTACCAAACATACCTCCAATGCAACAGCGGTTACTGGTAGAGGTTTCGGGACTGAAGAAAAGACCAAAAGGCTTTAAAGCAAAATTCAGTTCATCAAGAACAACACCTGGTTGTACTCTAGCCCAGCGTTGTTCTTTGTTGATTTCCAGTATTTTTTTGAAATGCTTGCTGATATCGACCACAATACCATTGCCCACCACTTGACCAGCGATGGAAGTGCCACCGGCTCTTGGAATGAGATGTGTTTTGCGTTCGCGAGCCGTTTCAATCAAATATACGATATCCTGTTCGTTTTCAGGAAAGGTTACACCTTGCGGTATTTCACGATAAGCGGACGCATCAGTAGCGTATGCAATGCGGTGGAGGGGATCGGTGTGGATAGTGTACATCTCAGCTTATTTGTCCAACTGGCTGAAAACGCTATTGTTGCTCTTGAATTCGGGCACAATAATCTTCATTTGAGCCACAATCTTCATTGGATCACAGGTTTCCAAAGCTTCGTGTAGTTTTTCAAACATAGCATCTACATACGAAGCCTCGTATTTTCTGACTATGGCATGCATAATCTTCTCGTTGTTGGTCTTGATGGTGTTTTCTTCGTTGGCCAATACTTCTTCATAAAGTTTCTCACCAGGACGCAAACCTGTCTCAATAATTTCAATTTCAGGTTTATGTGCAAGTTTACGCATCTTTTCAGCCAAGTCCCAAATTTTGACTTTTTCACCCATATCAAACACAAAGATGTCACCGCCTTCTCCGATTGAACCTGCTTCAAGGACGAGGCTACAAGCTTCAGGAATGGTCATAAAGAAACGAGTGATGCGTCGGTCAGTGACAGTAATAGGTCCTCCTTGAGCGATTTGTTTACGGAACAGCGGCACAACGGAGCCATTGCTGCCTAAAACATTGCCAAAACGTGTGGTGATAAACTTGGTTTTACCTTGTCGGCTTTGCGTGTATATCTCAGCAATACGTTTGGTGGCTCCCATCACATTGGTAGGATTGACGGCTTTGTCAGTTGAAATCATGACAAATTTTTCCACACTGTATTCAATAGCCAAGTCGGCCACTAGCTTGGTACCAAACACGTTGACAAACACAGCTTCGTAAGCGTTTTCTTCCATGAAAGGCACATGCTTGTATGCAGCGGCATGGAACACCACTTGTGGATGATACGTTTCAAACACTTCCCTCATGCGGATAGGGTCTTTCACGTTGGTAATGACAAAAGCCATTTTATCGCGCTTTTTCTTAAAATCATCCGTGTTGTTCATCTCGAATTGGAAATCATACATTGGAGATTCGGCTTGGTCAAGCATGATGAGCTTGGAAGGATTGTAATGCATCACCTGACGACAAATCTCACTTCCAATGGAACCAGCAGCACCAGTGACCAATATCACTTTTTGGTTGATTTCGCGGATAACATTGCTCTTGCCCAATATGATAGGCTTACGACCCAAAAGATCTTCAATTTTAATGTCTTGGATTTGGTTGGTTTCAAGTTTACCGTCTACCCATTTGTCAAATGCTGGTATGGATTTTACGTTGAGGTTGAGTGCCATACCCTGTTCGATAATTTCTTTTCTTCGCTCTTCGGTCAGGCTGGGAATAGCAATGATTATAGAGTTAATATCGAGTTTTTTTATGAATTCTGGGGTCAATGCTACCTTGGGCGAGTAGATTTTTATGGTATTGATTTGTGTTCCAATACGTTTTGGATCATCATCGACAAAAGCCTTAATTCTAAATTTCGAATTTGGGTCTTGGTTCAATGCACGCATTAGCACGGTGCCTCCATCACCTGCTCCGTAGATAATGGTATTTAGTTTGTCGGCGGCGTTTTTGTATATCTCATTATACAAACGTCTAATGGTGAAACGCATAATAATCATTGCCGTCATAACGATGAGGTAATGGTATATCATGGTTACATAACGAGGATAAAGTTCCTTAGCCAATACATGAGAGAACTGATAAACAATCAATTTACTAACAATAAGAATTGATAAGGCACCCGTACAAGCATAAAACAATTTCCTAATATCGTTGAATCCAGAATAACGTAGCATACCATCATAGGTTTTGCTGATAAGGAATGTGACAAGATAAACCAATGGAACCAACCAAATACGACTCCAATCAAATGAAGATGCACTAAAATTCTTGAAGTACAACATGAAAAGAGCAAAAATGTAAGCCAAAACAACAATGATCATGTCGACTGCCAGAATCCAATAACGAGGTAACGTATTATTTTTATGCTTACCGAATATGAAATTGCAAAAGCGTACTATTATTTTTCTCATTGATGAACTTTTTAACTTACAAAATTACAACAAATTTCCTTATCTCTCAAAATATTTTTTCCATTAAATGCCATTTGCCCGTTGAAGGCAGGTTGGGGTCAGCACCTTGGCATTGGGCTACATAGGCTTCCCATTCGGCTTGTCGGGGCAAAGTGGCCAGTCGGGCCATGTCGCGTTTCCAGTCAAAGTCATCCACAGTATCGCATATCATAAATACGTGAGTATCATAACGATAGAGTTGCATGTCAAGTATGCCTACTTCGCGTTGCCCAGCCACTACTTCAGGCCAAACATGAGCATGAATTTCACAGTATTTTTCGATGAGTTCAGGGTCGTTGACGAGTTCCAATGTTTGACAGTAGCGTTTCATTTTTTCTCGGTTTTAGTGATGAATAGTCCGTAAATGACGATGACAACGAAGCAAATCAAGGGTAAAACAAAGCTCAAATTCACGGAAGCGACACTTCCAAGTCCGCTACCGTCAATGATTCGGGCTTGCAAAGGAGGCAACACCGAACCACCCAAAATGGCCATAATCAATCCTGCTGCACCGATTTTGGCATCTTCGCCCGTGTCGGTCAAGGCAATGCCATAGATGGTTGGGAACATCAGGCTCATGCAAGCCGACACAGCCACCAAGCAATACATTCCTGCACGACCGTCAAGGAAAATAACGCCCAGAACTAATATGGCTCCAGCTATACCTAAGTAAGTCAGCAACTTGGATGGATGAATGTATTTCAGCAAGAAGGTGCAAATGAAGCGGCTCACACAGAAAATGGCCATCGCCACAATATTATAGCGTTGTGAAAGCACCTCGGCAGCTTGTTCGGTCATGCCTTCGTTCATGAAAACGCGTGTGCCGTATTGGATGATGAAGGTCCAGCACATGATTTGCACACCGACATAAAAGAACTGTGCCACCACACCATAGCGGTAAGGCTTGTTTTGCCACAAACGTTTTACCGTAGGACCAAATTTCTGGTCATTGCTTTCCTTCGCTTTGGCTTGTGTCTTCACCAAAAGCAAAATGACGACAAAAAACACCACCAACACAGCTCCGATAATAATATAAGGTCGGCTCAAGACGGAGAGGTCGGCATTTTTTATGGCGTCGAATTGCTCTTCGTTGAGTAAGGCGCGTTCTTCGGTGCTCAGCGGGTTGAGTTTGGCTTGAATGAACTGCATCGCCACGAACATGCCGGCCAACGAGCCGATGGGATTAAAAGCTTGGGCTAGGTTGAGTCGTCGCGTAGCCGTGTCTTTGCTGCCCATTGATAGGATATAAGGATTGGCCGTCGTTTCAAGGAAAGAAAGGCCACAAGTCAGCACAAAGTAGGCGATCAGAAAAGGATAATAACTGCCTGTTGCTTTGGCTGGAATGAACGTCAAGGCTCCTATGGCGTATAACCCAAGACCCATCAGCAGACCAGCTTTATAGGAATGCTTTTGCACAAACAAGGCAGCGGGAAGAGCCATGCAAAAATAGCCACCATAAAAGGCCAGTTGCACCAAAGCACCATCGGTCACGCTCATGCGGAAAATCTTGGAAAAAGCCTTCACCATAGGGTTGGTGATGTCGTTGGCAAAGCCCCACAAGGCGAAACAACATGTCACCAAAACAAAGGCCAAAAGGTATTTTTTTTCTACTACTTTATTCATTTTCTTCTGATTTTGAGTGAAATGGCTTCAGAATAGTTTTGACAGAAAGCTGGAGCTTCCTTGACCACGCAAGCGAGATAACCCCCACCCCCAGCACCAGGCATCTTCCAAGCCATTACATCCTCTAACTTGGAATATCTGTCAATATAATCCTGCACCGAGCCTTGAATCATGGCGGGAAACATGGCGGTTTGTGCTTCAAAAGAGGCTTTGTAGGCTGAGGCAAAAGCAGTTAAATCCATAGCCATGATGGCGTTCCAACAGTCATCGGCAGCCTTAGCCAAGGCCTTGACCTTCGGCTCGGTAATGTCCTTGCCATCCACTACTGAACATCCCAGACGGCGAGGCTCCATGGGAATCATGATGAGATGGTTTTCAAGCCAGTTCAAGATGGTTTCGTTTTGGCAGGTTTCAAACTTGATGGGCCAATAGAGCTTGTCGTAATAATGTCTCACCAATCCAGGCATACAAATGCCAATGCTGTCTTGCGCCCCACTGATGATGCCGTCGCTTCGTTCAGGGTCATTCTCGAAGCAGAAGACCAATTTGGCAAGCGTCTCAGGATCCATGTCGGGCAATTTCATCGGCCAAATCTTCTTGATCATGTTGCGGGTCGAGGTGGAGAGGCCACAACGCTCGCGTACCTCGAAAGTCGGCTGCAACGAAATGGTGATGGCCCAACCTGGGGCAAAACATGAGACATAAGGCTGGTCAATCCAAGTGCCGGCCAAGTCCAAGCGGGTGGGAATCTCGCAAAGGTCATGTTTCAATGCCGTCGACGAACGCGCCTCCAAGCCTTCCGATGGCGTACGTTGCAACACCACATATTTGATGCCACGCGCTTCGCAGAAACGGCGTTTTTCTTCCGATGCTCCGTCTTCATTAACCACAAAAATGTCGGGTTTTATTTTGTCCACAGTGCACACAAAGTCCATCACGCCGTCGCCATCGTTGATGAAAGCGTCTTTCACATAACGGATGGCTTTCACCATGAAGAGGCGTTCCTGTTCAGGGTAAAGGGTCTTATGGTTTTTGTAGTGAAGGATGGTTTCGTCGGAGCCGATGCCTACATAAAGGTCGCCATACTGTGCCGCTTGGCGGAAAAACTCCACATGTCCACTATGCAAGAGGTCGTAACATCCTGAAACAAATACTTTTTTGGTCATTCAACTTGGTTTTGGCTGCAAAGATATGAAATTGTTGCTTTGAATGTTTGAATTATAGAAAACAGTTTATATCCTCCGAACTTCTGCCAAAGCTGACACAAAATACCAACGTCCGTTACTTTCACAATAGCATTTGTAGCGGGTACGTTGTTTTTCCCCTTTTTGGAAGATAAGGCCGTTTTTCAACACAAATCGGGCTCCCTCGGGGAGGCTTTCCACTATGGACACGTTTTCTGGGTTCTTGTCGTATTGGTGCAAAACCCTTTGAAGGTTTTGGTCGGCGGTGCTGCTGGCTTTGATGTGTTGCAAGTGTTTTTGCAGAGCGGCGAGAACCTCTTTTGGGAAGATGGTTTCGGTCAGAAACGGTTGCAACAAAGTGGAAAAACTCGTTTGCCATTCTTGGCCATGTGGCAGCACATTTCTTGAGCCATATTGCTGGTATACATCGTAATGCGCCACTTCGTGAACGTAGGTGATAAGCATCTGATAAGGATTCAAGTCCAGATTGAGTGTAATAGAACAGATGCCGTTGGGGGTTCGTGGCGGACGGAAATCACCCAATTTGGAGCTACGCGGTCGCTTGAAATGTAGTTTGAAACGGCGTTGTGTGAACATCTCACCCACCATCGCCACTGCCGGCTCTGGAAAGTAGCGTTTCAATAGTTGAAGTTCTTCAGCCTTCATCGTTGTGCAAAAGTTCGTATTCTATGGTTTCCTGCGGCACATAGCTCCACTTGGTGCAGGAGTTACAGTGACGCGGTGCACGGCGACGGCCAGGCACTTCCTTGGTCTTGCAGGAAGATATGAAGACTGTGGTAAGAATTAATGCGAGAAGTAAGATTGTTTTTACTCCCCCTGCCCCCCTCTTAAAGGGGGAGTTCCCCCCTTTTAAGGGGGGCAGGGGGGATTCAAAACACGCTTCTCTATTTATGATACTTTTCATTTCGATAGCCAGTTTGCAGGATTTTGTCGTGCTTGTTCTTTCAAGAGTTCAAAATGCAATTCCGTTTTGTTCTCGGTCTTGTTGGTGTGCACGGTGCCAATATTTTGCTTGGTCTTCACCTTGTCGCCGCGTTTCACTGTGACGTTTTCGAGGTTGGAATACACCGTGAAATACTCTCCATGGCGCAAAATCACCACTGTATTGGCGCCCGTCAGCTTGGTGACACTGGCCACCTCTCCTTCGAAGACGGCGCGAGCCTTGGCACCTTCTGTCGTGGCGATATCGATACCGTTATTGGTCACCGTGACTTTGTCAGATACCACAGATGTATGTTTTCCGTATGACGAAGAAATCACGCCGCGTTCCACGGGCCAGGGCAGCTTGCCTTTGTTGTTGATAAAGTTGGTCGAGAGTGTCTTTTCAGCTGGCGTAAGCGCCATGCCTTTTTCTTTCGGTGCGGGTGCGGTGGTCTTGCCTTGGCTTTTGTTCTTTGCAGCCTCTTCCCTGCGCTTTCTTTCGGCTTCCTCGTTGGCCTTTCGGATTTCTTCTGCGATGATGTCGTCGATGGCTTTCTGTAGCTTTTGTGCCTGTTGTTGCTTGTTCTTGATGTCTTGTTGTATGCTGCCTTCCTTTTTCTTCAGGTTGGCCACCTGGCTGTTGAGTTCTTCTTTTTCTTTCTTCAGCTCTTCCTGTTGTGCTTTCTCGTCTTTCAGCATGGCGGCCTGTTCCTCGCGTGCTTGTTGGCTGGCTTCCACCGCGTTGCTGATTTCCCGTTCGGTGTTGGCGATTTGGTTCATCTTTATCTTTCTGGCATCGGTGAATTCGCGGATATAGCGCAGTCTACGGAAGGCTTGGTTGAAGTCTTTTGAGGCAAAAACAAAGCCCAAAAGGTTATAATTGTTACGGTTTTTGTTGGCGAAGACAATCATTTTGGCATATTCCTTCTGCAATTTATTGAGATTGGAATTCAGGGTTTTGATGTTGCTTTGTCCGGCGTTTATTTCTTCGTCAAGGACTGCTATCTGCTCGTTATAGGCCTTGATGAGTTTCTCCCTTTGTTTGATTTTTTTGTTGAGAATCGACACTTCGTTGAGGGTCATCTCCTTGTCTTTAGTGGTCTTTTTCAACAGTTGGTTGGCGGTCGAAATCTCTTTTTGTAACGAGGTGATTTCGCTCTGTAGCTGTTGTTTCGACTTGCCTTTCGTTTTTTGTCCAAACGATGGGCAAGCCAAGGCCAACGACAACAAAACCAATATGACAGATAGTCTCTTCATCTCTTCTTCGGCAGCAGGATACGCTCCATTTTATCGGTGATTTTCAAGGGGAAAGAGGTCTTTTCATCCAATTGCACTTTGCTGTATTTTACCTTGGCGGAATAATTGCCAAAAGCGAAGATTTTCAGCAAAACTATTTGGTTTTCAACGGGAGGAATGCCATCATTATTGTCCAAAAGCAGGGTTTCAATCCAAGGCAAACTAACGGGTATCCCAAAATGTTGGGCAACGCTGTCCAAAGGCTCGGCCAAATAATTCTTTTCCATTCGGTTAATGATCCAAACGGAATCGGTGCTGATTTTGACGCGTGCTACTTCCACGCCCATTGGGGCTGTCACGCTGAGCCATAAGAGGCTGTCCCGACGCATCCGCAGCTGTCCTGACAAGTCATCGAATGTCATGCCGTTGCCTTCCACGTCAAGGTCGACCTTGGAAGTTAGCCATTCGTATGACTTTGCTGATGGAGGCGCAATGGTTTTCTTGCGCGAGGCGCAGGAAGAGGTCATTAAGAACAATATGAAAAACAAAAGGATTTGTACTAGATGGCTTCGACGTGCCTCCTCGCAATGACGCGAAGTGGCAAAACACTCGCTTTGCGTCTTCGTGAGCAAAGCGAAGCAATCCATATCCAATACTTGTTTTCCTTGTTCCATAATCTCTGCTTCTTCAAAAACTATTCCATATCAGTTTTTGCCGAGTTTCCGCAAGATGGCATTGTAATGCTGGTCGTAGGTTTCGTCGGGTTCTTTCAGCAGCTGGAGGGCTTTCTTCATGTATTTTTCGGCTTCCTTGTAGTCGCCCTTCATGTAAAGCACCCAAGCGTAGGTGTCTAAATAAGTTGGGTTGTCAGGCTCCATGGTGATGGCTTTTTCCGACATTTCAAGAGCTTTGTCCAAGTCTTGGTTTTTCACAGCGAGGTAATAAGCATAATTATTGAGTACCAGCACGTTGTCTGGGTCGTTGCGCAGCGTGCGTTCGTAAGCATCGAAGGCTTTTTCTTCGTCACCTTGTTCATGGTAGATGTCGCCCAAGAACGCGTCAAAGTTGGCCATCTGTATTTTGTCGGTCGTATATCTCCTACCCTTTTCCAGATACGTGATGGCCTCGTCGTTGTTCTTCAAAACTGCGCTGGCGACACCCGCATACCAATAGAACACAGGCTGCATGGGATAGTATTTCAAGGCGGCGATAGCGTGGTCGCGCACGGCCTCATTTTCGTTGAGCCTCGACTCGCTGATGATAAGGTTTTGCCAGGAATAGAAGTCGGTGCTGTCGATGCCCAACGACTGCTGATACAACGCCTTGGCTTTCACGGCATCCTCTTTCATGATGTAATAGGAGCCGAGAATCAGATAGCCGAGTTTATTGTCAGGATAGGTCTCAATGAAGGCTTCGCCACATTGCCGAGCCTGCTCGTTGATTTGCTTGGAGTTTTGGTTTTTATCAATCCAATAGTCATAGATATTGGTCTTGGTGTTGAGATCGAGATTTTTGTTGCGGATGGCGGCCAACAACTCATCAAAGGCTTTATCCTTGTCACCGTTGTTCTCGTAGAACTCCAACAAAGAAATGTTGATATACGGGTCGTTAGGGTTCAGTTCCTTGATTTTCTCGTATGTTTTCAAGGCTTCCTTGCTCTTGCCTGTCTCGGCGTATATCTGTGCCAACATGCTGTAATAGCGTGGGTTTTCAGGGTTCTCCTCTATCAGTTTTTCCAGTTCTGAAATGAGTTTCTTGTTGTTGCCTTGTCTTTTGTAGATGCCCAACTTTTGTTCGGTGATGATCTCGTTTTTTCCGACTTGCTGCTCCAACAAATCCATCTTTTTCAAGGCCTTGTCGTAGTTTTCGGTGATGAGATATACATCGATGAGGTCGCTGAGCATCTCGGGGTCGTCGGGATACTTTGCGGTTAAGTTTTCGTAAAGTTTGGCGAAGTCATCGTATTGCTCCAAGTTGCGGTAGAATACCCCAAGGCGCATTTGATACCATTTGTTGTCAGGGTCGATTTCAGCAGCCCGTTGGATCATGTTGAAAGCATCTTCAATGCGTCCCACATTGTAGTATTGCTCGCTTAGTTCAAACATGGAAGCGGCATCGTCAGGCAAGTAACGAAGGGCCTGCTCAAAATTGCGGATGGCACCTTCGCTGTCCTCACGGTATTTGCTTTGAAGGCCGTCCGAAAAATAAGTGGCGTTTTTGCGTTTGTCGGGCAGTTCTCGGAACATTGTGCCAGTATCTTGGGCAGCGACATCTAGGCATATTAAAAACAAGAGCAATAAGAGTACTATAGGCCTTTTACCGTCATGGCGGAGGCACATCCGCCATCTCCCAAACGCAAGAGAAAGTTTTTCTTGCTTAGGAGGTTGCGGGTCAAGCCCGTAATGACGGGTAAGGGTATAAAAAGGATTATTCATAATACTAATGTTTTCAGTTTTTTCCTGTATGACCAAAACCACCAGCACCACGTTCCGTCTCCGAAAGCATTTCCACTTGTATAGTCTCGGCTTGTTCGCATTTGGCGAACACCATTTGTGCGATACGGTCCCCGCTATTGATGACAAACGCCTTGTCCGACAAATTGATAAGGATAACACAAACCTGTCCGCGGTAGTCAGCATCCACAGTACCAGGCGAGTTCAGGACACTGATACCGCTCTTGATGGCCAGGCCGCTGCGGGGACGCACCTGTCCTTCGTAGCCTTCGGGGATTTCCATATAAAGTCCAGTAGGCACCAAGGCGCGTTGCATGGGTTCAAGGGTGATGGGGCCTTCGGGCAGGTAGGCACGGAGGTCCATGCCGGCTGAGTTTTTGGTCTCGTAGGCAGGCAAGGGGTTATTTGAGGTGTTGACGATTTTGAGTTGCATATTTGAGATTCAAGATTTAAAGATTCAAAGATTCAAGATTCAAAGATTCAAGATTTAAGATTTGGAGATTTTTCTTTTGGCGAAGGAGACGATGCCTTTCACCAAATCCTTCTCCATCCAACAGATGAAGGCAACGAACATCAGCAATAGTCCGGTATTGACGATTAAAGTCCAAACTGTGCTCTCGATGTGGATATTCTTTTGTGCGAAAAATATGACCATGGCGACGGCGAAGTACACGAAAGCAGATTTCAAATTGTAAGGTATCGGTGCTTTCTTTTGTCCAACAAAATACGAAAGCACCATGCATACCGCATAACCCGCAAAACCGCCCCAAGCACAAGCCATGTAACTGTATTTCGGTACAAAGATGAAGTTGACGGCCAACAACACAGCACAGCCGATGCCAGAGAAGACGGCGCCCCACCAAGTTTGGTCGGTGAGTTTATACCAGAAAGAGAGGTTGAAATATA
>JAEEGH010010431.1_pt1 | contig 21338 bp, 15 predicted proteins | sample 9134181 | NCBI WGS metagenome assembly JAEEGH01 (sample SAMN16246544, study PRJNA631951) | gut metagenome | biome: gut microbiome; feature: rumen; material: DP-attached | host: Bos | place: Iran: Karaj | collected 2018-10
TAAGCTTGCCGTCTTTCTCCATGACAAAATCAAGTTCTTTTACAAAAGCAGGATCATCCCTAAGGACATGTATCACATAATGCTCACTGCATCCCGGGCGATACACGTTCCAGAAGGACTCCCTTACAAGGTTTTCAACTTCTCTGTACTCTTCTTTTCTCTCAGGTCGTATTGTATAATCATTTGAATTCATCTCCAAAAATCTCCTCATATAATTCATGTTTTCTCTCGTTTAAGTAGCAATAATCCTTTTATGGTCATCTCCTATACTGCTCCATACCAGATATCAGTACATTCATAGATATCTCGAAGCTTTCATCAATAGAAATCGGATTGCCAAAAGAATTATGGATCTGTAGCATGATAAATCCTTCAAGAAAAGCTCTGTAAGTTCTAAGCAAATGATTTGCCACCTCTCTATCTATACCAAGACTATCTGTTTGTTCAAAGAAGAATGAATACAAGCCCTCTGTAGCTTCAAGTAAAGTTTCATCAGAGTATTTGTTATACCAAAGCATCGCCTCAAATACACCCGGATTCTCCATAGAAAATCTGTAAAATGCTATGCCATAGTTTTTGAGTTTTTCTTTTGGACTGGTTGAATCAATTCCTGCAACTATCTCATCCGAAACCTTCTTCCAACCATAGATCATAAGCCTATAGTGTAAGTCATCTATTGATTTTACATGATTATATAAAGAAGGTTTTCTGATTCCTAAATATTCAGAAAGAGTTGTAACGCTCAAATATGACAACCCCTTTTCATTTGCTAATGTAGCAGCTTTTTCTATTATTTCTTCCTTAGATAATCCTGTTCTTGGCATATTTACTCCCATTCCTTGTAAACTAACACTGTTAGCCTTATTATACTAACACTGTTAGTTTTGTCAATAATATTTCTATACGAACCACTTTACCAAGCATTTTTCTATAATAGAAAAAGGACAGGTTTTTATTCCCTGTCCTCAAACTTATATCATCTTAAAAAACTTTAGTGCCTCAGTAATAGCATTCACCTTTTCTGGTGTTGTTCCCGGCTGCCTGCTGTTTTCTGATTTTGGCTTATTATAATTCTCTCTTTCTATGACCCCATGCTTCTGCACTTGTAAGATCAAGCTCGTCCATATCTACCTTTACGTTGATATGATGTTTTGCTTAATGAAGTTTGGACAATAAACATACAGTTTCCACATGATAAGTTCCTGGGAACATGTCTACACAAGCAAGTCGCTTTACCTCATAACCACGGGCCAAGAATACTTCTAGGTCACGAGCAAGACTTGATGGCTTACATGAAATGTATACAAGAGAGTCCACACCATAGTCTATGATTTTGTCCAAAGCCTTTGGGTGGATACCATCACGTGGCGGATCCAAAATAATGTAGTCCGGCTTTTCCTTGATATCATCAAGAACTTTAAGAACATCACCTGCAATGAAATCGCAGTTATCAAGTCCGTTAAGTTTTGCATTCTCCTTTGCTGCCTCAACGGCCTCAGCAATAATTTCTACACCAGTGACATGCTTTGCTGCTGGGGCAATAACCTGAGCGATTGTGCCTGTTCCAGAATAGAGGTCATAGACCTCGGCTCCATCTGCACCTGCTGCAATAAAATCTCTTGCTGTGCTATAGAGAACCTCTGCACCAAGTGAATTTGTCTGGAAGAATGAGAATGGAGAGATTGTAAATGAAAGCCCCAATAACTCTTCCTTGAACCAATCCTGTCCATAGAGGATTTCAGTTCCTTCATCAGCAACTACATCGGCTTCTCTATCATTTTTGGTATGTAGAATTCCTGTAATCTTGCCCTTCCATTCTGTGCAATTTACAAGTGCATCTTTCCATCCTGCTAATAGCGCTATTTCATATAATGAGGAAATCTGTGTGCTTGTAACCAAGTCTACTAGAATTTCTCCAGTCTTTACTGCTTTTCGTACAAGTAAGTGACGTAAATATCCCTCATGTGTATTCTTGCGGTAATATGGCTGACCTGACTTCGCAAAATATTCCAAAGTCATTGTCAACACACGACGCATATCCTCATCAATAATCTGACATCCATCTACAGTAACAACATCGTAGAAGCTCCCCTTCTTGTGCATGCCAAGAGTGAGAGGACCATCCTTTACCTCGTCACCAAAAGAGAATTCCATCTTGTTTCTGTATTCAAATTGCTTAGGGCTGGATTTGATTCCCTCGTAAGTAGCATTCCAAACATCCTCTCCAATAACAGGAGCCATCAAGTCATGGATCATTCCCTCCTTGATCTTTAACTGCTCCTCATATGGAAGCGACTGATAAGTACATCCACCACATTTTCCAAAATGAACACATGCTGGTGTATTCATCTCAAGTGGAGATGGTGCATCAACCGAAAGAAGATTTCCCTGAGCCTTTTCTTTTGAGGCTTTTTTGACTCTGACTGATACAGTCTGCCCCGGAAGTACCCCCTTTACACGAAGACGTTCGCCCTCTGCAGTCTCTACTATTCCTTTATTAGGGAAGCTCACTTTGATGACCTTTCCCTGTACTATTTCACCACGTTTCATAAATTACACCTTTTTTAATTTTGCAAAAGAAGCGAACATCTTCTTTACACCAACACCATCAAATTCCACAGTAACCTCGTAGTCTCTGCCCTCATCGATAATGCCCTTTACTGTTCCTTCTTTAAATTTAATATGACTAACTCTATCGCCAATGCCGTAGTCTAATTCTGCCTTTTCTATCTTTGTACCATTCTTATTTGCCACAGCTGTGGTTGAACTACCCACCGTAAAATTAGCAGCAGGCTTTGAATAGCTAGACGCTGGCTTACTAAAGCTAGATATCGGTTTGCTTGCTCTGCCATATACAGAATATTCTCCAATCGGAGTGCTTGAATAGTCATCCATTGGCTTTGGCTCCCAAAGGTTGCCATGAACAAGCTCCTCCGGAATCTCTTTTACGAATCGAGAAATCTTGTGGAAGGATGTCTCGCCACGAACCATACGCATTCGAGCAGCTGTCATTGTGAGATGCTCTCTTGCGCGTGTGATGCCAACATAAGCAAGACGTCTCTCCTCTTCCAGCTCTGAATCAGCTCCGCCACCGTCAAAAATAGCAGCCTGCCCTGGGAATAATCCATCCTCCATACCAGCCATATATACCCGTGGAAACTCAAGTCCCTTTGCTCCATGAAGAGTCATAAGAACAACGTAATTATCACTCTCCTCATAGCTATCAATATCTGCAACCAAAGCAACATCCTCTAGGAATCCAGAAAGCGTAGGCTCCTGGCCATCATCCCTAGCATCCTTTTCGTAAGCAACAGCTTTGGTCAATAATTCGTCGATATTCTCAATACGTGCCTTGGCCTCGTCTGTCCCCTCAGCTCTAAGCTCTGCTACATAGTCTGTCTGGTCGAGAATCTCCTCTACGAGAGCGGATACACTTTCCTCTGCTGCAATATTACGAAGCTTTTCAACTAAATGTGTGAAGCCCTGAATCTTTGTAGCCGCCTTTCCAATAGAAGGAATCTCTTCGCAACGCACAAGAGCTTCATAGAAATTCAATCCGCGCTCTCTTGCAAAATCAGAAACCTTGGAAATAGTTGTCGCACCGATTCCTCGCTTTGGAATATTTATAATACGCTGAACAGCAATATCATCGCTGCCATTATCAACAGTCTTTAAGTAAGCAAGAACATCCTTTATTTCCTTACGGCTATAGAAATTTACACCGCCAACAATCTTGTAAGGAATGCCCTCATAAATCATCTTTTCTTCGATAAGACGTGACTGAGCATTTGTACGATAAAGTACAGCACAATCCCTATAGTCAGCCTCACCCTTTCTCACGAAGGATGCTATATTGCTCGCGATATAGCTTGCCTCCTCGTACGCGCTGTCAAATTGCTGGAACTCTATCTTGTCTCCAGCTTCTTCCTCTGTCCAAAGAGCCTTTGCCTTTCTGCCCTCATTGTTGGCAATTACTGCATTCGCCGCATCCAAAATATTTGCAGTAGAACGATAATTCTGCTCTAGCTTTATTACATGGGCATTAGGAAAATGTTGCTCAAAGTTGAGAATATTGTAAATATCAGCACCACGGAATTTGTAAATAGACTGATCATCATCACCAACAACGCATAAGTTCTGCTGTCCACCAATAAGAAGACGGACAAGCTCAAACTGAGCGGCATTGGTATCCTGATACTCGTCTACCATGATGTATTTAAACTTGTCATTGTAATAGGCGCGAACATCTCCATCAAGCTTTAGGAGCTCAACAGTCTTCATAATCAAATCGTCAAAATCAAATGCATTATTCTGACGAAGTCTTGCCTGATATTCTCTATAAACTGATGCCTGACGAGACATATTGAAATCACCCATAGCGCGATTTGTAAATTCTTCAGGTCCAATCAGCTTGTTCTTTGCATCAGAAATCACATTTAAAAATGTACGCTCTTTGAACTGCTTTGTATCTATCTGAAGGTATTTGCAAACCTCCTTCATCAACGTCTTGCAGTCATCTGTATCATAAATAGTAAAATTACTAGTATATCCCTGACCCAAATTCTCGCAAAATCTACGGAGAATGCGCACACATGAAGCATGAAATGTAGCTACCCAAACTCCGTCAGAACCAAATCCTACTATATTATCAATACGCTCTCTCATCTCGCGAGCTGCCTTGTTTGTGAAAGTAATGGCCATAATATTGTAAGGCATCACTCCCTGCTCTATTAAATAAGCAACGCGGTGTGTCAAAACTCTAGTCTTTCCAGAACCAGCGCCTGCCAAAATAAGCACTGGTCCATCTATAGTCTCGACGCCCTCTCGTTGCCTGTCATTTAAAATACTCAAATCCATAACATAAATTCCTTACTAACTGAATATCTCGAAAATTTGTTCTATTATTTTATCATAGAATCACCATACTATCTATACAATCATTAGCTTTCTTTTGGCTTTTCTTTAGAACTATTATCCTCAGCCTTACTCTCATCTTCTCTTCGGCTAGAAATATACTGCTCTATCATCATCTTTTTCACAAAGACATCGAAGGACAGCAAACATATAAATGTAAAATCCTGAAGGGTATCCTTGCTCTCCTCGTCCTCATCTGTAAAAACTTCTCGGCTAAAGTTGTATTTTCTAATAATATCCTTTGTAACTTCATTCGCTACCTTACGCTCATAGCCAACCATGTTGGAATAAATGTCAAAGAAATCCAAGCCATCATTATCGCCATAGTATTTCTCGTTAATAGGATCCAAAATACTTTTTATGTCCTTTAGTCCCAAGAAATTTTTGAAATAGTATATGAAAATAAGATTCAGCATATGATCTCTTGAATATTTTTTCTTTTCAGGAGGGGGCAATAGCTGATTCTTTGTGTAGTTATTAATCATGGTCTTAGTCATAGCCTTGTCCTCGTTGACCTCCCGCACTGTACCAAGCTCCTGATCCAAAAATGTAAGCACCTGATCCATATACAAATCAATATTTGGTATATCCTCAGGGTGAACATAGTCAATCTCTGCCAATTGATGCAATATTTTATTTAGTCTTTTTCTTGAATCGTCCATCTTTTTTACCTCTAAAAAATAAGATGTAGTCTCAAAAACTACATCTTACATTTTAACATAATCTAGATATGATTTAAATTATTCATCATGTGAATTTTACTTGCTAAAACCAATAGCCGCGAAATCAACACATCCATCTAACACCTTTGCATATACACTATGACACTCAGTTAATGCTGGCATTTCTAATTGGTATATTTTCCATTTCTCACTATCTACTTCTGTCATTCCAAGCTTTTTTGCTCCACTTTCATCAAAGCCATCTGCCAGAAGTACAATTTTTCCATTGCCCCTCAATTCAAGCTTTGCCTCATCTTCACCAGCAAACTCAAAATACTTAAAGCCAGCCACTGTCTCCTTGCGCATATTATATATGAATGGTTTAAGTCCAGTTTCTCTCGATGAGCATTTCTCTTCTGTAATAAACGGCATCTCCTCTGGAATCTCAAGACCATCCTTCTCATATGGAGAATGGCTAATAACATGACCGCCACAGCCAACTGCTTGAGAATAATAAGTCTTCTCATTTATATTGGGGCCTGTCAGATGACACGCAATATAAGTCTCATACATTTGAGATGCCACAAGGGGACCGCCGTTTAACCCACAACTTGTCACCTCAACCTGGTCAATTGTACCATCTTCTTTTATGCGTACTTCCTCCGCACATCCCTGACGAGAATACTCAGTTCCATGTGTTTGGCGGTGCCAGAAAATAAAAGTCTTTTCTCCAATCACCTCGAGGCCACCGTGATTATTTCCCCAATAATTAGTAGGATTTGTATTACCCTTATATCCTAAATCCGCATTTGAAACAAGAATCCCCTTATACTCAAATGGTCCCTCTGGACTCTTTCCCATAGCATAGCAAAGCTCATGCCCCTCAATTGAAGAGTATACAAAATAGTACCACTTACCAATATGTCTTATGCTTGAGGCCTCAAAGGCTGGATGGGCTTCAAAGGAAGTTCCCTCTGCTGTCTCTGGTCCGTTTGCAATAATTACAGGCTCAGAAATAACCGTTTTCATATCATCGTCAAGCTTGACCATCACAAGCCCCGGCATTATTTCATTCTCCATCCCTGGAAAACGTACCTTTGGACAAAATCCATAATATAAATAGTTTCCTGATTTCTCCACCAAAATAGCAGGGTCAAATTTAAGTCCCACTTCCGGAACACTACCGTCAGGTCTTTTTACATGGCCATGAAATTCAAATGGACCGGCTGGTGAATCGCTAACTGCAACTGAAATAATGTTGCAACCATTCACACAGTAATATAGATAATATCTTCCATCAGGCCCTTGGCAAGCATCGGGCGCATACAAATACATCTTTCCATCTTTATTCAAAGGATCTTGATTCTTCTTAAATATAACCCCCTCATATTTCCAATTTCCCAAATCATCTACTGGCGCACTCCAGCATACATAGTCTTCCTCGCAATAAGTGTTCCCGCCACGCCTATCATGGCTACCATACACATAAACTCTATCCCCAAATACATGTGGTTCCCCATCAGGGACTGTCTCCCAAAATGGCAAATATGGATTAAAAGCCTGCTTCATATTATTCTCCTCCTATTTAGCTTTCCCCAAAATTATCCCATCAAATCTAACTGGACATCAGAAAAATATTTACCTCATTTCCTCAAAAAATTGTCAAAAAAAATCCAGACCACAAGGGTCTGGATGTGATTGCTAATATTTATTGACTAATACGGTTGAGCACTAAGTCATATCCGTCATTACCATAGTTTAATGCTCTATTGACACGACTGATTGTTGCTGAACTAGCTCCTGTCTCGTCAGCAATATCCTGATATGTGCGCTCTTCACGAAGCATTTTTGCTACTTCAAAACGCTGCTTCATAGCAACCATCTCATTTACTGTGCAAAGATCTTCAAAAAACTCATATGCTTCTTCGACTGTCTCGAGGCTAAGTATAGCTCTAAGAAGCTCATCCATCTCTGCTGTCTCAAGTTTCTTATTCATTGAAATATACTCCTGTTTCTGTAATAACTCCTCAAACTTGCCAAACGATATCTTACGCACAAAAATGCACCACGATTGTTTGTCTGTGGCGCACAGTTGTTCCGTGCTTATGCATATAGTTTAGCACATTAAAGTTTTAAAGTAAATATCTATTTAAAATATGCAAGCGCTAAAGTGGCCCTTACCGAAATAAGGGCCACGAGCTATTTTACGTTAAAACTTTACAAAAGTAAAGCAGCAATTTTTTGAAATATTTTAAAGAATTATTACACCTTTGTCATTAGCATATTTAATGTCATCGTCCGGCCAGAACGAACACTGTACTTCTCCGATGTGACATTTACGAAGGAAGAACATACAGATACGACTCTGTCCAATACCACCACCAATTGTATATGGAAGTTTCTTTTCGAGAACTGCCTTTTGGAATGGCAACTCTGCTCTCTCCTGGCAACCAGCCTTTGCGAGCTGCACCTTCAAGCTATCCTCATCAACTCTTATACCCATTGATGAAAGCTCAAGTGAGATATCATTTACCGGATAGTAAACAATAATATCACCATTTAGCTGCCAATCATCGTAGTCAGGAGCACGACCATCATGCTTTTCACCTGATTTAAGTAAATCACCAATCTTCATAAGAAAGATTGCGCCGTATTCCTTGGCAGCCTCATACTCACGCTGGCTAGAAGAAAGATTTGGCCATCTATCCTCTAACTCCTGAGTTGTAATGAAATGAATCTCTTCTGGGAGAATACAGTGTACATAATCATAAGAATTTGCAATATACTTTTCTGTGACTCTAAGAGCAGCATATACGCTCTTTACATACTTTTTAAGAGTCTCTTCTGTGCGATCCTTCTTGTCGATAATACATTCCCAATCCCACTGGTCAACATAGATTGAATGAATATTGTCTGTATCCTCATCTCGACGAATGGCATTCATGTCTGTGTAAAGACCTTCGCCAACATTGAAGCCATATCTTCCAAGGGCCATTCTCTTCCACTTTGCAAGAGAATGTACAACCTCAACCTCTCTGTCTCCCTGCTCTTTTACGCCAAAGGCAACTGGACGCTCAACACCATTTAAATTGTCATTAAGACCTGACTCAGGTTCAACAAAAAGAGGTGCTGTAACACGGTGTAAATTTAACTCTGCAGTAAGCTGTGCCTGAAAGAAGTCCTTTACCTTCTTTATGGCAATTTGTGTCTCTTTTAAATCTAACGCCGAAGCGTAACCATCTGGGATGTATATCTTGCTCATTTTATTCTCCTAGTCCGCCGGTTACGGCTACAAGCCTTAGCGTCTCTCCGCTCAACGAAAATGTTTCGCTTGAGAGACCTAAGAGCTTGATGCCTACCGGCTCATCAAAAAGCCAATAGTTACATGAAATTATAATTCGCAGTTACCTACTGTACGTGGGAATGGGATTACGTCACGGATGTTGCCCATTCCTGTTAAGTACATAACACATCTTTCAAAGCCTAAGCCGAATCCAGCATGTCTTGATGAACCATACTTACGCAAATCAAGATAGAACTGATAATCCTCTTCCTTGAGACCACATTCCTGCATTCTCTTTACGAGAATATCATAGTCGTCCTCACGCTGTGAGCCACCGATGATTTCTCCAATGCCAGGAACAAGGCAGTCCATAGCTGCTACAGTCTTTCCGTCATCGTTGAGCTTCATATAGAAAGCCTTGATTTCCTTTGGATAATCTGTAACAAATACAGGCTTCTTGAAAATCTTTTCTGTAAGATATCTCTCATGCTCAGTCTGAAGATCGCATCCCCACGATACCTTATAATCAAATTCGTCATTGTGCTTCTCAAGCTCAGCAACAGCATCTGTATATGTGATGCGTCCGAAGTCAGAGCTTGCTACGTGCTGTAATCTCTCTAAGAGTCCCTTGTCAACAAAGTTGTTAAAGAACTGCATTTCCTCTGGAGCATGCTCGAGAACATAGTTGATAACGTACTTGAGCATATCCTCTGCAAGAATCATATCATCTTCAAGATCTGCAAAAGAAATCTCTGGCTCAATCATCCAGAACTCTGCTGCATGACGAGTTGTGTTTGAATTCTCAGCTCTGAATGTAGGTCCAAATGTGTAGATATTCTTGAAGGCCTGAGCATATGTCTCACCATTTAACTGACCAGAAACTGTAAGGTTTGTTGCATGTCCGAAGAAATCCTGTGAGAAATCAACCTTGCCATCATCTGTCTTTGGAATGTTGTTAAGGTCCATTGTTGTAACCTGGAACATCTCGCCTGCACCCTCGCAGTCACTACCTGTAATAAGTGGAGTGTGAACATATACGAAATCACGCTCCTGGAAGAACTTGTGAATAGCATATGCGCAAAGAGAACGAACTCTAAATACTGCCTGGAATGTGTTTGTACGTGGACGAAGATGTGTCTGTGTACGAAGGTATTCCATTGTGTGTCTTTTTGGCTGAATTGGATAGTCAGGTGTTGACTTTCCCTCGACAACAATCTTTGTAGCCTGAATTTCGAATGGCTGCTTTGCATCTGGTGTAAGTGTTACGATACCTGTTACATATACAGCAGCACCAACATTAAGATGTCTAACCTCATCAAAGTTCTCGATATTATCCTGATTAAACACTACCTGTACTGGGTTGAAAAAAGTACCATCTGCAAGTACTAAAAATCCGAATGTCTTTGAATCACGCATGTTGCGAACCCAACCAGAAACAGTAACTTCTTTATCACCATATTCTTGGAAGTTTCTAGAAAGAGTTCTTACGTCTGTAGTTTTAACGCTCATTGTTTCTACTCCTTTTCTTTTAAAAAGAGCCCCACCAAACTCTCGCTTGATGAGGCTCACATAATCTTACTTATCTAGAACAATCTTTTACTCTCATCAACACAATAAAATTAAATCCCCTGATTATTATTATTCACGGAATTATTATTGTTATTATTATTGTTGTTGATTACAAATGTACGTGACATAATTGTTCCCCTTTATTCTGTTAAAGTATAAATTTTTAGACTATTTTAGTCAATAGTCTTTTTGCACTTTTCTGCTTGATATCAAAAAAATTCGACCGTATAATTAATGTCGCATTACATAATTTAGGAGAAGATACTAATGAATAAAAAAGAAGTAAATGAAATAAAACGACGCTTTAAGAAGGATTCTTGCAACTTTGACAAGATGGTAGGTTGCTATGTTGACGGTGAGAAAAACATTGTTCTTACCTTTAAGGAGACCTTTTTAAATCTTGATGATGAAGAGTTTCACAAGTACCTTGAGATTGCCAACAAATCTCTCTCTGGAACAATTGGAAATAACTTACTAGAACTTCCATTTGATCCTAACAACGAAATCGAGGGTAGCGGTCATGACTTATTGATGAAGCTTCGCGAGACTCGTCTTCAGGATGAAAAACTTCTAATTGAATACTACAACAGAATTATCGAGTCCTTCGACTATGTTGGTAATTTCTTAATTTTACTTTACCATGATACATATGATATTCCTCTCAAGACAACTGATGATTTACAGCTTGATGACTCAGAGGAAGTATACGAATACATTATCTGCGCTATCTGCCCTGTTCAGCTTTCAAAGCCGGGACTAGGATACCGCGAAGACGAAAATAGAATTGGTGCACGCCTCCGAGACTGGGTAGTTGGCCCTGTAGACACAGCATTCACTTTCCCATGCTTTACAGAGCGTACTACTGACTTACACGCTTGCCTTGCCTACACAAAGAATACTAAGGAGCCTCACGTAGAATTTTGGGAGAATTGTATCGGCTGCGGCACTAAAAAGACTTCTACCCAGAAAAAGGCTGCATTTAACAATATGCTTGACCAGGCCCTCGGCGAGGAAACTGATGAAACTATCGAAAAGAAGCTTGATATTCAGCAGAATCTTTCTGACTTCATTACACTTGAGACAGAAAAGCTTGGGGAAGACGAGCCAATCGTTCTAGAGCCACAAGATGTTGCCAACATTCTCGCTGACTCAGGACTTCCTGATTTAAAGGTAGAACGTATTCAAGCAAACTTTGAGAATTATTTCGAGGAGCAGCTTCCTCTTGCAGATGAGCTTTTAGACGAAAAAGCTCTAAAGAATAACGAACTTAGAGTAGAGAAAAACGTTCTCAAGGAAAGAGTTGTTGATCTAACAAATCAGCTTAAAGAAGTTGGTGCAATTTCTTCTGAAGGAAAGCCAACAGATATTGTTGTAAAGGTATCAGAAACAAAAGCCGCCGACGTAACTACTGCGTACGTCGACGGTAAAAAATGTCTTTGTATTCCAATTGAGCCAGACGATTTATTGGTACTCAATGGCGAACAGATATAATAATTACTTTTGGGCAAAATAGCTGTCGACTCCGGCAGCTATTCCATTTGCCAATTGCTGCTGGTACTCGTCTGTTACTAGCATTTCTTCATCTTCTGCATCTTCTACAGAACCAATCTCAACAACAGTACTTGGTGATGCACACCAATTCATAACTGCCACGTCATCACTTTCAACGACCTCTGAGCCATTGCAATTTGGTCTCATTGAACCAAAAATTGCATCTGATAATAATCTTCCATCGCTATAATTTCCATAATTGTAAGGATTATCATCTGACTGACAAACTACAGATACCCCTGAGCCATCATTGCCACTATCACGTGTGCTGATGACTACCATCAAATCAGCATCAGCCACATTTGCTATCATTGCGCGGCCACTATTGCTGATATTCACATCATTTGAGTCTCTTGTTAATAAAACTGTATACCCCTGCTCCTCCAAGTTTTCCTGAACCTTTTTTGCAACATCCAGAGTAAGTTCATATTCAGCACATCCTGTATTTGCACCTACATTTCCGGTTGTAGCTTCTGGGCACATAGCATAAGCGCCCGGTCCTATCGGTTCTTTATCATTGTCAGCCTTCTCTTGAAATGCTGGATCAATAACAATTACTCTTGAATTGTTCTGAGTACTCTTTGCCTGTGCATAGCTAAAACTTGAGCACCAAGAACAAAGTAGGAGCATAATTACAAAACTTTTTTTGACCACCTTTGTTGATTTTTTCATATGTAATCACTCCCTTCAAAGAAATTTTCACTAATTATATTATCGGTAATAATTGTGAAAATTATATGTTGAATATACCACATTTGTGAGAAATTTTCACTATATTTTCTGAAAATTCCCTTCTAGCTTGACACCATACCCCCATAGGGTATATCATCTCATTATACAAATACCCCTGTAGGGTATTCCGCAAACAACAAGTCAAAGGAAAATGCATATGTCTAATGATAATAATGAATTAACTAATAGCGATTGTGAATGCTGCTGCACTGGCAAGCATAAGGATCGTGAGGAAAAAGAAAAAAAAGATTTGATGAATCGTCTAAAACGTATCGAAGGTCAAGTCCGAGGTGTGGAGGGCATGTTAGAGAATGACTGCTATTGCATAGACATTCTCATGCAGGTATCAGCAATTACTTCTGCCCTAAACAGCTTCAACAAAGTCTTACTAACAAATCATCTAAAGACGTGCGTTGCAGACAATATCAAAGAAGGAAACGACGAAGTTGTAGATGAGCTTGCAAAAGCTTTACAAAAGCTTATGAAATGAGGTAATGCAAATGGAACAATACAATGTCACGGGCATGTCATGCGCAGCTTGCCAGGCTCGTGTTGAAAAAGCAGTCTCTAACATTCCTGGCGTAGAGACATGCGCTGTCAGCCTTTTGACCAACTCAATGGGTGTCACAGGTTCAGCATCATCCGCGGACATTATAAAAGCTATTGAGGATGCTGGTTATGGTGCCAGTCTAAAGGACTCTTCTTCAAATAGTTCTAGTAACAATACAGCTAATTACGAGGATTCGCTAAAAGATACTGAAACGCCAAAAATCAAAAAGCGCCTTATTGCTTCACTGATACTCCTAATTCCTCTAATGTATGTCTCTATGGGACATATGCTTTGGAACTGGCCCCTTCCGCCATTTCTAGATGGAAACCATATAGGTATGGGGCTATATGAATTAATTCTTTCGGGATTAATTATGGTAATAAACCAAAAGTTTTTTATTAGCGGCTTCAAAGGCTTGATTCACAGAGCACCTAATATGGATACCTTAGTAGCTATGGGTTCTGCTGCATCATTCATATATAGCGTCTATGCTCTCTTTGCCATGACAAGTGCCCAGCTTTCCGGTGATGCCGATAGAGTGATGTCTCTTATGGATGAATTCTATTTTGAGTCAGCAGCCATGATTCTCACCCTGATTACCGTTGGTAAATTGCTTGAATCCATCTCAAAAGGCAAGACCACTAATGCCATAAAGGATTTGATGAAGCTTGCCCCAAAGACTGCAATCCTCAAGCAAAACGATGCGGAGATAGAAGTTCCAATCCAACAGGTAAACATTGGTGATATCTTCATTGTAAAACCTGGAAGCAACATTCCTGTAGATGGAGTTATCATCCAAGGAAATGCAGCAATCAATGAATCTGCTCTCACCGGCGAGAGTATTCCAGTTGACAAATCTATAGGAGACTCTGTATCTGCTGCCACTATCAATGAAAATGGCTATATTGAGTGCCGCGCAACACGAGTTGGAAATGACACAACTCTCTCCCAAATTATACAAATGGTTAGTGATGCAGCTGCGACAAAAGCACCTATTGCAAAAATTGCAGACAAGGTATCAGGTATCTTTGTGCCTGCTGTTTTGGCCATCGCAGCTCTGACCTTCATTATATGGATGCTTGTTGGTCAGACACTTGGCTATTCTCTTGCAAGAGCAATATCCGTTTTGGTGATTAGCTGTCCTTGTGCACTGGGACTTGCAACACCTGTTGCAATAATGGTAGGCAACGGAATGGGGGCAAAGCATGGTACTATGTTCAAAACAGCCGAGTCATTAGAGACTGCAGGCAAGGTACAAATTGTTGCCTTGGACAAAACTGGAACTATCACAGCTGGTCAGCCAAAAGTAATTAGCTTTATTCAAGCCCCTGGTGTCGATGATATAGACTTACTTAGAGTGGCATTTGCCATAGAAAATAAATCCGAGCATCCTCTCGCAAAAGCGATCGTCGAATATGGCCTAGAGCTTGCTATGGAGCCAGCCGAGGTTACAGACTTCAAGGCCCTTCCTGGCAACGGTCTATCAGCAGTTTTGGATGGAGAATGTATTTACGCTGGAAACCTTGCATTAATCCAAAATTATGTGACCATCGATGCTGAAACAATAGAAGTTGCAAATAATATTGCGATGGAAGGTGAAACTCCAATTTTCTTTGCAAAAGGTAATCAACTATTAGGTATCATCTCTGTTGCCGATGTAATCAAAGATGATTCAGCAGAAGCAATTTCTCACCTTAAGGCTATGGGAATCCATGTGGTAATGCTAACAGGTGACAACGAAATCACTGCAAATGCGATTGCCACTGAAGCTGGCGTAGATGAAGTTGTTGCAGGCGTAAAACCAGATGGTAAAGAAGCTGTAATAAAGGCGCTTCAAGAACATGGAAAAGTCGCTATGGTAGGTGATGGCATTAACGACGCTCCTGCGCTCACGCGAGCAGATATTGGTATTGCTATAGGGGCAGGCACCGATGTAGCTATAGACGCAGCAGATGTTGTCTTGATAAAGAGTAGGCTAATGGATGTTGTTGCTGCAATCAGGCTCAGCCGCGCGACACTAAAGAATATTCACGAGAATTTGTTCTGGGCATTCTTCTACAACATAATCGGCATCCCACTTGCAGCTGGCGCTTATATCCACGCCTTTGGGTGGACACTTAATCCAATGTTTGGAGCTGCTGCAATGAGCTTATCAAGCTTTTGCGTAGTAACAAACGCACTACGTTTAAACCTAGTCAAGCTTCATGATAATAAAAATGATAAACCATTAAAAAATGCACTTGGCCACCAGCCAATAATAACTATTCAAAAGGAGGACAATTCAAAAATGGAAATCACAGTAAAAGGAATGATGTGTGCACATTGTGAGGCACACGTAAAGGAAGCACTTGAAAAGATAGCTGGAATCGAGGAAGCAGTTGCCAATCACGACGAGAATCTTGTTACTCTTACTACATCAGCTGATGTGGCTGAGGCTGATATTAAGGCTGCTGTAGAGGGCGCCGGATATGAATACGTTGGATTGAAATAGTGATAAAAAATGCTACTACGGCTTAAACAACCGTAGTAGCATTTACTATTTAAAACTTAAATTTATTAACTTCTCCAGAAAGCTCCTTTGAAATACTTAGATTCTCTCCGGCTTCATTGCTAATGTTTGCAAGACTTGAAGCAACATCCACTGTAGCTGCAGATACGTTGGTAATTCCAGTTACAGTCTCTTCAAGAGCAATATTTATACTTGCAATAGTCTCTTTGATATCAGCCATTCTCCGATTAATATCCTGACTGTCAGCCGCAAAGTTTTCCATAGCATTTGCAACTGTTTCAATATCTTCTTGATATGCCCCTGTCATCTGCTCAACGCCCTCTCTACCACTTGAATTTGATTCAATAAATGCATTGGCGAGAGAATTTGCCTTCTCTGATAAATCATCTACACTAGCAATAACACCATTTGAGATTTCCTGAATTCCACTAGCTGTCTCCTTCGAATTATCTGCAAGCTGTCTAATTTCATCAGCAACTACCGCGAAGCCCTTACCTGCCTCACCAGCTCTTGCTGCCTCGATAGAAGCATTAAGAGCAAGAAGGTTTGTCTGTGCAGCGATATTTAAGATTTCGTCTGTCAAATCAGCAATCTTTTCAACTTCTTTTGCGGTTTTCATACTCTCTTGGAGTTGTTCAATTGCTGTATTTGCTTCTACATCAGCTGCATCTCTTTGCTTAATTGACTCAGTTCTAAGATTTTCAACCTTATGTAGAATTTTCTCTGTACTATTAGCCTGTATATTCGCCTTTTCATTAACATCATTTACCATTTCGGTAATGCTATTAATCGATTCAACAACCTGCTGCAATGATGCCGAAATTTCCTCTGCCGATGCTGACATTTCTTCCATTGTTGCAGAAACATCATTAATCTCATCATTTGTATGATTAATGTTATTGCCTACATTCTCTGAGATGCTGTTTAATTTACCGGAATTATTTCCAAGCATACTCATTACATCCTGCAATACGCTAACAAATCTATTAATTGAATCACCTATCTGTGCTGTTTCATCATGACCTTTGACTTTTACTCTTTGAGTTAAATCTCCATTTCCTGCATTGATGCTATCTACTATTTCATTTATTGTCTTATTAGCATCCCTAAGAGGCTTGATGATTGTTGACGTGACGATTATTACAATCACAATACTAATTGCAAGTGCAATTGCCATTATTAGTAATGCAGTATTCCGTACTTCATTTCTGGCACTGTCAAAGGCACTGTCTTCCTGAGCTACCTGTAAAACAAAATTATCTGTAACTCTATATCCGTTGTATCCTAACGCATTAGTGTTTGGATCAATATAAGAATAATAACCAATCATATTATTCATAATCATTGTCCAATCATCAGGAGCCACTTCCGCAACGTTAAAATTGAGAATCATTTCTGGGTCAGGAGAAGCAATAACCATACCATCATGTGTAAATAGTTTTACATCATAAATGTCATCATTAACAACATTTTCAGTCATTGCAGCAAGGTCAATTGAGTTGTTAACTGTACCAATATATTCACCTGTTGTTGGATCTTCAATAGCTAAAGCTATTACATACACAGGTTTGCCTGTTACTGGAGAAACATTTGTTCCAATGAATTCTCCATTAGTCATACAAGCCTGATAAAATTCCTCATCAGATACATCATGCAATGTAGTATTTCCAAGACAATCTGCATAACCTGTAGAACCTACTGTAATAAAGAAATTCTCATAAACATTGCCAGAATCCTCTTGTAGCTGAGTTAAATACTCGCTTAAAACTAACTGACCAAGAGTATAATCATCCATGGCGCCAAACTTATTTCCACTTATATCATCTTCTTCAGAAGATTCTTCGACTACTTCTTCCTCTACAACCTCTGCTGTTTCTTCCCCAACATCAACTACCTCATCTTCAGATTCAGTAGTTTCTTCAACTGTTTCCTCAGGAGTTTCAGCAACTTCCTCTGTAGCTTCCTCTTCAACTACAACTGTTTCTTCTTCAGTTGCGACAGCATCCTCAATAGCCTCATCTGCAACTTCTTCCTCAGTTTCTGTCGCAATATTGCAATATGTTTGGGCAGCCTTAACGACAGACGAATTTGTTGCAATCGCCCGTGTTAATTGCCTTTGTGACAGAATATATGTCTCGATTGTTTCACCCTTGGTATAAGCAAGGTTTGCCAAGTTATCCTCGCCTCGTTCTACTAAAAGCGATGACGCAATATTTGTTATTAAAATTGTTGTTGTAACCATTGAAGCAATTAAGATAAGCAATGTCATACATAGAATCTTGGCACCTATTGAAATCTTAACGCCCTTTTTTTTCGAAGAATCTTTTTTTGCCATGGGATTGTACCTCCTGCGGACATAGAAAATACTCAATATAAAAAAGTTACAAGAATAGTATAAATCCATTCTTGTAACTTTTTGTGAATAATCTAAGTATTTTTCAACAATAATAAAACAATTATTGTCCGTAATAAGCATTAGCTCCATGCTTACGATTGAAGTGCTTATCCCTGATACAATCTGGAGCTGGGTCAACCTTTGGATTAACCTGCTCTGTGAAAAGAGCCATCTTTGCAACCTCTTCAAGAACTACCGCATTATACACAGCTTGGTCTGCATCCTTGCCCCATGTAAATGGTCCATGATTCTTACAAATTACACCAGGAACATATTTTGTGTTTATACCACGCTCTTCGAATGTCTCAATAATTACTTTGCCTGTATTCACCTCATAAGCTGCCTCAATTTCCTCTGGTGTAAGGTTTCTAGTACATGGAATTGGGCCGCAGAAATAGTCTGCATGAGTTGTTCCATAAAGAGGAATATCTCTTCCTGCCTGAGCCCAAGCTACCGCGTATGTTGAATGAGTATGCACTACTCCACCAATCTCAGGATACTTTTTGTAAAGTTCAACATGTGTTGCTGTATCTGAGCTTGGCTTGTATTTTCCCTCTACAACTTCACCATCAAGATTTACAAGCACCATATCCTCTGGCTTTAATTCCTCATATTCCACGCCAGATGGCTTGATTGCAAATATTCCGCTTTCGCGATCGATGCCAGAAACATTACCCCATGTATAGGTAACAAGCCCTCTCTTTGGGAGCTCCATATTTGCTTCATAAACCTGTCGTTTTAATTCTTCTAACATTTCTATCTCCATTCTTCAGCTGCAACAGCCTCAGCCTTAAGGGCCTTCTTGTACTCTGCTGTCCATTCATCATAGCCCTTTACCATAGCTGGGTCTGGCTCCATCGTTGTAGACTCCTGACCTGCGAATACCTTTTCATCAAGATATTGCTGCAACTTCATTTCCTTATTTGCACGGATGCAGAAGTTTGCAAGTACTGCCATGCCCCATGCGCCACCTTCACCTGCTGTAGCCATAACTGTAATAGGTGCATTTAGTGCTGCCGCAAGAACTGACTGACCTACTCCTTTTGTCTTAAAGAATCCGCCGTGACCTGTAATTGATTTAATATTAACCTTCTCCTGCTTGAGAAGAATATCATTACCTATCTTGAGAACGCCAAGAGCACCATAAAGATTTGAGCGCATAAAGTTTGCAAGAGTAAACTTTGCGTCAGGTTGTCTAACAACCATAGGACGACCTTCATTTACACCAACAACTGGCTCGCCACCAAAATAGTTGTATGAAAGCACGCCACCGCAATTTGCATCTTCTGTAAGCGCCTTGCGGTAAAGTGTTCCATAGATGTCATTCATCGAAATATCAACACCAAATGAATCCGCAAACTCTTTGAAAATACCAACCCATGCATTCAAATCCGAAGTACAGTTGTTGCAGTGAACCATTGCAACAGCCTCTCCACTTGGAGTTGTTACCATATCGATTTCCTCATATGGCTTTGAAAGAGGTTTCTCCAAGACTACCATTGAGAATACTGATGTACCTGCAGATACATTACCTGTACCAACGGAAACAGCATTTGTTGCAATCATACCTGTACCAGCATCACCCTCTGGTGGTGCAAGTGGGCAACCTGGCTGTAATTCTCCTGTTGGGTCAAGTAGCTTTGCACCTTCCTCTGTAAGAGCACCTGCATCTTCTCCGGCTACGAGTACCTCTGGAAGCAAATCTTCGACCTTTGTAGTTACACCATGGGCACTTGCAAGTTTATTGAATTTCTCAAGCATTCCCTTATCATACTGGCATGTAGCTGAGTCGATTGGGAACATTCCTGATGCTTCACCGACACCAGCAACCTTCTTACCAGTCATCTTGAAATGAACATAGCAAGCAAGAGTCATAAAGTATGCCACATCTTTTACATGTGGTTCCTTATTGAGAATGCACTGATAATAATGAGAAATACTCCAGCGCTGTGGCATATTGAAATTAAGCTCTTTGGAAAGCTCTTCTGCTGCCTGTCCTGTAATAGTATTTCTCCAAGTTCTAAATGGAACAAGTAAATTGTCATCCTTATCAAAAGCTAAATAACCGTGCATCATTCCTGAGAATCCGATTGCACCAATCTTTGTTAGCTTTACATCATACTTGTTGTAAACATCTGCTTTTAGCTTTGCATAACAATCTTGTAAACCTGACCATATCTCCTCCACTGGATATGTCCAAATTCCATTGTCATAGTGGTTCTCCCACTCATGATCCCCCTGAGCAAGAACCTTATTGTCCTCATCCACGAGAACAGCCTTGATACGTGTCGAACCAAATTCAATACCAAGAGCCGTAGTAGTTCCCTCAGCGATAATTTCATTAATATTCATACGCAAATTCCCCCATAGATTATTTATAAAAAATAGCCTGTAGGCATCAAGCTCTGAGGTTTCTCAAGTGAGACATTCCGTCGAACGGAGAAACGCTCAGGCTTGTAGACGTAACAGGCGAGTGTTTACTCTCCGAATACCTTGATATAATCCTTCTGGAATTTCTCGATGCCAGCTACGGTGAGCGGATGATTAATCATAGTCTCGATTACTGAATATGGAACTGTTGCGATGTGTGCTCCAGCAAGTGCGCAATCATGTACATGAATTGGATTGCGGATAGATGCTGCAATAATCTCTGTCTCATATCCATAGATGTCAAAGATTTCTGCAATGTCTCTGATAAGCTCAATGCCTGGCATATTGATATCATCAAGTCTTCCAAGGAATGGAGATACATAAGTTGCACCAGCATTTGCAGCAAGAATAGCCTGGTTTGCTGAGAAGATAAGAGTAACATTTGTCTTGATTCCCTCAGATGAAAGAACCTTTACAGCCTTAAGACCTTCTGCTGTCATAGGAATCTTTACTACCATGTTTGGATGCATAGCTGCGATTTCACGACCTTCTTTAATCATGCCTTCTGCATCAACAGTTGTAGCCTTTACCTCTCCTGAGATAGGACCATCTACAATAGAAGCGATTTCCTTAAGAATCTCCTCCTGGCTACGTCCGCCCTCCTTTGCAATAAGAGATGGGTTTGTAGTAACACCGCAGATTACTCCAAGATCATTTGCCTTCTTAATGTCCTCAATTTTTCCAGTATCAAAGAATAACTTCATTTTAATTTTTCTCCTTCTTTTCTTGCTTGCAAAGCCAGT
>JAEEGH010010433.1_pt1 | contig 21333 bp, 13 predicted proteins | sample 9134181 | NCBI WGS metagenome assembly JAEEGH01 (sample SAMN16246544, study PRJNA631951) | gut metagenome | biome: gut microbiome; feature: rumen; material: DP-attached | host: Bos | place: Iran: Karaj | collected 2018-10
CAATAGGCTATGTCGTTCACATTGCGGGCTTTCACCTCATCTTGGATGGGGTCGTACATATCCATGCCGGTAATCGCTACATGGCAGGTGCCATCGCCATCGTTCACGAGACTAATGTCGGGTTCTCCGATGATGATGAACGAACCGGCCTTCTTGTCTTTCTTCAGCAAACCGTCTTGCAACAGGTCGTCGCTCATGCGCACCTTTGACACCTGGAAAGTGCCAAAGTTATAGTCTTTGTTCTCACCCCTCTCTATGCTATCCTCAAAGGAGAAGCCAAGAATCACGAGCCAGTTCGATTCGTCCAAATGCTGACGGAAAGCACGTACGGCTTCGTTCACGGCATGCTTGCTGACTGTTCCAAACTTGGGGCCAATCATAAAGAACACGCAATGCTCCGTTCCGTCCTCTTGTTTATAATAACCCTTGGCATTCAGATAAGATTCATCCAGATGTTCCATCGAGTGCATCACAGCTTGTTGCTGCTTCACACCATTGCGAATACCATTGGCCTTCAGGTTGTTGAAGATGCGTTCCGTAAAGGCTGCATATTCGTCGTAGTCGTTCTGCTTGTCATTCAAGCTATCAGGCGAACTGACATCAAGGCTCTGCAAGGTCTCAACCGTAAATGGCCCACTCACACGAATACGCTTCTTGTCTTCTTCTGGTTGGTCGTAAAGAATTTCGTCTGTATCTGAGAAATCTTGGTTCGCAATAGACTTTAAAGTAATATGCGGTAATCTTTTATATTCAAACCCAAGACGAATGTTTTGAGTTCCTTCTTTCTCATGTACTTTATAATAGGGGAAAAGAGTGGTTATTAGTCTTTTTTTTGCTATGTTCAAAGCGATTCTACTTGTATCTACGGTTATCCATCTTCTACCCCATTGCTCTGCAACAAAGGCTGTAGTTCCACTTCCACATGTTGGATCAAGCACTAAATCTCCAGGGTCTGTAGTCATAAGAATGCATCTTTGAACTGCTTTCTTTGAAGACTGAACAACATAGACTTTATCAGACATAAAACTACTTACTGCATCAGTCCACAAGTTAGTTATAGGTTGAGCTGGAAAATCATTAAAGTATCTAACATAACCCACACGTCCATTCGAAGAAATATCTATTCTTCTCTCTTTCTTTAAATTCTCAATACCTGCTCTATTTGTTTTCCAAACATTGTTACCATTCATTTTGTAGATTTTTCCCTCAAACTCGATGTCAAACCTACCAATATCAGAACCTGATTGTGAAGTAAGGTTATCAAGAGTGTATACTCTGGAACCTTTCGGTCTCAAGTCATATTCAAATGTTTTCCCTGTTTCTTTCTCAAAATCTGCTATTGACAATCTCCTTCCATCTTCTAATTCAATGTTATGATAAGAAGAACTACCTTCACCTCCAAATACTTTAGGCACAAATAGTTTTCTAAATTTCATTTGTTCCTTGCTTTTAGCATACCAGATTATATAATCACAAACTGACGCAGGGGCTAATAATTCGCCTGGACTGCCTGCACCGGAGGTTTTTTGATAGACAATTTGATTTATAAAATTATCGCTGCCAAAAACATCATCCATCACACTACGTATCAAATGCACATTTTCGTCAGAGATTTGAATAAAACAAGATCCGCTCTCTGAAAGAAGCTCTCTTGCCATCACAAGCCTGTCTCTGAGATACGACAAGTAACTATGAATTCCTAATTCCCATGTATCACGATAGGCTTTAATCATCTCTGGTTCACCAGTTAATTCTGCATCGCGAGATTCATGAGCCATCTTAGGTTTATTAATCATTATCTGCCAGTTTCCACCATAGCGTATTCCATACGGCGGATCAAAATAGATGCATTGCACCTGCCCCCTCATGCCCTCACGATTCAGCAAGGAATTCATCACCAACAGGCTATCACCTTGAATCAGTCTGTTCTGCCAATTGTCGCTATGCTTGTAGTAACCTGCTAATCGTTCCAGTTCATCCTCTTGTTCTTCCTCAAAATCTCCGAACAAGTCAAGCTGTAATTTGGCACTCTCGCTCTTATGTTCATGCAGTTCATAGAGACTATCGATGATGGCCTCTGGACGGATGTCTTCATGCTTATACAGGCTTCGGATGTCTGTACGCAGTTGGGGCATATAGTCAGGATTGTCCTCATCGTCGTTCTTATACTTGTTGAGCCAATAGAGTTCTGGGTCTCTACCACGCTGGAATTCATGACGGAAGATGTCGTATTCACTGTGTTCTGGCATGCCACTAATAGCCATCTGTTCCTCTCCCTGATGGGCACTATCAGGAATGGCTACACGTTTATCCTCGTGCTTAATACTACTTACGGGGCGATTCTTATCGTATGTCATAGTTGCTTGATTTTTTCGTTAATGAGTTTTTCTAATTGGTCAATGTCTCTTACTTCCAACAAGTCCCAAGTGCCGTATTTTTGGAGGTTGTTGGCGGCAGGAATCCAGTAGTCTTTTAGATAGTGGCGCTTGGCCTCCTTGTTGCCACTCTTGTCGCTGTCGAAGTCTTCACACTCCACAATCAGATTCACAGTGTTTCCGTCTTTCGTCTTCACTTTGACGATGAACGTGGGCTGGTATTCCTTGCTTTCGTCCGCCACCGTATAGGGGATGCGGAAACCAAGATAGGTGTTCTTCACCCAGCACACCACATTCTCCATCGAGTCGAGTGTCTTTGCTGCTATCTGCTGCCAACTATTGTCTTCGCCTATCACATAGTTAACATGGCTGTTCTTCGTCAGGTAGACAGGTTTGTTAGTCGGTCGATATACGTGCGAAGTACTTCCCTCGGGATTGTAATAGTTCAATACGGCGGTAATGACTTCGTGGTCGGCGTTTGCCTGATGAATGCCCTCGTTGATACTGTCGAGCACAGCCTTATAGTTCCATAGCATCACCAGTCGTTTCTGCTCCGGGCTTCCGTCCCCGCCCTCGATTTCGAGTTGTTGGTTAAACCACGTCTCTACTATGTTCATCATGGCGGGGAATTTCTGGAATTGCTTCCCATGCTCACGACTGGTGTAGAACTCGCGAATCATCAGATGGGCAAAGTAGTAGATCACCTGTTTGTCGCGCAACTGCATGTAATCAGTCTTGAGCATCTTCTCATCTCCATTGACCACCGTCTGCAAAACGGTCTCGGTGGGTATCTTGTTGAAGTCGAGTTTGAACTTTGGCAAGCCTGTGTAATCGGCTGTCAGCGTTCCTTCCACATTGTCGGAGCGATAACCCGTAATGACCGGGAATCGGATTTCGAGAGCCTGTCGCTCTGGTAATGCCTTGAGAATGTTCTTGGGTTTTTGTGGTTTCGTCACCACGGTGTCGCCACCCTTGAAGGTATTGAACGGAACACCTATGATGCGCGCATATTCGGGTGGAAATTTATAGGTGATGTTCTCCTCTTTATACTTATAGAGGTCTTTGCGGTCGATTTCACGTCCAAGTTTGTCGTAGGGGATGAGGTCATAGCTCTGACGACGCAAGGCTCGGCCTACCACCTGCTCGCAAAGCAACTGACTGCCAAAAGCACGAATACCACAGACATGTGTCACCGTATTGGCATCCCATCCTTCGGTGAGCATCGAAACACTGACTACGCACTTGATGTCGCCACCCAATTTTCCTGGCTTGCCTACAGTATTCACCACCTCGCGGAGTATGTCGGCATCGGTTATCTTATCAGCTGAGCCTGAGCCGTGCTGAATGGCATATTCCTTCTTGAAATTCTCAATCTCTTTGGCGTAGGCTTTCTTGAACGCATCGTCAATGCGTGCAGATGCTTCATCAAGCGCAGAAGAGTCAATAAGCAAGGATGGGAACTTTTCCTTTGGCATTCCCATGCCGTCGTAATTGGAGAACACCTCGAAGCGTCCATGCCGATAGCGTGGTTCGCCATCTTCGTTGACACCATCCTGATAACCGGCTATGTCACGATAGACTTCATGGGAAACTGTGGTGTTATTGCAAACAATAATTAATACAGGGGGAGCCGAATATAGGTTGCCCATCTGTTCGTAGGCTTGTCGCAATCCACGGTCATAATCCTCGTAGTCTTTCACGAATTGCTCCAAAGCCGTGTTCAGCAATGTGGGCAGATTAGGTGCCTGAACAGGCAGATTGCTGGTATCGACATTATCTTCCTTGTCTTTTTTCTTCTGCCCGCGAATACCACGTCTAGGAAGTTTGTCCTTAATGCTGTCGTAGATGTTGCGCAACTTGGGCTCGTCCAACCCTTCTGCATTGTCGTAGGCAGGCAGATAGGGGATCTTGACCAATCCGCTTTCGATGGCATCGACTAAACCAAAATCGCTTACCACCCAAGGGAACAATGAATATTCGGGATAACCTGAACCTTTCAGATAATATGGTGTGGCTGAGAGGTCGTAGACATGTTGGATTTTATAGCCTAAGAGTTTCATTTGCCGAAGCCCTTCGTACCATACCATAGCAGCATCATTCTCGTTCTTCAGGTCGTTCTTCTCGTCATCGCTCAAGGTTCTGTCTTTGACGATTCGAGGTAGATAGCAATGATGAGCTTCATCGTTGATGATGACGATACGCTTGCCTTTCACACCCTTTTCCAAAACGCGACTCAGCAGCATGCTATAGTCTTCCTTATCTTTTTGCGTGACCAATTGACCGTTTACCCACTTTTGCTTGCCATCAAGTGGTGAGGCATGCTTGCCCGCAAACACCTTTGGCAAGAACTGCTGATAGTTCAAAATGGTGATGGAAGAGTTTAGCCCGCCCAAATCTTTTTCAAATTGAGGTGGTATCAAGCCACGCTGATGATAATAGTCGCTCCGCTCAAAATTGTTAGCGCGTTGGCTATTGTCGAGCTGGAGAACGCTCAATCGGTCTCGAATAGTGATGCCAGGTGCACAAAGTAGGAAGTGGTCTGCGTAATGAGTGTCCATCGGATTGGCACGCTTGTTCAGATAGTTGTAGAGAATCAGCATCGCCATCACAACCGTCTTACCTGTTCCTGTTGCCATCTTAAAGGCTGTGCGGGGCAATACGAAAGCATCATCTTGTGAGACGGTATGACGGCGTTCGCCAAGCAGGTTTAAGATGTAGTTGCCTGTATTGGGGTCGCGTTCAGCTATTTCGTTTAACCAAACGGCAGTTTCTATGGCCTCCCGTTGGCAGAAGAAAAGTCGTAGATTTGCAAGTCGTTTTTTGTTGTTGAACCAGAAATCGAGCAGTTCCTTGGTAATACGGGAAGCCTTTGGATAGCCAGCTTCGCGCCATGTTTTCACCTCTTTACGAATGGTGTTGATAAACTCAGCGTTAGGATCTACCGAAATAAAATCTTCCTGAGAGAATATCGCTTGTCCACTTCGTTTCTTAGGTACGATATTCACATCATAACCATAAGGCCGTCGACCATTGATGACGGTATTGTAGTCTATGTTTCCATTCATGTCGGTATCGTAATAATACCTTGGCTCCTCGTACGGATTATTTAGTACGGGGTTGTCGTTATTGGTTGCTTGCATAAGCGTATAATCGTTTATGCGCTGCTCTCTAAAAAACAAAAGTATGACCAAACACGAAAAACGTGGACGAAACTCATCCACATTCCAGGTGCTTGGTCATACCCTTCTACGAAACAAGTAACGCCCACGCATAGCGTGAACGTCTGCATGTTTTGCGTAGAAATCCTTCTGCGACCAAGCTTTGGAATGTTCTATAAACAGCAAACGCTATTATTTACCCACGAAAATCTTACCGCCACCCTGCACTCAGGGAATTTGACCTGTGGTCGAGCCTGCTTTTGCTTGACAGAGTTGATGCAAGTATCACGCTGTTCTCGCTTTATCGCAGCCTTGCCTTGGTTCGCCGTTTACGACGCCTCGGCGGTAGTTGTGTGCAAAATTACAAAAAAAGTTGGAATAAACGCGAAAATGGGGGAGATTTATTTTTAGGCAGGGGCGAATGTGGCTCTTGCGGACTCTGTCATAGGATGATGGGCAGGCTTTTGTGTGTTCTCTATACTTTAAATTGCGAAAATCCCACTACTCGAACTACTCTATTGTGTAACTTGTCTGTTGGCATTAAGGTTTTATTTTTGAAATACACCTGCTTTTATTTGCAGGTGTGCGTTTTTTTTAGTAACTTCGCACTCTAATGTGTATAAGATATGAATAATCGGAGGGACAGGTGTGATTTATTTTCAAACAGATTATAACAATAGAAACAACAACGGAGACGTTATTAAGATATGGCAAGCGAAATAGAGAAAAGGAATGAGGCTTTCCTGATTTATCAGGATGAGAACGGAATAACTCGTGTCAATGTGCGATTCGAGGGCGAGGATGTGTGGCTGCTTCAAGAGCAGATTATGGAGTTGTTTGATGCTTCACGACAGGATGTGAGCTATCACATTAATCAGATTTATGCCGAGGGCGAACAAGACCCGGAACGAACTCGCAAAAATTTTTTGATAGTTCGCCAAGAGGGTAATAGAAGTGTGAAGCGAAACATGTTCCACTACAATCTGGACATGATTATATCTGTTGGATATCGTGTAAAATCGCAGGTAGCCACTCGCTTCCGTCAGTGGGCAACAATGCGTCTGCGTGAGTTCATCCAAAAGGGATTCACGTTGGATGATGACAGGTTGAAAGGGAAGGGCAATAGGTATTTCCGTGAGTTGCTGCAACGCATCAGGGACATCCGCAGTAGTGAGCGCAACCTGTATCAGCAGGTGACCGACATCTTCATTACAAGTATCGACTACGATCCCAATGCCAATCTCACTCGACAGTTCTTTGCCACCGTTCAGAATAAACTGCACTACGCTGCCCATCAGCATACGGCTGCAGAAGTGATATACGAACGAGTGGACGCAGAGAAACCAATGGTGGGTATGACGAACTTCAAGGGGAGTTACATCACCAAGGAGGATGTGCAGATTGCGAAGAATTATTTGACGGAGGAAGAACTGACTTACTTGAACCTATTGGTATCCCAGTATCTGGACTTCGCTGAAGTACAGGCCGTGCAACAGAAGCCCATGAAGATGACTGAATGGATAGAAAAACTCGATAATCTGATGAAACTCTCAGGCAGACAGTTGCTGGTAGGCAAAGGAACGATCAGTCATGAAGAGGCAAAGAAAAAGGCAATCGCTGAGTTTGAGAAGTATCGCAAGCTGGAGATGCTGCAATATGAGAGCGACTATGACAGGGCCATCAGAGAACTGATACAGAAAAAGAATAACCTGCCAAAGAATTAGGGAAAATTGTACCCAGATAGCGATGGCAACATTGTTTGATGTAAATGTCCCTGCTATCAGCAAGCACTTGAAGATTATTTTTGAATCAGGTGAGTTGAAAGGTGATTCAGTTGTTTCCAAAATGGAAATAACTGCCTCTGACGGTAAGCACTATCGTCAGCCATGTCCATTTGGAGAATACATTAGAAATCGCACTACTCGAACTACTATGTTGTGTAACTTATTGTTAATCAGTTAAAACACGGTATGACTATGATTGATTATTGTACTACTTTGCTACTACTCTGACCCTACTGAGGTTTTTTGATGAAATTATTTTGGCTGTAGGCGTTAAGTCTTTTGGCTATAGCCGTAAGGTCTTTTGGCTATAGTCGCACGGTGGAAGGAATCATTGGAAGTACCTGATTCGTTGGTGTTTAGCCCCATATTCAATGATGTTTAACCCCGCGAATACCGATTGCGGCAACGGTAAGGGTACTTTTTTTGAAAAACACCTGCTTTTATTTGCAGATGTGCGCTTTTTTTAGTAACTTCGCACTGTAATGGGAAAAGATATGAAAATCACAAAGGTAAAAACTAAATTGTGCGAACTGTTGACGCCCGTGAGTACTGAGCTGGAAGCCGTTATTGAACGGATGCGCTCTGATAAAACGAAGCCGGCTGCCGACAAGATAGCGCTTAACGCCATGGCTTCGCGGCTTGCTATGGGGCAGGGGACTCCGAAACATCAGTTGCTGGGAACGGATGAGCTGCCTTACCTGATATTCGGAGCCACCTTCGGGCATGGGGGACTGGATGATGTGCGCACCGCGACGGACCTGCTGCTGCTCAACGTCTATTGCAAGGAGGGCCATCGGCAGGTGATGGAGATGAAGCGCAAGGTGAGTCAGATACCCTATACGCTGCTGGCCTTTGCCGGTGTGAGCGGCGTGACGCTGAAGGTCATCGTGCGCTGTGACTATCAGGGAGGGAATGCCGATGGTCATCGGATGGCTGACGACTACTTGGGTTTTATGAAGGATGCGGAGCAGAGTGCCTTGCGCATCTATCAGGCACTGGCAGGCTGCGAATTCCTTGCCAGCGAACTGTCGTTGATACGTGGCTGCCGGATGAGTTATGACCCGCAGCTGTTCTATCGGCCTGACGCTCAGGCTATTCCCGTGGTCAGGCAGGAGAGTGATTTGCTGAAGCCCTATGAGGGCACGCAGGTGGAGGATGACGGCGAGGTGGTGTGGCATCCGGAATATCATGAACGTGAGCGGCTGCTGCTGGAGTATGAGACCTGCCTGCAGAAGGCCATCGACGAAGCGGGAGACGATGAGGAGCATTGCCTGCAGTTGCTGGCCGACTATTGCGCCAAAGCCCACCTCTCGGAGGAGGGTTCAGTGGTGCGCACCCAGTGGAAGGGCCGTTTCCGCCAGATTGGCGACGACGTGATACGCAAGGTGTTCCGCTCTGCCTACAAGAAACCTCTCGGTGATAAGCCGCTCTCTCAGATGAACGAGAAGGAGCGCATCATGCGGAGCATCGAGGAATTCCTGGCGCGTCGCTATCAGTTGCGCTTTAACGTGGTGAAGCAGGTTGTGGAGTTCCGCCGTAACGACTGGTCGTTCAAATCATGGAACCCCTTGACCGACCGCCAGTTGAAGAGTATCGTGGTGGAGGAGATGAAGGAGGGCGGTGAGAGTTGGATGAACGACATCCGCACCTATATCGAATCGGCTCACGTGAAGGACTATAACCCCATCCTTGAATTCTTGGAGGGTTGCGGCTCGTGGGACCGTAAGCACGACTATATCGAGGATTTTGCCCGCCGGCTGCCTACCACATACGGCGAATGGCCCCGCTATTTCCACCGCTGGTTCCTGGCGATGGTGGCGCAGGCGCTCAACATGAACCGCGACTACGGCAACTCGATGGTGCCCATGCTTATCGGAGAGCAGGGCTACAAGAAATCGAGTTTCTGCAACGCCATCCTCCCGCCCTCGATGCGCGAATACTACATGAACGATATCAAGTTGGACAATTCGGAGCAGGTGGAGCGCGTGCTGGGACGCATGTGGCTTGTCAACATCGACGAGTATAACGCCAAGACCGACCGTGAGCAGGCCAAGATCAAGCGGTTGCTGACGGAGAAGGATGTGCAGGTGCGCCGTATGCGCTCCGATCAGTACACGATGACTCCGCGCCTATGCTCGTTTATCGCCACCACCAATGATCCCACGCCGCTTCCTTCGGGTGACGGTTCGCGCCGCTATCTCTGCGTGGAGGTGACGGGAATGGTTGACATGAGCGGGCGCATCCCCTATAAACAGATGTATGCCCAGGCGGTCAGCGAACTGCGTCAGGACGATGCCCTCTATTGGTTTACGAGCGACGACGAGCGTGAGATACAGCAGCACAACCGCACGTATCAGCAGGTGCAGCCCATCGAGGAAGTCTTGCCCACGCTTTTTGAACCCACCACGGAGCGCAAGCGTGAGAATCTCTGGCAGGTGAAGGATGTGCAGAAAGAACTTGGGAAGCACCTCCGTTCGGGCGATATTCCTAATCTGAAGAATCTGGGCGCAAGCCTGAAGAAGATGAAATGGCCGCGCGGTTCTTCCAATGGCGTGGTAGGTTACTATCTCAAGCGACGAGTAGGGCGTGAGTAGTGTCAAAGTAGTACGATAATTAATCGTTGCGCTACCGTGTTTCCGCTGATTATTAATAAGTTGTAAGTCAGAGTAGTACGAGTAGGCCGATTTTTATATTAATGTTATAAGTTATAGAGAGCGGGCCTGTCTATGTAGTTATTGCCTCTACATGTTGACAAGCCCGCTACACGCATCATCCTCATCTCTTTTTATATTTGCCTACCTTTGCGGCAGTTATTGTTTCACCTCATCTCTTTGGGGTTGAAAATGACTGTTCGCATGTCCGTGAGGATAGCACTGATTATTTTGAATTAATTATTATTTACGGTGCAAGGTCGAGAGAGACTGTTGCACCGTTTCTTTTTTTGTATGCGTTTTGATAAATTATGGTTTTACGTAATGGATGAGCTGTGCCATGTACTGGATGAACGAGCGGGTGCTATAGCCCAGCACGGGCTTCTCGGGGGTGTAGGGGGAGGTGTCGTACTCGTCGCCTACGAAGGTTGTGCGATACTTGGTTTCATCAGATGGCGCCTGGTTTTCGGGCATGGGCTTGTAGACGTTCGAAATCTGGCTTAGCGGCGTGAGCCATCCTCCGCCGGGCTGTTGCGAGCGGATGATTTCCTGAACCGTGAGACCGCCCCGGCGCATACCGCCTTCATACATATTATAATAATAGGTGGGAACGGCGATGTTCTTCTTCGGATAGAGCAGGGGAGAGGAGGCCGTCACTTCCTTTACGTTGGCCTTCATCAATGCGTGGTAGTCGTGCTCCAGGGCATCGGGGTTGATGAATGCACACGAGCCGTAGTGGGCGATGGTGCCGCTGATCTCGCCGTCGGTATAGTACTCTCCGTTGCCTACATTGCTTCCGCGGCGGTGGACATACATGGGCGTGCCGTCTTCAGGCAGGAGGAAGCGCGGAGCCAGGAATCCCTCGGTAATGGGGCGGTAGTAGGTGTAGCGCCTGGCCACTTCGTCGGAGAGCCGTTGGGAACGGAGGAAGTCGATGGCTGCCGGGATGCCCTTGAGGAACTTCTGCTCGCCGGTGAGCCGGTAGTAGTCCATCATGGCCCTGACCATGCGAACGGTGGTGCCGGTATTGACCGAGCGGGGCTCATAGCTGCGGGCATGGGCGGGCTTGAGCGTCTTCACGAAGTATTGGTCGCCCCATCCGGCCAGGGGGGCTGGCTGCTGGAGGCGTGTGGTCAGTTCGAGCGCCTTGCGGATGGGACGGAGCAAATCCTTGCGCCCCAGTTCCTGATAGCATTGGATGAGGAACTCGATGTTGGCGGGCATCACGTCGTCGTTGAGGGTGACGAAGGATGAATAGTCTTCCTTGCCGCGGAAGGGATGGTCGTACATGAGCGGATAGCGCTGGGGCCAGCCGCCGTTGGCGTACTGACTCTGGAGCATGAACGCGATGACCTTGTCGAGTGCCTTGCGCACCTCGGGGTCTTTCTTCTCGAGATAGACGCGAAGCATCAGGGTGGCGCAGATGGAGGTGGCCTCGTCGTCGAAGGTGCTGTTGCCATAGTAGTGCTGGAACTCCTCCAACCGCCATGCCTGACGGCCGATGGTGCGATAGAACTCCTTGAGCTGTTGTTCGCCCGCGAGGTCTTCCACGTAGTTCCATCCGCCTTCGGGATGCTGGACGGAGATGAGCACCCGGGCAATCATCAGCGCCTGTTCGTAGTAGTATTCGTCGCCGGTGGCATGATAGGCATCGAGCATCAGGTGTCCTACGGAAGGAGTACTAGGCGACTGGATCCAGACCATCGTGCGGTAGGGGGCTTCGAGTTCTCCCCATTGGCGGCTGCGGTCGGGCAGGTAGTTCCATACGAAGGCTCCCCGGTAGCTGATGCTGTCCATCATGAAGGCCGTGGCGCGGCGCATCGCTTCCTTGGCCTCCTCGATGTCGAGGTTGCGGTAAGTGAAGTGGGTGAAAGTGGCCGTCCCCTTGCCGCAACAGAAGATGCCCGGCAGTACGGACTGGAACTGATAGAGTGTGTTGTGGTTATAGCCTGAGCAGTCCATGCCCCAGGTCTCGCGTTTCCAGTTCTTGCCATCGTAGCTATAGGAGCCCGTCACCACATGATTGTCGTTCCGGAGCCTTAGCCAGAGGTGGCGGGTGTCGCCGGCAGGATGCATGCCGCCTCCGCTTTGGCCGCCCTTGCGGTAGCGGTAGCGGCGGTTGGCATCGAAGCCCATGCCCATGTGGAACACGCTGTCGTAGTAGAGCACGAGTCCTGCACGCGTCTCGGCATCGCTCAGTTCAATCTCGGCCTCAATCTCGTAGCGGTGGTCGCCGGCCACGAACATCAGCGGGGAGGAATTGCCGGGGATGGTGCCCTTGGCCTTCAGGCGGATGCCGTCATCTATATGCTGGATGCGTCCGGGTTCGTATGAACGGTAGAACTTCCAGGGGCCCCCTCCAACTCCCCCAAAGGGGGAGAGTATTGAAGCGGACTTGGTGCTTCCCCCTGTTGGGGGGATAGAGAGGGGGGCTTCTATAGGTCCTACGGGGTCGGCACTGAGTCCCTCATGGTCTCTGATAACCGGACGGAACCATCCGTCTTCGGTCATTTCCAGAGGTTCGAGAAGCGTCTGGCGCCCTAGGTCCGTAAAGCCGTTTTCATAGGCATGATAGACGCAATACCAGCGGCCGTCGGGGGTGTCGATGAGCGAGCCGTGTCCGCGGCTCCACCAGCGGTTGCTGTTGGCATAGGTGTGGATGAGCGGATTGTAGGGGCTGTCCTCCCAGGGACCGTTGATGCTCTTTGAGCGGGCCACGACCACCATGTGGCTGGTGGGAGGTCCGGCCGTGCCGCCTTCGGCATTCAGGTAATAGTAGTAGTCGCCAATCTTGCGGAGTTTGGGACCTTCCAGGCAAAGTCCTTCGGTGAGCCATTCCTCGGGATATTTCCATCCGGGATAGACCACCTCTTCGGTGCCTGGCACCACATGGAGTCCGTCAGGGGTCAGCTTGGCTCGCTTGCCGGCACTGAGAAAGAGCCACCTTTGTCCGTCTTCGCCCACCACATGGCAGGGGTCGATGTTGGCCACTCCCAAATCCACGGGCTCACTCCACGGGCCGTAGGGGGAGTCGGCTGTCACTACGAAGTTCATGCGGCTATTGGGCTTCAGGTCGCGTCCGGCCTTCTTTCGTACGGCATCCGACGGATAGGCCACCGTGAAATAGATATAGTACTTGCCGTTATACTTGCAGATATCCGGAGCCCACACGGAACCCAGGAAGGTGTTGAGCGCCGAGCTGATGGGCTCCCAATGGACCAGGTCGCGGCTATGGAAGACTACGAGTCCCGGCACATAGTCGAAGGCGCTATGTGTCATGTAATAGTCCTCGCCGTCGCGCATGATGGTGGGGTCGGGATAGTCGCCTCTCAGGATGGGATTGGTGTAGGTGGAACGCTGGGCCTCGAGTGTCGCCGGTGAGCTCCACAGGGCAATAAGGCATAGAAATGCGATGATAGATTTTGTTTGCATTATTAGTAGATCTTGTAGTTCGGCACAAATATAGAGATTTTTTTTCTATTTTGGAGTAATTTGTACGAAAAAAGTCTTAACTTTGGCTTTGCCGAAGCTATTTTGTTGAATTTCTCAGCCTTTTTTATATTAATGCAGACTTGAGAGATTTACAAATTTTCAAAAAATTAAAATAACACCTTCGGAAATCTTAACGTACTTTTAACGCAAAAAGTTTGGTGGAATGAAATCCTTTAAATACCTTCGCTGACGAAGTTAAATATCTAATTATCAATAAATTAAATATAAAATGATTACAACTTTTGAAACAAACAAAGTTTATCTTGCGAAAGGTATGACATCGGAAAAGTATATAGATGCGACAAGGCATCTTTTAGGCACGTTGCATAGGCACGGGATTCAACGGGACTTTTTGCCCAACACTACATCACCCTTTCATATTTGGGCCCGTGACTATATGCCTGTGCAAGTTAACAAAAAGAAGTTCGTACGTTTCAAATATAGTCCGGACTATCTGGCAGACTATCCTGAATATAAGCCTGATACATCTGCTATTCTATCCGCTTTAGGCATACAAGTGATTGACTCTGATATTATCATTGATGGCGGCAATGTCATTAGTTGTGGGGATAAGGTGATAATGACAGACAAGATTTTCAGGGAAAACCCACACTATGACCGCGATATGCTTATTAATATGCTTAGTCATCTACTGGAAGCGAAAATCGTGCTGATTCCTGAAGACTATTACGATGAATATGGCCATGCTGATGGGATGGTGAGGTATATGGGTGAAAGTCGGGTGCTTCTCAATAACTACTGCGACTTTGATAAGGCACTACGGAAAAAACTATTGGCTGCACTCTGTCCACATTTTGACATCACGGAACTCCATTACGGTACTCATACCGACATGAGTTGGGCATATCTCAATTTCCTACACGTGGGTCAGCATATCTTCATTCCAATGATAGGAGATAAGTTGGGAGAAATATCATTTCAGCAGATTGCCGATGCTTTTCCTCAATGCGAATGTCATCCTATTTACCATTATGAGAATATCGTTCGTGAGGGTGGAGCTTTGAATTGCTCGACGTGGAATATATATGAATGCCACATCATTTAAATTTCCAACAATAGCGATATGGGCTTTCATTGAAAACAGCAAGTTCCTTTTCTAATGTGAGTTTTAGAGAATCTGACACACCGGTAAAGCATTCCTGAAGGTTATAGTCGGCTTTGGCTTTTGGGTCTTTTTTGCTACCCAACAGATTGTATCTTTTCTCTGGTTCCTTAAAGTCTGATGGTGGTAGTTTTTTTATTACTAAGATAGGATTGTTTTGTATTTTGGAGGTAGCGTCGAGTATGCGAAAAAGGTCAGCGACCTTCCAAGGACCATCGAAAATCAGATTATCCGATAGCCTCATAATCTGACGGATGAGGATTCCGCCAAAGTAGGACTCGTCAGTCAACTCATATTTGAAAAAGCACTTGTTTCCCTTAATTGTAACTTTCTTGTTGATTTTACTCTCAAAGTTCAAGTCTATTCCGCCAAAGTCGTTGATATACCAGCACATAGCATCAGAGTTTCTGGGATGCACAGAAATATCTTGATGGTTCTTGTTGTAGAAATAGAATTCAAAATCCAGAATGCGATATTCATCATTCTGATATTTGATGATACATTCGTTCAATAATGCATAAGCAATTTTGCCAAATCTCTCTCTTATTCCATCCTTACTTTCATCAGCAGGAATACACATTACTTTTCGTAGTTCCTCTATTGTCATAGGATTATCCGTATTATTATAAATCACCGATGTATTTCACTTTTTGAGCCCCAAATAACGCATTTGTTTCGCTATAGTATTCCATTACCTCAGGAACTATAGAAGGAATACTGTTTCGAAGTCTACGCTTAATTTCGTCTCCATTGGTTTTCCACCATTCATGGATAATATAGACATTATTAGCGGGCGGTATTTTATTTGTCTGGTTTTCAAGATGTTTTTCTCCTACTCCTAATCGGGCAAGTTCACTTGTAATGATATTTTCGCAAACCCTAACATCACGCTCTTTCGCTTTAATGTTGGCTATTGTTCCTATCCAGATTTGAAGTTCGATTTTCTCATCTTCAAAGTCATGGATATGATGGTCATGGTTGCTCAAACGTTTTCCCACAGTTTGTTTAAATGCCATCCCACAGTAGTATTTGTCTTTTATACCTTTGCGTTTTGCTTGAAAAGCATAAAGATTGAACACTTCGGGACGCTTATCTTCCCATTTTTTCAAAGCTTTCCGTGAAGGGAAAGGCCCGTACCACTTGATGAGATATGTATCGATTTTCTGCATATTATTAAAAAAAATATATCGAGATTACCAATTAATATACTTCACAGGATTAGCGCTTCTGCCATAATAGCTCTTGACACTTTTGCCCAGATATTCAGAATTCTTATCTTCAATGCCTGTAAACTCACACCTGTCCTCATAACCTGATTGTTCAGAACGTTTCCATTCCAAAGGGATATAAACAGCCTCAACTATACCATTAACGATGGCGAGCACATGTGTAGCCTTAGAGGCTTTTTCGAGTTTAACTACCCAGTATTTACGAGCCATCTCATAGAGATTCTCGCGTATAACCTTACCTACTTTAACACATAGAATTCTGTCTAAGACATTGGGCTGTAATTCTTGTTCCATATAATTTATTTTAATTGTTAGTTGTGAGTGTCATAATCAGTCTTGGTCGGCAATAATAAGCACCAAAAGTTAAGCCGAAAAAAAGAGCCTTTCGGGCAGTGTACTCCACTCCTCCAAATTGGCGGATGCATCCGCCAATTTGAATCATCTTTGACAGAAGACTGGCTTAGATGATTCCTTTGAATGTAATTAACAGCATGTGCGGCTTGCGCCTGAAGCACGTCCTGCACCTGACTGATGTGATCAACTAATGATTCAAAATTCATATTTTTGCCTGTTATAGCGTTTAATCTACATGTTTCTTTGGTTTTTCATGCCCAACGTAGGGCGTTTCGTGCACAAAGATACGAAAAATACTTTCTCTGGCAAGCGTTTCTAAGAACGATTAGCATTAATTCTCCCAAATTGCTTTTTTTATTTACATTTTTTTATTATCTTTGCCGTCGAAAGCAGAAAAAGAGAATAAACTACCAATAATTAATCAAAAAACAACAACGTATGGAAAAGATTCTTTTAGTTTTAGTTGCTGCCCTTGTGCTCCTGTTCGTGGGATGCAAGTGTCACAAATCAGAGAAATGCGACAATCCTGCCGCTGATGACAGTACCCACACCGCTGCTCCTCATGGCGTGATTACCACGACCGACGATGGACAGGTAGTCTATACCCGCGACATCACCACCAAGAGCGAACCCTTCGTGTTTGACAAGGACCAGGAATGGGAGCGCACGGGAGATCCCGGCGAGGTGTATCGCAAGGTAATGGGCTATAACGACAACCTGATGATGGTGAAGGTGAAGTTCAAGAAGGGTTCTGAGGGCAAGCTCCATAGTCATCCCCATTGCCAGATTACCTACGTGGAGAGCGGCGCCTTCGAGTTTACCATTGACGGAGTCACCAAGATTGTGCGTGCCGGCGATGTGCTGATGAAGGTTCCCAACGTGGAACACGGTTGCAAGTGTATCGAGGACGGTGTGCTCATCGATACCTTCACGCCCATGCGCAGCACCTTCCTGAAGAAATAGGGCGCTTCGCAAGTGTAGAATGTAGAGTGTAGAATGTAGAATTTTCATGCAAACGAATGCAGAGCCAAGTTTTCTTGAGCTATGCTGAGTGCAGCCGAAAATCATGAATGAAATTCATAGTTATGATTACTTTTCAAGGCAGAATTCTGTGTAGATTATGGGCTTGCCTGGTAATCATCATTCTACATTCTACATTCTCAATTCTACATTCACAAGAACTGACCGACACGATTCCGCTGACCTTCGAATACAACATGCCCGTGGTGAAAGCCCTCATCAACGGTCAGGAGCGGCGTTTTCTGCTCGATACGGGCTCTTCGGCCAGCATCCTCATGTTCGGCACGGGCGACGACTACGCCTTGACGGGTGACAGCATCGAGATGGAGGACGCTCACGGGGAAAAACAACTGACGGGCTATACGCAGGCCGATTTCCGTCTGGGGTGTTTTGAAGGGAAAAAGAATTTCTATTTCATGCCCTACAACGAGGTGTTGCACGGACTTTTCGACGGCATCCTCGGCATGGACTATCTGGAGTATATGGGGGTGGTCGTGAAAATCGACGTGAAACGAGGTCATCTGATAGTGACCACCGACAAGCGGTTCTTCAATCGCGAAAAGCGGAAGAAAACCACCTACAAGCGCGACAAGACCGACCGGTTGCCGAAACTGAAGGTGAAGATGAGTCCTGGCGGCAAAGTGAAGAACGTACTCTTCGACACGGGATTCAACGAAATGCTGGAATTGCGCATGGAGGATTTTGAGCGGCTGATGAATTCCCGTCGCGGAGAGGACTTCCGACAACAACTCACGGGAACCGCCTACGGAGGGAATCAGGGAACGGTCTTGCAACAGAAAGACTCCGTGGGAAGGATAAACTTCAGGCTGAAGGAAATGAAGGTCTTGAAAACGAAGTTGTATGACATTGACGCGCATGCCGAAGAAACAACCGATAGCAAACTCGGTGCTGCCATACTGAACCATGGGGCCGTCATCATCAATGCCAGGAAACGGAAAATCTACTATCTCCCAGCAGAATAAAATCGTGGATTTTTTTGGCATATTTATTTGGCGGATTGGAAAACTAGATGTACTTTTGCATTATGAATTATTCGATTGAGAAAGTAACTGCTTTGATTGGTGCGCACCGCTATGGCGACTCACCTTCGACCGTGGGCTTCCTGCTGACGGACAGCCGGAGCCTCTGTTTTCCTGAAGAGACATTGTTTTTTGCCCTGAAAAGTGAAAGAAACGACGGGCATCGGTATATCGACGAGTTGTATAGGCGCGGAGTGAGAAACTTCGTGGTGGAAAAGGTGCCCGCCAACTATGCGCTGAAATACCCCGACGGCAATTTCCTGAAGGTGCTGCATCCGCTGGAGGCACTGCAACGGCTGGCTGAACGGCACCGCGACGAGTTCCGCATTCCCATTATCGGCATCACAGGCTCTAACGGAAAGACGATAGTGAAGGAATGGCTCTACCAAGTGCTCTCGGGCGTTGGCTGCCACTCCACACAAAACACCCAGCCCTCAACCCTCAGCACCACACTTTCACCGCTCTCGGTGACTCGCTCGCCAAAGAGTTATAACTCGCAGATTGGTGTGCCGCTATCGGTATGGCTGCTGCACGAGCAGACGCAGGTGGGCATCTTTGAGGCAGGAATCAGCAGAAAGGGGGAGATGGAGGCGCTTCGCGATATCATACAGCCCACTATCGGTGTGATTACGAATATCGGAACGGCCCATCAGGAGAATTTTGAATCGGTTGACGAGAAATGTCAGGAGAAGCTGAAACTGTTCAAGGATGCCGAGGTGGTGTTCTATTCGGCCAACGACCCCGTGATTGCCAGGCATATCGGTGAACTGAAATGCAAGACCATTCCCTATCAGGCATGGGAGGGTGAACTGCCGTTTATCGACAGGGCATCGAAAGAGAACGCCGGGGCCTGCGCTGCCGTGGCGGAATACCTTTTTAAGGAGTTAGGAGTAAAGAATGAGCATCCGGGCTTTATTGCTGAACGGCTGGAACGGCTGGAACCCGTGGCCATGCGACTGGAGGTGAAGGAGGGACAGCACGGCTGTACGCTGATCAACGACTCGTACAACTCGGACATCAATTCGCTTGACATTGCGCTGGACTTCATGAACCGCCGTCCCGACCATAAGGGGCGCAAGCGCACGCTGATACTGAGTGATATCTATCAGAGCGGCATGGCTGCGGAGGAGCTTTACCACGATGTGTCGCTGCTTTGCGAGAAGCGCGGTGTGGAGAAATTCATCGGCATTGGACCTGAAATAACGGCCCAGGCCTCGCAGATAAATATATTCGAGAAGTATTTCTATTCCAGCTGTGAGGAATTCATTGGAAGTGATGTGTTCAGCCAGCTGAAGAACGAGGTCATATTGCTGAAGGGTGCACGTCCGTTCGGTTTCGACGGACTGACGGAACTATTGGAACAGAAGGTGCATGAAACGATTCTGGCGGTGAACCTCAACGCGCTGGTGGACAACCTGAATTATTACCGTTCGTTCATGCGCCCCGAGACGAAGATAGTGTGCATGGTGAAGGCTGATGCCTACGGGGCAGGTGCCGTGGAGGTAGCCAAGACGCTGCAAGACCATCGGGTGGACTACCTGGCGGTGGCGGTGGCCGACGAAGGAGTGACTTTGCGCAAGGCGGGCATCACGCAGAACATCATGATTATGAATCCCGAGATGACTTCGTTCAAGACCATGTTCGACTATGAACTGGAACCTGAGGTGTACAGCTTCCGGTTGCTGGATGCCCTCATCAAGGCGGCCCGCAAGGAAGGCATTACGGGCTATCCCGTACATATCAAGTTGGATACGGGTATGCATAGGTTGGGATTCAATGCTTCGCAAATGGAGAATGTAGAGTGTCGAATGGAGTTCGATGAAATCGACCCGCTCATAGACATTCTTCAGCATCAGCAGGCGGTGGTGCCCAGGAGCGTGTTCTCTCATTTCGTGGGAAGCGACAGCGCTGACTTCGACGAGTTCTCGGCGCTGCAGTTTGAACGTTTCGACAAGGCCAGCAAACGGTTGCAGGCGGCTTTCCCGCACAGAATTCTGCGCCACATGGACAATTCGGCCGGCATCGAGCACTTCCCTGAAAGACAACTGGATATGTGTCGCCTGGGAATCGGACTCTATGGCGTGGATTCCATCGACAACCGTATCCTGAATACTGTTTCCACGCTGAAGACCACCATTCTGCAAATGCGCAGGGTTCCGAAGGAGGAGACCGTGGGGTATAGCCGGAAAGGCGTGCTGACCAGGGATTCCGTGATTGCAGCCATTCCCATAGGCTATGCCGACGGACTGAACCGCCATCTGGGCCGCGGCCGTTGCTATTGTCTGGTGAACGGCAAGCGTGCGCCCTATGTGGGCAATATCTGCATGGACGTGGCAATGATTGACGTGACAGACATCGACTGCAGGGAAGGTGACACGGTGGAGATTTTCGGCGACCATCTGCCCGTGACGGTGCTTGCCGACTGTCTTGATACCATTCCATACGAGGTGCTGACGGGCATCAGCAACCGTGTAAAACGGGTGTATTTCCAAGACTGATGCACCCCGGAAGACATAACCGGCCCATGCTCCGAATTGCGGAAGCATGGGTCGGTTATTTCGTTCCAGTTTCTTTTCAAACTGGTGTTATGGACCATAAAAAGCACCACATTATTATAAATGTAAACGATTACGAACAATTATTAGACGTTGATTTGGTTGTTTTCAAAAATTTTTCGTAACTTTGCCATCAAATTTCAAATAAAAACTACTTGGAAATTTAAAAACTAATAAATCTATAATCATTTAAATGGAACAAGTCTTCAGTTACATTATCAGTTTAGGAGCATCGGTGATGATGCCTATTCTGTTTACCATCATCGGTCTGTGCATCGGAATGAAGTTTGGCAAGTCTTTGAAATCGGGACTCTATGTGGGTGTCGGTTTCGTGGGCTTAGGTATCGTGACCGCGCTGCTCACTAATAATTTCGGTGACCCGCTCTCCGAAATCTCGCGTCTCTACGACTTGCAGCTTGGGGTGTTCGACATGGGATGGCCCGCAGCAGCTGCCGTGGCTTACAACACAGCCGTAGGCGCACTCATCATCCCCATCTGTCTGGGTGTGAATTTCCTGATGCTGATTACCAAATGCACCCGCACGGTGAACAT